>ENA-OZMZ01000005-OZMZ01000005.1-human-gut-metagenome-genome-assembly--contig:-NODE-5-length-76311-cov-7.735024_pt1 | contig 76311 bp, 75 predicted proteins | sample MGYA00244197_ERZ653829 | MGnify/ENA primary metagenome ERZ653829 (study PRJEB26926, sample SAMN06164791) | human gut metagenome | biome: ENVO:00009003; feature: ENVO:2100002; material: ENVO:00002003...
ATTGCCTCTTGTCTCGTGGGCTCGGAGATGTGTATAAGAGACAGTCCTACTACATTTAAAAAATATTTTCGCAGTATTCGTGGTCAGCCGGTATATACTTGGCTATCACATAAACGTATGGAAAAAGCCGCTGAACTTCTTCGGTGCTCTTCTATGACTGTACTGGACGTTGCACAGGCAATTGGATACGCAAGTTTAAGTCAATTCAATGTAGCTTTTAAAAGGCACTTTAATTGTACACCCAGACAGTATCGAAATAGGTCTGATTCCATTGGTTTTTGTCTGTTTCCAAAAGAATGATTTAGCTAAAGTTGTTATAATAATTAGACAAAATCTATGAAGGAGGGATCTGGTTGAAACAGCACCGTTTTTGGGCATGGGGAGCCGTGATCTGCCTGCTCATGGTAATGATTACAGGATACAAAAGAAAATAACGGAAAGGAAGATTCTATATGAGTTTATACAATAAATTGGCTCTTTTTGTAGGTGGCACACTTTTCGGATCGGTTGGAATTAAACTGCTGTCCAGCAAAGACGCTAAAAAAGCATATGTTCACGCAACAGCCGCAGGACTGCGTATGAAAGATTATGTCATGGAAACGGTAACGACCGTGCAGGAAAACGCATCGGACATTTTAGCTTCTGCCAAAGATCTGAATGAAGAAAGAGCTGCAAAAGAAGCGGAAGAAGCGGCAGCCGCACAACTTGAAACTTCTGAGGAAGAGTAACAGAAAAGAGCCGTTGATACGGCTCTTTTTTTATGAAGGAGAAGCGACAAATGAAGGCAATTATTTTACACGAAAGCAAAGGGCGTATCCGTTTTCGAATCGGTCAGAAAAAAATGACTTTGCAGGAAGCAGATGTGCTGGAAAATTGGTTTCAAAAGAAATCATGGATCACACAAGTAACTGTCCATGAACGCACCGGGTGTGTGATTCTGCAATACTCCGGGTCACGTAAGGAAGTGCTGGCGGCTATCCGTGAGTTTAACTTGCAGGAAGCGCAATCACAAATCACTTTGCCACTGCACAGCAGCCGTGAATTAAACCGTAAATTTCAGGAAAAGCTGGTCGGAAAAGTGGTACTAAAAGCAGCGTCTATGCTCTTTTTGCCGAAACCATTGCAGATCGCACGAATTGTATGGCATATGCTCCCTTTTTTGAAGAGAGGTATCCACTGTCTTTGGAGAGGAAAACTGAAGGTAGATGTGCTGGATGCACTGTCCATAGGAATTTCCGCATTTCGCAAAGATTTCGGAACAGCAGGAACCGTCATGTTTCTGCTGGAACTGGGCGAACTGTTGGAAGAATGGACCAGAAAAAAATCAATGGAAGACCTTGCTCGCTGTATGGCCCTGAATGTGGATCGGGTATGGCTGAAGACACCGGAATCAGAAATTCTGACAGCAGTATCAGATATCCGCCCAGGTGACAAAATCGTGATTCGTACCGGGAGCATGATTCCTATGGACGGTATCTTAGCCGAGGGGGAAGTCACAGTCAATCAGGCTTCTTTGACTGGAGAGTCTGTACCGGTCGTAAAACACCCGGGAAACACCGTGTATGCCGGTACTGTCATAGAAGAAGGCGAGTGCATACTGGAAGTAAAACAAGCTATGGGTTCCAGCCGATATGATCAAATTGTAACCATGATTGAAAAATCCGAACAGATGAAATCGGCAGCTGAAAGCAAAGCGGCTAACCTTGCAGATAAATTGGTTCCGTATACCTTTGCCGGCAGTATCTTGAGCTTTCTGCTGACACGAAATATCCTGCGGGCCTTGTCGGTACTTATGGTGGATTTCTCCTGTGCGTTAAAATTTTCCATGCCGCTGGCGGTGCTTTCTGCCATGCGGGAAGCCGGAAAAGAACATATCACTGTAAAAGGCGGCAAGTTCTTAGAAGCGGTGGCGGCGGCTGATACCATCATATTTGACAAAACAGGTACATTGACACATGCTTGTCCGAAGGTTACGCAGATCATCACTTTCGGAGAACGAAATGAGTCGGATATGCTGCGCCTTGCGGCCTGTTTAGAGGAACATTTTCCCCATTCTATTGCAAACGCCGTAGTACAAGAAGCGCAGTGCAGAGGGTTATCCCATGAAGAATTTCATTCCAAGGTAGAATACATAGTGGCTCATGGTATTGCCAGTACGGTAAATGAGGAACGGGTATTGATCGGAAGTGCGCACTTCATTTTTGAAGATGAGGGAGTAACTGTTCCGCTAAATGAACAGGAGCGATTTGATCGTCTTCCTGAAGAATATTCTCATTTGTATTTGGCGATTGGCAGAGAGCTTGCAGCAGTGATTTGTATTTCCGATCCGCTGCGCAGGGAAGCTAAAGAAGTATTGACTGCGCTGCGTGCTTTGGGAATTCAAAAAACAGTTATGCTGACAGGCGACAGCTATCGGACGGCATCTACGGTTGCAAACCGCTTAGGGGTTGACGCATTCTGCGCTGAGGTTCTTCCTGCGGATAAAGCAAAATTTGTAGCCGATTTGCGCCAAAAAGGACATATTGTTTTAATGGTCGGAGATGGTATCAACGACTCTCCCGCTCTTTCAGAAGCGGATGCGGGAATTGCCATCAGTGACGGCGCAGCAATTGCCAGAGAAATTGCTGATATTACCATTGCGGCGGACAGCCTTTGGGAGCTTGTTAAGCTGCGTCGTATTGCAATGGCTTTGATGGAGAGAATTCACTCAAATTATCGGTTTGTCATCGGATTTAACGGGACGCTGATAGGCTTGGGATTGGCAGGAATTTTACCTCCCGCAGCATCGGCCGCACTGCACAATCTTTCTACGCTTGGCGTCAGCCTGCGTAGTATGAGTGCTCTGCCGGAACCCAAACAGGATAATGACCGCTGTATATAGCCGGACAACCAAAAGAGAGAAACCTTTGTGTAGTTTCTCTCTTTTTATTCATCCATAAAAAATGCAGAAGCACTTGACATTCAGCTTAAGAGCAACTATAATATATATAGCACCGCTATATTTTTTAAGGAGGCGTGTACCATAGATGAGAATCTGACAACTTTGGATCAAATCCATGAGGCGGCAAAAGCGGAGTTTTTGCAAAAAGGCTACAAGGACGCTTCCCTGCGGAATATCGTCAAATCTTTGGGCAAGACACTGGGAGCCTTTTACGGTTATTATAAAAGCAAAGAGGAACTTTTTGAGGCTTTGGTGGGCGAACATTATCAATACTTGATTGATCGCTTTAAGGACGCTCAGAAGCAATTTGCCGACCTGCCCCATGAACAGCAGCCGGAAGTGATGGGCGATATATCAGGGGTATGCATGTTTGATATGCTGCATTATGCCTATCAGCATTTAGAGGAATGTAAGCTCATTCTTTGTTGTTCCGAAGGGACCCGCTTTTCTGGGCTGATTGATGAGATGGTGGAAATTGAAGTGGAGGGGACACACGCTTATCAAAGAGTGCTGGCGGAATTAGGCAGACCCTCCCCGCCGCTTGACCCAACTCTGGAGCATATTTTGATCACCGGGATGTTTCATACGTTTTTTGAACTTGTTATCCATGAAATGCCGCTTCCCGATGCGGAAAACTATGTAAAGGAAATGCGGGCCTTTTACACCGCAGGATGGATGAAAATTATGGGGCAATAACGCCCTATAATTTTTGACTTGCAGTTAGCTTAAACTAGCTAAATTAGATATAAGAAGGACAAATCATTGTCCTCTGTATCATAAATGAAATGTAAAGGAGGAATTCTCTTGAAAAAACAATCTAATTTATCGCGCCTGCTCACGATTGCGGGAAGTTACCGATATCTGACCTATGCGTCCTGGATCCTCTCCGCAATCAGCGCATTGATCGCACTCGTGCCTTATTATTTTATCTGGCAGGTCATGCGTGAAGTGCTGGAAGTCGCTCCGGATTTCAGCCGTGCGCAGAATCTGACCTACAACGGCTGGATGGCAGTGATGTTTGCGGTCATTGCGGTACTGGTGTACATCGCCGGGCTGATGTGCTCCCATCTGGGCGCATTTCGCATTGCCACCAATTTGCGTTTGCAGTCCATGAACCATATCGTAAAACTCCCCCTGGGATTTGCGGAACATTTTGGCAGCGGTAAGCTGCGCAAAATCGTCAATGAATCCAGCGCTGCTACGGAAACCTATCTGGCACACCAGCTCCCGGACCGTGCGAACGCCCTCGCAACTCCCTGCGGTCTTCTGGTTCTGCTGTTTGTGTTTGACTGGCGGCTGGGTCTTTTGAGTTTGGCGCCGGTACTTCTGGGCTTTCTCATTATGATGGCGATGACCGGAAAGGAAATGCAGCAGAAGATGAAGGAATATCAGAATGCGCTGGATGATATGTCCAATGAAGCGGTAGAGTATGTCCGAGGTATTCCGGTGGTAAAAACCTTTGGCCAGACCATCTTTTCCTTTAAGAAGTTTAAGGATTCAATTGACCGGTACAAGGTGTGGGTGATTGCCTACACCAAGCAGCTGCGCACGCCTATGATGTTCTATACCGCGGCCATTAACGGTGTGTTTGTCTTTTTGATCGCAGGAGCCTTGCTGTTTACGCAGGATCAGGTCACGACAGAATTTTTGCTCAATCTGGTATTCTATATCATCATTACGCCGATCATTTCCGTGACACTCACACGTATTATGTTCCAGAGCGAAAACGCTATGATCGTGGACGATGCTTTACAGCGGATTGACAGCGTTCTGAATTTGGAGCCGCTGAAAGAAACAGCTCATCCCATGCATCCGAAAGACGGCTCTGTAGAGCTTGAACAGGTACATTTCAGCTATAACGGAGAAAAGGATGTTTTGAATGGCATATCTATTTCTATTCCTGCCGGGCAGACAGTCGCTTTTGTGGGACCGTCCGGCGGCGGAAAAACCACGCTGGCAAATCTGATCTCCCGCTTCTTCGATCCTCAAAGCGGTACTGTAAGGGTGGGCGGCGTAGACGTCCGTGATATTCCGAAAGAAGAACTGATGAACACGGTTTCCTTTGTGTTCCAGAACAGCCGGCTGATCAAAGCTTCCATCTTTGAGAATGTGCGTCTGGGTAAACCGGAAGCCACCCGGGAGGAAGTCATGGCTGCCTTAAAAAATGCCCAGTGCGACGATATCCTTGAAAAACTGCCGGATGGTATGGATACGGTGATCGGCACCAAGGGGGTCTATCTTTCCGGCGGCGAGCAGCAGCGGATTGCTATTGCCCGCGTGATGCTGAAAAATACCCCCATCATTATTCTGGATGAAGCCACAGCTTTTGCGGATCCCGACAATGAAACCAGAGTACAGGCGGCTTTTTCCAAACTGTCTCAGGGCAAAACGGTCATTATGATTGCCCACAGGCTTTCCACGGTGGCCGGTGCAGATCGGATTTACGTTGTAAAAGACGGGCAGATCGCAGAGAGCGGTTCCAGCCGTGAGCTGATGGAAAGAGGCGGTCTGTTCGCCCGGATGTGGCAGAACTATCAGACTTCCATTCAGTGGAAGGTACAAAAGGAGGTACAGTAAGATGATCAGACGTCTGCAAAAACGATATGCCTTGTCCGAACAGGGCGCAAAGGATTTAATTAAGGGCTGTTTTGCCTGCGTCCTGCAAAATATCTCTTTCATGTTCCCGGTGGGATTGCTGTACTGCATGGTGAGCGATCTGATGAACGGCGGTGTTCCGGAAAGCCGGCTTCCCTTCTACATTGTCGGCTGTATTCTCTGTGTGGGATTGATCTTGCTGACAACCTACTTCCAGTATAACGCCACCTATTTTGCCACCTATACGGAAAGCGGCGTGCGCCGTATTACGTTGGCGGAGCGGCTGCGGAAAATCCCCCTGTCCTTCTTCGGAAAGAAAGACCTTGCGGATCTTACCAGCACCATTATGGCGGACTGCACCTTTTTAGAGCAGAGCTTTTCCCACTTTATCCCGGAGCTTGCCGGATCCATCATCTCTACGGTCTTGATTGCCGTCAGCCTGTTCTTCTACGATTGGCGTATGGCGCTGGCGGCTCTTTGGGTGATGCCGGTGGCGTTTGCCATTGTAGGTTTTTCTGCAAAGGTACAGGAAGGGTTTAATCAGAAATCCATGGATGCGAAAATGGCCTGCGCGGATGGAATTCAGGAGTGTATTGAAACGGTGCAGGATCTGAAAGCCAACAACGCTGAAAAAGAATACCTCAAAGGGTTGGAAAAGAAGATCCGCGCGGTGGAACACCGCTCCATTCTCAATGAGTTCGGTTTGGCGGCATTTGTAGTATCCGCATCCCTTGTGTTAAAGCTTGGGATTGCCACGGTTGCGCTTGCAGGCTCCGTTTTGCTGATGCAGGGTAGTTTGGATATTTTGACCTTCTTCCTGTTCCTGCTGGTGGTTTCCCGGCTCTATGATCCCTTGCAGGGTGCGCTGCAGAATCTGGCGGCGGTAATTTCCACCCGGACAAATATCGCCCGTATGAATGAAATCCTTGACCATCCCATTCAGCAGGGCAAAACCAGCCTTTCCAATCAGGGGTATGACATTACCTTTGACCATGTTGGGTTTGCCTACAACACCGGAGAAACAGTATTAAAGGATGTCAGCTTTACTGCCAAACAGGGGGAAGTGACCGCACTGGTGGGTCCCTCCGGCGGCGGTAAAACAACAGTGTCCCGTCTGGCAGCCCGGTTTTGGGATGTGAGCCGGGGAAAAATTACGGTAGGCGGTATGGATGTCTCAAAAGTGGATCCGGAAACGCTGCTTTCTCTTTATTCCATTGTGTTTCAGGATGTTACCCTGTTTGACAACACCATACTGGAAAATATCCGTATCGGTAACAAAGACGCCACAGATGAGGAGGTTCTGGCTGCGGCACGGCTTGCCAATGTGGATGAATTTGCCGAGAAGCTTCCTGATAAATGGAATACTAACATAGGCGAAAACGGTTGTGAGCTCTCCGGCGGAGAACGCCAGCGGATTTCCATTGCCCGTGCCTTCTTAAAGAACGCGCCGATCATCCTTCTTGACGAAGCTACAGCCTCTCTGGATGTGGAGAATGAAACGCTGATACAGACAGCTCTGTCACGGCTGATCAAAGACAAAACTGTTCTGGTGATCGCACACCGGATGCGCACGGTAGCCGGTGCGGATAAAATCGTCGTGCTTTCCGATGGTATGGTGGCGGAAGAGGGCGATCCGGATACCCTGCTCCAGCAAGACGGTATCTATACCCGCATGGTAAAATTACAGACAGAAAGCCAGAACTGGACGCTGGCATAGTGTGATTTTCTGTTGCGGGCATAAACCAGATGTTAGGCAAATGCCGCACGCAAAACATTACTATTTTTGAGTGTGGCTTTGTCTATATCTGGAAACACTTTAGTACAGTGTAGGTGTTACAATGATGTGTGACAGATAGAAAAAAATAACAAAAGGCGGACGAAAATATGATGATCAATAAACGGCTCATCGGTACCGTTGCCGAGAGCAAAAAATACATAGCGGGAAATGTAATTCTACAGTGGTGCTCCCTTACGGCGAACATTGCCCTGATGCTCAGTATTTCCCGAATGCTTGCAGAGCTTTTCAGGGGTTCGGCCTCGGTGCAGCTTTTCACAGTGACGGGAATCGTTGTAATTTTGGCGTTGGCAGTCCGGTTTTTCTGCTCCATCGGGGCCGCCAAAATGGGGTACTTCTCCTCCAAAGCAGTCAAAAAGTCTTTGCGTGAGAAGATCTATCAAAAGCTTTTGCGGTTGGGAAGCTCCTACAACGAACAGGTGAAAACTTCGGAAGTGGTGCAGGTGGCGGTGGAAGGCGTCGATCAGCTGGAAACCTATTTCGGCGCGTATCTGCCGCAGTTTTTCTATGCCATGCTGGCGCCGCTCACACTGTTTATCGTACTGTGTTTTGTGAATGTCGCGGCGGCGGTAGTGCTGCTTATCTGCGTGCCGCTGATCCCTGTAGCCATTGCGGCGGTGCAGACCTGGGCCAAAAAACTGCTCTCTAAATACTGGGGACAGTATACGGAATTGGGCGACACTTTCCTTGAAAATTTGCAGGGGCTCACCACTCTCAAAATCTATCAGGCGGATGCGTTTAAACAGCAGGAAATGAACGAGCAGGCGGAAAAATTCCGAAAGATCACCATGAAGGTGCTGACCATGCAGTTAAACTCCATCACCATTATGGACCTGATCGCGTACGGCGGTGCGGCACTGGGCGTCATCATGGCGGTGACCCAGTACCAGAGCGGAGGAGTTTCTCTTGAGGGATGTCTGCTGATTATCCTGCTGGCGGCGGATTTCTTTATTCCCATGCGGCAGCTGGGTTCCTTTTTCCATATTGCCATGAACGGCATGGCGGCCAGCGACAAGATTTTCCGACTGCTGGATTTAGAAGAAACCAAGCCGGAAATCACCGAAAGCTTTCCTTCGGGACACACCATCCGCTGTTCCGGTCTCTCCTTCTCCTATGAGCCGGACCGGGAGATCCTCCATAGCGTTGATCTTACCTTCCCGCAGGGCAGCTTTACGGCGCTGGTGGGAGAAAGCGGCTGCGGTAAATCCACACTGGCTTCGATCCTGATGGGAAGAAACAAAGGATATACCGGAAGCGTTTCGGTGGGCGGCGTGCCCCTTTCCTCCATTCAGGAAGAAAGCCTTCTGCGAAACATCACCTATATCAGCCACCAAAGCTACCTGTTCAAGGGCACGGTGCGGGAGAACCTGCTTATGGGAAAACCCGGCGCTTCCGATGAAGAACTGTGGGCAGTGCTTTCCCGGGTAAACCTCGCAGAATTTTTAAAAGCGGAACAGGGGCTGGATACCCGGCTTTTGGAAAAAGCGTCCAATCTTTCGGGCGGGCAGTGCCAGCGGCTGGCGCTTGCAAGGGCGCTTTTGCATGACAGCCCTGTCTATATTTTTGATGAAGCCACCTCCAACATCGATGTGGAGAGCGAAAACGATATTATGCGTGAAATTCATGAACTGGCAAAAAGCAAAACGGTAATCCTCGTTTCCCACCGGCTTGCCAATGTAGTGGGCGCCGACCATATTTATGTGCTGGATCACGGAATCGTTGCGGAAAGCGGTTCACATGAGGAATTACTTGCCCACCACGGCCTGTATGAACGGCTGTGGAGTGCCCAGCAGACATTAGAGCAATTTGGAAAGGAGCGTGCAAGCGTATGAAAAAGCGAAGCGGATTTGCTGTGATGGCACGGCTGATCGGGCTGGTAAAACCTCTGAGCGGCTATATGTCACTGGCTGTTTTGATGGGGCTCGTCGGGCATTTGTGCGCCGCCTTTATCACCATTTTCGGCGGATACGGTGTGCTGGCAGCCCTTCGGTTTGAAGTACCTTTTACTCTGACAACGGTTTTTATTTCCGTTCTTGTCTTCGCCCTTCTCCGGGGATTTTTGCGGTATGCGGAGCAGGCGTGCAACCACTTTATCGCATTTAAATTACTGGCACTTTTGCGCGACCGGGTGTTCCGCGCACTGAGAAAGCTCTGCCCGGCAAAGCTGGAAGGCCGGGACAAGGGGGATCTGATCTCGGTGATCACCTCCGATATTGAACTGCTGGAGGTGTTTTATGCTCACACCATCTCACCGGCTGCCATCGCGCTGTTGTTTACCATTGTCATGTGCCTGTTCATCGGCTCGTTTCACTGGATCCTGGGCGTGATTGCGCTGGCGGCCTATCTGATCGTGGGAATCGTGATTCCAATTGTGATATCCAGATGCAGCGGGGATGACGGACTGCGTTTCCGCACCAGATCCGGTGAGCTTTCGGGCTTTGTGCTGGACAGCCTGCGGGGGCTTTCCGAAATCCTCCAGTATGGACAGGGAAAAAAGCGCCTTTCCAAAATGAATGAAAAGACGGATGAACTCTCCCGAGACGAAGAAAAGATGAAACGCACTGCCGGGCGAAATACAGCGGTTACCAATACGGTGGTGTTAACATTTGATCTTATCATGCTATTTGCTTCGGCCTTGCTGTACCAAAGCGGCGCAGTGGATTTTGACGGCGTTTTGATCCCTACGCTGGCGCTGTTTTCTTCCTTTGGTCCCGTGATTGCTCTGGCGGCGTTGGGCAGCACCCTGCAGAACACCTTTGCGGCAGGCAATCGAGTACTGGATATTCTGGACGAAACGCCGGTAGTAGAGGAAATCACCGGGAAACCGGAAATCACATTCTCCGGCGCAAAAGCGGAGCAGGTTTCCTTCTCTTACGGGAATGAAACCATTCTTTCGGATGTATCGGTGACAATTCCGGAAAATGCGGTAGTAGGAATTGTGGGCAGAAGCGGAAGCGGAAAATCCACCCTGTTAAAGCTTCTGATGCGGTTCTGGAAGGTGCAGGAAGGCAGCGTGGAGCTTTCTGGCCGATCGGTGGAAGAGATCAACACCAAAAATCTGCGCGATCTGGAGAGCTTTGTGACGCAGGAGACCCAGCTCTTCCACGACAGCATCAAAAACAACCTGCGGATCGCCAAGCTGACCGCCACCGACGAAGAGATTGAAACCGCCTGCAAAAAGGCCTCCGTTCACGATTTTATTATGACCCTTCCCAAAGGCTACGACACGCCGGTGGGCGAACTCGGCGATACTCTTTCCGGCGGCGAACGGCAACGTCTGGGGCTCGCAAGAGCATTTTTACACGACGCACCCTTCCTGCTGTTGGATGAACCAACCAGCAATCTGGACAGCTTAAACGAAGCGGTGATCTTAAAATCCCTGCGGGAAGAACGGGCGGGCAAAACCGTGGTGCTGGTTTCCCACCGGCAGTCTACCATGCGCATCGCTGATACCGTCTATTCGGTGGAACACGGGAGGATGAGCTGATGAAAAGTACAGCCGATAAGCGGGAACGGGAAAAGCGGATGGTATCGGAAATGATTGCCCTGTACTGCCGCAAAAAACACCACACCAAAGGCGGACTTTGTCCCGAATGTGCAGATCTGGAAGCCTATGCCAGGATGAGAAGCGACAAGTGTCCGTTTATGGAGACGAAAACCTTCTGTTCCAACTGTAAGGTACATTGCTACAAACCGGTCATGCGGGAGAAAATCCGGGAAGTCATGCGTTTTTCCGGGCCCAGAATGCTGTTTTCCCATCCTGTGATGGCGGTTTCCCATGTGATCGAATCGAAAAAAGAGAAAAAACGACTGGAGGAATCAAGGTGAAAATAAAGAAGCTTTTATATGTGATTTTAGGCTGTATCGGTTTGGCTCTCGGAGCCGTGGGGGCTGTATTGCCGCTTCTTCCGGCGTTTCCGTTTTTGCTTTTGGCGGCGTTTTGCTTTGCCAAAAGCTCTGAAAAACTGCACCGTTGGTTTACGGGAACAAAGCTGTATAAAAACAATCTGGAAAGCTATGTAAAAGGACAGGGCATGACGTGGAAGACCAAAATCCGGATTATGATTACCGTGACGGTTCTAATGTCGATCGGCTTTATTATGATGCATGCTGTTCCGGTGGGAAGGATCGTTCTGGCTTGTGTTTGGGTATTCCATATCCTTTACTTTGTTTTCCGGGTAAAGACCATTAAACAAACCAATGGTAATCGCTAACATATGAAATGACTTATCCTGAAGGAGGTTAAGAAAGGAAAGCAAAATACAACTCCTCCAATTAGGGGAGTTGTACCGTGTTTCATTTAGAGATATCGGGTATATATAATTTATGTGCAGTAAGCGCTTTTGTCTACGGACAATTGCGCTTTTTTTATTTTCCATTGAGTAGGTTCTGGCTGAGAATTCACAGCGGCAGAGCGCCGCCCCCGACAATCTGAATTTAAAAAATTTCAGATTGATCGGAGGAAATAACGATGGCTTACAACAAAGCCAAAGCGGAAAAAGAATGGCTCCGCTGGAAAGAAGTAGAAGAAAAGAAACTCAGAGAACTCGGTGTGGATGAGGAAACCATCCAACGCCTGCATACATACGATTGGGCTCAGTTTAATAAGGAACGCCAGTATCTGCAGCGACAGGTGGATTGGTCTCCCTATGTGGATTGGGTTTCAGCACAGGATCTGGAACTACCCGTTGAGGATACCGAATCCTTGCTGGATAGTATCGAGGACATGGAACTTTTTTCTTTGTTACATACTGTGGACAAGCTTACCCTCGAAATTCTCTTTATGAAAATGGATGGATATAGCAGCAAAGAAATAGCGTCTGCTTTTGGAATGGATGAGTACGCTGTAAATATGCGAATTTACCGCCTACGAAAAAAAATAAAAAAATATTTATGACCTGCGTTATATTCCGCCTCTTTTCATGGGCTATGGGGCGAACGGGGAAAAAGAAACGTTCGCCTTGTAGCTTGAAAAGTGAATACCAGCCATGCGGGTACATTCCCGCCTAAGTGAGCGACGCAGGAAAAAGCGCCATGACGAGCCGCACACAAACCGCCTCCCATTTATTCGTGGGACGGTGGCCCCAGTTGTTGGTTTTGAGCGATGCATTTTGACCGAAAAGAGGGTGTAGTTTCCCTTTTCGCCACGACCTTGGGCGGGGTATTATGATACGCATTATCGTTTGCCCACACGTCAGATGGGTTGGTCGACCTTGGGTTGTAATCAGCAAGACCTTTGGGGAGCCAGTGAACGGTTTGTAAACTGCAAGCCTGCCCGTATGGTTCCCAAGGTTGCCGGGGGGCGAGCAGCAAATACGGCACATCAAAATCAAACCTTTTAATTTTTCAGATTGCCGTTGACGGCGAATCCGTGCGGCGCAGTTTAAAAGCTGCGCCGCATTAGTTTGCCGCCAACACATACGAGCAAACTGCTCAAAGGAGAATGTGCCGAAATGAATAAGCCTACTTTGAAAGAGCAGGCCCACGGAGAGATTGAAAAGATTTTCAGAATTCTTTTGCCTCAAAATGGTTTGTCGGTTCGGGAAGAACAAATCACCCTCTGTCACGCCATGCTGGATACCCTGCTCAAAAACAATATCGCTCTGTGCGACGCAGGCGTTGGGATCGGCAAAACCTATGCTTACCTGACCGCCTGCATTTTACTGAAAAAGTTTGCCCCGCATGGACCTGCAGGTTCTCAGCCGGTGGTGATTTCTACCTCCAGCGTTGCCTTACAGGACTCTATCATCGAAGAATACATTCCGTTTTTATCCCGGATTTTTCTGGAGAACCGTGTTATCTCCAAACCCATCCGGGCAATCGTAAGAAAAGGAAAAGAGCGTTTTGTCTGTGACGCCCGGCTTTCTCAAAGATTGGAAGCGGTCAAAGATAAGAATAAGAATGCAAAACAGCTCAAAGCATTGCTTTCCCTTCGTACTTATTATGATTTGGACTCCGTAACCGGCCTTAGTGGATTTGACCGTCGGCAGGTGTGCGTCCCCAAAGTTTGCGAGAAAACTTGCCCTTTGCGAAGCGCCTGCCGGTATCATCAATACCTGAAGGAAGCCAGAAGCGCGGAGATTTTCGTCCAGATCTGTAATCACAATTACTTGTTGGCAGACGCCGCCCATCGTTTGCAGGAACTTCGTCCTCTTCTGAATGACTATCGGGCTTTGGTAATCGATGAAGCTCACAAACTGCCGGACGCAGCTCGGCAGATGTATGGGAAAAGCCTTTCAGCAGAAGATTTCAGCGAGCTCTGCACTCTGCTGGCAAAAGAAAAATATGCCCTCGCAGCCCAGCGGCTGAAAGAAAAGTTTACTGCTCTTATGGGAGCCATGTGCCGGGGCGAACTGCTAGAAGAAGCACAGCGTACTGCCTTTGTTTTAACGCCGGATCGGGAAGCTGCCCTTCGGGATTGTCTCTCCCTTCTTCGGCAGATCCAAAAACAGCTAGCACTTCACCTCCCACGGTGGATACTTTACCAGCTGGGAACAACAGAGCAAACTCTCAACCTGTTTTTTACCGGCGACCGTAAATACATTCTTTATATTCAGTATGACAGGGATGGAAGCCCCAGCCTGTGCGCCGCCACCCGGGAAATGCCGGAACAGCTGCGCCACGCACTGTGGTCGAAGGAAACACCAGCGATTCTGACATCCGGTACCCTTATGGCCGGGGGCAGCTTTGACAGAACCCGCCAACTCATGGGGCTGTCCGCAAACAATCGGCTGGATGATTTTATTGCGGTTTCTCCTTTTGATTATCAAGAAAACTGCCTTCTCTACATTCCCGATGATATGCCAAAGGCGCAAATGGGCAGCGAAAAAGAAGCCAAGTGTCTGTCAGAGCAGATCTGCCGCTTAGTGGAAACCACTCATGGCCACACTCTGGTGCTGTTTACTTCCTACTCCCTGATGGGCGCTGTTTATAACCAAGTAAAAGAGCATCTGTCCTTTCCGCTAATGGTGGTATGGCGGCATTCGCAGGATATTATCCATCAGTTCAAGCAGACGCAGAATGCGGTGCTGTTCGCAGCGGGTTCCTGTTGGGAAGGTGTGGACTTTCCCGGCGATATGGTATCGTCGCTCATCATTGTACGCCTGCCTTTTCCTGTTCCTGATCCTATCAGCGAAGCGGAACGGGAGCAGTATCCCACCCTGCAGGACTATATCCGAGAAGTCATCATCCCAGATATGCAGGTAAAACTCCGGCAAGGGTTTGGACGGGCTATCCGTACTGAAACAGATACCTGTGTGGTGAGCATTCTGGACCATCGTGCAGCACCCGAAGAACGATATCACCGAGCTGTGCTGGAAACCCTGCCACCACTTCATATCGCCAGAAAAATCGAAGATGTAGAAGATTTCATCCGGACCAAGAAAAGCCCGGATTATTTTATGCCGTAAAGGAGAACCTCCTATGAATCAAAAATATTTACAGGGACTTTCCAGCAATATGGAAAGTCCAAACGAAGCTGTCTTTTTTGAAGCGACTCCCGAAAATATCACAGCATTTTTAATGCAGCACCAATGGGCACAAATGTCTGCCATTGGAACTGTGGACGACCGATCTTTTTTAACTGCAAGAATGGGACTTATTGACACTTGCCCTGATCAGGCATATTTATTGCAAAAGCTCCTTCCCATTTATGCCAAGGTTCAGATGGGTGACATTCCTGTTCCGAAATTAAAAACCGTCCCCAAAGAAATAGCCCTTGCCGAAAAATGTCCCAAGCCGGACTGGAACTATTTGCGCTGGGAAGGATACAGCGATAAGAAATATCAGGATATTCTCAGCGGAAAGGCTCTTTTGGAAATGTCTTGGATGGGAGAAAAAACATCCTTGGAACTACAAGTGCGCTCTTATTACAGCGGCGGAAATTTGGCTCTGCTGTTAGTGGATTGGAGTCAAGGCGATCCGCAGCCATGGGGAGATCTGAGCGTAAATTTGGGAAAATCCATTGCAAAGGACTGTGCTTTTATTGACGTCAACAATTTGAGTAATGACATTCTTTCATGGATAGAGAAAAACGGACTGGGTTCTCCCACAGGCCGAAATGAGCAAAGCGGATTTGTAGTTTATCCAGAATATCGCTTTCATCCAGAACGCCTGAAAGAACTGGATGATAAGGGATATGCCGAGTATGAAAACCTTCTGAAACAGCAGCAACAACACATGAAAAAAGGCTGGGACAGATGAGAGCAGTTGCATTGCATTTTTACCAATAAGGAGATTGATATAGATGAATGAGAAAACGGAACCAGAAAAGGAATATCCTTATATAGACCGTCCTATGTGGTTATACAGCCGAAGCAGCGATAAGAAAATATTGGCTCTCATGCAGCAGATGCACGAGTTGTTGGAGGAAGCCCAGCGCCGCAGTTACACGGTTGTAGGCACTTCACAGGATATGGGGACTGGCAGAAGCATGGCTCGGATGGGATTACAACAAATGATGCGCTCTGTGAAAGAAGGTCATGTCCGTGCTGTGCTTGTTCGGGATTTAACCCGCCTGAGCCACGATCCCGCCGTCCTAATTCAAATACTGGAATTTTTGCAGGACCACGATACGGTACTAATTACCACTGACAGCGATCTTCGGTATGAACTCTATCTAAAAGGGCTGGAAAATCGCTTTTTTCAAAGAGCAGCTCGAAAGAGTCTCCCTCTGCCGTGGTAAAGGGGGTATATCATGAACACTACATACAATCCTCAAGAACCTTCCGCTGTCCTCATCAACGAAATCAAGTATTATATGGCCTTCTCCGCTTTAAAAAAACTTTTTTTGAAAGGACTTATCACCAAAGAAAACTGCGACAAAGCCAATGTTGCTATTGCCGAAAAGTACGGTGTTTTAGAATACTATATTTAGTGGTTGTTGTGATAGCTTTATCCTCTTTCTTGTGGTAGTGTTGTCCTTGCCAAAGGTGACCGACGTTACTGTCACATGACACTACTGCAGGAAAGGGGGCATAGAAATGCCAGAAATTCGAGTGATTGAACCAATAATTTTTGCACCAGCCGAAAAGCTTCGAGTATGTGCCTATGCCCGTGTTAGCAGTGATTCCACTGATCAACGCAATTCCTTTGCTTCGCAGGTCAACTATTATACAAAGTACATTCAAGCACATGAGGGCTGGACCTTTGTTGACATATATGCGGATCAAGGAATAACAGGAACAAGTGCGCTGAAGCGCGATGAGTTTCTCCGTCTTATGCGTGATTGCCGACAAGGAAAAATTGATCGAATTCTGGTCAAATCGGTTTCCAGATTTGCACGTAACGCTCAGGACTGCATTGAAGCTGTGAGAGAGCTTCGCCAGCTGGGAGTTACGGTTTATTTTGAAAAAGAACATATCAATACCGCAAACATGAGCAATGAAATGTTTCTAAGCATGATGAGTGCATTTGCGCAGGAAGAATCCATTTCCATATCGAAGAATATGCGAAAAGGCGCAGTCATGCGAATGAAAAACGGAACATTTCGATTGTCACAAGCGCCTTATGGATACTATCTGGATGAGAAAGGGATACTCATTGTACAACAGGAAGAATCTAAAATTGTTCAAAGAATATTTGGCAACTTCCTCTCCGGAATGGGAATACAGGAAATCGCTGCAGAACTGCAAAAAGAACATATTCCAAAGTTAAATGGAGAACCCATTTGGAGTTATACAGGTATTCTCTATATCCTTACAAACGAACGATACATAGGCGATGAACTGTTTCAAAAACGATACACAACAGATACTCTGCCTTTTCAAAAAAAGATAAATCGTGGACAGAAAAAGCAGTATTACGCCGAAGATACCCACGATCCAATTATCAGCAGAGAGGTATTCCGAAAAGCACAAGAATTATTAAAACGGAAATCAGAGCGACATGGACATCAAAATAATGGACAGTATACTTTTACAAGTTTAATCGTCTGTGATGAGTGCGGGACAAATTTCTGTAGACGAATTGCGAAAAACCAACGTGTTTTGTGGACCTGTCGCAAGCATTTTAAAGGGAAACATCTGTGCAGCATGGAGAGCCTAAATGAAACTGAAATACAGCAGTGCTTCCTTACTTTATATAAAAAGCTGGCTGAAAATCGTCAAGAAATCCTTGGAAGCTATCTCCGCCAGCTTGAAGAACTAAAAGATAAGGATTTTATGGCCCATCCTGATGCCATGGAATTAAATAGACAGATTGCTGGATTATTAGAGCAGAATCACACTCTACACCGCTTGCGGGCAAAAGAGTGCATTGATTCTGCTTTTTTTATAGCACAATCCAATGAATTGAGCCAAAAGATATCCAATTTAAAAGCCGAACTTAAACAATATCGTGATTTAAACGAGTATGCGGATTTTATTGATAACACCCGCCTGATTTTAACGATATTAGACTCCCCGATGCCGGTTTTTAGCTCATCAGTGTTCCGAAATATAGTGAGCCGTATTACAGTGACACATGAAACATTGAGATTTCAACTTGTCAATGGATTGGAGTTGGAAGAAGAAAGGATAAGCGGAGGTTAATCATGAAGAAAAAAAGATACTTGCCTTTTGGATATCAGATGAATGAAGGAAATATTATACCGGACATACTGGAATCTTCTGCTGTGCAGTCAATTTTTGAAAATTATCGAAACGGCGCATCGCTGCAGATGCTTGCTAAACAAATGCAGCAATCTGGTTTAAAGTACCGAGAAAATGCGGTTTGGAATAAGGCGATGATCGCCAGAATATTAGACTGCGAAAAATATATTTCAGAAGAATTTCCTGCAATATTACCCTCTGACTTATTTCTACAGGTTCAAAGACTAAGAAAAGACAGAGCTCAAATTTATGGTGGAAGTCTGAATCCAGCCTTGCGAGGAATACGAGATCTTATCTGCTGCCAGACCTGCGGACAGAAGCTTGTTCGAATCAATCATCGAGATAATGTATATATCATCTGGAAATGCCCTTCCTGCAATACGGAAACAAGGTATTTGCCCGACATAGAGTTGATGTCAAGTGTTTTATCCGCAATCAATAGGGCAATTGAAGATCCACAGAAAGTTATGAATTTTAAAAAGAATGCCAATTGCCTGTCAGTTCAAGCCGTTAGGTTAGAAAACGAGATTTATCGAGAACTTGGTAATCCCAAGTCCAATTCAAAAAGATTATTGGAAATCATCAAACAATGCGCACAGGAAAAATACAAAGCCTGTCATGCCAATGGTGATTCAGAAGAAACGGAATGTTTGATAGCAGAACTGAAAAAACTGCAGCCGATGGAACACTTTCAATCTCAAATACTACGGAAATTTATTTGTAAAATTTTGATAACACCAGCAGGTGCTGTTACAATACAACTCAAAAATGGGGCGATTATTTAAGTAAGGAAAGGAGAAACCATAATGCCACAGAAAAAGACTAAAGTGATTAGGGAAATTCCCGAAAATCCCTTTATTCAAGGACAGGCCAAAAGGAAAAAGCTACGAGTAGCCGCCTACTGCCGAGTTAGTACAGAGCAGGAAGAACAAGAGAGTAGCTTTGAAAATCAGGTTGCCTATTACACAGATCTTATTCAGAGCAATCCGGAATGGGAATTTGCCGGAATTTTTGCGGATCGTGGAATCAGCGGCACTAAGGATACCATTCGTCCAGAGTTTATGAAAATGATCGAGCATTGCCAAAGACATAAAATTGACTTGATTTTCACTAAATCACTTAGCCGGTTTTCTCGAAACACGTTGGATTCTATCAAATACATACGGCTGCTGAAAAGCTTGAATGTAACCATAGAATTTGAAAAAGAAGGACTCAATACAAGTGATGTCAGCAGCGAAATTTATTTGACATGGTTTAGCGCCTTCGCTCAAGCAGAAAGCGAGTCCATCAGTCAAAATGTTACCATGGGAAAACGCAGGCAGTATAAGGAAGGCCATTTTGCCTTCAGGTACAAAAACTTTTTAGGCTATCGACCGGGAGAAAATGGAGAGCCTGAAATTGATCCTGAACAAGCTACCATTGTTTCACGGATTTTTTTCGCATTTCTCAGTGGAGATACCCCGGAACAAATTGCAAAATCTCTGGAAGCTGACCACATCCCATCGCCAACAGGAAAGCCAACATGGTCAAAAACTACCATTCGAAATATGCTGCAAAATGAAAAATACGCTGGAGATGTGCTGCTGCAAAAAACCTATACTGCAGATTTCCTCGAAAAGAAGGTGAAGAAAAATAGAGGTGAGGTCAAACAGTATTACATTACTGACAATCACCCAGCTATTATCCCAAGAGATATTTTTCAGGAAGTCCAGTTAGAGATTGCAAGGCGCAGTAGCAAAAGAAAGGTTTCTTGCCGGAGGACAAAGTCTGGTCGAGGAAAATATACCAGCAAATATGCACTATCGGAAAGAACCGTTTGTGGGGAATGTGGTGCTATGTATCGTAGAACCATGTGGATCAAACGGGACAGAACGAAGGAAGATGTATGGCGATGCGTGAACCGACTTGAATTTGGCACCAAGTATTGCAAACATTCCCCAAGTTTAAAGGAACCCATTTTACACCAAGCAATTCTGAACTGCATTCAGTCCGTATTTCATAATAAAGAAGAAATAGCAGAAGCAGTTCGTGAAGCACAGAAAAAAATCATTTTATTTGAAGATGCCAAAAATAATCCAGAAGTGATCCGTCAAAGAATGCAAGACATTGATCACGGAATGGCGAATCTTTTAACTTTGGCAGCCCAAAGTTCCCAAATAGAACTATTTGAAAAAAAGTTCAAGGAGATGACTGAGGAAAAGGCTCGGTTGACAGAGCAGCTAAAACAAGCCGAAGAAGATGCAACAACCGATGCAAAGCGTCAAAAGCAACTTGATGATATTCTAAAGGCAATTGACATCGATATCGTTGAGTTAACAGAATTTGATGACACGTTTATCAGAAGAATTGTAGAACAAGTAACTATCCTTTCAAAAGACAAGATAGAAGTCCGGTTCATAGGAGGATTTTCAAAAGTTGGTGATATTCCGACAAAATAATTGTCGACAGAAAAAAGCCGATCATTACTTCATCATTATTGATGGAATAATGGTCGGCTTTTTTGTGTTTGCAAACATTCCATGGGGTTGAAAAAACTCCTTTATTCTATTATAATAATCAACATCAAGAAAAACGCTTCGGTGGTTCGAAAAAGGGTATCAGATTTTCAAAAAAATTTTTTGAAACACACCGGAAACCGCATGGTTACTGGGTGCCAGTAATTTCGGTCACCAAAGACAAACCCGTAAGATTTTCTTACGGGTTTATTTTTTTATATAATTTGTCCCCTTGCCTGTCAAGACAGACAAGGGGGTATTGTCAAAAATCAGTTTTCAAGATATTTCAGGAAGTCGTCAATATTTTATCTTTTAGCCGTGACAGACAGGTGATGTTAAATATGCAAGCTGACAAAATTTTAACATAGGAACGTTTGTTGACTGTTATTGCCGGAAACAAAAAACGGAGCCGCAATTATTACTGCGGCTCTGCTTATATTTAATTTTTTCCCGTTCCGTTGCAATACTTACATCTTCTGTTTCCCTTACAGCCCTGGCATACTACCCAGCCATCGCCGCCCTGTCCGTATGTATTGTACGACATACCGCCTCTGCCATGGCAAACCTGACACAATCCGCTTCCGTGACAAACACTGCAGTTATTTATCGTCGGTATAGTCGGATTTACCGACGGAGTATAATTCGAATCGGGTGCTACAGTCTGACCTCCGCTGTTTGAGCTGTCGACCGAATATCCTCTGCCCTCAAAAGTGAATTCTTCCTGCTCGTATGATATTGCCGCTTCTATTTTAAACTCAGCCGAATTACCACTTATTTTCAGAAGTGTAACCGTCATATATACAAACATTTCGGGATTATCCTTAGTGGTATATACGTTGTTCACTCCGTCTTCCATAACATAATACTCGCCATAGCAATTCGATAACGATAAAGCGGTCTTATCGAACTGTTTTCCCTCAACAAAATATGAGTCGGGAATCATTGCCGAAATCGCATATCCATCGGTTACAGCATCGTTCACATTTGATATGCCAAGCAGATATACGCCGTCGTCATGAACCAAGAACGAGTTTCCGCTTGTTTCACTGCTTCCGCTACGGTTGATTTCCGCAGTACCCGGCTTAAGATCCGTCACAGGCGCACTGCTATTATTATCGGGCGCACTGCTATTATTGTCGGGTGCACTTGTTTCAGGCAATGTGTTCTGAGAATTGCCGTTATTGTACGATGTAGCCGGTGCCGATACTTCCCCAAAGCTCTGTGAATCCTTCCCGCCCAATGATGAAACAACCAACACTGTGACTATAATAGGAACGATAACAAGAAGCACCCCGACGCATATTCCGATTATCAGCGGTGCCTTGCTTTTTTTCTGAGGATACTGCACTCCCGCATTACCGGCTGTCGTGTTATTTCCGTTATATACGGGCGGCGGTGTTACCGGCTGTGGGTTACTATACTGCACATCAGGCTCTGAAACAGTTTCAGCAATATCTGCCGTTTCGGTGCTTATCTGCCTTGTGCCGCAGCTGTCGCAGAATTCCGCATCGGCAAGCAGTTTTCTTCCGCATTTTCTGCAAAACTTGAAATTCTGTGTATTATTCTGATAATTAGCGGTGTTATCCATAATTTTCTCTCCTTGAATGATACAAAATGTATTTTTGCAACAAGCCCTTTATATTTATATCGACAGATTTATCCAAAAATTTAATATATTTTACGCATCCGATGCGGTAAAAATTTTGCAAGAAAAATCGGACATCACAAAAAACGCCTGCACACCTCATAAAAGTGCAAATTTCTCCTTGACAAATCTATTCCTTTGTGCTACAATAATTATCCAAACAAACGGGGCCGTAAAGGTTTCGACGGGGATTGTGAACCCGGCTAAGCACGCAGAGATCGCCTTATCTCTTTAAACGGGGCATTTTTAAAATTAAACGCAGACAATAGATCTGAATTAGTAGCTGCCTGAGTGCGCTACCGTCCTTGTAGAGAGCGCTGTGGCTCTATAAAGGGCGTCGACTAACAGCAATGTTTTCGGTGAGAGTCCTGTAACCGTCAACACATCAAAGGACTACCGGACTTCTATCCTGTGAGCCGGAGAGGAGAAAGGGAATTTCAAAAGACTTCACTAAGCGTGTAGAAAGGTTGGCGGATCGGTTTTCGGACAGGAGTTCGATTCTCCTCGGCTCCACCATAAGTCCACCGTAATTTTGATAGAATTACGGTGGACTTTTTCTACGCCCGAAAACCGCTTGAAATAAGGCTTTTCGGCTGTTTCAGCACATAAGCAAACCCCGCTGCAGGGTAATTCTGCGGCGGGGTTTTGCGCTTTATACGGGTTTTGTGGCTTTTTTGTCGTTGTAATCGTTAAACGGCTGGGGTAATCGTTGAATTACTGGAGTATTCGTTAAACTACCGAGGTAATCGTTAAACAGCCGAGTTCTGATAATACTCCTTATGAGAAAATCGGCGATGAAGTACGGTCGCTGGCGGATTTAGTGCCTTTTGAGATACCGTCATCTTGGGAATGGTGCCGGGTAGGCGACCTTTTCTCAAATATGTCTGGGCTTGCGTACAAAAAGGATGCCCTCGCTATAAAGGCGGACAAAATGATAAGGGTACTGCGTGGCGGAAATATCGGTGAGGAACAGTTCCTTTTTAAGGGCGACGATGTCTTCATCTCAAGCGAGCTCGTAAAACCAGAGCTGTATTTGAGAAAAAACTATATGATCACGCCTGCAGTTAGTAGCCTGGATCACATCGGCAAAATCGCACTCATAGACAAAGATTATTCCGACACGGTTGTTGGCGGTTTTGTGCTTATGCTCATACCACACTTTAACGACGATGTCGTATCAGAATATCTGCTTTACGCTTTTGCTGCTAAACACCATCGTGATAACTGCCGAAACATTACACACAAATCCGGACAAGCGTTTTATAACCTCTCTCGTGAGCAGATGATGAATCTGCCAGTCCCGATTCCGCCACGCGAGGAAATGGGACGGATTATTGCGATGCTGAAACGAGTGCTCCCCAAGGTGGCAGATTACGCTGTTGTGGACACAGCGCTCCAAAATCTCAATGGCAGTTTCCCAGAGACTCTCAAGAAGTCGATACTGCAAGAGGCAGTCCAAGGCAAGCTGGTACCCCAAGACCCGTCTGACGAGCCTGCAGAGGCTCTGCTGGAGCGTATAAGGGCAGAGAAACAGCGGCTCATCAAGGAAGGCAAAATCAAAAAGGACAAACACGAATCCGTCATTTTCAGACGGGATAATTCTCATTATGAGAAGTTGGACGGTGTGGAGCGCTGTATCGATGATGAACTGCCCTTTGAGATCCCAGAATCGTGGGCTTGGACATACTTGGGAAACATTTCGTTTGTAACGAAACTCGCAGGATTTGAGTACACAAAATATATAGCCCCTGCGCTGACGAACCACGGCATCCCGCTTTTTAAGGGGAAAAACATCCAAAACGGAAAACTCATAGAGCACTTTGAGTGGTTTATACCGGAAACCGTATCAGATGAATTATGGCGTAGCCAGCTTTCAAAACGCTGCTTGCTTACTCCTTATGTTGGAAGCATCGGCAATGTTGCAGTTTTTCCGGGCACTTACAAAGCACATCTCGGCTCAAATGTCGGGAAAATAGAGCCTTATTCAGGCAATGGGGTTTTGATTGAGTACATTTTATTTTATCTGCGCAGCACAACTGGATATGAGCAGTTGACAAAATACAAAAAAGCAACTGCCCAGGAAAGCATTTCTATCGATGCTATCAGGAATGTGCTAATGCCTATCCCACCCCTCAACGAGCAGGAACGCATTGTCAGCGCCATCGATACGGCACTCAGCATAGTACAGAAATTGTAAAACAACCAGGCATACGCCAAAGCAGTGCGTATGCCTGGTTTCCTTTTACCAGTCTATGACCTCATCTACAATAGCTCGTTGCTCGGTCGATGTTTTGCGGAGATAAATGCGGGTGGTTTCGATACTTTCGTGTCCCATAAGGTCAGCGAGGAATGCGATGTCGTTGCAGCGCTCCAAGAAACTCTTTGCAAAGCGGTGACGGAAGGAATGCGGGTAAATGACCACCGGGTCTATGCCATACCGGACTGCCAGCTTTTTTAGCTGCCCTGAGATGCCTCTGGTGGTGATTCTGTCGCCGTATTTGTTCAAAAAAATGAAGCCGCTTTCTTGGTGCTTATCGTTCAGCCAAGAAAGGGCTTCATTCTGCAGAGCCTTGGGTATGTATATTCGTCGGAGTTTGCCGCCCTTCGAATATAAGTCCAAATGCCCCAGCTTGATGTGTTCCACCTTGATCTGTATGAGCTCACTGACCCGTGCGCCGGTAGCGGCCAGAAAGCGTATTACAAAGTACCAGAACAGCTCGTCATCCCGCTTGAGGCAGTTTTTGAAATACTCATATGTGCCTTGAGAAACATATTTCCCACTATTAAGTGTTTGTGGCTCAGCCTTTCCTCGCATATAACGAGCGTCAAGATTGTGGTATGATGCATTCTGTATTTTTTCGCCGTCAATAAGCTGGCATATATACTTCATTCGTACCCATTCCCACGAATCGGGGATGTCAAACGGTACTTCATCCGCCAGCGACCGCACTTCATCGCCGATTTTCTCATAAGGAGTATTATCGGCACCTTTGAAGATAACAGAGGGGTTCTTTTCACGCTTGATCTTCTTCTCTTTGATGAGCCGCTCTTTCTCCGCACGGATGCGCTCCAACAGGACGCTGGCGGGCTCGTCATTCGGGTCCTGCGGCACGAGCTTGCCCTGAACAGCCATCTGGAGAATGGAGTTTTTCAGTTGCTGCGCAGTCATTCTTCGCCCTCCTCCGTAATGTCAATGCCAAGGATATCGGTGATCTGGGCAAGGATGCGGTCAATGTCAGCGTTCAGGCTGGCCCGCTTCTCCTGGTACTGCTGAATCAGTTCCTTCGGCGGCAGGATTTCCTCCTCTTCGTGAGGATAGCCGCAGAGGTCGATGTTATAGCTCCGTGCTTTCAGCTCCTCGACGGTGTACTTCTTCGCCTTATCAAAGCCGTCGATGGTGATTTCCTCACGGTTGTCCCACCACTCAACAGCCGGGGCAAAGTGCTCCAGCTTCATGGGCTTCGTCTTGGAGAAGTTCTTGTACCCCTCCGGCATATCCAAACGGTAGAACCAAGTCTCCGTCGTGGGATGCGTCCGGTCGAAGAACAGAATATTTGTCGTAATAGAGGTATACGGCGCAAAAACGCTGTGCGGCATACGAATGACCGTATGGAGGTTAAACTCGGACAGCAGCTTTTCTTTGATCGCCATTTTGGCATTATCTGTGCCGAACAGGAAGCCGTCAGGCAAAATGATAGCGCAGCGACCGTTCTGCTTCAGCCGATACATGATGACCGACATAAAGAGGTCGGCGGTTTCGCTGCTGCGAAGGTCAGCCGGGAAATTCTGCTTCACGCCCTCTTTTTCGTTGCCGCCATAAGGAGGATTCATCAGAATGACATCGAAGCGGTCACTCTCTTTGTACTCACGCACATTCTTTTCCAGACTGTTGCCATGAATGATGCGAGGATTGTCGATGTCGTGGAGCAGCATATTCGTGGCGCACAGAAGGAACGGCAGCGCCTTCTTTTCAATGCCATAGATGGAGTTGCTGTAAACCGTTCTGTCCTCGACTGTCTGCACTTGGGCATCCAGCACCTTCAGCGCAGAGGTGAGGAAGCCGCCTGTACCGCAGGCGAAGTCCGCAATAGACTCGCCGAGCTTTGGCTTGATCATCTGCACCATAAAAGGATGAAGCTCGATCCGAAGGTCTATTACAAGATTGACGGCGGACAGCTCTGCCTCTGGCTTACGCCGGTCTATGACCTCTACACGAAGTACCGCAAGGACTACGCCATTGTCGGTGAGGTGCTGACATACGCACAGTTTAAGAAACAACTGCAGCACTCCGAGTATTTTATCGCCAGCAATCAGCAGAAACGCATCGGCACGGAGAACCACAAGTGTTGGATCATCGACTACGAGCTTTTGCGGAAAAACTGCGATGTGACAGGCCTTGAGGTCACAGAAATTGAACCGCTCACAGTGTAACTTGTAACCTCTGTAACCTCTCTATTATAGAGAGATACGCGGGAAAGTTTGGACGAAGAAACCATCAAGCAGGTTTTTATCAAGGCTTTGAACATTCTCGGAAAAGAACGCGACCTCATCATTGTTGGCTTTGAAGAAATCAAGGATTCCGCTTTCCTGACTGATGAGCTTGAAGCGGAGGCAGGTCGGCTGAACGGCGAGATGAACGCGGTCGCTGAACTGATGCAGAAGTGCATTGACGAAAATGCCCGTGTCGCACAAGACCAGGAAGAATACGGAAAACGCTACGATGCTCTGGTACAGAAATTCGATGCGGCGAAGGCAAAGCTGGACGAGACACAGGCTGAAATAACCAAGCGGCAGGCACAGCGGCAGATGATGGAGAACTTCATGAAAGTGCTGCAGTCACTGCCGGAGCAGGTCGATTACTTTGACGAAGGCACCTGGTACGCCATGTGCGACTTCATTACAGTTTACAACAAGGATGACATCCGGGTTACCTTCCATAACGGATTGGAAATCCGAGTGTAAAGATTACTCCCCACAACGGCTCACTTGAACCGATGTGGGGAGCTTTTCTGTCTTACTTTGTAATAGCCGAAAAATCGGGCTCACCTTTTGTTATGATGCTGAAAATCAAATCTGTCGTTTCTTGACTTACCGCATCTGCATCACTTTTGTCTCCATAACACTCCACAAACACATTCGTATTTCCAATGGAGAACGAAGCGAAGAATATTGCGGATTGCTCACCTCTGCTGTTGGGATTGGTAATAAAATATCCCGTAGTGACAGGAATTCCGTTTACCGATGAGCTGCTTTCGTTTCCTTCCAGAACCACATCGCTTATTGGAAAATTATCCTGGGCAAATATGATTGTCGCATCACCGAGTTTTCCTTCGACTTGGAGCAGATCCCCGTTTTCCTCTCGGAAAGTTCCGATGGCTGATCTTCGTTCAGTGGTTTCAGGAAGTATGGAGTCCAATTCTGCATCTGTCAGTTCACGCGATGAAACGGGATAGCCGACATGAATACTTGCCACGTTGGTCCTTCCGATGTGATAGACAATGGAGTCACCGCTTGCAAGATTAACAGTATAACCTTTAGAACCAAACCATCCCATATTGCTGCCAACAATTCCTGTTACTGCGACTATGGCTACCAGGCAAGCGGCAACTGGAATCAGGAACTTTTTGAAATTCTTTCTCTGTGACATATAGTTCACCTTATCCTTTCTGTCATGAACAGAACGGTTCTCCTCTAAAATCGCAGAAAGCATACGATCATTTGCAGAATCGCTCGGTTCGATTTTGTCCCAAGAAGTAATGATTTTATTGTTCTTCATCGAAATCATCTCCTAACCTTTCTTTGAGGATGGCACGAGCCTCGTGCAAATAATTACGGATTGTCGATTGCGGCTTTTTCAGGATGCCTGCGATTTCCACGCTGGTATATCCTTCATAATAATACAGATAGACCACGGTCTTATACTTTTCGGGGAGTTCCATAACCACTTGGAAAACATCATCCGTTTCGATATTTTCTGAGCTGGGGAGATTGTAGAAATCCTCGATGTTCTCGTGTCTGCGCCACCAATGCCGCAGGACATTTTTGCAAATGTTCGTGGCAGTTCTGATAAGCCATGCCTTTTCGTGTTCTTCGCTTTCAAAAGCGGGACCGCTCTTGATTAGCTGGAAGAATGTATCCTGAACCGCATCCTCGGTATCAGCAGGACTTTTCATGTAAGCAAAGCAGACGCGATAAACAGTTTTACTGTGGCGTTTGTAGATCTCCGCAATCTCTTTGTCCGTACGCAACAAAGATTTTGACATCTCGCCTTGCCCTCCTTTCACTACTAATACAATTGAGAACGCAAAAGTGTCGGATAAAAAAGAAAAAAATTTCAGAAACCATTATAACGCCGGTTTCTGATAGCAGAATGAAAAAATTGAAAATTCCGAGCCTTATCTACGGAAAGGTTACAGAATTTGAACCCGTCCGAGAAATTTGAACCCGTTTTTCTGTAAAAATAAAATTGTATCAAAGACGGCTTTTAGATAGATGAGGGCATTTCCGGCACTTCCGTTCTGCACCGTGAGCACTTTCTCGAAATGATCGAGAAATGCAAGGCGGGAGAGATCGACCTTATCATCACGAAGCAAGTCAGCCGTTTTGCCAGAAATGTGCTTGACAGTCTGAACTACATTTTCATGCTGCGAAAGCTCGACCCGCCTGTGGGCGTGTACTTTGAGACCGAGAAGCTCAACACGCTGGATAAGAGCAGCGATATGGTCATTACCGTATTGAGCCTTGTGGCGCAAAGTGAGTCCGAGCAAAAATCCAACAGTCTGAAATGGTCATTCAAGCGCCGAAGGGCGCAGGGGCTTGGGATCTATCCAAGTTGGGCTCTGCTCGGCTATCGGCTGGATGATGAAAAGAGCTGGGAAATCGTAGAGGATGAAGCGGATATTGTCAGAACCATATACAGTCTCTACCTGGACAGCTATTCATCCACGCAAATTGCGGAATTGCTGACAAAAAGCGGCATTCCCACTGTAAAAGGTCTATCGGTTTGGAGTTCCGGCAGTGTCCTGGGCATCCTCAAAAACGAAAAATACTGTGGGGACGCCTTGTGTCAAAAAACAGTTACGATAGACTTTTTCACGCATAAGAGTGTAAAGAACAACGGCATAGAACCGCAGTATTTCGTTGAGGGGCATCATATCCCCATCATCGAGAAAAACGACTGGCTGTTGGCACAGCAGATCCGTAAAGAACGACGGTATCGGAAACGGCGCAGCACCCACCGGAAGCCACGCATCGTGGTCAAGGGAGTACTGTCCGGCTTCATGATCGTCGACCCATCGTGGGACGAGGAGTATGTGGACAATCTACTTATCTCTGCGACCCAAAAACCAGAACCCGCCCCGGCAGTTGCCGAGGAGGACGAAAACTTTATTGTAATTGAGAAGGAGTAACTACCATGTTTGAAAAATTTTCTGTCATCGACCTTATTAAAACCCGTTCCGCCTCTGTCTGCACTTTCGCAGGCAATATCGTGAAGTTCAATGTGCAGACCGCACAGGAGCTCCACTTCCCGGAGTACATCCAGTTTCTGATCGAGCCGAAGTCGAAGCAGTTCGCTATCCGTGCCTGCAAAGAGGATTCACCGAACGCTGTGCGCTTTTCCAAGCCGGAAGGCGAACAGAAGGCACAAATCAAAATCGGAAATGCTGCCGTTGTCGATATGGTCAGAAAGCTGATGGACTGGAATGCCGAGGATAACTGGAATGTCCCCGGTATTTATTTTGCCGAGGAACAGGGTATCATGTACGCGCTTGAATCGGCTTATGCTCCGAGAGCAAAAGGTGGATGGGCTGCCCGCCGTGAGCGTGAGGCGGCATCAGCTGTGGCAGAAAGTGCCATTGAAAACAAGGATGAAGAAAACTAATTAAAAAAGATGCCGGACTGTATCCGCTTTTGGTGTCAGTCCGGCATCGGCTCAACTCAAATGTTGATTTATAGAGTCATCTTCGTTATCATCATCTTTTGCCGTGGTGTGAGTACATAGTTTTTCGAGTTCTCTACTACATCTTTCAAGATAGATGATACACTTTTCTTGCTCTTTCTGATGCTTTTTGTCCGTTTTTTCGTTTTTCTCTTCTCCTTGTCGAAGGGAAAAATCATGTTTCAGTTCATCGATTCCCTTATCCAGGCTGCGTTTTATCGTTGCAACTGCAGTTTTGTTACTGTTTTTATCAATCAAGACCAGGTCACAAAAGGTGATAAGTTTTGCACACTCATTAAGCACATAATTTTTTGAGGACAGTAGTGTCACCGAAGATATGGTTGCGGCTCCAGACCCGATTATGCCCAGCAAAGCTCCACCACCAGTAATGATTGCCGTGCCGCCAGCAATGCCCATGCCTCCAACCGCAAGAGATCCGCCTCCTATCAAAGCAAGGCTCGCATTAGTTAGTGCAACGCCATAAAGACCGGCAACTGACGAGCCAGCCAACATTACTGCGATTTGTGGAGCAAAAGCCCACGCAAGACCACCTGATGCAATGGTAATCGCAACAGTAGCTGAAGCACCGATCGCCATTTTCTGCATCTGGTTTTGCAGAGAAGATATGGCCTTTTTGTATCTTTTCACGATGGACTTATATACATCCACTGATATTATATCTTGCTTAACACAGAAAACCTCTTTGTCAAAATCCGCCTTGTACTTTAATTCCCTATACTTTTTTGCACTTTTGTCTGTGAGAGTAAAGTACGGACGGAAGAGAGCAAGCTCCAAGGTAACCAAGTAAAGCCAGTCCGTAGAGGTTGTAGCTTTTGCAGTATCCTGCAAGGCAGTGAACACCTCGTCCAAAGAATCAATACCGTAATTATCCCATTCTGTGTCAAGATTTTTTATGTATAAGCCTAACCACTCCGAAAGCCACTCGTTTTTTAATGCTTTTATCTCTGCATCATCAGTGCGTTCTATATCAAAAAGAACCTTTTGTTTTTTAAGAGACGTCAGAATCTTTGCCTGCTCTGGGGTCAAAGCTAAATAGTCAAGGGCGTCAAAGTCAATAATTGGTTCACCTACAACATTCAATCTCTCACGGTATGCTTGGTAGAGTTTTTTTGCATCTTTAATAACATATTTTGCTTCCGCCCCAAGAGCGATCACGAAGCGACCGACACCAACATAGTTAATATTGAGCAGAAAATCCTGAACGAACTCTCCTTTTTCTCCCTTGTTTTTCACCACAGCCTTTACTGCGGCAACAGATGTGGTCACAGCAAAGAAAACGCCAGACGACACTGTTATCATGTGAGTAATTGTCCTGTTATTGAACGGCAGAAAATTCTTTGCATCAAGTGTTTTCAATTCTGCAAGCGAACAAATCTTTTTCTGTTTAATTTCCAAGAACAAACGACGTATCAAATAGAAGCATCGTACAATACATTCATTGGCAATTACCGGCACTGCCTGTTTTCCTATCTGATATGCAACTCCCATTTCGGTACGGAGATCAAATTTGATTCGTTCTCCATTCTCTCCTGGAGTAAAATATGTACCATTAAACAGCTTAGATACCAACACCGAAAAACCAATATCATCGTCTTTATATTTAACCGCAACATCTTTCATGAGTGGCAGTGCTGATACTTCCTTGAAAAATGAAAGAATGTGCCCTGGAATACCGGTGCCGGCTCCCGCACTCATATTAGATCCAGCCATATCACTTATCATATGACCCGCCCAAATGAAAGTGCCATAAAACAGCTTTTCGCACAGATTGTTTCCAAGTGTTGCTCCATCCGGGAGATCTATCACCTGGAAACTGCCATCCGTTTTTGTGCCGTATCCTTTTCCTGTGAATTGTGAGAGGATTGAAAAAGCAAGACCTGCAATTGTCGGGTGATGGCAGAAATCTCTGAGGTGATGTTGCAAGCCTCCTCCGAAATCGGCGGTTGCTTTATCACTTGCAAGGGGAAATGCTTTCTCCAAGGAACGAATAGCGTCAGATAGGTCATCTCCCTTGTAACCTTGAAGATGTGCTACCTTCATAACGAATTTGTTTGTTTCTTTATGTCCCCAAGACTGCGCTTCTTCCAGTGACAACTCTCCAACCCAGAGAATATTCATGGTCGCAGTGAGCAATCCACTGGCGGCAGCCACAATGTAGTCCCATTTATCTGCGTCTATGATAGATTTTTCAAATTCAACATTGACCACATCTTCTTGGTCGAGGATTTTCTGCGATGCGGGAACAAGCTGAATGCCGGAGGCAACACTTTTGTTTCGGTCAATGAATTGAGTTTCCGGTATACAGATTTCATATGTAAATGGCAGATCATACTGCACTTTTTTTGTGGCGGGTATTAAATCAGCCACAGCATCTTTGAGAACCAAAGCCTGATGTTGTGCTTTATCCTTCAGTTCTTCAGCCGCTTTAACAATTCGAGCTTTATCATCCATATATTATTCTCATCGCCTTTCTACAAACCATCTGCCGATATTATTTCCCGCAATAGCCGTGTTTCGTTCAAAAAACAGATAGCTTTGATGCCCACTGATCCATATAGTATAGCGGTCACCCTGCCCTCCGGCTTTCAACGCAGGTGCCTGGCGAATATCGGACACACGATCTATCTCATATTTTTCTCCGTCCTCCCAGGTAATCTCTCTGGGAAGCATGATACCGTCCTCTCTAAAATCTGCTTTGACAGCAACATACACTTTCGGAGGTTTAGTCGTTGTAACAGTCTGCATTGTTTGGTACCTCCATATTGGCAAGAAAATTGCTCTGCGCCATAATCGGCGGTTCTATCAGCTTATATCCTTTCCACTTCATAACACGAAATTTGAAGTCGAGCAGTTCTACCGGAACTAAAAGCCTTGACGCTGCTGTAAAAAATGTTGTATCCCTATTAAGTGCATCCAGAACCTCTTCGTCATCGAGCAGATATTCCGCTGCGAAGAGGTTTGCTTCTTTTTCAGTGCTGGAGCTTTCATCAAAGAGCCCTATGTCATGAAATGCCTTAACGCCCGAATTACGATGAAGCACAGCATGACCCAGCTCATGGGAAACTATGATTCTCTGTATGACATTAGGCAAATCACAATTCACCGTGATTGTGCGTATTCTCTTGCTTTCAAGAAAAAAGCCTTTGATGGCGTCGGGGTCGGTTCCAAATGGCTGATTTAACAATATTATACCCATTGCCGAACACAGTCGAAAAGGATTGTCCTCACAGTATTTTTTCTGCAGCGACTCAACCGCCTCGCACACTCTTGTATATGACATAACCATACCCCCTCGTATCAAAAATGGGCATACGAATCCCGTTATATTCATTATAGACTAATCACTGTACCAAAAAACGGACTTTATTCCGGCTTGTGTCCGAACTTTGCCTTCGCTTCTTCTTTACAGGTTACATATGCGGTCATAACAGCTTGGAAGAAAGCATCCTTCTGATCCTGCGACAGTTCACCGCCCGCAAAGAGAGCCGCATTGTCTCGCAGAAGTTCATCCATATCACGAACACCTTTTGCACCATATAAATCACGAGCCTGCTCGATATAAGCATCCTTTTCTATATCTTCAAGAGGATTCATGCAGTCATCATCGGAGAGATACTTTGTTGATACCTTGAGCGCACGTGCCAGTTTCTCCGTTGTGGATTTTCTTGCACGGGCTCCGCCGGACTCGTAGGAGGCAATGGTTCTTTGTGACACCCCGACCTCCTGTGCAAGTTCAAGCTGAGTCAATTGTGCGACTTCGCGAGCACGCTTAATTTTATCGGAAAAAGTCATAACTATTTCTCCTTCGATGTAAATTTTTGTTCTGTAACTTCATCAACTTCATCAAGTCTATTGACAATACTTCATAACATGAGTATAATCAAAAGTGAAGTTTATGAAGTTACAGCCCTATTATATGCTACACAACTTCATTTTGTCAAGAGGTTTTTGTGAAGTTTTTTGAAAACATACAGTTTTTTAGAGAAAAGCACTTCTTCACAACGATTTCATTGCTTTTTGTTTGAATAACTTCGTAACTTCATTGGCAAATAAAGCAAAAGCCTGCAGGCAAAGGAGGAATGCAATGGTAGAATATCGAGATTGTAAGGGACATCTTGTATGTAAAGCGGATGCCCAAACCGGGAAGGTTGAAATTCAGCACAAAGAGCGTGTGGTTAAAATGACGATTCCCATCGGCGAAAGTTTTACCGTTACTCTTCGTGATACCGAAACGGTCATGACCCGAATCAGCAACCAGGCTTTTGAAGTAAAAGCCGCACCCCGTGCAATGTAAACACAAATCAAAATAGCAAATCCACAGAGCTGCAAGACGGCCCGGATTTAGAAAACCCGTAAGGGTAATCTATGTCCCGGTCGTCTTTTTTGTTTGTGCAAAAAGCACCGAAAAAAATAACCTTATATATAAATACAGAAAAATAAATCTCAAAGCCTTGAGATGCGCATTAGAGGCGGCGGGATACATAGAGAACCGAAAACCCCAACAGGGATTTTTTGAACTCGATGTACCCACCGTGCTTTGCTATGCCTTCTTGTAGGTGCTGTCAGCCGGTGAGTCCATCGTGACCCCGGCTCTTTTTGTGTCCCGACCGCTGAAAGCTCTCAAGCGGAAAGGACACTTTTATGAAAATCAAGTATGAATTTGCAACCGAAACAGTCGAGGTTGAAGTATCCGAAGAACTCGGAACAGTCATTGTTGACCTGGACCGCCGGGAGTACAACATCAACCACAAGGAAACCCGCCGTCATTGTTCTCTTGATGCCTTTAATTTGGATGACACTCTGTTTCCGTCTGATGAGAATGTTGAAGCAGAAACGGAAACAAAGGATCACTACCGCAGACTGTATGACGCTATCGCTCTGCTTGAACCGCAGCAGAAGGAGCTTGTCCGCCAGGTGTTCTTCAATGAAAGAAAAATAGTGGACATTGCATCAGAGGAAGGCGTATCGGAAGCCGCTATCCGCAACCGGCTGAAGAAGATTATACAGCGTTTGAAAAAAATTTTGAATTGAGGGGGTTCGATTTTGCCTTTTCCGTGGCCTACCTATGAAGAGCACAACAAATCCGCTCTTCGGAAAGGACGGTAAAACCGTATGAAACACAATTTGACAATCAGTGTTTCCAAGACTCCCAAGAACGGCGGTGTAGTCGCTTGCAGAACGGTCACTCTCCGTGAAAGGCTCCTCACAATGCTCTTGGGACCGATGCAAAAGGTCACGGTTCTGGTTCCCGGCAATACAGTCGAGTCCATTGCCATCACCGAGCTACCGATGGGAGGTGCCGCACATGAGTAAAACAAAAATGCTCCTTGATGTGGTTTCAAACCTTCGCTCTCTTGCGGACAGCGTTCAGGCTGTGGCAGACGCAATGCTGCAGAATGAGCAGACTGTCGATGCAAAGCCCGAAAAAGCCACTCCCGCACCTGCCCCTAAAAAACAAATCACAATGGAAGAGGTCAGAGCAGTCCTTGCGGAAAAGAGCCATGACGGACTGACAGCCGAAGTCAGAGCCCTGCTTTTGAAATACGGAGCACCGAAGCTCTCCGGCATCGACCCCAACGACTACGAGGCTCTCTTGAAGGATGCGGAGGTGCTGACAAATGCCGCCCAGTAAACACGCAGTTCTGTCAGCGTCCTCCTCACACCGGTGGCTTAACTGTAATCCATCCGCAAGGCTTGAATCGGAGTTTGAGGACAGAGAGACAGAAGCCGCAGCCGAAGGAACGGCAGCTCACGCTCTTGCCGAGCATAAGCTCCGAAAAGCACTGAAGATGCGTTCCAGAAAGCCCGTGAGTAAATTCGACTCGGACGAAATGGATATCCACACGGACGGCTATGTGGAGTTCGTGCTTGAATCCCTCGCAGAAGCAAAACAGCTTTGCGCAGACCCGAAGGTGCTTATTGAACAGCGACTTGACTTTTCCTGCTATGTGCCGGACGGCTTCGGTACCGGAGACTGTCTTATCGTGGCAGACAAGCTCCTGCACATTATAGATTTCAAGTACGGACAAGGAGTTTTGGTGGATGCCGAGAAAAACCCGCAGATGATGCTGTATGCGCTCGGTGCGCTTCGCATCTTTGACTGCCTTTACAACATTACAGAGGTTTCAATGAGCATCTATCAGCCGCGCCGGGAGAATATCAGCACCTGGACGATAAGCGTCAAGGAACTCGATGAATGGGCGGAAAAGACGCTCAAGCCCAGAGCGGAGCTTGCCTTCAAGGGCGAGGGCGAATACTGCCCCGGTTCATGGTGTCAGTTCTGCAAGGCGGCGGTCAAGTGCCGTGCCAGAGCCGAAGCGAAGCTCCAGCTTGCAAAATACGAGTTTGCACAGCCGCCCCTGCTCTCCGATGCGGAGATCGGCGACATTCTCGGCAAACTGGACGACCTCACCAAATGGGCAAACGAAATCATCGCTTATGCCCAAGATGCGGCGGTAAACCACGGAAAACAGTGGCCGGGCTACAAGCTGGTGGAGAGCCGTACTAACCGCAAGTACGCAAACGAAGATGCCGTAATAGATGCGGCTCATGCCGCCGGATACACAGACATCTTCAAAAAATCTCTCATCTCCATCACCGAGATGGAGAAACTCATGGGCAAAAAGGCCTTTGCCGAAATTCTCGGTGGTCTGGTCATAAAGCCCCAGGGCAAGCCGACCCTCGTTCCTGCATCCGACAGGCGTCCGGCTATCATTGCAACGGGTGCAGAACAAGACTTTTCTGACTATAAAGGAGAACTGTAATTATGGCTAACAAGACGAATTCTACAAAAGTTGTGACCGGCGTTGTACGCCTTTCTTACGCAAATATATGGGAGCCTGCCAGCATTAACGGCAGTAACCCCAAGTATTCCGTATCCCTCATCATTCCGAAATCCGACAAAAAGACTCTCGATGCAATCAACGCAGCGGTGGACGCTGCCATCAAGGACGGTGCTTCTAAATTCGGCGGTAAGATTCCCAACAAGGCTGCTTTGAAGCTCCCGCTTCGTGACGGTGATACCGAGCGTGACGATGAAGCCTACAAGGACAGCTTCTTTGTGAACGCCAACAGCACCACCGCTCCTCAGATTGTCGATCGCAGCGTTCAGCCCATTCTCGACCGTGCGGAGGTTTACTCCGGCTGCTATGCCCGTGTATCCGTTAACTTCTACGCTTTCAATTCAAACGGTAACCGCGGTATTGCCTGCGGACTCGGAAACATTCAGAAGGTTCGTGACGGTGAGCCTCTCGGCGGCAAGACATCTGCGGCTGACGATTTCGCCACTGACCTTGATGACGATTTCCTCTCTTGAGTTTGGAACGGTAAACAGCTATGACAGAGATTCAGAGAGTGATGCTCGCCGTCTGCTTCGGCGGCATAGTCGGATTCTACATTGCGGAAATCGGCATTCTCGTTTACGAGCTTGCATCGTACATTCGCAGAAAGCACCGGAAACGCAAGACTGAAAAATCCGAGAATCAGCAGAACAAGTAATCGGGATGGGCGGCAGAGTTTACCGCTTTGCCGTCTCTTTTCCCTTTGGAGGAATTATGAAAACACTTAGCATCGACATTGAAACATATTCTTCGGAGAATCTTGCAAAAAGCGGTGTGTACCGCTATGCCGAATCCTCGGACTTTGAGGTCTTGCTCTTCGGATACTCGGCAGACGGTGCGCCGGTGCGGGTCGTGGATCTGACTGCCGGAGAAACACTTCCCGCCGATGTCCGCTCTGCGTTGACCGACCCCACCGTGACCAAATGGGCGTTCAATGCACAGTTCGAGCGTGTGTGCCTGTCCCGTTATCTCGGATACCCTACCGGGCAATATCTCGCCCCATCCTCCTGGCACTGCACGATGGTCTGGGCAGCGACGCTTGGACTTCCTCTTTCACTGGAAGGCGTCGGTGCTGTGCTGGGTCTTGAAAAGCAGAAGCTCAAGGAAGGCAAAGACCTCATCAGATATTTCTGTACACCGTCCAAGGCAAGAGACGGTTCGCTCATTCGACATTATCCGACAGATGCGCCGGAGAGATGGTCGCTTTTCAAAACCTACAACCTCCGGGATGTGGAAACGGAAATGTCCATTCAGCAGAAGCTCTCCAAGTTCCCGGTCACGGAATCCGAGTGGCGCAACTACACCCTCGACCAGCAAATCAACGACCGGGGCATCATGCTCGACCGCACCCTCGTCACCCAGGCGATTCGCTGCGATGAACGCTTCAAGCGGACTCACATGGAGCAGGCGCGCTCGGTGACCGGCTTGGATAACCCCAACAGTCCGGTGCAGCTCAAGGCGTGGCTTGCCGAGAAAGGCGTGGAAGCAGATTCGCTCTCCAAAGCTGCCGTGGCAGAAATGCTTGAAAAAGCGGACGGAGAAATCGAACTCGCTCTTTCCCTGCGGCAGGAACTTGCAAAGAGCAGCGTCAAGAAATACACCGCCATGCAGACGGTAGTCGGTTCGGACAGCAGAGCGAGAGGACTTATCCAGTTTTACGGTGCCAACCGCACCGGACGATATGCGGGTCGGCTTATCCAGGTGCAGAATCTGCCGCAGAACCATCTGCCGGATTTGAAAGAAGCGAGAACCCTCATTCGCAGCGGTAACTTTGATGCCGTGGAAATACTCTACGATTCCGTACCTTTGGTGCTGTCCGAGCTTATCCGCACCGCCTTTGTACCGAAACCCGGCTGCAGATTCTATGTTGCCGACTTCTCCGCTATTGAAGCGAGAGTCATTGCCTGGATTGCCGGAGAGCATTGGCGGCAGGAGGTTTTTGCAAACGGCGGCGACATTTACTGCGCTTCCGCTTCGCAGATGTTCCATGTTCCCGTGGAAAAGCACGGCGTGAACGGGCATCTCAGACAGAAAGGCAAAATAGCCGAACTGGCACTTGGCTACGGCGGCTCGGTCGGTGCGCTGAAAGCAATGGGCGCACTGAACTACGGCTTGCAGGAAGACGAACTAAAACCGCTGGTGGATGCGTGGCGTCTGTCCAATCCCCACATCACAAAACTCTGGTGGGATGTGGACAAGGCAGCGTCCACCTGTGTCCGGGAGCGGACTGCCACGGAAATACACGGCATCCGCTTTTACTACCAAAGCGGCATGATGTTCGTTGTTCTGCCGTCCGGCAGACGGCTCGTGTATGTAAAACCGAAAATGGGTCTGAACCGCTTCGGCAACGAGTCTGTCACCTATGAAGGTGTGGGCGAACAGAAAAAGTGGCTGCGCCTGGAAAGCTATGGTCCCAAATTTGTGGAGAACATCGTGCAGGCTACGGCAAGGGACATTCTTGCGGAAGCTATGCTTCGTTTGAACGCTGCCGGATACCGAATCGTTATGCACATTCACGATGAAGCGGTCATCGAAGCACCGCCGGAAACCGAGCTTGACGACATATGCACCGTAATGGGGGAAACACCCCGATGGGCAAAAGGACTATTACTCCGTGCAGACGGATATATCTGCGATTTCTATCAGAAAGATTGAGGTAACACAAATGGGAGTCAATATGTATAACTCCGAGGGCTACTATGACCCTACGGCTTATGAAGCCCTCATGACAATAGAAAAAGACGCAAAAGCACTCCGGGCTTTTAGACCTGTGGTATATATCTGTTCGCCGCTTGCCGGAGATGTGGAACAAAACCAGGAAAAAGCCCGTGCTTACTGTCGCTATGCCGTGGACAGCGGGTTCATTCCGATTGCACCGCATATCTACTTTACGCAATTCATGAACGACAACAGTAAAAAAGAGCGTGACCTTGCCCTGTTTATGGACATCGTCCTGCTCTCCAAGTGTGCCGAGCTGTGGGTGTTCGGAGAGAGAATCACCGGTGGCATGAGTATCGAAATCGAGAAAGCCAAGCGTAAAGGACAGCTAATTCGATATTTTACCGAAAACTGTGAGGAGGTACGCAGATGAAGATAGCAGTCGGCAACAGCCGTATGGATAAGAAGTGGAAGAACAAGGACATATCCTGGGACGAGCTCTGCACACGCTGCGGCAGCACCATCCGCACCACGGAGACAGTCGAAGAATACCGAAAAATGAAAAAAGGACAGCAGGATGCCGTCAAAGATGTGGGCGGTTTCGTGGGAGGTCATCTCCGTGAAGGACGCCGCAAAAACGGCATGGTAGCCTGCCGTTCACTGCTCACTTTGGATATGGATTACGGCACACCGGATATCTGGGATGAGCTTATCCTGCTTCACGATTTCAAGTGCTGCGTCTATTCCACCCACAAACACACGCCGGAACATCCGAGACTTCGTCTGCTCCTTCCGCTCACCCGTGAGGTCAGCGAGGACGAGTATCCGGCAGTTGCGAGAATGGTGGCAAAGGAAATAGGGATCGACCTCTTTGACGATACCACCTATGAACCGGCGAGGCTTATGTACTGGCCGTCCACATCGGCAAACGGCGAGTTCTTCTATCAGACGAAGGACGGAAATGAAATCGACCCCGATGTATATCTCTCCAAATACTCCGATTGGCATGACACTTCAATGTGGCCTGTGTCAAGCCGTCAGTCCGAAGCGGTTCGCCGCAGCATCTCCGAGCAGGCAGACCCTTTGACGAAACCCGGTGTGGTCGGTGCTTTCTGCCGTGCCTATACCGTGGAGGAAGCCATCGATGCCTTTCTCTCGGATGTGTATGCGCCGTCTGCCATGAACGGACGCTATGACTATATCCCTGCGGATTCATCTGCCGGTGTGGTCACCTATGACGGAAAGTTTGCATACAGCCATCATGCCACAGACCCGGTCTGCGGTCGGCTGCTGAACGCCTTTGACCTGGTGCGTCTGCACCGCTTCCGTGATTTGGATGACAAGTGTGCTTTGGACACCGCACCCGGCAAACTGCCGTCCTTCAAAGCAATGTCGGACTTTGCCCTTAAAGACGAAAAGGTCAAGGAGGTCTTTGCCGAGGAACGCAAAGCACAGGCAAGCGAGGAGTTCTCCGATGAAAACTGGCAGAAAGCGTTAGAACTTGACAAATCCGGCAAAGTAAAAAACACGCTTCAGAACCTCACCGTTATCCTTATGAATGACCCTCTCTTAAAGCCGCTCGTATTCAATCAGCTTCTTGACGGTATGGAGATCAAGGGCGATGTACCTTGGAGACACCCCTCGAAATTCTGGCGTGATGCGGACGATGCCCAGCTTATCAGCTATGTGGATTCTCACTACGGCATCTTCTCCGCACGAAACTACGATATTGCCGTGGCAAAGGTCACGGACGACCGCTCCTACCATCCCATCCGTGAGTTCATTGATAATCTTCCTGAGTGGGACGGCATTAAAAGAGTGGACACATTACTCGTTGACTATCTCGGTGCAAACGATAACGAATATGTCCGTGCCGTCACCCGTAAAACACTTTGCGCCGCTATCAAGCGTGTGCTGTGTCCCGGCTGTAAGTTTGACTCAATGCTTGTGCTGAACGGTCCCCAGGGTGTCGGCAAAAGCACCCTCATTGCAAAGCTCGCCGGAGAGTGGTTCTCCGACAGTCTGAACCTTGGCGATACCAAAGACAAGACCGCCGCCGAAAAGCTGCAGGGATACTGGATTTTGGAGATCGGCGAACTGGCAGGACTCAAAAAAGCCGAGGTGGAGACTCTGCGTTCCTTCCTCTCCAGGCAGAACGACATCTACCGTGCGGCATTCGGCAAGAGAGCCACTCCACATCTTCGCCAGTGCGTGTTCTTCGGCACCACCAACGCAGAGTCCGGCTATCTTCGTGACACCACGGGCAACCGCCGTTTCTGGCCTGTAAAGACGCCCGGAACAGGCGAAAAGCACTCATGGGATTTGACCGCAGAGATTATCTGTCAAATATGGTCGGAGGCTCTGGTGTATGTAAAGCAGGGTGAAAAACTCTATCTCAGTGCCGAGCTTGAAACACTGTCTAAAGCCGAACAGCGTGAAGCTATGGAGTCCGACGAGCGTGAAGGACTTGTCCGTCTGTATCTTGATACATTGCTCCCGGCAGACTGGGATCGCATGGATATCTTTGAGCGCCGCAACTTCCTCACCGGCAGTGACTTCGGTGATACCGTAAAAACAGGCACAGTCAAGCGCACCCATGTATCCAATATGGAAATATGGTGCGAGTGCTTCGGCAAAGAACGAGCCAACATCCGCAGAACGGACAGCAACGAGCTGACCGCCATCCTTGCCCGTCTGGGCTGGAAAAGGCTCGACAGCAAGATGCGCATTCCGCTCTACGGTCCGCAATATATCTTCGTTCCCAAGGAGTGTTCCCGATGAAAAATAGTGTAACCACCGTTTTACGGTACAAGTTCCGAAGAAAAGCATATCTTCACGGCACACAAACTGGAACATCTCACGGGAACGGCGAAAGCCCCATAAGTACCAAAGCAAGCAGGCAGTCTTGTTCCTGTGTTCCTGTCCTTTCATATATATCGAAAGAAGTAGAAATAAAGGACATCGAGCACGCAATACACGCATTTACGCGCGTAAAGGACTTTTCGGGTTTTGAGAACACAGGAGGTTGTTATGCGTGAGAAAACGATAGAAGCAAAACTTGTAAAGATTACTCGTTCAATGGGTGGTCTTGCATTGAAATTTTCAAGTCCCGGCTTTGATGGAGTGCCTGACCGCCTGGTACTCCTTCCTAAAGGCAGAATCGCCTTTGTTGAGATGAAAGCACCGGGCAAAATGCTCCGCCCTTTGCAAGTAAGACGAAAAAGGCAGTTGGAAGCACTCGGATTTTCGGTGTACTGCATTGACGGTGTAGAGCAGATTGGAGGGATACTCAATGAAATACAATCCTCATAACTACCAGGCTTATGCTACCGACTTTATACTTGAGCATCCTATCTCGGCTGTATTCCTCGACATGGGTCTTGGTAAGAGCATCATCACGCTTTCCGCAATATTCGACCTCTGCCTCGACAGCTTTCTTGTTCGCAAGGTTCTGGTAATCGCTCCTTTGCGTGTTGCCAGAGATACCTGGCCTGCGGAGATACACAAGTGGGATCATCTGCGTGGACTGACCTACTCGGTGGCTGTCGGCTCGGAAACGGAACGCAAGGCGGCTCTTAGGCAGAAGGTCAGCGTGTACATCATAAACCGTGAGAATGTTCAGTGGCTTATCGAGGAGAGTGGCATCCCGTTTGACTATGACATGGTGGTCATCGATGAGCTGTCCTCCTTTAAGAGCTATCAAGCTAAACGGTTCCGCAGTCTTATGAAAGTCCGTCCTACGGTCAAACGCATTGTCGGGCTGACGGGAACTCCCTCCTCCAACGGTCTTATGGATCTGTGGGCGGAGTTTCGTATCCTTGATATGGGGAAAAGGCTCGGACGGTATATAACCCATTACAGAAATGCCTACTTTCAACCAGACAAGCGAAACGGCCAGGTGGTGTTCAGCTATAAGCCCCTGCCCGGTGCGGAGGAAAAAATCTACGATGCCATTTCCGACATCACCATTTCCATGAAAGCGGCAGACCATCTGCAGATGCCGGAATGTGTTATAAACGAGGTGAAGGTCACGCTTTCCGAAAAAGAGCGTAAAACCTACGATTCGATGCGCTCGGAACTGGTCGTTTCCCTCGGTGGTGAGGAAATCGATGCCGGAAACGCTGCGGCACTTGCAAACAAGCTCTCGCAGATGGCAAACGGTGCTGTCTACGGAGAGAACAAGCGTGTGTTTCCGATACACGACCGCAAGCTGGACGCACTGGAGGATCTCATCGAAGCCGCCAACGGGAAACCCGTCCTTGTGGCGTACTGGTTCAAGCACGACTTGGAGCGAATCTCCGAACGGCTGCATAAAAGGCATATTCCGTTCAGCCTTCTGGACGATTCCGACAGTATCCGCAGATGGAACAGCGGCGAACTGCCTGTGGCACTTATTCATCCGGCATCCGCAGGACACGGTTTGAACCTGCAAGCAGGAGGTTCCACACTGATATGGTTCGGACTTACTTGGAGTTTGGAACTTTATCAGCAAACAAATGCCCGTCTGTGGCGACAAGGGCAGACCGCCGATACCGTGGTCATTCACCACATCATTACGAAAGACACCATTGACGAGCGTATCATGAACGCTCTGCACAAAAAAGAAAAGACCCAGACCGCACTTATCGATGCAGTCAAGGCCAACTTGGAGGGATGAGAATGGATACTTGTTATACAAATCTTGCAAACGCAATTATCATACAGGCAGCGAAGGATTACAAAAAGGTGCTGCGCCGTTTGAAGAAGTTTCCGAGAGATAAAGAAGCCCGACATACCAAACGGGACTGTGAGCGATTTTTCCGTTCCGGTTGGTTTGAAAGGTTGACCGACCTTAACGGCGAGGTTCTGATACGAAAGCTGAACGAGGAGGTGTATGCCGCATGACTGCAAAGGAATATCTCAGTCAGGCATATCGGCTTGACCAACGCATCAACTCCAACATCGAGGAAATCAGCCGCCTTCGTGAAATGGTCTGCAGCATTTCTTCTCCCTCATGGGAAGAGAAAGTTCAGACCTCCCGACACACGGACGCTCCCTTTGTGAGATGTCTGGAAAAAATCATGGGCTTAGAAAAGGTCGTGAACGGAGAGATTGACACACTTGTTGATTTAAAACGGCAGATTCGCACGACTATCGAGAGGGTTCCAAACACGGATGAGCAACTGGTTCTCCGCTACCGTTACATTCACAACTGCACATGGGAACAGATTGGCAATGAACTTAATGCCGATGCACGGACGATTCGCCGTTGGCACGGAGACGCTTTGCAGAAGGTTAAGGTTCCGCAGGACGCTATAAAAATCTGAAATGCGCCCGAAATGTCCTGCTTTGTCCGTAGATGTCCACCTTGCCATTGTGATATGATATAATTAGAGCAACAGAATCAAAGACAGCCTCATGGGAGCAATCCCGTGGGGCTTTTCTTATGCCCGAAGGAGGTGAAACGATGCCGAAGAAACCGTTGCGACCCTGCTCTCATCCCGGCTGCCCCAACCTCTGTGAAGGACAGTTTTGTGAACAGCACCGTGTGGAGGAACGCCGCAAATACGACAAATACGAGCGCAGCTCCGATGTCAATCGCAAGTACGGCAGAGCGTGGAAACGCATCCGTGACCGCTATGCGGCGGAGCATCCCCTCTGTGAGATGTGTCTCAAGGAAGGTCGGCTGACTCCGGTACAGGAAGTTCACCACATTCTGCCTGTTTCCAAAGGCGGCACTCACGCAAGAGACAACCTCATGAGCCTCTGCCAGTCCTGCCATACCAAGATCCACCACGACCTCGGCGACCGGTAGGGGGATGAAAATCTCCGGGACCTTTGCGGTCGGGCAACGGCCCGGGGTCACGTGTGCGAAAAAGGCGAAATCAAAAGGGTAATTAAGGGAGGTGAACTCGGATGCCCACAAAATCGAATAACACAGGCGGGCGAGGCGGTGCAAGACCCGGTGCGGGAAGGAAGAAATCCGCAGTCAAGGACAAAGCCGAAAACGGGAATCCCGGCGGTAGAAAACTTGAAGTGCTGGATATTCCCGAAGTCGAGGGTGTTGAAATGCCAAAGCCCCATGATTTTCTTTCTGCCGAGCAGCGGGACGGCAGCGTCCTGCAGGCACAGGAAATTTACACGGAAACCTGGCGATGGCTCAAAGGCATCGGCTGCGCCGCAAAGGTGTCGCCGCAGCTCTTGGAGCGCTACGCCATGTGTTCTGCCCGCTGGGTACAGTGCGAGGAAATGACCAACCGCATGGGCTTTCTCTCCAAGCACCCCACCACGGGAAAGCCGATCCCGTCCCCGTTTATCAACATCGGCATCAACTACATGAACCAGGCGGTTCGGCTCTGGAATGAGATCTTCCAGATCGTGAAAGAAAACTGCAGCACGGAATACGGCGAGTCAACGCCACAGGATGACCTCATGGAACGACTGCTCCGTGCGAGAAAGGGGTAACACCATGTTTGAAAAAGTAAATCCGTGCCACCCGGATAAGGTGGCGGACAGAATTGCCGGGGCGCTTGTCAACCTGGCATACAGAAAAGAAACCGATCCCCGTATTGCCGTAGAAGTCCTCATCGGTCACGGCGTGTGCCACATCATTGCGGAAACTTCCGTCATGCTGGACAAAGCAGATGTCACTGCCGCCGTTCACCGCATTGCAGGAAATCTCACTGTGGACTATGTGGAAGTACCGCAGGACGGTCACCTCGCCAATAACCAGGCAGACGGCGTCCGCTGCGGCGATAACGGCATCTTCAAGGGGATGCCCGTGACTGAGGAGCAGAAAACGCTGTCCGAGATTGCACGGGACATTTTCTCCGTATATTCCTATGACGGGAAGTACATTCTGGACGGCGACCGGCTCATTCTCTGCCAGAGTAACACAGACAGCAATGAACTCCGAGAGAAGTATCCCGATGCTGAGATCAACCCGCTCGGCGACTGGACGGGCGGCACCGATGTGGACACCGGCGCTACCAACCGCAAGCTCGGCTCGGATATGGCCGACTCCGTGACAGGCGGTGGTCTGCACGGCAAGGATCTGTCCAAGGCGGATGTGTCCGTCAACATCTACGCTTTCCTCAAAGCCCAGGAAACCGGCAAGCCCGTAACGCTCTGCTGCGCCATTGGGGACGATGCCGTGGATGGCAGACCGTATGAGGAAATTGTCGAGATTGCTCGAAAATACATCTCCGACCTTGGCGGCTTTGAGAAGTTTGCGGAATGGGGGCTGGTCTGATGAAAACAACGACCGAAATGCAGCTCGTCCCCATTACGAAGCTGGTACCGTATGTAAACAACGCCCGGACACACAGCCCGGAGCAGATCAATAAGCTCCGCTCCTCGCTGCGGGAGTTCGGCTTCATCAATCCCGTCATCATCGACCGTGACTATGGCGTTATTGCCGGTCACGGTCGTATTCTTGCCGCCAAGGAGGAAGGCATCTCTGAGGTGCCGTGCGTCTTTGCCGACCACCTCACCGAAGCGCAGAAGAAAGCCTATATCATTGCCGACAACCGCATGGCGATGGACGCAGGCTGGGATGAAGAACTCCTGCGTGTGGAGATCGAGTCCCTGCAGGCGGCAGACTTTGACCCGCTCCTCACCGGTTTTGACGAAAAGGAGCTGTCGAAGCTGTTTGACGATGGCATTGAGACCGAAGAGGACAATTTCGATGTGGATGCCGAGCTGCAAAGGCCGACCTTCACGAAGTCCGGCGACATCTGGACGCTGGGACGGCACCGGCTCATCTGCGGCGACAGTACAAAAGAGGAAACCTACACCGCCCTCATGGACGGCCGCAAGACGAACCTCGTCATCACCGACCCACCCTACAATGTGAACTACGAGGGCAGCGCCGGAAAAATCAAAAACGACAACATGGCATCGGAGAAGTTTTTCGACTTCCTCTTCGATGCCTTTTCCAATATGGAGAAGGTCATGGCGGACGATGCCTCCATCTATGTATTCCACGCCGACACCGAGGGGCTGAACTTCCGAAAGGCTTTTGACGCTGCTGGGTTCTATCTCTCCGGCTGCTGTATCTGGAAGAAGCAGTCCCTGGTGCTGGGACGCTCCCCATACCAGTGGCAGCACGAGCCGTGTCTTTACGGCTGGAAGAAGAAAGGCAAGCATCAGTGGTACACCGGGCGAAAAGAGTCCACCATCTGGGAATTTGACAAGCCCAAGAAAAACGGAGACCACCCTACGATGAAGCCCATCCCGCTCTTGGCGTATCCCATTCAGAACAGCTCTATGGCAAACTCCGTGGTTCTCGACCCCTTCGGCGGGTCCGGCTCCACGCTCATTGCCTGTGAGCAGACCGACCGTATCTGCTGCACCATCGAACTGGACGAAAAGTTCTGTGATGTCATTGTGAAACGGTACATCGAGCAGGTCGGCACGGATGAGAAGATCAGCGTTCTGCGTGACGGAAAAGAATACAAGTACTGTGAGGTAGCACCCCATGACGAATAAGACTTTGACTCTCGGAAGTCTGTTTGACGGCTCTGGGGGTTTTCCGTTGGGTGGACTGCTTGCGGGCATCACTCCCGTGTGGGCTTCGGAGATCGAGCCGTTTCCCATTCGGGTGACCACCAAGTGCCTGTCTTTTATGAAGCACTACGGGAACATCTCCGCTATGGACGGCGGCAAGATCGAGCCTGTGGACATTATTACCTTCGGCAGCCCATGCCAGGACATGAGCATCGCCGGTCGAAGGGACGGCCTGGACGGTTCCCGTTCCAGCCTTTTCTACGAAGCCGTCCGAATTATAAAAGAAATGAGGTGTGCCACAGGTGGCAGATATCCAAGATACATCGTATGGGAGAACGTCCCCGGTGCCTTCTCCTCGAACAAAGGCGAGGACTTCAAAGCCGTCCTCGAAGCGGTCATCGGCATCGCTGAGCCGAATGCCCAGGTGCCTATGCCTGAAAAAGCACGATGGCCCTATGCCGACCTTTACATGGGAGACGGATGGAGCGTTGCGTACCGAACTCTTGACGCGCAATACTGGGGAGTCCCCCAGCGAAGACGCCGCATCTACCTTGTCGCAGATCTTGCAGGCAGAGGTGCCGGGAAAATATTATTTGAGTCAGAGGGCTTGTCTGGGTATTCTTCGGAGGGCTTCCGCTCGTGGCAAAGAGCTGCCGGAAGTCTTGAGACTCGCATTGGAGCGGCAGGCTTTGATGGATACAACGGCAGTCTGACGGATGACACTTCCGCCACCCTCGGCGTGAACTGCGGAATGTCTACCGGTCGCAACGGCATCGTGCTGAACGACCAGGGCGGCAACCGCATGGACATCACAGAGGAGGTTACCTCCACACTCCGAGCAGAAGCACACCATCCGCCCTGCGTGATGGAATCGGCAGGCTTCTGCACCGAGCATTCCGCAAAGAGCCGCACCATCGGCTATGAGGAAGAGTGTTCTCCAACACTTCGGGCAGGTGTTGTTCCTGCGGCGGTGGCACTGGAAAACCATCCGACCGACAGCAGGGTCAAGCTCTCCGAGGACGGCAATGTGCAGACGCTGACCTCCCGCATGGGGACCGGCGGCAATAATGTGCCGCTTGTGATGAAGATCCGCTCCGGCTGCGAAGGCGGCGGTAAGGGACCGCTCATCCAGGAAAACAAATCCGCAACCCTGTCCTGCAACAACGACCAGACGCTGTTCGAGCCTTGCGGCTGGGACGGTGGACAAATTTCACCTACGCTCACCAAGCAGAATGCGGGTGGAAATCAGCGGATGCCGGACAAGGACAATTTCACCTGCGTCCTTCAGCCCTTCGGCATCTGCTCCAAGGACTCCAATGCCATGAAGTCGGATAATCCGCACAGCGGCATCTACGAAGCGGAAACCGCACGGACACTGGACGGCAACGGCGGTAACCCCTCCTGCAATCAGGGCGGTATTGCCGTTGTCGCTTTCACGCAGAATCAGCGTGATGAAGTTCGTGACCTCGGTGACCGCTCCGCTGTTGTGTGTGCCAATGCAGGGACGAAACAGCAGACATATGTGCTGCAAGGCTCCATGATTGGCCGTGAGGCCAAAAACGGTCCCCAGGGCGACGGCATTAACAAGGATGTCAGCTTCACCTTAAATACCGTTGACCGCCATGCCGTGTACAGTATGACAACGGGCAGCTTCACCCAGGTTTCCAAGGAAAAAGCACCAACTGTCCTCGCACGGGATTACAAAGACCCGACCGCTGTCTGCTACGGCATAGGCAGAGATACCTTCAATCAAGGGCAGAACGCCAAGTTCTCTCCGACCTTTGAAAAGGAGCTTCAGCCGACACTGGTGGCAAAAGGTCCGGGTGCTATCCAAAGCGGATACACCGTCCGGCGTCTGACACCTACCGAGTGTGCCAGACTTCAAGGTTTCCCGGACAACTGGTGCGCCGACCTCGGCACGGAAAAACCGACCGATGAAGAAATGTACTTCTGGCACAAGGTGTTCAAGACCTACTCCGAAGTGACCGGCTGCAAGATGAAATCCGACAAGCAGGTCGCAAAGTGGCTGAAAAACCCGTATTCAGACAGTGCGGAATATAAGATGTGGGGCAACGGCGTGGCACTTCCGTGCGTATGGTTCGTTCTGTGCGGCATTGTGTGGTATGCACAGTCCGGCAGCGATAATATGCCGATATAATCTACATCGGAAATGTGAAGATATAGCTGGATATATGCCGAGCATGACGGTAATATGTGACTACCATAAAACAAGGAGGTCACGAACATGACGATTACAATCAATGCCCAGGGTGCGGAGCGCAAGCGGCTGGTTAAGACCATCTCCGACTGGCTCGGCGTTCCCGCAAAGTACTGCGGTGCGCCCACATTCAACTATGAGGTGGATTACTTCACCATCGAACGAAACGGCAGCCTGTCCTTTGACGACCGTGCCGACAGCGAGGTCATTGAAAGATTGCTGGAACACATCTACGATGAGGGCTTTGACATCGACCAAAGCCACACCGAGGATGAGGATGAGCCCTGCGCCCTCTGCGTTTCCATGCCGAGGAGCCTGTTCACCGACAGCAATCTGGAAAACCTAAATGCACTCATTGCTGCTAAAGGCAGCCTTATAAAGAAAGCTCTCGGCACACAAGACCTGTCGCTCGAAATCACGGACACGAAGGTTTCGTTTCCCTGGTTTCCGTCTGCACCCTCTCCCGAAGAAATAAACGCATACAATACTTTTATAAGCAAGCTGTGCGAAATGGCACGAAATCAAAGCCGTGTCAATTCATCCGAGAAACCGATTGAAAACGAGAAGTACGCATTCCGCTGCTTCCTGCTTCGGCTGGGTTTCATCGGCACGGAATACAAGACCGCTCGAAAAATACTGCTGAAGAATCTGTCCGGCTCATCGGCTTTCAAGAACGGAGGTACAGAAGATGAGATTTCCGAGTAAAGAGACGGTCGAACGTATCCGCAAGGAATACCCAGTCGGCAGCCGTGTGGAGCTTGTTCGGATGGACGATCCACAGGCACCGCCTGTCGGCACGAAAGGCACCGTGCGAGGCGTGGATGACATCGGCAGCATCATGGTTGCCTGGGATAACGGCTGCGGTCTGAGCGTAGCTTACGGGGAGGACTTTTGCCGTAAAATCGACTGATATACTGCTGTAATATACACAATTTTATGCCCGTAAGTTCGTGTAGTTTATGGGTCATAATTAACTGGATATAGTGTGTTTTCAGAGGTAATATGTGACTACCGAAAGGGAAAACAAACCAAAACGGAGGTCACAAACATGAGCCAGAGAACAGAAAACCAGGTAGCCGAAATGAAGAAGCAAACCATCGGGGTCGAGGTCGAAATGAACAGCATCACCAGAGAGAAGGCCGCAAGGCTGGCAGCCACCTTCTTCGGTACCGGACGGTACGAGAACACCGCTTGCCGCAACGGCTACTGCACTTGGTCGGCTTGGGATGAGAGCGGACGCGAGTGGAAATTCCAGAAGGACGTCAGCATCGCGGGCCCGGACAGCGAGAAATGCGAGATGGTCACGCCGATCCTCACCTACGTTGACATGGAGACCTTGCAGGAGCTGGTTCGCCGCCTCCGCAAAGCCGGAGCAAAAAGCGATGCCACCAGAGGCTGCGGTGTTCACATCCACATCGGTGCCAAGGGGCACACGCCCCAAACGCTCCGAAACCTCGCAAACATCGTGGCAAGCCACGAAGACCTCCTGGCAAGCGCACTGAACCTCGACAGAGGCCGCATCAGCCGCTACTGCAGAACGGTCGACCCCAGGTTCCTGGAACGGCTCAACCGCAGAAAGCCCTCCACGATGGCAGACCTTGCGGACATCTGGTACGGCAGTCAAAACGCCGACTACGGCAGAAGCCAGCACTACAACGACAGCCGCTACCATATGCTGAACCTCCACGCTACCTTCACCAAGGGCACGGTCGAGTTCCGCCTTTTCCAATTTGACGCCCCAGCAGACGGCAAGCTGAACGGACTCCACGCCGGACAGCTCAAGAGCTACATTCAGCTTTGCCTTGCACTCAGCCAGATGGCAAAGACGGTCAGAACCGCAAGCCCCAAGCCCCAGCAGAACGAGAACCCCAAATACGCAATGCGCACTTGGCTCCTTCGCCTCGGCTTTATTGGCGACGAGTTCAAGACCGCAAGAGAGCTCCTCACGAAGCGCCTGGATGGGGATGCAGCCTTCCGCAGCGGCATAGCAGCCGCTTGAAGGACGCAGCCCAGAGGCCCCCGAACCCGCTGATGGCGGGCTTTCGGTGGTAGAAGGCAACTTCGGAAGGAGGATTTTTTATGAATAAACGCTATTACATCGCCTACGGCAGCAACCTCAATATCCGCCAGATGCGGATGCGCTGCCCGTCGGCACGGATCATCGGCACATCGGTTCTCAAGGATTACGAACTGCTTTTCAAGGGCAGCAAAACAGGCTCTTACCTTACGGTGGAAAAGAAGTCCGGCGTCTCGGTTTCTGTTGCTGTATGGGAGGTCACCGCAGAGGATGAAAAAGCACTCGACCGCTATGAAGGGTTTCCGACCTTCTACTACAAGAAGGAACTGAACCTTCCCATTAAGGGTATCCGAACAGGAAAAATCCGAAAACGCAGTGTGTTCGTGTATATCATGCACGAGGACAGACCTATCGGCATTCCGTCCGTTCCTTATATGCAGACCTGCATCCAGGGCTACGACGATTTCGGCTTTGAACGAAAAGTGCTGATTGACGCATATATCAAATGCGGGAGGAACGATTATGAAAGAGAATAATACGGTTCGCATAGCGGTATGCCCCAGATGCGGACGCACTTACCATGAGCCACCCGCTCTTTCCAGAACAGACAACGAAACACTCATCTGCCCGGACTGCGGCACACGGGAAGCTCTTGACAGCCTCGGTGTAAAATCCGAGGAGCAGGAACATATCCTTGCCGCAATTCACCGCTGCCACCGCTCGGATTAAAGCTGTAATATACACAGTTTTTCTCACGAATGATTGTGTAGTATATTCTCCGAAATGACTGGATATATTCTGAACATGACGGTAATATACACTCACAACAAAACAAACGGAGGTACACGGTTATGTGGAAAGAAGGCAGCATCAAAGTAAACGGAGACATTTTTCACTACTGGATAAAGCAGTATGAGGAAGGCTCCGAGTGGGGTATCGAGGGCGGACGCATTTCAAAGCTTATGCTCAAGCGAGACGGCAAGATCGTCTGCAACTATGACAGAGGCTGGGATGTTGAACCCGCCGATGAAAACACACAGCTTGCACTGGAACTTCTGCTCCACAGCGAAAATCACTGATCACAAAAATTTACGGAATGGAGCCGGGAGGCTCTGTTCCTCGTTATCGCAGTCGCTTCGTGCGGCTTTTTTTATTGGAGGCAATTATGCGGACAGTAAATATAGACTTGTCGCAGTACATAACCGAATCAAGAGAAAAAATATATGTCGGCTACACAGGTGAGCATAATGCCACCGAGCTTGTTGTTAAAATACCGCAGGAAATGGCATCAGAAAGCGACTACCTTGTTGCCGTTTTTCTTACGGGTGACAAAATCGTCCGTTCAAAAAAGATAACAGCGGAGAAAGATTCAGGCTTGCCATACCTTGAGGGAAACGAAGTGCATATTCGCCTTTCGCAGAAGCTCACAGGCAACCCCACACTCGGCATACAGATCGAAGGCTATGCGAAAGATGAAAACGGCATCAGTGTCCTTGTCGGCAAATCGGCATATATTTCAAACCTCACACTTCGTCTTTCGCCGAAAGGTTCAAGCGATGACACTGTAATGCCGGACTACGAAGAGATTGTCGACATGATACGCAAAGCATCAGAAAATGTAAAAGGCGGAATTGAAAAGTATGAAAACTTTGAGCTTTTGCCGGATGAAGCCGAAGACGGCGACCTTGCGTATGTGAAAAACGCAAGCGGCACGGTTATCACGGAGCCGTTTGAATTTGGCAGAAAATATGCACGGTTTATTCCGAAGCGTGAAATTGATAGAAACTGCCTAAAATCACTGCCGTCTGACGAAAACGATGATGAGCCGATTACTGCACTCATGTCCGCAGAATTCAGTACAACATCTGACGAAAAAGACAATTTGTGCTATTGCTCCCTTATTTACTATGCGCCCATAGGTTCAATTCTCGTTTTTTCCGAATTTGCCTGCAAAGATCATCTGTACGACTACGGAATTTCGGAGTGTATCTTAATCTATATCAGCGGTGAAGGTGATATGGCTCCGCTCATTGATTCTGAAAAGCCAGTCAATGTTGCACCCGGCTGGTATAAATTGTTGGAGAAATCCGGCGAATGGTATATTGAAAGCGGCTATCCCGAAAGAGACTGGTCATACAGTGCAGAACCGATTGATTTTGTGAGTATTTCCGACTTTGACACACTTAGGAACTGTCTCGTGAAATATGACGAGCCGGATGAATATGAAAATGATCCTGCTATGGCGAGTATGTTTGCCGGGTGCTTCGACATTTATTCCGAACCACTTCATGATAAAGGCTTATATCTGTATAAAGCCGGTGCGTGGGAACGGATAGCAGACCTTAAATCCGTCTCTGTTTCTTCAAAAGCGGATCTTTGCTTTGCTGCGGAACCAGGACAGACCGCCGTGGTAGAAGAGAATACAATGCTTTTTGACGATGACACTACACAGATCTATGTAAATATGCAGTTTAAAGATCTGTATATCAATCCAAAACCTCCCGAATTTATGTGGCTCACGGACTGCCGAATTAAAGCCATACTTGAGTATATAGACTCCTCAACAGGTACTACTGTTTCTTCATCGGAAAGTGACAACGGTTTTGAATTGATCTCGGATAAAAGCAGAAAGTATGTTTTTATTGGATTGAATACCAATCCGTTTGATTCATCTAAGCAGTATTATCTCTACACCGAAAAAGCCGGAGATCTTACTCTTCCCACCGGGACATTTAGCGAAAATACCGTCACCGTTATAAAGAACACACCGAAGGGTTGGAGCAGGGTCAAAGAAAACGGCGGAATATATACAGCGGAGCTAATACAGAGTTATGAAAACTTACCGAGTGTCCGTTTGTCCGAATATACCGACAAGGATTATTATTTCAAGGTCACGGAATACGAGTGCGCACTAACTTCGCAGTCTTTTATCGGCCGAAATAAATTTTACAGTTCGGACAACGCAAAAGGTCTGTGGTATTTCAGCGGCGGACGATGGATAAAAGTCGGTGATGCTGATGCGTAAGCTGAAAAACTATAAGCCCACAAGGTTCATGGAGAAAACCTCCCACTACGATGTGGACGCAGCGGATTATGCCGTCATGTTCATCGAGAGCCTGTGCCACACCAAAGGCACCTGGGCGAGAAAGTCCTTCGAGCTTATTGACTGGCAGGAGCAGATCATTCGGGACATCTTTGGTGTCCTCAAGCCCAACGGCTATCGGCAGTTCAACACGGCATATATTGAGATTCCCAAGAAACAAGGCAAGTCCGAACTTGCCGCTGCGGTGGCACTCCTGCTCACCTGCGGCGACGGCGAGGAGCGCGCCGAGGTGTACGGCTGCGCCGCCGATCGACAGCAGGCATCCATCGTTTTCAATGTGGCGGCTGACATGGTGCGGATGTGTCCGGCACTCTCCAAACGGGTCAAGATACTGGATTCCCAGAAGCGGCTCATTTATCAGCCAACGGGCAGTATCTACCAGGTTCTCTCCGCCGATGTGGGCAACAAACACGGCTTCAACACCCACGGTGTTGTGTTCGATGAGCTGCACACCCAGCCCAACCGCAAACTCTTTGATGTCATGACCAAAGGCTCCGGCGATGCCCGTATGCAGCCGCTGTATTTCCTCATTACCACAGCCGGCAATGATACGAAGTCCATCTGCTATGAGATACATCAGAAAGCAAAAGATATCATTGAGGGTCGCAAGATCGACCACACCTTCTATCCCGTCATCTACGGTGCGGAGGAATCGGACGATTGGACAGACCCGAAGATTTGGAAGAAAGCCAATCCGTCCCTCGGTATCACGGTCGGCATCGACAAGGTGAAGGACGCCTGCGAGTCTGCCAAGCAGAACCCCGGCGAGGAGAACTCCTTCCGACAGCTGAGACTCAACCAATGGGTCAAACAGGCGGTACGCTGGATGCCGATGGACAAGTGGGACAAATGTGAGTTCGCTGTCTGCGAGGATGACCTGGAAGGTCGCGTCTGCTACGGCGGTCTGGACTTGTCCTCCACAACGGATATTACAGCATTCGTTCTGGTGTTTCCGCCGGAAGACGAGGACGACAAGTACATCATCCTGCCGTACTTCTGGATACCGGAGGATAACCTCGACCTTCGAGTCCGGCGTGACCATGTGCCATACGATGTGTGGGAACGGCAGGGCTTTTTGCAGACCACCGAGGGCAATGTCGTTCACTACGGCTACATCGAGAAGTTCATCGAAAGCCTGGGCGAGCGTTTCAATATTCGGGAGATCGCCTTTGACCGCTGGGGAGCCGTGCAGATGGTCCAGAACCTTGAGGGCATGGGCTTCACCGTCGTTCCTTTCGGACAGGGCTTCAAGGATATGTCCCCGCCCACCAAGGAGCTGATGAAACTGGTGCTGGAACAGAAAATTGCCCACGGTGGACACCCCGTACTCCGCTGGATGATGGACAACATCTTCATCCGCACCGACCCGGCCGGGAATATCAAGCCGGACAAGGAAAAATCCACAGAGAAAATAGATGGTGCCGTGGCGACCATTATGGCACTTGACAGAGCTATACGCTGTGGAAACGACAAGACCGAGTCTGTTTATGACAGTCGAGGTCTTTTATTTATATGAAGGGAGAGTTTATATGGGTATCTTTTCAGGGCTGTTCAAATCCAGGGACAAGCCTCAAAACCGCACATCGGGCAGCAACTATGCCTTTTTCATGGGCGGCACGACATCCGGCAAAACAGTGACCGAGCGATCCGCTATGCAGATGACCGCCGTGTACTCCTGCGTCCGCATCCTGTCGGAAGCGGTGGCGGGGCTTCCGCTGCGCCTCTATAAATACACGGACAGCGGCGGCAAGGCAATGGCGCTCGACCATCCGCTCTACCACTTGCTCCACGATGAGCCGAACCCGGAAATGAGTTCCTTCGTATTCCGGGAAACGCTTATGACGCACCTGCTCCTCTGGGGCAATGCTTACGCTCAGATCATCCGAAACGGCAAGGGCGAAGTGGTGGCGCTGTACCCGCTTATGCCCAACCGCATGGAGGTCAACCGGGACAAGAACGGCAAGCTCTACTACCTCTATTCCACCCAGTCTGATGATGCACCCACCATGAAAGGCTCAACGGTGTATCTCGACCCGTCCGAGGTGCTTCACATCCCCGGCTTGGGTTTTGACGGCCTGGTGGGTTACAGTCCCATCGCTATGGCGAAGAACGCCATTGGCATGGCTATCGCCTGCGAGGAGTACGGAGCTAAGTTTTTCGCCAACGGTGCTGCACCTGGCGGCGTGCTGGAACACCCCGGCACGATCAAAGACCCGCAGCGTGTGCGGGAGAGCTGGCAGTCCACCTTCGGCGGCAGCGGCAACGCAAACAAAATCGCCGTGCTGGAGGAAGGCATGAAATACACGCCCATCGGCATATCGCCGGAGCAGGCGCAGTTCCTCGAAACACGAAAATTCCAAATCAATGAGATCGCTCGAATTTTCCGAGTCCCGCCCCACATGGTTGGCGATCTGGAAAAGTCGAGCTTTTCTAATATTGAGCAGCAGTCCTTGGAGTTCGTGAAGTACACCCTTGACCCCTGGGTCATCCGCTGGGAGCAGTCCATTCAGCGGTCACTCCTGTCCAAGGACGAAAAAGCGGCGTATTTCGTGAAATTTAATCTGGAAGGTCTGCTCCGCGGCGATTACCAGAGCCGCATGAATGGGTACGCCATTGGTCGTCAGAACGGCTGGATGTCTGCAAATGACATCCGTGAGCTTGAAAACCTCGACCATATCCCGGAAGAGGATGGCGGCGATTTGTACCTCATTAACGGCAATATGCTCCCTTTGAAAAACGCCGGAGCTTTTGCAAATACACCCACCGATGACGGAAAGGAGGAAAAAACCGATGAAGAAGTTCTGGAATTGGAAAAACAGGACAGTGACAAACGAGGAGACGCAGGAACAGATCCAAGAGAAAACCCTGTTCTTAAACGGCACGATCGCTGAGGAGAGCTGGTTTGACGATGATGTCACGCCGCAGCTTTTCAAGGATGAGCTGATGTCCGGCTCTGGGAATATCACCGTCTGGATCAACTCGCCCGGTGGTGACTGCGTGGCAGCCGCCCAAATCTACAATATGCTGATGGACTACCACGGTGACGTCACAGTCAAGATCGACGGTATTGCCGCCTCTGCCGCATCCGTCATTGCGATGGCAGGTACAAAGGTGCTCATGTCGCCCACGGCGCTCATGATGATCCACAACCCCTTGACGGTCGCTATCGGTGACAGCGAGGAGATGCAGAAGGCAATTGATATGCTCTCCGAAGTCAAGGAAAGCATCATCAATGCCTACGAGATCAAGACCGGCCTGTCCCGTGCCAAGCTCAGCCACCTCATGGATGCCGAGACCTGGATGAATGCCAACAAGGCTGTGGAGCTGGGCTTTGCCGATGATTTGCTGTTCAAGGCAGACGGTGAAAGCGCCGCTGCGGAGGACAGCTTCGTGTTCAGCCGCAGAGCCGTCACCAACTCGCTCATGTCCAAGGTCAAGAGCCATCACACCCCGTCCGAACTTGCGAAACCCGCAGGCACACCCATCTCCGAGCTCGAAAAGAGACTCGCACTTATCAAACCTTAAGGAGGATACAAACAATGAGTAAGATCAACGAACTGCGCGCACAGCGTGCAAAGACCTGGGAGCAGACGAAGGCGTTCCTCGACTCCCACAGAAGCGATAAGGGAGTCCTCTCCGCTGAGGACACCGCCACCTATGAGAAGATGGAACAGGAGATCGTCGACCTCGGTCGTGAGATTGAGCGCCAGGAGCGTCTGGACGCTTTCGAGCGTGAACTGAACACTCCGGTCAATACGCCCATCACCCAGAAGCCCGATACGGCAAAGGTGGACACCAAGACCGGTCGTGCCTCCGACACCTATAAGAAGGCGTTCTGGGCGCAGGCCCGTACCAAGGGCGGTATGATGACCGCAGAGATCCGTAACGCTCTGCAGGAAGGCGTGGATAGCGAGGGCGGCTACCTCGTCCCCGACGAGTTTGAGCAGACCCTGGTACAGTCCCTTTCCGCAGAGAATGTGGTCAGAAGCCTGGCTCATGTCATCACCACTGCATCCGGCAGCCACAAGATCCCCATCGTCGCCACCAAGGGCACTGCCGCTTGGGTCGATGAGGAAGGCACTATCCCCGAAGGCGACGATGCTTTCGGTCAACAGCTCATCGGCGCACACAAGGTCGCTACCATGATCAAGGTGTCCGAGGAGCTTCTGAACGACGCTGCCTTTGACTTGGAAGCCTACTTCCGTACGGAGTTTGCCCGCCGTATCGGCAACAAGGAGGAAGAGGCGTTCCTCACCGGTGACGGCAGCGGCAAGCCCACGGGTATTTTCAACGCTACTGGCGGCGGTCAGCTTGGCGTCACGGCGGCTTCCGCAACTGCCATTACTGCCGACGAGCTGATTGACCTGTTCTACTCTCTGAACAGCGCCTATCGCAAGAACGCCGTGTGGCTTCTGAATGACTCCACCATGAAGAACATCCGCAAGCTGAAGGACTCCAACGGTCAGTATCTGTGGCAGCCCGCTCTGCACGAAGGCGGTTTTGATACGCTGCTCGGCAAGCGTATCTACACCTCTCCCTATGCGCCGGAGCTGGCGGCCGGTCAGAAGACCGTTGCTTTCGGCGACTTCAACTACTACTGGATCGGCGACCGCCTGGGTATTACCTTCAAGCGTCTGAACGAGCGCTTTGCGGAGACCGGTCAGATCGGTTTCATCGCATCCAAGCGCCTGGACGGCAAGCTCATTCTGCCCGAAGCTATCAAGGTGCTGCAGCAGAAGGGCACTGCCTCTTCCGGCACCTAATGAAAGGAGGCGGCGGTGATGGACGGGCTTCTTTCCAAAGTAAAAGCCAACCTTATCCTGGAACATACGGCGGATGATGCCTTGCTGAAAAGCTACATCACCGCTGCTGTTTCTTACGCCGAAAGCTACCAGCACATCCCGGAGGGGTTCTATAAGGAGAATCCCATGCCAGCCACCACAGAGCAAGCCGTCATCATGCTGTCATCCCACTTCTATGAAAGCCGGGACGGCAGCACGGGCGGCTTCTTTGCGGATAACACCGGAGCGGCACAGCAGGTGTGGAACACCGTCAATCTGCTGCTCCGCTTGGATAGGCGGTGGCAGGTATGAGTTTTGGGAAAATGAACGGCTTTGCCGACATCGTAGAAACCCGTCAAATCAAGGACAGCGAGGGCTTTACACATTCCGAGGATGAAGTCCTCGCTTCCGTCCGTGTATACCGGGAAGGTCGGCATGGCAGTCAGCGTTGGGCGAACCTCGCTGCATTCAGTGAAGTGACCGACCTGTTCCGCTTTCGGTGTATTCCTGAGCTGACGATCACCACAGACCAGTTTCTCATCTGCGATGACTGTCGCTACGACATTGTGTCCGTGGAGGATGTAAATGGGCGTGGGATGTACATTGAGTTGCTGGCAAAGAAGGAGGTGCCGACCGTTGGCTAAGTGCGACATGAAAATGCCGGAGGATTTCCTTCTAAAGATATCCAGGCTCGGCAGCAACTTTGACAGCGTGGCGGATACCGTCCTGCAGGCCGGTGGCGAGGTGGTGCTGAAGAAGGTCAAGAGCAATCTTTCCTCCGTCATCGGCAGAGGGACAAAGTTCAAATCCCGCACCACGGGTGAACTGGAAGGTGCGCTCGGCCTTTCTCCCTCTAAGCTGAACCGGGACGGCAACCACGACATCAAGGTCGGTTTTGCCGAGCCACGCTCGGACGGCGGCAGCAACGCCAAACTTGCCAACATTCTCGAATACGGCAAGCACGGTCAGCCTGCAAAACCGTTTCTGAAACCTGCGAAAACGGCATCTCGGCAGGAATGCATCGATGCCATGACCAAGGCACTGGATGAGGAGGTGGAAAAGCTGTGAGCCTGCTATCCGATTTGCAAACCATCGCAAAAAGTTGTGGGGCTCCCGTTGAAACGGGTGTGTTCTCCGGCAAAGCACCGGACACCTATCTGGTGATTACGCCGCTGTCGGACAGCTTTGAGCTTCACGCTGACAACGCCCCCGGCTGCGAAACGCAGGAGGCACGGCTGTCCCTCTTCACAAAGGGCAGTTACACCAAACTGAAAAATAACCTTGTCCGTGCCTTGCTGGGTGCGGATTTTTATATTACCGACCGCCGGTACATCGGCTTTGAGGCCGAAACTGGCTACCATCACTACGCCATTGATGTGGCGCAAATCTACGAACTGGAGGAATGAATCATGGCAACGATCGGTCTTGACAGACTGTATTACGCAAAAATCACCGAGAACGATGCCGGTGAGGAAACCTACGGTACGCCGTCCCAGCTTGCCAAAGCCATCTCCGCTGACCTTTCGGTGGAATTGGCAGAGGCAACGCTCTATGCCGACGACGGCGCTTCGGAGATCGTAAAGGAATTCAAATCCGGCACACTCTCCCTTGGCATTGACGATATCGGCTCTGCGGCGGCATCCGACCTCACGGGAGCGACCATCGACAAAAACAAGGTGCTCATTTCCGCTTCCGAGGACGGCGGAGACCCTGTGGCGGTAGGCTTCCGCGCCAAGAAGTCCAACGGCAAGTACAAGTATTACTGGCTGTACCGTGTGAAATTCGGTATTCCGGCGACGAACCTTGCCACCAAGGGCGACAGCATCACCTTCTCTACGCCGACCATCGAGGGTACAATTCTTCGCCGCAACAAAGCAGACGCAGGCGGCAAGCACCCGTGGAAGGCGGAAGCACTGGAGGGTGATGTGACCGCTGCGACCATCACAAACTGGTATAAGGAAGTCTACGAACCGACCTATACGGCAGTCAGCGGAGGAGGGTCTAACTAATGGATAACGAAAGAACCGCAGTCATCACCATCGGAGATGAGGAGTACACGCTGCTCCTCACGACCAAGGCTACCAAGGAGATCGCCGGTCGCTACGGCGGTCTGGAAAACCTCGGTGAGAAGCTGATGAAGTCCGAAAACTTTGAAATGGCTATCGGAGAGATCGTGTGGCTAATCACGCTTCTGGCAAACCAGAGTATTCTCATCCACAACCTCAAGGACAAAGAGCACCCCAGGGAGCTGCTCACCGAGGATGTGGTGGAGCTTCTGACTACGCCCCTTGACCTCGCCGGATACAAAACCGCCATTACGGAAGCTCTCTACAAGGGCACCAAGCGGAATGTGGAAAGCGAGAAAGATTCAAAAAACGCGCAAGTCGGGTAACAGTCTCCGATGCGGAGCTGTTTACCCGGCTTCTTTATTACGGCCTTGCTCACCTTCATCTGTCGCAGGATGAAGTGTGGCTGATGCCGTTTGGTCTGCTGTTGGATCTGTGGGAATGCCACAAGCAGTATAACGGGCAGGCCACACCGGCACGAGAGCATTACATTGACGATATTATCCCGGATGGCATTTAAGGAGGTGACGGTACATGGCAGACAGTTTCGGACTGAAGATTGGTCTTGAGGGAGAAAAGGAGTTCAAAAAAGCGCTGGCGGACATCAACCAGTCCTTCAAGGTGCTCGGCTCCGAGATGAAGCTCGCCACCTCTCAGTTCGATAAGAACGATAAATCCGTGGAAGCACTTGCCGCACGGAATAAGGTGCTGCGAAAAGAGATCGATGAGCAGACGACAAAAATCGACACCCTTCGCAAGGCTTTGCAGAATGCCGCCACCTCTTTCGGGGAGAACGACCGCCGCACCCAAAACTGGCAAATCCAACTCAACAATGCCGAAGCCGCCCTCAACGATATGAACCGTGAGCTGGACGAGAACGAAAAAGCCATCAAGGAGGGCGGCAAAGCCGCAGAGGAATCCGGCAGTAAGTTTGAAGGCTTCGGCAAGGTTCTCAAAACCGTAGGTGTGGCGCTCGGTGCCGTGGCTGTTGCCGCAGGTGCCGCCGCCGTAAAGCTCGGCAAAGAAGTCATCGCCGCCTATGCTGACTATGAACAGCTGGTCGGCGGTGTTGACACTCTGTTTAAGGACTCCTCGCAGGAGATCCAGCGGTATGCCGCCAACGCATACAAAACGGCAGGACTCTCTGCCAACGAGTACATGGAGACGGTCACAGGCTTCTCCGCAAGCCTGATTCAATCCCTCGGCGGCGATACCGAAAAAGCCGCAAAGTATGCGGATATGGCAATCACGGATATGTCCGATAACGCCAACAAGATGGGTACGGATATGTCCTCCATTCAGAATGCCTACCAGGGCTTTGCCAAGCAGAACTACACGATGCTCGACAACCTCAAGCTGGGCTACGGCGGCACAAAGCAGGAAATGGAGCGACTGCTCGCCGATGCGGAGAAGATATCCGGTGTCAAATACGACATCTCTTCCTACGCAGATGTGGTGGAAGCCATTCACGTCATGCAGGAGAGCATGGACATTGCTGGTACGACCGCAAAAGAAGCGGAAGCCACCATTTCCGGCTCTGTCAATGCACTGAAATCCGCCGTGTCGAACCTCATCGTAGGCTTCGGCGATGCAGATGCTGACATGGAGCTGCTGTGCAACAACATGGTGGATGCCTTCAAGACTGTAGTGGCAAACATCACGCCGGTCATCGAGAACATCGTGGCGGCTCTGCCCACGGTGCTGGACGCTCTGCTGACGGCTGTGGGCGAACTGCTGCCCACACTGCTGGAAGCAGTCACCGAACTGTTCTCGCAGGTGTTGGAAACGCTGTTGTCGTTGCTTCCACAGCTTATCCCGGCGGCGGTGTCCGCGCTCATGACCATTGTGAACACGCTGATTGAGAATCTGCCCCTGCTTATCGAGGCAGCGGTTCAGCTGGTGTCTACACTTGTGACAGGCATTGCGGATGCACTTCCAACACTCATCCCGGCAGCGGTGCAGGCTATCGTCACCATCGTACAAGGGCTGGTGGACAGTCTGCCTATGCTACTTGACGCAGCCTTACAGCTTATAACAGGTCTTGCCCAGGGACTTCTCGATGCGCTGCCCGTACTGATTGCCGCTTTGCCGGAGATCATCAACAGCATCATTACCTTCTTACTGGATTCAATTCCGCAGATTATCGAAACAGGCATTCAGCTTTTGACCTCGCTGGTGACTGCTTTGCCGGAAATCATCACGGCAATCGTGGAAGCCATCCCGAAAATCATTGATGGCATTATCAATGCCGTGCTGAACGCTATCCCTCAGATCATCCAAGCGGGCATCGACCTGTTGATTTCCCTTATTCAAGCTTTGCCGCAGATCATCACGACTATCGTGCAGGCAATTCCTCAAATCATCTCCGGCATTGTCAATGCCCTGATTGGAAACATCGACAAGATCATCATGGCAGGCGTTCAGTTGTTCGTTGCGCTGATTGAAAACCTGCCCACCATTATCGTGGAGATCGTCAAAGCAGTGCCGCAGATCATTGCCGGTATCGTGAGTGCCTTCGGCTCTCTGATGTACAAAATCGTAGAAATCGGCGGCAACATTGTCAAGGGACTGTGGAGCGGTATTACCCAGCTTGCCTCATGGCTGTGGGACAAGGTTTCCGGGTGGATATCCTCCATCTGGGACGGTATCTGTGATTTCTTCGGCATCCATTCGCCCTCGAAGGAGATGGCATGGGTCGGTGAAATGCTGGTCAAAGGCCTTGCAAGCTCCATTGACGACAACGGCGATGAAGCGGTCAAAGCCGCAGAAGGAATGGCAGAGGACATCAACGGCGTCATGGGCGACCTTGCTCACGATATGCAGACGGCTCTGCCCACCGACTTTGACGTGAACGGCTCGATCCGCTCTGCTGTGGACGGTGTGGTCGGTAAGGCAGCGTCTGCTTTCACCATTGCCCTGAACATTACGAACTTCAACAATTACAGCAGTGAGGATATCCGTCAGCTCACCAACGAAGTCATGGAAACGGCGAATCAGTTCGCCCAGCGGAAAGGAGTGGTATTTGCATGACTTATTTTACCTACAACGGCCGCAGTTCCGCTGATTTCGGCCTGCATATTGAAAAGAAGGATGTGTTTTCCGCACCGGAGTACGATGCGGAGTTCATCTCCATTCCCGGCAGGAGTGGCGACATCATCAATCCGAACCGCCGCTTTGCCAACATCAAGGTGACCTACACGGTGTTTCTCGCACGGAAGAACACCTCCGCCCTTGCCTCCGCCCTGCGGGACATCAAGGGCTGGTTGTACTCCGAGCCGGACAGATACCACGAGATCACCGACTCTTACGATGCGGAGTATTTCCGCTATGGTGTTATTTCCGGCAGTTTGGACATTGAGGAGCAGCTGAATAAGATTGGCAGTTTCACCGTGACCTTCAACTGCAAACCTTACAAATACAGCTTTGCAGGACAGGAAACGGTGTCGGCTGACGCCTCCGAACTGACGATTACCAATCCGACGGCGTTTGAGAGCCGACCGTACATCAAGCTCTATGGCAGTGGTACGGTGGCGCTGCTGATACAACCCCAAGGACGGGGCATGATGATTTCCGGCTTGGACGAGTATATTGAGATCGACAGTGAGCTGATGAGCTGCTTCAAAGGCACCACGCTCAAAAACGATACAGTCAAAGGAGCGGAATTCCCAGTCCTCAAGCCGGGTGTTTGCACCATTAACTGCAATGGCGATGTGTCAAGGATTGAGGTCATTCCAAGGTGGTGCTGCCTATGATCCCTGTACTTTACCCCGCAAACGCTACAGATTTCAGTTCATTCGGTCTTGGTGTGCTGACGGACACCATTTCCTGCGAAGTCACCGAAGAGCGAAACGGTGTGTTCGAGTGCCTGCTCAAATACCCGGTGAGCGGTCAGCACTATGGGCTTATCACCAAGGAATGCATCGTCAAGGCAAAGCCCAACGACACCGCCGCCGACCAGGCGTTCCGCATTTACCGCATCACGAAGCCCTTAAACGGCATCGTCACCATTTACGGTCAGCACATCTCGTATGACCTTGCCAATGTGCCGGTGCTGCCGTTTTCGACAGAAAGCCGCTCTCCGCAGCTCATCCTCTCGCAGCTTCTTGCAGGAGATACACGCTTTACCGGCTGGACGGACTACTCGGATGCAAAGGCATTTTCCGTCACCCAACCGAAAAGCGTCCGTGCCTGCCTCGGCGGTACGGAAGGCTCCATGCTCTCCAAATGGTACGGTGAGTTTGAGTGGGACAACTTCACGGTAAAGTTCCATTCGCACCGTGGGCAGAAAACCGGCGTGGTCATTGAATACGGAAAGAACCTCACAGCCCTGGAGCAGGACGAGGACAACAGCGGTGTGTATACCGCACTTCTCCCGTATGCCGTATACACACCGGAAGGCTCGGACACCGAAACGGTGGTCACGCTGCCGGAGGTAACGCTTCCCATTGTGACCTCGGAGATCGTCCGGGCGAAAACGCTCATCATGGATTTCTCCGACCAGTTTGACGGAGTTGTGACCGAGGAAGCCCTCAGAGCCAAAGCCAACAGCTACATCAAGGCAAACCCGCTGGGAGCGACCATCCCTACGGTGAAGGTGTCCTTTGAGCCGCTCTGGAAGCAGCCGGAGTATTCGGCATTGTTGGAGCGGGTCAACCTCTGCGATACCGTCACCATTCGGCACTCGCTGCTGGGTGTCAGCGTGTCGGCTACTGTCATTGAAACCGTATACGACACCCTTGCCGAGCGGTACAAGAGTATTTCCCTCGGTCAGAGCAAGTCCAGCATGATTACCACCATCTCCGAGGTGCAGTCCACGGTCGACAAGGTGGAATCCACGGTGGGACGCTTTCCAAAGCTGCTCCAAACCGCCATCGGCAAGGCCACCGGGCTTATCACCGGTCAGAGCGGCGGCTATGTGGTCATCCACACCAGCGAGGAAAACGGACAGCCCTATGAGCTGCTCATCCTGGACGCACCATCCATTGACGATGCCGTGAATGTCTGGCGTTGGAATGTGGGCGGCTTGGGCTTTTCCCATAACGGCTACAACGGACCCTATGAGACCGCCATCACGGCGGACGGTCAGATCGTCGCGGACTTCATCACCTCCGGCTCCTTGGTGGCGAACATCATCAAGGCTGGTGTCATCCAGTCGCAGGACGGCTCGTCCTGGTGGGATTTGGAGAGCGGCGAGGTCGTGCTTCGTGCCTATGTCTCAACGGATGAATTTGCGGAGAAAACAGCATATCTTCAGCAGAATGCCGACGGGCTGAACAGCTATGTGGCGACCCTTACCGAAACAATGGAGTCGGTATCCACCGAACAAGGAACACTCGAAAAACGGCTGCAAAGCTCCGAGAGCCGCCTGTCTCAGCTTCAGCACACTGTGAACGGCTTGTCCGTCACTATGCAGGAGCAATATATAGGCGGCATCAACTATGTGCAGAATTCATCGGGGCTCAACGGCATCACGGACGATTGGAGCTGTTCCGGCACGGTGAAAACTGAAACCTCAACCGATACGCAGAACAACACCGTTTCCGACTCCTGCTTTGTGCTGGGAGCTTACTCCTCGTTGTCGCAGTATATCCGAGGGGTAGTTCCCGGCACTTATACGATCTCGATTAGAGCGAAGAAAACATCGACCATGTCCGGGTATTTCTATGTGACCTACAACGGGAACAAAACCAAATATCTGTTCAATAAGTCCACGACATTTGACTGGACGGACTATTCCGTGATGCTCACGGATGTGACCGACCCCACGCTGCGCATTTACTGCTATTGCCGGGATGCATCGATCTACCTCGCCGACATCATGATCTCCGAAGGTGCGATCCCAAGAAAATGGACGCCCGCACCAAATGAGATATATACGCAGGAGGTAAAAATCGACAAGCGCGGCATCGAGGTATCAAACAAAGCATCATCCCAGAGGACGGTCATCACGAACACGGAGTTTGCCGGTTACTACAACGATGAGGTCATTTTTACCCTTAACAAAGATGAAACACAGACCAGGAAAACCACGGTGGACGGCGAACTGACCGTGGGTAAAACGAAGTTTGTCCCGATGCCAACGGTGTCCGAAGGACTGAACATCGTTATTCTGGATTAAGGAGGCAAGGCTGTGGCATTAAGCGGCTCTTTTCATAAATATCCCACAAGCAAATTCGGACTGTACTGCGACTGGACGGGCAGTCAAAGCGTCACGGGGAACTACACCGATGTGACGCTCAATGTTTATCTGCAGTTTTATACACTGCAGGTCGGCTCTCGTGCCGACTCAACCATTTCAATCAACGGTGAGAGTGAAACCTATACCGCACCGGCTATCAACGATACAAGCTCGACAAGCTGGCACATGGTACACCTCAAAAGCAAAACAGTCCGGGTTTATCATAACAGCAACGGCACAAAAACAGGTGTGGCTTTGTCGGCGTCATGGCGGTTTTCCGGCACCTATTCCGGTGTATCCATCGGAACGATAACCGCATCCGCAACCGTCGACCTTAACACAATCGACCGCAACGCCCCGACCGTGAGCTTCAGCACATCGAATATCACGGCAAACGGGTTCAAAATTTCGGCATCGTCCTCGGCTGCGGCAGACCTTTGGCAGTACAGCTTAAACGGCGGTGCGAGCTGGACGACCTTTTCCTCAAATGCGTCAACAAGCGCAAGCACTGTGCTGTCTTCGCTTTCACCGAACACAAGCTACACGGTGAAGGTCAGGGCAAGGCGGCAGTACAACCATGTCTACGGCACATCAGGCAGTGCCACCGTAAAAACGCTTGGAGGTGCCGTATTAAACAGCGTCAGCATGGTGACGGCGGACAATGCCACGGTTACGGTTTCTCTGAATGCGACCGTGTATGAAGCGTCATATTCCAACTCACTGGCAATCAAAAACGGCGGCACGGCCATATTGACCGTTACGGGACTTTCCTGGTCGAAGGGTACGGCAAACAGAACGGTAACACTGACATCGGCGCAGAGAACTACATTGCTGAACGCAATGGCGACCGTTAAATCATTTACGGGAACCTTTGCGCTCTCGTCTTTCAGCGGTTCTGCCCAGATAGGAAGTACATCGAGCAGAACCGCCACCGTACAGACAACGGCCGCAAACTCCGCACCGACACTCGGCGATTTTACTTATGAGGATAGCAACACGGCTACGAAAAATATCACGGAAGATAACCGGTTGTTCATTCAAAACCATTCTGTGCTGAAAGTAACACCCGGAACGGCGACTGCGAAAAACGGTGCGACTATAACGAACTACACGGCATCCTGTAACGGTTTATCAGTCTCCAATTCGACCGGGGCTGCCTTATCCGTTGGTAAGATCACCAAGTCCGGCAATGTTATGGTCACGCTCACGATCACTGATTCCCGCGGCTATACCGCCGGTATCTCCAAGGCCGTCACTGTCATTCCGTACTCCAAACCGAATGTGTCCTCGATAACTCTTCGGCGAACCAATGATATCGAGGCGGAAATGCAGCTCATATTCAGCGGTTCGATTTTCGCCGTATTGGTGAACGGAGTACAGAAAAACAGCGTAGTCTATGTGCGTTACAGGTACAAGAAAACGAATGAATCGAGCTACGGTGCTTTTACAAGCATCCTTGGCGGCACAACCCGAAGCGGAACTTCATTCAGCTATTCAAACCTTGAACTGTGCAATCTGGATGCAAACAGTTCATACGACTTTCATTTACAGGTTCAAGACAAGCTATATTCCGCAAGCAGCCTGGATCTGTATTTCACCGTTCCGCAGGGCACACCGCTCATTGCGCTGCGAAAAAAGAAGGTCGGCATCAACACTCCGAACCCGCAGGCAACACTCGATGTTGCGGGAAGTGTGCGTATCAATAATTCCGCGCTTGCCGATTTTGTCGTTCAGCACGGAACAAACGGTATATGGACTTTCCGAAAGTGGAAAAGCGGCATTGCGGAGTGCTGGTGCAGAAAAACCGTATCGGCAACACTCAATAACAACTGGGGACCTCTTTACACTTCCGGCTCACTGACTGCATTGAATATCGCTTTTCCTTTTACCTTTTCTGCCGTTCCGACAATTACGGCAAACCTTTCCTGCAACGGTGTCGGTGCGTTTCTTATGGTTCCGGGCAGTTCTCCGGGGCCTTCGACAAAATCAACAGGCGTATATGAAATAGGAAGAGCAACCTCTCTGAGCAGTGCTAACAATTTTGAGGTCAACTTCTATGTTATAGGGAAAGTGTGATGCTTTATCGGCATCACTTTTTTATACACAAATTCAACTTTTAAAGGAGGACAAACAACATGAAAGAATTTTGGATGACCATTCAGGTGGTTATTGCCGGTATCGGCGGCTGGCTCGGATGGTTCTTGGGAGGATGTGACGGCTTGCTTTATGCGCTTTTGGCTTTCGTAGTCATCGACTACATCACCGGCATCATGTGCGCTGTGGTGGATAAGAAGCTGTCCAGCGAAGTCGGCTTCAAGGGCATTTTCAAAAAGGTGCTCATCTTTGCTCTTGTAGGCGTGGGACATATTCTTGATACACGCATTATCGGTGCGGGTTCGGTGCTGCGAACCGCCGTCATTTTCTTCTATCTCTCAAATGAGGGTGTGTCCCTGCTTGAGAACGCAGCATATCTGGGACTTCCCATTCCGCAGAAGCTAAAATCCGTACTCGAACAGCTTCATGACCGCAGTGAAAAGGAGGACGAATAATATGGCTTATACGAACAGCACTATGGTATCATACACAAAGCTCAGCCCGAACCATTCCGGGCAGCGCACACACAGCATTGACCGCATCACGCCCCACTGCGTGGTAGGTCAGTGCTCGGTGGAAACCCTCGGCAACATCTTTTTGCCCGTATCCCGTCAGGCAAGTTCAAACTACGGCATCGGACCGGACGGCCGTGTCGGTATGTACGTAGAGGAGAAGAACCGCTCCTGGTGCTCCTCTTCCAACGCAAACGACCAGAGAGCCGTAACCATCGAATGCGCTTCCGATACCACGGAGCCGTATGCGTTTCGTGATGTTGTGTATCAGACGCTCATCAAACTCTGCGTTGACATCTGTAAACGCAACGGCAAAACGAAGCTGCTCTGGCTTGGCGATAAGGTAAAGACTCTCAATTATAATCCGAAGCCGGACGAGATGATACTTACCGTTCACAGGTGGTTTGCAAATAAATCCTGTCCGGGCAACTGGATGTATGCCCGTATGGGCGACCTTGCAAAAAAGGTAACGGCGGCTCTCGGCGGAGACACGAAACCCGTAAAACCCGTCAAGCCCTCTGCGACAATCAAAGTCGGTGACCTCGTGACCATTACGGGCAGCACCTATTACAATGGAAAATCAATTCCCGGCTGGGTGAAGAAGCTCCGCTGGTATGTGGTTGAAGTCAGCGGCGACCGTGCGGTAATCAACAAGGACGAATCCGGCAGATACGCCATCATGTCGCCGGTCAAGACCTCTGCTCTTGCCGTTGTTGCCTCAAAGCCTGCCGAGAACTATCGCATTCATACCGTAACGCACGGAGATACCCTCTGGGCAATCGCAAAGAAGTATCTCGGTGACGGCAACCGCTACAAGGAGATCGTCTCCTTGAACGGACTTAAAAGCAATGTCATTTACAGCGGTATGAAACTCAAAATTCCGAATAAATAACTCTTTTATACGCCCTCTGCGGATATTCCCGTGGAGGGCGTTATTTTTTTGCTCTCTTGGGGGTTCGATTTTCGGTTTGCCGTGGCCTACCTGTGAGGGGAGTATAAAGGCTCCCGGAAAGAGGTGTTTTAATGACAGAAAACGAACGCAGTCAAATCATCGCATTACAGTACAAAGGCTACGGATATAAACGGATCGCAGCAGAAACGGGTCTTGCTCTAAACACGGTTAAGTCTTTTTGTGCCAGACATCCTGTGCAGAGTAAAAAACCGCAGGAACAAAGCAATTCATGCCGTAATTGCAGGAAACCGCTTGAACAGACACCGCACAAGCGAAAAAAGATGTATTGCTCCGATAGCTGCCGAATGACATGGTGGAACGCACACCAGGAAAGGGTTCAACGCAAAGCGTACTACACGCTCACTTGTCAATGTTGCGGACAACAGTTTGAAAGCTACGGTAATTCGCACCGTAAATTCTGTTCCCGCACCTGTTATTTACAGTTTCACAGAAAGGAGCCTACAAATGGGTGAATACGACAAACGGCTAATTGCTTATCAGACGGCAATGGCTCTCGCTCGGAGTATGCGTTCCAAGGGCATTATTTCAGCTAAAGAGTACGCTAAAATTGATACAATTATAGCCGAAAAATACGGCATATCTTCGTGTAGTATATTCCGCTGAAATCGCTGGATATATGCTGCTTTCAGAGGTAATATGTCATACACTACAGGGAGGTGAACAACATGGACAGAATTGTAGAAAGGGTCGAATCCCATATTCCGGCACAGCCGAAAGCATTGCGTGTTTGCGCCTACGCTCGTGTTTCCACGGGTAAAGACGCTATGCTGCATTCGCTCTCCGCACAAGTCAGCTACTACAGCAACATGATTCAAAGTCACAGCGGTTGGCTATACTGCGGTGTTTACAGTGATGAAGCCGTGACCGGCACAAAACGGGAAAGAGGCGGTTTTCTTAGTATGGTTGAGGAATGCCGCCGAGGAAATATCGACCTTATTATCACAAAAAGCATTTCACGCTTTGCCAGAAACACGGTAACGCTGCTTCAAACCGTCCGTGAACTAAAAGCTCTGGGTGTTGATGTTTACTTTGAAGAACAGCATATCCACACACAAAGCACCGACGGTGAACTGATGATGACTATTCTGGCTTCCTATGCACAAGAAGAAAGCCTGTCGGCCAGCGAAAATCAGAAATGGCATGTGAGAAAGGCTTTTGAAAACGGAGAACTCATCAACCTTCGCTTTATGTACGGATATAATATATCGCCGGACGGCATTGAAATAAACGAGAAGGAAGCTGCCGTTGTTCGAGAGATTTTCGCCCGCTTCAACAACGGTGACAGTATGAGTTCCATTTGCCGAGATCTTGAATCGAGGGGTATCAAAGGAGCCTTGGGCGGCACCTGGTGCCCGGAAAGAATGCGATGCACCTTATCGAATGAAAAGTATCTCGGTAACGCACTGCTTCAGAAGAGATATCGTAATAACCACATTGATAAAAAGCTGATGCCGAACAAAGGTGAACTGCCTATGTACTACGCCGAAGGAACACATGAGCCTATCATAGATCAAGCGACATTCAACAAGGCACAAGAGCGACTCAGAATATTTGCACAGCAGACGGCAGGTAGAAAGAAGCCTACCCGTTCCGCTTTTTCCGGGCTTATACGCTGTGGTCTCTGCGGTAACAGTTATAAGCGAGTGACATACCGCAATAAGCACTTTTGGAATTGCACCACATTCCAGACCAAGGGAAAATCCGAATGTGCTGCAAAGCGAATTCCCGAAGAAACACTCGAATCTCTCGCCTATGAAGTGCTTGGTACAAAAACACTTGACTCGAATACTGCCAAAAGAAAAATAACGGAAATCAGAGCAGAGAAAAACAATGTGGTCGTGTTCTGCTTGGAAGACGGTTCTGAAATCGTTAAACGATGGAAAGACCGCTCCAGAGCAGAAAGCTGGACGCCTGAAATGAAAGAACAGGCTCGGCAACGGGCACTGCAGGCAAGGAGGCACAAGGTATGAGCAGAACAGCAGCACGGTCGGTCACAGTCATTCCGCCGACCATCAATCCGCTGACGCACCTTTCCAGGGTGGCTGTACAAAAACGGCGGGTCGCAGGATACGCAAGAGTGTCCACAGACAGCGATGAGCAGTTCACCAGCTACGAGGCGCAGGTGGATTACTACACGCAATACATCAAACGCAATCCCGAATGGGAGTTTGTAAAAGTTTACACAGACGAGGGCATTTCCGGCACGAATACCAAGCATCGCATCGGCTTTAATGAAATGATCGCCGATGCCATGTCCGGTAAAATCGACCTCATCGTCACAAAGTCGGTCAGCCGCTTCGCCCGAAACACGGTAGATAGCCTTGTTACCATTCGTCAGTTAAAAGAAAAAGGCGTAGAAGTCTACTTTGAAAAAGAGAACATCTACACCTTCGACGGCAAGGGCGAACTGCTGCTGACCATCATGTCGAGCTTGGCACAGGAAGAAAGCCGTTCCATATCCGAGAATGTCACCTGGGGACAGCGGAAGCGTTTTGCGGACGGTAAGGTCAACCTGCCATACAAGCAGTTTCTCGGTTACCGCAAAGGCGCAGACGGCTTTCCCGAAATCGTACCGGAAGAAGCGGTTATAGTCCGCAGGATATATTCACGCTTTATGGAAGGACTGACCCCTTGTGCCATAGCAAATGAACTGACGGCAGACGGAATTTTAACACCTGCTAAAAAGCAGACCTGGCAGACCAGCACGGTGGAAAGCATCCTCAAAAATGAGAAATACAAGGGCGCAGCACTCCTTCAGAAATGCTTCACGGTCGATTTCCTCACGAAAAAGAGAAAGGTCAATGAGGGCGAGGTGCCGCAGTATTATGTGGAACACAGCCATGAGCCGATCATTACGCCGGAAGAGTTCGACAAGGTTCAGACAGAGCTTGCGCGGCGTAAGCGGATAAGCCGCCAATACAGCGGAAAGAGCATTTTCTCCTCACGCATTATCTGCGGCGACTGCGGTTCATACTTCGGCTCTAAGGTCTGGAACTCGACCTCAAAATACCGCAGAGTTATCTGGCAGTGCAACGGCAAATTCAAGGGTGAGCACAAATGTGAAACGCCTCACCTGGACGAGGAAACCATCAAAATGCGGTTTGTGGCAGCCCTTAACGCTGTTATCGACAGCAAGGACAACATCCTTGAGGACTGCCGTCTGATGCAGACCACACTGACGGACTGCACAAGCATTGACACAGAAATCGAGAGCCTGCTTGAGGAGATCGATGTTGTAACCGAACTCACAAAACGCTGCATAGCGGAAAACTCACAGATGGCACAAAACCAGGAAGAATACGCTGCACGGTACAACGGATTTGTAGAACGGTACGAGAAAGCAACAGCTCGGCTTGAGCAGTTCCGTACCACAAAGGCTGAACGAGAATCACAAGCAGAAGCTATCGGTGCTTTCATGTTTGAGGTGCAGGAACTGGACACCCTCACCGAGTTTGACGAAAAGCTCTGGCTGACCATTATTGACACAGTGACCGTCCACGCCGATGGACGAATGACCTTCAAATTCCAGGGTGGCACAGAAATCGAGGGGTAAATTGTTCGTAGAAATCTTTGATATACTTGATTCGAGCCATTCTTAGAACCTTTCTGTCACCTCATTAGTCTTGGACAAACTAATGGTAGCGGTTATTTCAGGTGCTGACAATGGCTCATTTTTATGCTGTTTGGGATGCTTACTTTGGGGACCTTTTGTGATACTTTCATTTTACTGAAAACGATCTAACGGATGAAGACAGACCTCTGTTTGGTTGGTTTTTATGAAAGAAAAAACCAAAAAGAGACGAGATTTGTTGTTGTTTCATTTCAGACTTCTCATTGACAAACAGTGAAATAGATGTTATAATAACATCGTTATCGATTATGCCGTTATCGTAATTTAGGGAGGTCAACACATGGCCAATAGAGATCACTCCCTGGATGATGGGATCATTCAGGCTGCTTATTCAGAATTTCTTGCCTACGGCTTTCAGAAAGCCTCTCTGCACAAGATCGCCGAAAAAGCTGGTGTTACTACGGGGGCAATCTACACAAGATACAAGAATAAAGACGCGTTGTTTGCCAGTCTGCTTCAGGATTTTTTTGAGACGATGCAGGTTCTCTTTACCCCCGTCGCGGAAGAATACGAAAAAGCAAAGTGCAGCGCACAACCGGAAGATATCCTCCGCGCTATAAACGCCGAGGAACAAGTATATTTTCGGCTCCTGACCGAGCACCATGACGACTGCACTTTATTTTTCTGCCGCAGCGATGGCAGCTCCATTGAAACCGTGCTGCATGAACTGATGGATCAAAAAGCGGAACAAACGGTGGAATTCTTTTCACATATCTATGGAAAAGCGCCAAATG
>ENA-OZMZ01000088-OZMZ01000088.1-human-gut-metagenome-genome-assembly--contig:-NODE-88-length-29837-cov-7.060338_pt1 | contig 29837 bp, 24 predicted proteins | sample MGYA00244197_ERZ653829 | MGnify/ENA primary metagenome ERZ653829 (study PRJEB26926, sample SAMN06164791) | human gut metagenome | biome: ENVO:00009003; feature: ENVO:2100002; material: ENVO:00002003...
CGGTAGTCGCCCGAATTCTTTCGGGCGACAGCACCTCACCTTTGACAAGGGAGGCGAGTGTGGTAGTGCGGAGCAAGGGATAGTGCGGTTTTTGAAAGGTTGGTGCGGAGCGAGCGTAGCTAACGACAAGAATATAAAAAAGCGGTCACAGCATATCGCTGTAACCGCTTTTATTGATTATTGCTTTGTGTAACTTTCGCCGTTTTGCCGTCCTTTAAAGATATGTAGAGTTATTAAAGGCGGAATTTGAGGCGGCACATTGCCGCATTTTCGTTTGATTTGCCGTCAGCACTACAAATCATTCCCGCCGTTTAGCCGTCCTTTAAAGATATACAACGTTATTAAAGGCGGAACTTGGAGCGGCACATTGCCGCTTAGCCTTCGTATTCGGAGAATTTGGGAGCGTTGGCTATTACGTCGGCTTCAAGAGCCTGCGGTAATTGCTCGTAGTGGTCAAACTGAGCGGTGAAATGACCTAAGCCTCTGGTTATCTGACGGACAACGGTCGCAAGGTCGGTTATCTCGGACTGGGGCATCTGAGCGTCAAGCTCGGTCATACCCTGTTCTTCCTCGCTGGGATTCATACCGAGAACAGTGCCTCTGCGCTTGTTGATGACCGTCATTATATCACCTGTGCTTGCATCGTCAAGAATTACCTTTACAAGACAGATAGGCTCAAGCAGACAGGGCTGTGCCTGTGCAAGACCCTGCTTGTATGCAATGTGAGCCGCCATTTTGAACGCTTGCTCGGAGCTGTCTACAGGGTGGTATGAGCCGTCAAGCAGAGTAGCCTTTAAATTAACGACAGGATAGCCTGCCAGTACACCGTGTGCTGTCGATTCTACAAGACCCTTTTCAACGGCAGGGAAATAGTTCTTAGGAACGCTTCCGCCGAAAACCTTTTCCTCAAATACAAGAGCATCGCTGTCGCAAGGCTCGAATTCAATCTTTACATGGCCGTACTGACCGTGACCGCCCGACTGCTTCTTGTGCTTGCCTTCAGCCTGTACTTTTTTGCGGATAGATTCACGGTAGGCGATTATCGGGTCGGAAACTATTACATCCACACCGAATTTAGCCTTCATCTTTGAAATTGCGGCGTCAAGGTGCTGTTCGCCGAGACCGCCTAATATACGCTGATGCGTTTCGTGGTTGTGGTCGTAGCTTAATGTCTTGTCTTCCTCGACCATGCGCTTTATCGCATTGCTTATCTTGCCCTCGTCATTCTTATCCTTTGCGGAGATAGCCTTGAAGAAGCAGGGAACGGGGTATTTTTCTGCGGCGAATACCGTTTCATCGCCTGACGCAGTGAGCGTATCGCCCGTGTTTGCACTGAGCTTTGTTGCGGCTACTATGTCGCCTGCGTAGGCTTCAATCATATCCTCTGTTTTCTTGCCCTGCATACTAAGAAGCTTACCGGGCTTTTCAAGATTGCCTGTTGTGCGGTTTACGACCTCTGTTCCTGCGGCAAGAGTACCGTTGACTATCTTTATATAGCTGAGCTTGCCGACAAAGGGATCGGCTACAGTCTTGAACACCTTTGCTTCAAGAGTGTCACGGCTCGCATACTGCACTTTTGAGCCGTCATCGCAAAGCTCGCCGCCTGTTTCGTCGGGGCTTGGGAGCATATATATAATGGTGTTGAGCATCATATCAATGCCTGCGAGAGTGTCGCCCGAACAGCATACAACAGGTGTGATATAACCCTTGTGTATACCGTCGTGAAGTCCCTTTACTATCTCTGCCTCGGTGAAGTCCTCGCCCTCGTTTTCGAAGTAGCGCATCATAAGCTCTTCGTCCGTTTCGGCTACAGCTTCAGCCATTGCGGCACGCAGACCTTTCAGACGGTTTTCCGACGCAGGCATAGGTACTTCGGTAGGTACGCCGTTGTCATAAGTATATGCCTTCATTTCAAGCAGGTTTATGTAGCTTTCAACGGTGCCGTACTTGTCAAAGGGAACTACTATGGGGCATATGGACGGACCGAATTGCGTCTTAAGCTCCTCAAGGCACTTGTAGAAGTTGCTGTTTTCTTCTTCCATACGGGTGACAACGAACATTGTCGCCTTGCCGTGTTTTACTGCCTCTCTGTAAGCCTTTATGGTGCCGACCTGAACGCCGTCCTTTGCGGGAAGCGCTATTACAACGCTTTCTGCGGCGCTGATTCCTTCGTAAAGTCCTGCGGCAAAATCAAACTGACCGGGAGTATCGAGAATATTTATTTTAACGTCTTTCCACTGGCAGTAAGCAAGCGAAGTACCGAGTGAGATCTTTCTCTTTATCTCTTCGGGATCATAGTCGCAGACGCTGTTGCCGTCCGATACTTTGCCCATTCTCTCAATCTCGCCGCACTTGTAGAGCAGGCCTTCCGCTACGGATGTTTTACCGCTGCCGCCGTGTCCTGCGAGGGCTATGTTTCGTATGTTTTTGCAAGTGTAAGTTTTCATGGTATTATCCTTTTATCCTTTCATCAAAAATTCGGATAAATACATTATATACGGATTTTGGAAAAATTACAAGGGATTTTTCGTGAAAAATGAAATACGGGTGTAGAAATGTCATTGCAAAAATTGTGCAGTTTGTACAACTGTATGCTTCAGACCGATATTAAAACGTGTCGGGTCGGAAAAAATCGCTTTAAACTGTTGACAAATGCGGAAATGTATGTTATCATACAACTGTACCAACATAGATAGTACAGTTAAGAAGAAAGGCGGTAAAGAATGTTTTCTTTAAGATTGCAGGGCGGCATTCCTTTGTCCGAGCAGCTTGAGGCGAGAATAGCGGAGCTGATAATCGGCGGTGAAATGGCTGAAAACGAAAAGCTGCCTGCTGTGCGTGAGGTCGCAAAGGCGCTTACTATCAATCCGAACACGGTGCAGAAAACCTACAGGCAGCTTGAACAGAGAGGGCTTATATATTCGCTTCCCGGAAAGGGCAGTTATGTGGCTGAACGGTCGCAATATTCCTCTGCGGTGCTTGAAAAGGCAACGGAGGAGTTTCGCAAGGCTGTTGAGGACGGTGTGAAATCCGGCCTTACCAAAGAGATGATGACGGCGGTAATTGATAACGTTTTTAGTGAGGAGGAAAAAATATGATAAACGTGGATAAAGTGACAAAGAAATTTGATGATTTTACTGCACTTGACGAGATGACACTGAACGTCAAAAGCGGAAGCGCCTACGGTCTGCTTGGCTCGAACGGTGCGGGAAAATCCACACTGCTGCGTATCCTTGCGGGAATATACAGGCAGGACAGCGGAGATGTGACTGTTGACGGAGAGAAGATATACGATAATGTAAGCGTAAAGCAGAGAGTGTTCTATGTGAGCGATGATGTTGAGCAGTATGCGAACATGACACCGGAGGATATGAGAAAAATGTACGAGATATTCTATCCGACATTTTCAAATGAGAAATTTGCAAGGCTTATGAAAGCGATAGATCTGCCGTTGAACAAGCGTATGTCAACATTTTCAAAGGGTATGAAACGGCAGGCGGCTGTCGTGTGCGGACTTGCGGCATCGACAGATATACTTCTGCTGGACGAGGCTTTTGACGGACTTGACCCTACTATGAGAATAAGCGTCAGAAAAATGCTCTTTGAAGCTATGACGGAGAATAACAGCACGGTCATAATTTCATCGCACAATCTGACTGAGATAGAGGAGCTTTGTGACAGCGTGGGTCTTGTTCATAAGGGCAAGGTCATATTCGACCGTGAGCTTGACAGCATAAAAGGCAGTATCCATAAGATACAGGTGGCATTTGACGGCGCAAGGACAGCCGCTGATTTCCCTGAGCTTGAAATCCTGTCGGAAAATACGATAGGCAGTGTACAGAGCTTTATTGTAAACGGCGACAGCGATGAGATCTGCTGTGTGATGCGAGAAAAGGGTGCGAAGTTCTGCGATGTGATACCGCTCACGCTTAATGAGATATTTATTTATGAGATGGAGGGACAGGGATATGACAGCTCAAAACTCGACAAGTAAGAAAAGTTATTTCGGGAGCTACATCAGATACAGAATCTTTAAAAACAAGAATCTGCTTATTCTGTCGTTTGTGTTCAGTGCAATGTATATACTTCTGTTTACGGGATGTATGATATTTTGCACCGGATTTGTCAATGATTTTATAAACAGCGGAGCCATCACTGAGGAAGGCGTATCAAAAACCATGGGCACAGTGGATGTTGTTAAGGCGACGGGCGAAATTATCCTGGCAATATCGGCTGTGGTGCTTTTCATACTGACAATTGTGGTATCAAACGTAATGTTCAGCTACAACCTGAAAAAATGTGACGGGGATATGTATCTGCCGCTTCCGCTTACTACTACGCAGAGATTTTTTGCCGACCTTATCTCAGGCTCCGTGATATGCGTCCTTCCGTTGCTGCTGACCGGTATTGTGAGCACGGCGATGGCGGCTCTGAGCGGAGTTACGCTCACAAGCAAGATAGATGAAATGCTTGATAAAAGCGGCAGTATCCTTAATATACAAGAGCTTCACGCAGCTACAAACAAGATGCTGTTTAAGGATATTGTCGGCGTGGCAGGCTATATGCTGATTGCATCGGTGATCGTTCTGCTGCTGGTGTACGCTTTTTGCGTTATGGTGAACGCCTGTGCGGGAAGAACGGCGGACAGCGTTATATATTCGTTGCTCGGTATGATGGTGGTTGCTTTGTTCATGGCGGCAGGTATAAGCATTGTTATGGGCAGAGTTACAAGCTATCCTACAAATGAAGAGCTGTTCTCGCTTGCTATGCTTGCAGCGCCGCTCGGTACTGTTTTCTCGTTTGTGGGGTCTTTTGCTGTGGGCAATTCATATGATGTGTATAATGTTGACGGCATTTTGGGCCGGCACGATGTATTCACTGTATTCAGCCTGAGGAATATGATGGTGATTGCGCTGATATTCGTTATCTATCTCGGACTTGCGTATCTTGCAACGAGGCTGAGAAAGGCTGAAAAGACCGGTTCTCCGTTTGTGTTCGAGCTGCCGTATCATATAATAACGATGGGTCTTGTCATGAGTGCGATTGCGTGGATAACAGGCGTTACCGGTCTGAATTCGCATAATACGACATCGTTTGTAACGAGCATTGTGATAACTGCAATTCTTTATTTCTTTGCGGAGCTGACGCACGGAAGAAAATTCAGGAAGATGTGGCAGTCGCTTATAAGATATGTATGTGCAGTTATAGGCTCGCTTGCAATGTGCTTTGTGCTGAGGTCGTACGATGTGTTCGGAGTTGAGCACTATGTACCGCCCACGTTTTTCATCGACAGCGTAGGTATTTCTTCGTCAAAGGTGTACAACGAGTTTTGTAATATAAGCTTCGGAGAAAGCAATATAGTTGAATTTGACGATGAAGAATCAATAAAGGCGATAACCGATTATCATTCGTTCATAATAAATAACGGTTACGGATATGCCGGAGGAAACGGAATTATTATTGACGCATCCGACGGAGAAGCGGATTGTACGGATAATTCTTCTGTCAGTCTTAGATATAAGCTGAAGGACGGAAGCCATATGACAAGGACGTACCGTGTTACTGTTTGCAACAATAACAGTGCGGAGTATGCGAAAAAGCTGTACGATATGCAGTGTGTGCTGTCGGAAAGCGACAGCTTTCAGAAGATTTTCGATTATGTGAAAAAAACCGAGCATGATATTTTGATCCATCGCAATGACGGCGAGCTGTACGGAAGAACGCTGAAAAGCGAGCTGAACGGGAAAATGCTCACGGCAATGAAAAACGATATGAAGGCCGGCAGAAATAACGGCAGGCTGGTGGCAACGGTTGATTTTGTGAAGACAGGAACACCGTTTTCAGACGGCAGTATAAATATACGGGAGAACTGTACGGAAACTCTCGCAATACTGGAAAATTACGATAATTCGTCATCCAACAAGGAAAAAATAACAAATGAACTCAGACAGAGAAAGCGTGAATATGAAGCGGAGAAGGCAAGCTCTGAATATGGGGACGATTTTTATGAGTATTCTACAGCGGAGAATTTCGCTATTTATACCATAATGAAAATGACACGAACGAGCCGTATATATTATTATACGGGAGGAGTGCAGGCGATATGTGACGATATTATCCATGTGGACTGTGACGGCAATGACAGCGAAGCGGTAAAGGAATTGGAAAAGCTATGCAGAATGTATGACTTTTATACGGACGGCACACTTTGCGACAAGAGCTTGATACTTTCATCCGCATCAACATATACTTTCGGCAGTGCAATCTATTATATACCGGATGAAAATAAAATCCGTGCGGAGGAACTTATAAAAACAATAATAGAGGAGCATTATACAAGCGAACCGAGTACGTCTGACGGCTGAAAAATGTAAAAATACCTTTTGGGACATCCTGTGCATACTGCACGGGATGTCTTGCTGTTGCTGAAGAATATGAACGTCGAATCGGCAAATAAAAGGAAATAATTAAATTTAGCTAATTAACCTAAATTATCGTGTGCAAATTGTGCTATTTGTACAAAACGGTTTAGCTAAATTACTGCAATTTGTTTATTGACTGGATGACTGCGGATTTGTTATAATATTATATGTAACAATTCGCAAAAACCCACTTGCGTGTGGGAAATTTACAGGAGGATCATAAATGAAAAAGTATACTAAGGCAATTGCCGGTGCAATGGCACTCGTATCTGCCGTTACTGCTTTCTCAGGCTGTTCCGGCAGCGGCACACCTGCCGCAAGCGGAGCAACAAGCAGTTCGACCGCTTCAACAACAGGCGAGACACAGAAGCAGATGTCGGAGAATGAAGGCGTACAGAGCGCTGTAGGCAATGTATCTGCAGCTGAGAACTATAAGGACATCAAGGTTGACACAAAGATCAAGTGGATGGCCTGGTGGGACATTCAGGAGGCATCTCCCGCAGTAGAGGTATTCAAGAAGCTCTATGGCACACCTGCAAACAAGCCTAAGGGCTATGAGTCGGTCGACGATGCAAACGTATTTGTAAACATAAAGGTTACAACATACGCAGACAGATACACAGGCCTTGCAAAGCTGGTACAGTCTGATGATTCGCCCGACTGCTTCCCCTTTGAAATATGCAACTACCCCTACAGCGTATATCAGAACCTTTTCCAGTCGCTCGATGGTATAATCGACTTTACAACAGATGACTGGGCTGACTATAAGGATGCTATCGACAAGTTCAACTGGGGCGGAAAGAATTACTGCCCGATTATGAGCCTTACTCCTACAAGCTACCTCTGGTACAGAAAGAGCGTTGTAGAAGAAGCCGGTCTTGACGACCCTTGGGAGCTTTATGAAAAGGGCGAGTGGACATGGTCAACATTCATGGAAATGGCAAGAAAGTTCTCCGATCCCGAAAACGGCAAGTATGTTCTTGACGGCTATAACCCCGAAGATAACTTTGTCTGCACAACAGGTACACCTCTTGTAAGCCTTGAGGGCGGTAAGCTGGTAAGCCATATGAATGATGCAAACATTGAAAAGTGCCTTGATATGCTTCGTTCATTCGATAACACACAGGAACAGCTCCGTTACCCCAGAGATACCGAGAACAGCTGGACACCCAGCTATAATGAATGGGCTGACGGCAATACGCTCTTCTTCGAGGACGGTTCATGGAGATATGAAGAAACATGGAGAAAGTTCAAGAAGAAAAACAAGTGGGAAGATGATGAGATAAACTTTGTACCCTTCCCCCAGATGGACGGTGCGGATACATATTACCACGAAATGAAGCAGGACGCTTATATGTTCGTTTCGGGTTCAAAGAATGCTGACGGTTATAAGGCGTGGATATACGCTAACCTGTTATCATCTAAGGATGAGGAAGTAAAGAAGGCCGGAAGACAGCAGTCTATTGATGAGTTCGACTGGAATGAAACACTTCTTGACAGGCTTGATAAGCTGAAGGATCCTGCTACATTTGAATCGGTATTTGAGTTCAAGAACGGTATAGGTCCTGATATAGCAGACTCTACAACCGATGAAAACGCAGTGGGTCATCTCACATCAGACGTTATAATGGGCGGTAACTCGTTCACTACAGTCCGTGACGAAAACAAGGGCGTAATTGAAGCAAGAATCAAGGAACTTAACGCTACGGTTTCCTAAACCGAAAATCAATACAGATATAATGCCGACGGCAAAAGCCGTCGGCATTTTTATATGTCAGAATACACTTGCCGGCGTTATCTGCTGACGGGTGATATACAGCTCGATAAGGCGTTTAAGCACGGCACATTCGGAATAAATATCGTCCTCGCCGTTTTCGGCAAATACTTTTATTCTGGCAAGGCTCATAGCTATTTCGTTGTCGCATTCGGTATCCTCTACAAAGATGGTATGCTGTGACATTTTCCGCCAAAGCTGTTCGGCAAGGTCTGCCTTTTCGGTGGCTTTTGCGGTGTCGTTTTTGTCAACCGCCTGTGTAATCTCATCGGCGGCAAGGTAGATCCTTCTTGCACAGGTGTCTGAATAATTGTAGCCGTAAAGGGCAAAAGCCACCATAGCTATGACTATTGCCGCACAGGCGGTAATTCGACCCATTTATTTATCCTCCGCTTTACATATCGGCTTTGTGCCGTATTTGTCATTGCTTTTAAGCACTGTATAAATGCCTTTGTCGGTGCTGTCTGTGAGCAGGAAAATATCCTTTATATCGAGCTTCATGCTTTTTATTATTTCACGCAGTTTTGCTTCATCGCCGTTCCAGCGGCGAAGTCCGGGATAGTTTATTTCGCCGTCCTTTATAAGCAGGCAGGGCGGATCGCAGTTTGTCACCTGAACCCCGACATCGCCGTTTTCAACGTTGCGATAACGGCTTTTCTGATAGAAGTTTATCTTGCCGGTGGTTTCCACTATTGCGTACTGCACCTGTGAAATATCGAATATCATACATTCACGCATTGCTTCCATAAGCTCGTCAACGCTGTAGCGAAGGTGCTTCATAACCTTGCGGTCGATTATGCCGTCGGTAATGATTATCTGAGGTGTGCCTGTCACAAGGCGGCGGAAGCGTGAATTCTTGAGCATAATAAAAGACATGAAAACATCCATGCAGACTATCATCAGTATCGGGATAACTCCGTATATCATCGGGACTGTCGAATCTTCGAGCGACAACGTGGCGATATTGGATATAAGTATTGTCGTTACAAGCTCGGAGGGCTGTAACTGAGCAAGCTGTTTTTTGCCCATAAGACGCAGGGCAAATACTATAAGGATATACAAAAGCACGGAACGGATAATTATTATCAGCATATTTTCCTCCATTGACGGAAAAGATAAGTTACAGATCGGCTACACAGCTATTATCTGCTGATTATCTTTCAATATGCGAGGAACTTAAATGAGCAATTCAAAAAAACTGCCTGATTTATCCGAAAAATCGGTAGAGAGTATAAACAGCGGCGACAGCAGGCTTGCCGCAAATCTTAATATCAACTGTTCTGAGGTAAGAAGGCTGATGAACAACAGCTCGGATCTTATAATCAAGTATTTTTCGTCTGACGGTCACAGGATGGCGGTTATCACCTGCGAGGGTATGATAGGAAAGGCGGATCTTGCGAATCTGATTTTCCGTCCGCTTGTATCCGCACCGCCGAAAATGCAGGACGATAACGAATTTTTTACAAAGGTCTGCTCGGATATGCCGATTGCCGAAGAACAAAAGCAGGTGTATGATTATGACTCGCTGTGCCTTTATATAATGTCGGGGTTCGCCGTGCTTTTGTGCGATGGGGCAGGGTTTGGCATAGCGATAGGCATACAGGGCTTTGCACACCGAAGCGTAGACGAGCCTTCAACGCACATAAATCTGAGAGCGTCAAGAGAGGGCTTTATCGAGGTGGTAAGAACCAACGTTGCTATGGTAAGGCGGAGAATGAAATCCCCGACGCTGAAAACGATAATGATGACCGTAGGAGAACGGAGCAAGACCGATGTTTCGGTTTGCTATCTTACCGACAAGGCGGATATGAATATCGTAAACGCCGTGACGGATAAGCTGAAGAACATTCCGCTTAACACTATTGCAGGGGGTGAGTATTTACAGAGCTTTCTTGAAGATGATGATTCTGTCCTTTTCTCACAGATATATACAACTGAACGTCCCGATGTATTTGTATCGAAGCTGTACGAGGGCAGAGTGGGGATAATCGTGGACGGAACGCCTTTTGCGCTTGTTCTTCCGTGTCTGTTTGCGGAGAACTTTGTAACGATGGACGATTATACGCATAAGCCGTACTTTTCGGCGTTTCTTCGTATCATACGTTTCTTTGCGTTTATTGCAGGGGCTGTTCTGCCGGGTCTTTATGTCGCACTGTGCAACTTCCACCCGGAAATGTTCCGCTCGGCGCTCTTGCTGAATATTTATTCATCGGAGCAGACTGCCGCCTATCCCGTATTCGGAGAGTGTCTTATAATGTATATCCTGTATGAGATAATGAGGGAGGCGGGGCTGAGACTGCCGCAGAGCATAGGTCACGCAGTAAGCATAGTCGGAGGTCTTGTGATAGGAGAAATCTCGGTATCGGCGGGTCTTATGAGCGCACCTGTGGTGCTTATCATAGCGGCAACCGGACTATGCTCGTTTGCTGTACCGGATCTATACGACAGCTGTATGATACTGAGGCTGGTATTTATAATCGCAGGAGGCACATTTGGCTTGTTCGGAATCACAGCCGTCGGTGTTGTTATATTTTTCAGAATGTGTTCAAAAAACACATACGGAGTGCCGTATACCGCACCGTTTGCGCCTGTGACGCTGAAAAGCATTATCCGTGATACGTTCCGCAGGGAAAGCTGGAAGAAGCTGTCCGATACGGATATGACGGTACAGCAGTTATCGGGCAAGGCAAAGAGCGGTCACGGCACAGAAAGGACGGGAGTCAATGAGCAGGATAAGTAACAGACAGCTTGTTATCACGTTTCTTGCTTGCAGACTTTCGGCGGAAATGATGACTTTGCCTGCCGAAACCGTATTGTACGGACCGGATCGCTTCACGGCGATATTTCTTGCAAAGATTATTGCGGCACTGCTTTATATCCCTCTTATTCTTGTGACGCTGAGGTTCAAGGGTGACAGCCCTATAACCTGCGCTTTCAGAAGAAACAAGGCCTTCGGGGTAGCTGTGGGGGTTATTCTGGCTGTTACACTGACGGCGACCGCCGTGCAGACGGTCATAAGCATACAGCATTATATAACCGATACGCTGCTCAATAACATTCTGACAATATCGGGTATAGCTGTGCTTGTCGCAGTGTCGGTATACGGTGCGTTGAAGGGGCTTAGTGCGGTTACGAGAAGCTCTGTTTTTGCGGCGGTGGTATTCGGTCTGCTGATTTTTCTTATCGGCGTCACTATGTGGGACAAGGTAAACCCGGATTTCATATATCCTGCCTTTATTGATGACGGGCGGTACTTTGTGAAATGTACACTTTCCGAGATAAGTATGAACAACGAAATTCTGATTTTTGCGGTCATAACCGATGAAATACGCAGTAAACCGCATAAAACGGCGCTTTATTATCTGCCGCTTCTGCTTGTGATACTGGAATTTCTTAACCTGCTCTACAACCTTATATTAGGTCCTTATATGAGTAAAGTCGAATACCCTCTGTATATTATCGCATCTTTATCCGATATTGTAATATTCCGCAGGCTTGACGGAATAGACGCTATAGTGTGGCTGATGTGCGGAATTATTAAAACGGCTCTTATTATATATTGCGTCGGTCGGATATATTCTGTGTGCAGTAAGAGGCCCGACACGAAAAAGGCAGTGGTGGTATACGGAGCGTTTATATTTATGCTGTGTATGGTGCTTGGAAGTGACAGAACGGTATATGAGCATTTCAGAAGCATCATGTCGTATGGAATACACATATTGCTCGGCGGTGTTTTGATTCCGCTGACGGTGCTTGTCGCAGGCAGGAAAAAGCAAAGCGGAGGAGAAAAGAAATGAGAATGATAAGAGCGGTTGCTATAATGCTTACGCTGACGGTGACAATAAGCCTTGTCGGCTGTGTCAGCTATGTTGACCTGTCCGACAGGGCGATAGTGCAGGCAATAGGGATAGACTATCTTCCTGACAAAAAGGTATATCGTATAAGTATGCAGTATTTCAATCAATCGAGCGAGGGCGGACAGAATCAGATAGACAAGACGCAGGACAATGTGCTGAAAAGCGTAGGGGAGGGCGAAAGCATATTTGAGGCGGCGAAAAACGCTTCGATGCTGACGGGAAAGGATCTTCTGCTGAGCGAAAACAGGCTGATAATCATCGGAAAAGAACTGAGGAAGTATAAGCTGGGCGACACGCTTGAATTCTTCGTGGGCAATTACCATTCGCATCCGCAGGCATATGTTGCTGCCGCAGAGAATACGGCAGAGGAACTGCTCGATATACGCTTCAAGGAAGGCTCGACCTCTTCGCAGAGATTGGCGAACCTTATACACAACGCATCGGTCGAAAGCAGGAACAAAAGCACATATCCCTATCAGGTGATGACTATGCTATGCACATCTACGGAGAGCGCATTTCTTCCGCTGCTCAGAACCGCAACACTAAAGACAGATGTAACTATTCCGAAGGAAACAGGAGGCGGTAAGGGCAACGGAGGCGGAGAAGGACAGAGCGAGGACGGAGAAAAGACGATAATACTTGACGGAGGAGTGGTTTTCAAGGGCGGTAAAGAGCTTTGCAGAGTTGACGATGATGGGGCAATGGCTATATTCTTTATGAATGATATGCCTTCGGAATACTCATTTACCGTGCCTTTGGGACAAAACGCAAAGCCGAGTGTTATGCTTATTGGGGTTACAAGGAGTATAAAAGCTACAGAATATAACGGTAAGGTGAAATTTGATGTATCATTCAGCGCATCGGGAAAGATAGGGTCGAAGGGCGGAATGAAGGAAGATGAGAAAAAAGCAGCCGAAAAGGTAGCAGAGCCTGCTGAAAGGGAGCTGAAGCGGAAAATAGAAAGCTCGGTGATACCGATTGCAGAAAAAGGCTGTGATGTGTTCGGGCTTGAAAATACGCTGAGAAGATGCTGTAACAGATTTTACAGAGAGAATATGGACAGGGTAGGGGAAATAATAGCGGAAAGTGAAATTGAGGTCAATGTGAATATTGATATTTTTTCGCAGGGGATAGGCGGTGCATGACGGGTGGCAGAAAAGCTCCCTCACTGTTTGCGAGGGAGCCGGACTGTATATCACTTACTTCAGGAGAAATCTTGTTGGTTAAATCAGAAGATTGCAACAACTGCACCGTTGTACTTTTCATTGATGAAGTTCTTTACATCGTCTGACTTGAGAGCCTTTATAAGAGCCTGAATCTTGGGGAGGTTTTCGTTACCGCTCTTTACAGCTACAATGTTTGCGTAGGTCTGAGCCGCATCGCCTGAAGCGTCTTCAACTGCGAGAGCCTTGCTTATGTCAAGACCTGCGGCAAGAGCATAGTTACCGTTGATAACTGCTAAAGAACCTGCATCGCTGTTTGCAAACTGAGCGGCAACCGTATCAGCCTGTACCGTTGTTATCTTGTAGCCGTGGTCATCCTTTATGTCAAGCGTTGTAACGCCGTCCTTGGCATTTGCGCCCTCGGGAAGCTCGATAAGACCTTCCTGCTGTAAGAGAAGAAGCGCTCTTGTTTCGTTGCTGTCATCGGCAGGGATTATGATCGATGCGCCTTCCTTGACATCTGCCGGCTTTTCAACGCCGTTGCCGTAAAGACCGAACGGCTCATAGTGAATGAGTGCGGCGGGAACTATGTCTGTTCCGTTCTTCTCGTTGTAGTTGTTGAGGTAGGGTGTGTGCTGGTGGTAATTTGCGTCAAGCTCTCCGCTTGCAACTGCGTTGTTGGGCAGTACATAATCATCGTAAATGGTGATCTGAAGATCGTAGCCTTCCTTAGCAAGCTTGTCCTTTACAAATTCGAGTATCTCGCCGTGAGGTGTAGCTGTTGCACCGATCTTGATAACGTTGTCTGTGTCAGCTGTGCTTTCAGCTGAGCTTTCTGCCGAGCTTGCAGCAGATGATGCTGTGTCTGATGATGAAGCGTCATTTGAAGAAGCTGTCGAGCTTGTGCCGTTTGAACTGCACGCTGTGAGCGTTACACCTGCAAGAGCCGCTGTAAGTATTAATGATAAAAACTTTTTCATGTCAATTCTCCGTTTCTGCGGTTTTACCGCCTGTCAATGTTGTATTTTGTTTATCGTTTATCTTTCTTTGTTCTGCACCGTTAGTTTACGGGTTTTATCTCTTTATATACAACATCGGCGCATTCGTCCGAAACGGAAATTCTGTCGCAACAGCTTTATGAAAAGCAGTGACATATTATATCTCTCCTTACTTGTTTATACGTTTGTCTGCCTTGCGTGCTATCAGCATACCAAGCTCCTGAATAAGCTGTACTATGATAACCGTGAGCAGAACGCATATCCACACAATATCGTTATTGAAACGCTGATAACCGAATGAGATAGCTATCATACCAAGTCCGCCGCCGCCGATCGTTCCTGCCATTGCCGAGTAGCCGAGAATGGTTACAAGTGAAATGACTGCGCCGACCATGAGTGCGGGCTTTGCTTCGGGGATAAGCACCTTATATATTATCTTGAATGTTGAACTGCCCATTGCCTGAGCCGCTTCAATAATGCCTTTGTCAACCTCTTTGAAAGAGGATTCTGTCATTCTTGCCACATAAGGTATAGCCGCTATAACGAGCATTACTATCATCGCCTTATTGCCAAGACTTGTTCCGACAATAAACTTTGCCGCCGGTAAGCAGGCGACCATCAGAATGATGAACGGGATACTGCGGAAAATATTAACTAAAATACCGATTATTTTGTTGAGCCACGGGATAGGGTGGATTCCATCCTTATCAGTCACTGTAAGCAGTACGCCTATCGGAAGTCCGAAAACGTAAGCTACGAATGACGAGATGAACGTTAAGTATATCGTTTCCCATATACCCTGTAAAAGTACGCCTTTATCCCACAGCTGTATAAGATCGCCTGACATTTTTCTTCCCCCTTACACCTGTGAATAGGTAACGCTGTTGGCTTTAAGATATGCTGTTATCTTTTCTGCCGATGTATCATCATCGGGCAGCTGTACCAGAATCTGACCGTATGCCTTGCCGTCAATGTCCTTTGTATCTGCGTGAAGGATATTTACCGGCGTGTTGCATTTTAATATCATATCGGATAACAGCGACTTTGAAGAATTTTCACCGTTGTAGATGATCCTTATCTTCTTTCCGTGTTCGCTTGTAACCGGAAGCTCGCCCTGCGGCATTATGAGCTTTTTGGCAATATCCGACCTGGGATTTGCGAATACCGTTCTTACATCGCCTATCTCTGCGACCGTACTGTTATCAAGCACTGCGACCCTGTCGCATATACTGTCTATTACCTTCATCTCGTGAGTTATCACTATAATAGTAACTCCGAGTGTGCAGTTTATTTTCTTAAGAAGCTCAAGCACCGACCTTGTTGTGTCGGGGTCAAGTGCGCTTGTTGCCTCGTCGCACAGAAGATAGTGCGTTTTTGCGGCGAGCGCTCTTGCTATTGCTACTCTCTGCTTCTGTCCTCCCGAAAGCTGTGACGGATACGCCTTTGCTTTATCGGAAAGTCCTACAAGCTCGAGCAGGCTTTCGGCTCTCTTTACAGCATCGGATTTTTTCATGCCTGCGATCTCAAGCGGATAGCAGATGTTCTTTATTACGTTTCGCTGTGCGAGAAGATTAAAGCCCTGAAACACCATTCCGATGTTTTGTCTTGTTTTAAGAAGCTCTTTTGTTTTAAGACTTCCAAGCTCCTTGCCGTCAATTATTACCTGTCCCGAGGTCGGGCGCTCAAGGTAATTTATACAGCGGACGAGTGTACTTTTGCCGGCTCCCGAAAGTCCGATGATGCCGAATATCTCTCCGTCGTTTATTGTTATATTGATGTCTTTTATCGCAGTAACGCTGCCTTTCGAGGTGCGGTACGTCTTTTCAAGGTTTTTAAGCTCTATCATATATCCTCCCATAAAAATAACGGACGTTTATTTTACGTCCGTGCGTTTGAATATCCGACAGGCTCAGACTTTCTTTCGGGACAGACGTATTATATTGTTTGCACACATTCGCATTTTATTGTTTGCGGTTGTCGGTTTCATCCGGTCAGCCCCTTTCGTTTTCGTTGTTATGAGTATAACATACTAAACCTATGTTGTCAATAGGTTTAGTGGATTTAGCTTGTCGAAAATAATTACACAATCCTTATCACTTTTGTAGGTTTTGTATAAACGAGGCTGAAATAAATATTACGGTAATTATTGACTTTTAAGAAGCGGTGTGTTATAATTGAGTAAACTCAAGACTAAACTGTTGATTATAATGCTGATTCTGATAAGGAGGATACAAATTGAAGGGATTACAGCCAAAGGGTATAGCAAGACGGAACAAGATGCTTCTTGCGGCTATTCAGTTATTTTTAGAGCAGGGATATGAAAAGACGACCACTGCACAGATAGCAAGGGCGGCAGGAATGTCACCGACTTCGTTCTTTGCGGCATTTGAAAATAAGGAAGCGCTGCTTCTGACGCTGACGCAGATCATGTTTGAAAATCAGTTTGCAAAGGCGAGGGCATTCGCAAAGGATATGGAGCCGCTCATGGTGTACTGCCTTGAAACGTCATTGCAGATATATATAACCGAGCTGTCCGAGCCGCTGAGGGAGATATATGTAATGGCATATACCCTGCCAAGCACTACGGAATATATTTTAAAAAGTACAGCCGTACAGATAAAGGCTATATTCTCGCTGTTTATGCCGGATGCGGAGGATAAGGATTTCTACGAGATGGATATAGCGTCGGGAAGTATAATGCGTGGCTTTATGGCGAGGAAGTGTGATATGTACTTCACGGTGCAGAAGAAGATAGAGCGTTTTCTTGAGTGCTGTCTTAAGCTGTATGATGTGCCTAAGGAAAAACGTGTGAGCCTTATAGAAGCGGTACTTGCGTTTGATTTGCACTCGGTAGCAAAAAGGCTTATAGATGAGATAATCGCAAAAGCGGAAACAGGGCTTGAAAAAGCAATCGAAAGTACGATAAACGAAAACGGATAATTACGGAGGTGGGTTATGTTAAAAAAGATGAAAACAAGGAAAAGGCTGGCGGCGTTAATAACGCTTATCACGCTGTTTGCGTTTTCAAGCGTGATGACGGTTATGACGGCGGCGCAGTAAGCGTCGCTTGTATCCGCAACGCTTACTACGGACAAGGAGAGCTATGAAGAAGGGGAAAACGTTAATATTGCTCTTACGGTGAAGAACGGCAATATTTACGGGATTGATAAGGTAAAGTCTGAAATCGGATTGCCGGACGGACTTACACTGAAGAAGGGCGAGCTTACCGACGGTGGATATACACTTGCGGCAGGACAGAGCAGGTCAAATGAGATAACGGCTTATATAGAGAAAGTCTCAAAGCCCGGCGATACTACCGACCCTGTAAATCCCGGCAATCCCGAAACGGACGGTTCTCTGTGTCCGCTGTGGCTGACGCTGAGCATTTTATCGGGTGGAACGCTTGCGGTCCTCGGTATTAAAAAGAAGTGCGGCAAGAAGATATTGTCACTGTTCTTATGTGCTGTGATCTCGCTGACAGCACTTCCGACAGATGTATTTGCAGACGAGGTCGTAATGCCGAATGCAAGCGGAAGTGTTACGGCAAGTAAGGACATAACCGTAAACGGTGCTAAAAAGACAATAACCGCAGAGGTTACATATAACGAGAATAAGCCCACAGAAGAAGATGAGGTCACAGTGACCTTTGATGCGGGTGACGGTACGCCCGTAGCTCCGATAACCGTTAAAAAGGGCGAAACGATAAGCAGACTTCCCGAATCATTCGGTGCGGGCAAGGCGTTTATGGGCTGGTTTACCGATACGGCATTCACGACCGAATTTTTCACCAATACTCCGGTAAACGAGGATATGACCGTATATGCCTCGTTTGTGGAATCTGCCGATGATTTCCAATCAGGCGTGAGAACCACCTACTATGTGGAGGATTGTGCGGAATATCAGCCGATCACGCTTATATGTGACGAAGAAATAACGGCAAATAATGTATGGGAGTATATCACCTTATTTGCGTATACGGGTGATACTCCGGAAAATTTCGTTGTAACATCAAACGAGAAGGATGAATATACACTCGTTCCCGAAACCGCATACACAGCCGGCTGTATGTACCGTATGACAGCAGGCGAGGGAGTTACATTCAAGGGCCTTGACGATACGGTCAACGAGTATACATTCAAGATATACAAAGAGCAGACTAATATAATCGAGGTTAGGGACAATATCAAGTATCTCGACAAAGCCAAGCTGTTCGCTACGGATAAAACCGATGAGTATATGGTTCAGGCGGATTATTTTGAAGAAAATTCTCTTGCTGTGGGCGATGTGCTTTGCATTGACAACGGCACGAAGAATTTTACCGAAGACTGCCTGTTTGTAAAAATTACAGATACAATAAAGGACGGAAACATTTACTACATTCAGACAGCCGATTGCGAAGCGGAAGATGTTTATGACAATGTTGATGTTTATTTTGTCGAGCCTGCAAAAAACAAGTTCCTTGAGGAGCAGATCGACACCGAGGCGATAGCAGAAGAAGTAAAGAACAGCGAGGGCGTACAGCAGCTTAACCTTGTGCTTGCGGCACTGCTTGCCGAGGATGAAACCGTAAACGAGATAATGGAGGGCGAGCCGCTTGTTACCGATACAGTAACCGCCACTGCTTATGCCGCTTCGGACGATGAAAGATTAAAGGATTTCTCGGACTATTCACGTCCTAAAGAGGATACGCTCAAGAGCATCGCCGCAAGTCTTGCTATCGGTCTTTCCGTATCCGTAAAGGTCGGTGAAGCAGAAAATGATAACTTTACTACCGTTAATCCGGATTACTGGTCGGTCATTACATTCGAGTTGAATTATAAGACTACCATCAAGAAAAAGCTCAAGGTAGACGCAACATTTACAGTAAGCGAATATCTTAATGTTTCATTCCAGGGCTATAATTCATTCGAATTCAAGTGGTTTGAGCTGCCTGAGCTTGAATTCAACTATGCGGCTAATATCTATACGCAGACGGATATTGAACTTAAAGTTCTTGTCTGCTCGGTAGGCGCAAACAGCTACAGGAATATCACGAGCGAAGTCGCAAAGATGCTCGGCAGTGACGAGAAGAACGATACCGCAGGTCTTGTAAAGGATGTCAAGGATATGCTTAACAAGAAGGGCGGAGAGATAGAAATATGCCGTATACCGTTCTTCACGGCATTTAAACCGCTGTCGCTGTTCCAGCTTAACTTTGAACTTAGCCTTGTTGTAAAGATGAATTTCGCAGGCGGTATAGGAAGTAAGTTCTCGATACTTGACGCAACGCAGGTAGGTACGCACGGCAACTCAAAGGATAAAGAGTTCAGTATGTACAAAAACAAGCTGGTCGAGGGCGACAGGTACAGCTTTGATCTTACGGTATTCGGATATGTCGGTGTCAAGATGGGCGTATCCGGACAGCTTACCGTTTCGTTCACAGGACTCAGGCGACTGGGCGAGGTCGGCGTTGAGGTCCAGGTAGGCGCATATCTCGATATATACGGTCTGGCAAAATATCACGTCGTCAAACCGGATCACCGATACAGTACGGTATACCGGACGCTGACTGGCGGATTTTATCTTGAAGCGGGAATTTATCTCGAGGTAAATCTTGTCGCGGAATCAAAGGTATTCAGATTGCGGCTTGAAGCACCGCTGATACCCGAAATCAAGTGGCCGTTGTTCTCAATGGGCGACAAAAACCTTGTTATATGCCTTAACGATGTGACAACTCCGATATTATTCAGCTCAAACGGCACTTACTGGGGAGAAGTCAATATTGATGATCTTCCGGCAGTGTCCGCACAGACGCTTGATATTACAACAGGCGTGATAAATTACAATGCGTCTGTACCGTGGAGCAAGCTGTCGATGAATGTTTCGGGCGAAGGCTTCAGAATGCTCTATGACAGGAGAGGAACATTTATCCGTTACGAGCAGCCATACAGTATGTCAGGCTTCTACAAGAACAGTACAGCCGAAGGTGTCGGTCAGATACACTATACAGGCACGTCACTTCAGTTCACAAAGACCGCCGACCCCGAAATGAGCCTTACAAAGTCGGTGAAGGTCATCTGGTACGATGAGTCGAGAGTTAAGGAAGAGGACGTAGGCAAGATATTCACAGTCAATTTCTACAGAGAGGTTGACGGAGTTAAAACTCTTGTTGAAACAAGAAAAGTACCTGCGGGCAGTCTTGCAGGCTCTTACAACACAAATAACGCTCCGGACAGCTGGAAGTACATTGACTGCGAGTGGAAGGACCAAGACCCGTACTTCATAGCCGTTGACCACGACAACTACGAAATAGTATACACTGCAACAAGAGCGCAGACTCTTATGGAGATGGAATACTATGATGCCGTAAACAAAGAGTGGGTAGTAGAACTGTGGGCAGTGAATGCCGGCGATGTTCTTAAAGTACCCGATAACGCAAGTGACGAGTATATGAAGCTGACCTCCTGGCACGCAACCTACGGAGTACCGTTCGGTTTTGAAAAGATGTATAAGTATGCCGGTGATAAGCTCAGAGCGATAGACTCAGGCTGCCGCAAGGATTACTATACAAGCGGTCAGCCTACAGACAAACCGCTTTACAAGGTTACAGGCAGCACCCAGAGAGCGGCTTCCGAAAACTTCTATTTCAATCATCACAACGATTATCAGAAGGTTGCGCTCCACTTCAGTGCAAATTACGACAGAGCGCTGATGAACGTAACGTACAATTACTATAATTATACCGGCGATAAGAAGTCAACAACCGTAAAGACACCTTACGGCACAAGACCGGAATTCTTTATTTCAAGCTGGCCTTACGGTAAGACATTCATAGGCTACAGCCCTGACGGCGGTAAAACTTTATACGATAAGGATACCGTATTCAATGAGCAATTGCCTTATGTATATGAGGATACCGTATACGATGCGGTTTACGAAGCCGGAATATTCGATGTTGAGATACAGTATTACGATGACACAGCCCGTGAATTCAAGACATATAAGACGCTGAAAATAGAGGGCGGCTCAAAGGTACCTCAGTCGGTATTTGACGAGGCGTGGAGCAAGAGCAACTGGCAGGAAGGCACAACGATTCAGTTCATCGACTGGAGCGATGTATACCTGAGTGAAGAATACGGTGATGCTTACCTCAACGAGTTTATCCCCGACAAGACGCTCATTTACAAGAGTATTATACTCCGTCCTAGATTCAAACGTAATGTTACAATTAAGCTGGACGCAGGTGACGGCAGATTGATATTTGAAGAAAGCAAAGAGTTCAAGAGCTACAGTCAGGATAAATACGAGGTAGAAATTTCACGTTGGGCAACCAAGGACGCCGACAAGTATAACGATTATCAGCCTACAGGCTGGAAGGACAGCACTACAGGCGAGATATATGCCTTAGGTCAGACGGTAAAACTCGATTATTCGACAACGCTGACAGCGATCTATCAGGCTACGCCCAAGACCTATACGGTAAATGTATCCACACCGTATGGTGCACTTCTGAACGGAGAAAAGACCGATAAATTCAGCGGCGGATATGATGATTATCTCGCATTCGTTGAAAAGTACAATAATTATACTCCTGCAGATGTCGAGGGCGAGGGATATACTCTCGTGTTCAAGGGTTCATCAAGCAAAGCGTCCGAGGACGGTCTGACGCTTGATATAGTCTTTGGCAACTGGCAGAAGAATGTTCACAAGCACACATTAATACTTTACGCAAACGGCGGTAAGCTGACAGGAAGCGATGAACGCACGGCGGATTACGGTACAGAAATTAAGCTGTCGGATATGGCGACTGCGTCAAAGACGGACGACCTGAGAGATTATATCTTCGGCGGCTGGAAGGACGAGGACGGAAATATCTACGGCGCTGACGATATAATAACGCTGACAAAGGATACGACATTGACAGCGGTATGGACAGACGGTGCATACAAGGAATACACGATAACCTTTGTCCTCGATAGTAAGACGATAAAAAGAGTGACTTATCACTATGGTGATGCACTTCCCGTATTTGACGCACCAAAAGAAGCTGACGGATATATCTTCGGCGGCTGGTCGTGGTTCGGCACTGAGGGCGCATTATCCGGACAGCCCGACACGATGCCTGCGTCAACGCTTACTGCAATAGGTACGACCACAAAGTGCTATATATCTTACGAATTTGACGGTACGGTATACGGCGCAAAGGAGGTCGGCAAGATAGGAGATACGATAACCCTTATCGCAAAGCCCGAAAAGGATTATTACGATGTGACCGAATGGTCTGCAGACGGTATCACTGTAACAGACGGCAAGTTTGTAATGCCGGCTCACGATGTTACATTCAAGGCGACCTCATCGCCCAAGTTCTATAATGTCAATATGACGGTTGACGGAAGCACAAGCTCCGACAGCCCGATGAAAGCACAGTATATGAGTACGGTAACGCTTCCAGAACCTCCCAAAAAGAGTGGCTATACTTACTACTGGCAGTCCGATGATGTTGCTATTTATGAGGAAAGCGGCAAATACAAGTTTACAATGCCTCATAACGATGTAAGCGTTGAGTGCGTTTACACAACGGCTACTTACAACGTCTACTATATGATAGATGGCGAAGCAACGCCTTATAGGACTATCACCGATGTCCCTGCAGGCAAGGAAATGTTCGCTTATATCGACCCGCCACGCAAGGAAGGCTATCTGTTCAACGAAACGTGGATATGCACGGACGCTTCTCTTGTTAATAAGGAAGGCAGATACACAATGCCAGACAGAGATGTTTACTTCTGTGGAAGATTCGCCAAGAACGATGACACTATGGTTATGCTCGGCGTAGAGGTGTATGTTGACGGCAATCCGGAAACGCATTATATGCTTTACACGAACAGAGGCGAAACCGTAACGCTCCCCGATATATTCATGGACGGATATGCAAAGTCATACGAAAGCGCCACGCTGACAGTCACAAACGGAAATGTCACAATTCCGACAGGCGACGATGTCTTTGAGGTATCGCTCAGGATAAATTTTACCAAAAGCCGATAAGCTAAGGATAAAAGTCAAATAAGAACATACAGCCCCGACCTTGCGGTCGGGGCTGTAACTGCATAATCGTATAAAAAATCCTCACGTTTTACCGTGAGGATTTTTATGCTTATGTGATTACTTAACTATCGTAATATCTGAGCCGAACCACTTTGTTGAGATTTCGCCAAGCTTACCGTCAGCCTTCATCTCGCTGAGTGTCTTCTGAACTGCGTCACGCAGTGCCTGATCGTTCTTTCTGAATGCGATAGCGTACTGTTCTTCTTCAAGACCCTCTGCCAGCTTCTTGTAGTCCTTGCCGGAGTTCTTGATTTCATAGTCTGCAACTACTTCATCAAGGAATACAGCGTCAACAACACCAAGCTCAAGCTGCTGTAATGCTTCTACATTTGTAGCGATGGGGCTGATCGTTATATCGTCCTTGATTGCGCTGTTTTCAAGTATTGTCTGTGCCGAAGAACCGTTCTGAACAGAAATCTTCTTGCCCTTGAGGTCGTCCATCTTTGCAACTGTCGAATCGCCCTTTACAACGAATACCATAGCGTTCTTCATATAAGGCTCTGAAAGATTCATCTTTTCCTGACGTTCTTCGTTTATGCTAAGACCGTTCCATACGCAGTCGCACTTGCCGACATTAAGGTCGGTTGTGAGCGTATCCCAGTTGATAGGCTGTTTTACGAGCTTTACGCCGAGTCTGTTGCAAACTTCCTTTGCTACGTCAATATCGAAGCCTACGATCTCGCCGTTCTCGTCAGTGTAGCCCATAGGCTTGAATGTAGCGTCAAGACCTAATATGAACTGACCTGCGTCCTTTACCTTCTGCAGTGAGTTGTCGCCCTCTGCCTTGCTTTCTGTGACAGATGTGCTGTCGCCTGCTGTTGCACTGCTGTCTGCGGTTGAAGAATTACCGTTTGAACTGCAGCCTGCAAGACCGAGCGTAAGAGCGGCTGCCATAGCTACGGCAATTGCCTTAAGATTTAATTTTTTCATTTTTATTTCCTTTCTGAGCGTTTTACACGCCTTAAAAATTACTTTAATATAGTAACACACAAATATGAAAAAGTAAATAGGCAAAATGAATAAAACGGCGGAAATTTGCAGGATTTCAGCAAATTTCCGCCGTTTTTTTGTTTTTAAAGCCGATATTATCAATAAAGATATTCGTATTGCGAAATATCGGGGCATTTTGAGGGCTGAAGCTCGTCTTCCTTGAAGCTGTATCTGATATTCTGATTATACATATACCACAGGCAGACCCTCATACCGCTCATTTCAAGGTGAGTGCCGTCCTCAAAGGCATACTTTTCCTTCAGCTTGTTATCACTGCCTTTAAGAAGGGCAGTAGGATCGACAAAATGATAGTGACTATAGTAGCAGTTATCAATCGCATATCGCAGTGCGGAATTATACTCGTCTATCTTTTCGTTCTTGCAGAACTTACTGCGGACGGGAGTCACAGCCATAATAATGAATTCGCTGTTCGGGCTTGCCTGCTTGCACTGGTAGAGAAGCTGCATATAGTTTTCTACAAACTGTTCTTTCGTGGTAAGGTTTACGTCGTTAAGACCCATTGAGAAAAGAACGTATTTAGGCTGCTTGTTGTAAAGGTGAACAAGCACATCTGTGCTTAAATTGCCCGATGTTATAAGGAACTGGTGTATGTTCCACGCCGCAATGCTGGGTCGTGCAAGGTTGTTTTCCTGCTTGAAGTATCCTGCGCTTGCAAAGCCGGAGCAAACGCTGTCACCGACAAGTGCGAACTGGTCGAAATATTTGTACATAGCGTCCGTGATAGTGTAATCAGGTTCGGGCTCAGGTACGGGCAGAGGTTCTTCTTCTTTTATCTGTGAAGTTGTCTTATCTGTATCGGCAGACGTGCTTTCGGTCTGCGAATATGTATTGTCATAGCTTATACCGCCGTCGGATATGTTGACGGCGTAAGCGTTATTGCAGGCTGTGCATATAATAGCAGCCGCAAGCGGCAGACACAGCAATATGAAACGTTTCTTAGGCGAAACGGAACCGTATTTATTATAAAGCATTATATTCCCTTATTCTGTAGGCGGTGCAAATTACCGCAAAAGTATATAGTAAACCGATGAGGTTATGTTTCTTATTTAATTATAATGCTGATTTTACACTTTTGCAAGAATAAATTTACAAAATGTCGAAATGGGTCAAAATTTCATTGAATTGCACAACGATAAGGCAGATTTCACAGAGTTTTTATGTAAAGTGTATTTTTTGCGGATCCCGGTACAATATGTTGTGCTTTTTACACGAAGTTACATTGAGAAATACAAGGAATTAAACGAGGGTGGTGATAATCTGCTTTTACACGCTGTAAAACACAGCTATATTTATGACGCTGAAAGAAAAAGTATGATTATCGGTGGGAATGGCAGGTAATAGCATACGGTTATTATACCTTATCGGGTATAATCAGTGGGGATTGGTTATAAATTATACCCTTTGGGGTGTAAAAACTAAAGTAAATGCTTGACATTATACCCTAAAGGGTGTAAAATGTATTCAGATTATAACTGCGGAGATGATTTTCAGTGAATAAAATAGCACAGTTTATAAAAACTAAGAGGAAAGAAGCAGGGCTTACACAGGAAGAATTTGCGATGCGTTCCGGGCTTGGTCTGCGGTTTGTCCGTGAGCTTGAGCAGGGCAAGGAAACCGTGCGTATGGATAAAGTCAACACGGCGCTTGCAATGTTTAATATGGAAGCGGTGCCGGGAAGAAAGGAAGGCGGAAATTGACGATACTCAGAACAGCTTATGTTTATGTCAGAAATATTTTTGCAGGACAGCTTTGCGAAAGTGACGAGGGATATACTTTTACCTATGACAAGGCTTATCTCGAAAGCAAAAATGCAAGTGCCGTTTCACTTACTTTGCCTCTTAGCAAAGAAGCATACAGTTCGAAAACCTTATTTTCTTTTTTTGACGGTCTGATTCCTGAGGGGTGGCTTTTAGATGTGGTGAGCCGTAACTGGAAAATCAATAACAGGGACAGATTCGGTTTGTTATTGGTTGCCTGCAAGGATTGTATCGGTAATGTTACAATTATGGAGGAAAAATTATGAAATGTCTGTGCTGTGGAAAAGATATTGACAAAAACGGTGAAAACGGGTGGCATAAAAGCTGTATAAAGCGTTTTTTCGGTGCATCAAAATTACCTGAAATAGAAATTGATGATGAAACGCTGAAAAAACTTGCCGATGAAACGGTAAATAACGGATTGACCGTACCGGGAGTGCAGAAAAAACTGTCATTGCATCTTATTTCGGAAAATAAGTCGCCAAAACTCACCATTGTGAATTTTCCTACAGGTTATATTCTCAAGCCTCAGGTGCCGCAGTATGAAACATTGCCTGAAGCCGAACATCTTGTAATGTCTATGGCGGATATAACGGGAATTTCAACTGTTCCGCACGCTCTTATAGGCAATAACGGTAATTATGCGTATATTACAAAAAGAGCAGACAGGATATTGAACACCGACAGAACAGCAATGCTTGCAATGGAGGATTTCTGCCAGCTTGATTTAAGGCTTACGCAGGATAAATATAAAGGCTCGTATGAGCGCTGTGCAAAGGTGATAGAACGATACTCGTCAAGGGTGGGATTTGATATGACCGAGCTTTTTATGCGGCTTGTTTTTTCTTTTGTGACGGGAAACTCGGATATGCACCTTAAAAACTTCTCGCTGATAGAAACTGCCGAAAAAAGCGGTGAATATGTTTTATCCCCTGCGTATGATTTGCTGCCGGTAAATGTTATTCTGCCTGCTGACATTGAGCAGACTGCCCTTACGTTGAACGGGAAGAAGCAAAATATACGCAGGAAGGATTTTTATTCGTTTGCCTATAAATGCGATATTCCTAAAAATTCTGCAGAGAATATGATAAAAAGGATAGTATCTTTAAAAGAAAAATATGAAGCTATGTGCCGTGATTCGTTGCTGTCGGATAATCTGAAAGAATGCTTTATACGTCTGATAAACGAAAGATGCGATATACTCAGCTGAAAAATAAACCCGGCAGATACGTTTATTGAATCGTACCTGTCGGGTTTGTTTCATATTAAAGCACCTTTGATAAAAAGTCCTTAAGTCTTGGATTTTTGGGGTTTGCGAAGAATTCATCGGGAGGACCCTGTTCAACTATCTGTCCGTCCGACATAAACATTACTCTTGACGCAACCTCACGGGCAAATCCCATTTCGTGAGTTACGACAACCATTGTCATACCGTCGTCGGCAAGCTGTTTCATAAGGTCGAGGACCTCTCCTACCATTTCGGGATCGAGTGCCGAGGTCGGCTCGTCGAAAAGCATAACATCGGGCTTCATGGCAAGCGCACGGACGATAGCGATTCTCTGCTTCTGACCGCCCGATAACTGCGGAGGATAAGCGTCTGCCTTGTCTGCAAGACCGACACGCTCTAAAAGCCGCATTGCCTCTGCGTCAGCCTCTTCCTTTGTCATAAGGCCGAGCTTAACGGGAGCCAAGGTTATGTTTTTCTTTATCGTCAGATGGGGGAACAGGTTGAAGTGCTGGAACACCATACCCATCTTTCTTCTTATAAGGTTTACGTTAGCCTTGCGGTCGGTGATATATTCGCCCTCAACGCAGATACTTCCGCTTGTCGGCTTTTCCATAAGGTTAAGACAACGCAGGAACGTACTTTTACCCGAACCGGAAGGTCCTATGATAACTACCTTTTCGCCTTTGTAGATATGCTCGTTTATCCCATTGAGGACGTGGAGATTACCAAACGATTTACTGAGATCCTTAACGTCTATCACTCTTGCCAAGCCTCCTCTCAAGCAGTTTCTGGAGTTTTGTCAGAATAAATACCAGTATCAGATAGAATGCCGCCGCAATGAGAAGCGGGGTAATAAGGTCATATGTCTTTGAGCCTACATACTGTGCCGCTTTGGTAATATCCGTTACCGCAATGTAGCCTGCTATCGAGGTTTCCTTTACCAGTACGATAAATTCGTTTCCGAGTGCGGGAAGTATGTTCTTTATAGCCTGCGGAAGCACGATAAGCCACATTGTCTGACCTGCGCCGAGACCCAGCGATCTTCCTGCCTCTGTCTGACCCTTGTCGATAGACTCGATACCTGCACGGACAATCTCCGCAACATACGCACCCGAATTTATACCGAAGCACAAAACTGCGGCAACTATTGCGTTTGCGCCTCTGTAGTTGAACAGAACTGCGTTTATGAGCAACAGCTGTACAAGTACGGGCGTACCTCTTATTACGAATACATACAGGTCGCATATCTTAGCTATCCAGCCGATACCTCTCCTGCCTGCGCATAACTGCTTTACTACTGCCACGAATGCACCGATAAGAAAACCGAGAATAACCGCAAACAGCGATATGAGCAGTGTGTTTCCGATACCGCTTAAATAGAATTCATAACGGTTTTCTCTTATAAGCGCCTTGTCAATGGCATCCCATATACCAAGAAAGAAGTCCAATTCTTAATTCCTCCGTCTTATGCCTTTCAAAAAATACGGGCGGCATTTCACCGCCCGGTAGTTTTATCAGTCAGCAGAATTATTCAGCCTTGCTGTCAGCGTCGGCACCTGCACCTGTTGTGTGCTTGAGTGTGAACTCGTCAACCTTGCCTTCGTCAATCAGCTTCTGAAGAACCTTGTTTACCTTTTCTTCAAGCTCTGTGTTGCCCTTCTTGAAAGCGAAAGCGTACTTGTCTGTGAATACCTCGCCGTCAAGAATTTCAAGGTTGTCATTACCCTTTACCATTTCCTTTGCGGGAAGCTCGTCCATAACGATGCAGTCAACCTTGTCACTCTTTAAGTCTTCTGCCGCCTGAACATACTTTGTATAACGTGAGGGCTCCTTCTTAAGATCGTCTGTTACATATGTATCGGCAACTGTTGACATCTGAACGGCAATCTTTGTGTCACCGCCGAGATCATCGGCGCTCTTTACTCTGTTTGCTCCCTTGAGTACAACGATAACCTGCTTTGACTTAGCGTATTCGATTGAGAAGTCCATAGCCTCCTGACGCTCGGGAGTAACCGAGATGCCTGCTGCTGCAAAGTCAACCTTGCCCTGCTGTACGGCTAAAAGCGCACCGTCAAAGTCCATTGACTGGATCTCAAGCTCCATACCGAGCTCCTTTGCAACTTCGTTTGCAATATCAACGTCGATACCTACAACATTGTTACCGCTCATATATTCATAAGGAGCGAAACCGGGTTCTGTAGCCATAATGAGCTTGCCGCCTGTTGTGTTTGACTGACAGCCTGCCATAGCAAGACCGCAGGTAGCGGCAACGAGAATGCCTGCAATTATTCTTTTGATCTTCATAAAAATACCTCTTTTATATTTCTTTGTTTTTTGTGCGCTTTCTGCGCTATCGTTAATATTATAGTGCATTTCTTTTCAATAAGCAAGAGTTTTTCGTTTTTTTGTGTAAAATACATATAAAAAATGTGCCGCAGTGGGATGCTGTGGCACATCGGGTTGTAGAAAAAGTTTGTTTTTTATAAAAATAGAGCAAATTCTCTATCCCTAACCCCAAACCCCTTCCCCGTGGGAAGGGGCTA
>ENA-OZMZ01000138-OZMZ01000138.1-human-gut-metagenome-genome-assembly--contig:-NODE-138-length-23930-cov-5.207497_pt1 | contig 23930 bp, 26 predicted proteins | sample MGYA00244197_ERZ653829 | MGnify/ENA primary metagenome ERZ653829 (study PRJEB26926, sample SAMN06164791) | human gut metagenome | biome: ENVO:00009003; feature: ENVO:2100002; material: ENVO:00002003...
GTGTATAAGAGACAGGCGTAGGCACCATCATTCACATGGCGGTTGACGGGAAATATGCCGGACACATTGTTATTTCCGATATCGTGAAGCCTCACTCCAAGGAAGCCATCCAGGCATTAAAGTCGGCTGGGGTTCGCAAGACTGTGATGCTCACCGGTGATGCCAAAAAGGTGGCTGACAGTGTAGCCTCCGCTCTTGGCTTGGATGAGGTCTACAGCGAACTGCTGCCTGCTGATAAGGTAGAGATTGTTCCTGTACGTAATAATATTCCATTGTTTGGCATTGCTGAGATTGAAGAAATTGTAGATTACTATAATTTGAGTTTTGGCTTCAGCGCTGGTATTCATATTCCATCTAAACAGATATTACATGATCGTGAGGGTATTCCTAATTTATATCCGGGAGTGGGTTTCTTACGTGGAACCAGTAGGCTAAAGTCTCAGCTAAAGCCCATAAGTAACCTTATTGCAGTTTATGATGCCAGAAATGTGATATATGTTAAACGTGGAGGTCTGGGATGGCTGATTTCTGCCAAAAAGGATGAAACAGGTACAATTGCAATGACTCCTGATGAGAAAAAAGAGATTTTGAAAGAGCATAACAAAACCTATGGAGTGGGAAAGGGGCAGTTTCCTTTTGGAATTTCAAATATTCCTTTGGATTTTCTTCGTACCAATTTGTCTATTCAAGAGTTACAGCCCTTTGAAGAGACATTAGCTGATGCAATTAGTATTGCCGGTGCTTTCGGTGTACCGGCCGAGCTTGTACCTCGTAAAGATCGCTCCACATTTAATAATCAGAAAACAGTTGAGAAGAACGTGTATAGCTCTATAATCATACCTATGTGTAGCCAGTTCTGCAAAGATATCACTGAATTCTTGGGACTTGAATCCGATGGGCTTTATATCGACTGTGATTTCAGTCATGTCGATTGTCTGCAAGAAGGAAAGAAAGAGGCAGAAACGGTTAACACAAGTATCTCTAAGAGGTGTCGTGAAGAATTCCTTTCCGGTATTATCTGTTTGAATGACTGGAGAGCACAAATAGGAGAAAGTAAGGTTGAAATCCCGCTGTATAGTAAACTCATATACGAGATGTCACCTGACGAAATAGAGAAAGTTAAAACGATGTTGAACTTAACAACAAAAAGTGTAGATGGAGAATTACAAAAACCTTCTGTGCAAAACGAAGGCAAATGATGTTGATGAAAAAGGTGTTGTTACAGTAGCTGTTAATGGCATTGGTGTTAAGGATTCACAGGATGATATTTCAATGCCTGGTTCTTTCAACAAAACGTTGAAAGAGAATTTTAATCGTATGCGTTGGTTCTTAAACCATAGAACTGACCAACTCTTAGGTGTTCCTCTTTCTGGTGAAGAAAAGGAAAATAATCTTGTGATGGTCGGGCAGATTAATCTCAAAAAACAGATGGGGCGCGACACTTTGGAAGATTACAAACTGTATGCTGAGAATGGTAGAACTCTTGAACATTCTATCGGTGTCAAAGCGATAAAGCGTGATGAGGCAGATCGAAGAAAAGTAAAAGAATGGTTCATGGGAGAATATTCGACTTTGACTGCATGGGGGAGTAATCCTCAAACGTTTCTGGTTGATATTAAGTCTGCCACGAATGAGCAGGTAAAAGATGCTATAGAGTTTATACGGAAGTCCTTCCATTTCAGGTATTCTGACGAACGTTTAAATGCTTATGATATGCAACTGAATTTAATGCTAAAAGCACTTAGTGGTGCTCCCATAGTAACTTGTCCACATTGTGGCTATGAGTTTAACTATGATGATGTTCCAGAAGTAACTTATTCTCAGCAGGTATTAGAACTTGCTGCACAATATCACCGATGGATTACAGAGGATATTGTCCGTGAGGAAATGAATAAGCTCACTCCGCAAATCCGGGAACAGGTTATTGCCATTCTTGACACACAGAAAATGCAGGATGTTAAGTCTATGGATAATATTTCGAATTATGTACGTTGCCCTCATTGCTGGGCAAGAGTCTATAAAAGTAATGCAGTTATCAAAGATGAGTCAACAGATACTTCACCTAAAGGTGGCAATGAGCCGTTGAATGACACTCAGACCCCGTCAGCAGGAGCCAATGAAGTAACTGTTGATACAGGGAAAGCCGCTGATACCAGCACTTTCTTCCATACTCTGAATGATTGCTTTGTCGAACAATAAATTGAAAAAAAATTATGTCTTTAAAGAAATTTACTGTATCAGATTTTAATCTGAAAACTGACCATCTGCCGACTGAGCAGAAGTCGTTCATGGAAAACATCGCTGGTATGATGTGTGATGTCATGAACAAATCTCTTGAGGGTATGCTTTCCCCCAGTGAGGTGACTGAAAAGTTCACCGAAGTCAACAATCTGTTGAAAGCTTACGATGGTGAAAAGTTCACTCAGCTTATCAAGGACAACGAAATCCTCGTTGAACAGGTCAAGAATTTGGGTGAAAGCATCGAGAAAATGAAACAGAAAGGCTTATCAATGGAGACTATCAACAAATTCGATGAAAAATTGAATGAGATGTTAGACTCTGAAAAATTTGCTGATTTTGTTTCCGGCAAGACGCGCAAATCCGGTTCTTTTGATGGTTTCTCCTTGAAAGATGTTGTGTCTATGACCGACAATTATACCGGTGAATTGTTGATTACCCAACAGCAAAAGCGCGTAGTTAGCCAGGTTTCAAATAAACCGTTGCATATGCGCGACGTGCTTACTACTTTGCAGGGTGATCCGGCATTCCCTCAGTTGGCTTATGCCCAAGTGTATGATTTTGACCGTAACGCCAGGTATGTTACCGAGAATGGTAGATTGCCTGAATCGAGCATTAAGGTTAAGGAGCAACAGACTGGTACAAAACGTTTGGGTACACATATCCGAATTTCCAGACGTATGCTCAAGAGCCGTGTCTATATCCGCTCTTATATCCTGAATATGCTTCCTGAAGCTGTATGGATGGCTGAAGACTGGAACATCCTATTCGGTGACGGCAATGGTGAAAATCTGCTCGGTATCGTGAATCATACTGGGGTTGCTTCTGTTGAGGCCATCATCAGTAGTGCGATTGTAACTGGGGGCGCCGGTTCGGTTAAGGCTGTCGCAGGGCAAAATGACAACAAAGACACCATCATAGAGTTTGCCAATCCTCAAGACCTGATTATTGATGGTATGACAATCACGTTTGCCAATGCGGCAGTGAATACCGATCTTAGTACTGCGCACCCTCTCGTAAAGATAAACGACCGTCAAATTCTCATTGAGGGTGTCGCATACAAAGGTGCAGAGACTGCTCTTGCAGAAATGACATTTACCGTTAATAATGCTGCGTTCAAGAACATTGAAGAACCGAACTCTGAGGATGTTGTGAAGACTGCTTTCGCTGTAATGACATACGCACAATATTATCCGAACGCCATAGTTTTGAATCCGATTACAGTTAATGCCATCGAATCTGAAAAAGACACTACTGGGCGAAACTTGGGTATTGTTTCAATGCGAAACGGTATGAAATACATCGCTGGACGTCCTGTCATTGAGTATCAGGGTATCATGCCTGGAAAATATTTGCTTGGAGACTTTAATCAGGCTTCAAACTTGGTTGATTATTCTTCATTGACTCTTGAATGGGCCGAAGATGTTGACACCAAGTTGTGTAACGAAGTTGTTTTGATTGCGCAAGAAGAAGTAATCTTCCCGGTTTACATGCCTTGGGCTTATGCTTACGGTAATCTTGCCTCTTTGAAAACTGCGATCACTAAGGCTAAATCGTAAAATATGAAATACATTCTTGATGGAAACGAAAAGGATGTTACCAATGTGATTAAAGAACAACGCATTCGTATAGGTAGGGGATTGATTGCATTCACCCCTATCTCCGAATGTGGGTTTATCACTGAGGAAGACGCCCGTAAAGCGATGGATGAAAAGCTAACTGAACTTGCTGTATCCGTTGAAGAGAATGAGAATTTGAAATCGCAAATCTCAGGCTTTGAGCTGAACATGAAAGAGAAGGATGCTCTCATTGCTTCTCTAACTGCTGAACGCGATGGTTTGCAGGCCCGTATTTCGGAACTTGAAACTGTTGCAGATAAAAAAGAGTTGCCTACAGGTGACTCGAATGAACTTCCGGCTGAAGACTCTAAGACACTTGAAACGTCTGACGATAAAACGATCAACGTAGAAGAGAAAAAGAGAGGGCGTCCGGCTACTCGTAAAACTGAATAACGATGCTAATTGATGTTTCATATTTCCTTGCCGGGCCGCGACATATTGCTAATGCGACATTGGCAGAACTTCCTTCACAGGATTCCATTGCTGTGAATGATACAATAATGGCTTACATAAAGGAATTCCAGCCTCTTTTCCTGTCAAGCATGTTGGGGAATAAACTCTCCAAAGAGGTAACAGACTATCTTGAACTGCTGGAACAGGAGAATGCCGAAGCCGAGGAAGATAGTGGGGAAGAAACTATTGTCGCAGCGGGTGAGGAAGAATCAAAGTATGAATCATTATGCAAGCTGCTACGCGAACCGTTCGCTAACTATGTGTTCTTCTATATCCTGCGTGATGCAAATTCCCAGGCTACCATCAAGGGACTTGTGTTGCTAAAGTGTGATAACACCTATGTCTCACCGATCCAACGGCAAGTAAGTACCTGGAATGACATGGTAAAGAAGAACCGTGAGTTTGTGAAGTGGGCATCTTCGAAGCAATGTCCTTTCACGGTAAGTATCGACAGCAATTTGTTAACTCCGATCAATACTTTCAACTTATGACAAATACTGATATCATAGACATATTTGCCGATGTGGTAAAGAAAATCCCGGAAGAACTTGAGGTTATCTACACTGATAGTAAAGGTACCCGGAAGGTTATTAAGAACCTGCCAATAAATTTTGTATTCGGAAGCGGTCAGTATGTTAAGGACGTACTAGATACCGCCACTAAATCGGATAAGACATCACCTTCAAAGTTTCCTCTCATAGCGCTGTTCTGTCCGATCACTGAGGAAAGGAATAGCATGGATTACTTTGCAAAGGCCAAGGTATCGTTGATAATAGCTTGTTCCTCCAACAATGAGTGGAGTAATGAGAAACGTCATGAAACGTCATTCAAGAATATTCTTCGTCCGATTTATGACCGATTTATTGAAGTTCTCCAGGATGATGACAGATTCGATTGGGGGTATGGTAAAGTGAATCATGGTTATTCAGAAAACTATTCGTATGGCAGATATGGAGCCTACACCGAGAAGGGCGATGCCCTTAGTGAGACTATAGACGCCATCAATATCAAAAGTATGGAAATTACTATTAACAATCCAAATTGTAGATAAAATGAGAAATATTAGAACTTGTGAGAGCTCGTTGCTTAATACTGGCGGCTCTACGTGTCAGATTGATTGGGGTAGGATTAAAGGCTGCATCATTGTAGAGAAAGGCCAGAAGCTACCTGCTGAACTTACGAAGGAAACACTCGAAGAGTTGTGCCATGCCGACCGCCCAGGTAGGGTATATCCGATTCCTTCCTTTGTCGAATATGCTAAAAACGGCGGTGAACCTCAGGTTAATGCTGTAGGTTATGGCCCAAGTCAGTACAATGGAATGAGCGCAGAAACGGAAACATTCACTTTGCCTAAGTTTGATGAAACGCTTAATGCCAAACTGTTGCAGGCTGCCACTAAAGAGTGGGATGTCTATTTCTACGACGATAAATTCTTGTACGGCTACAATGATGGTACTGATATACTCGCTGGTATGTCGATGTCAACGATTTATCCTACTGCAACTCCCTTCTCCACCAGCTCCTCAAAATCCACTATGACAGTCAGCTTCTGTCATGCCGATATTGAGGATTTGTTGACGCACATTGATTTCGTCAAGCTAAATTTCAATATCAAGAATGGACTCAAAGGCTTGACAGAAGTTTCACTTGTGAGCAAAGAAGCCAACAAGTACAAGTTGATCGAGAAAATCGGCGGGTATGACCTTACTCCTTTGCACGGTGGAGCAATAGCAAAGGCCGCTGCCGAAGTTTTGAACGGTGCTACGTCTGCTACTTATGCAGATGGAATTATTACAGTGGTGCCAGCCGGTGACGGAGGCACTATCTCCCTTAAAGCTCCTTCAGTATTGTATGAGAATGGTATCAAATACATTGAGGGGGTATCTGCATGATTATTGAAGGTGTGACTTTTATTGAGCCGGCAGTAAAGGCTATGAAGAAGTCCGACTTCATTAATAAGCATATGCTGGTAATTTGGCAGGACCGCCCGGAGGATGATCGTAAGAAAATGCTTTCAGATGCATACGATTTGATAAAGAAGGGAAAGGTCAAGGAAGAAAATGAGTGATGAACGAGGGGGATGAGGGATTTTTCGCATCCCCCTTTTCTTTTTAAAAGTATGGCCAGTATAGATGAAGTATATGAAGTGATCCATAAGATTAATACCGGTATCAAACGGGAATGCCTTGCGTGTATGGAGGATAATAGTAATGTGATTGAATCTCTTATACGTGAGCAACTTTACAGTGGTATGAACGGAAAAGAACGTTTGCTTCGTCCGGATTATGATAATGATCCGTATTTCAATGAACCGGGACCCTGGTTCCATCGGGCGAAGAGTTATAAGAAGTGGAAGAATGATATTACTCCACCAATTGAGTCAGAGGTTTTATTCCTACCACCGCGTCCGGTTGAAGTTCCCAACTTGTACATAACTGGTAAGTTCCATGATAGCATACAGGCCCGGTTATCCGGTGAGGTCATGGAGATAAAGACTATTGGTTTCAACGAAGGCCCGGACATTGAGAAGAAGTACGGTAGTGAAATCTTTGAGCTTGGTGATACTGCAAAGAAATACTTCTCTGAGCGTATTCTTCGCCCCTGGCTGGAAAAGTTTATATCAAATAGTGGTTACAGATGAGTTGCAGTTGTGATAACAAGCAGATAATGTGCGAGTATGCTCATGTGAGCGAACTTGCACGAAAAGCTGCCATATTGGAACAGTGCATCTATGTTGTGTATAGAAGACCGGACGGTGCATATGGTTTCGATAAGGCAGGTAGTGAGATAGATGGTGAAATTGTAGAATTTAGACATTATTTGTGATGGGAGAATTTGGAATAAGTGGATTAATTAAAGAGGGTGAACTTGAAAAGCTTGAGCAATGTGATGCCAAGTTGATTAAGATAAAGAATACTTATGTCGATGTGGCAAAAGAACTTGCCAAGGGCATGAAAATGGAAATAGAGACTCCTAAAGAGCTTGATAAGCTGTTTGCATTATATTCTGCTCAGGTTGCGACTGCAGAGAAAACGAACACCGAATTTAATGTGACTCTTGATAAACAAAAGAAGGTGCTTCAGGAGGTTGCGGATAATTTGCAAAAGCAAGCTTCAGCAAGTGATTTATCTGCCAAAGATATGAAGCAACTTGCTGATGTTAATGCAAAGAATGCCGCTGCACTTGAAAAGGTTGCAAAAGCTGAGTTGGCCGCTACAAAGGCGCAGAACTCTGGTAATAGCACAAGAAGAAATGCCAATATAAGCGAGGAGGAAAGGCTTCGTATAATTAAGGATGCCATTACTCTTACTAATCGTGAGGTGCACAGTATTATAGAGGCTGAGACAGCCAATAAACAATTAAGGCAAGCGGTAAAGTTACTTCGTGATACGGATGCTGACTATATTACGATATTGGCACGGCTAAATTCTACGATCGATACCAACTCCAATTATTCCAAGAAGAACTCTGATGCACAAACACGGCAAAAATTGACAGTTGGTGCATATCGTGAGGAGGTGAAACTTGCAATTCTTGAAATCGAAAAAGGAAATAACAGGCTACAGAATTTCGGAACTATTGCAAGTAATGCAGGTAAAGCACTCAGTTCTCAGTTGTCTCCTGGTTTGAATAAGGTGCACGATGGGATGAAAAACATTGTTGCCGGGTATGTTGGCGGACAAGCTGTTATCAATGGTATAGTTGCTTTGTTCACAAAATTACGTGAAGGGGTTGGCAGTATTGTTGAGTTTGAGTTTGCTAATAGCCGCTTAGCAGCGATTTTGGGAACTACCTCTGACAACATCAAGGAATTGACAGCAGATGCAAAACGTCTGGGAGCCATGACAAAGTACACGGCATCTGAGGCAACAGAATTACAAATAGAGTTGGCTAAACTTGGTTTTACCCGAAAGGAAGTTCTACAAGCCACTGAGTCTGTTTTACGTTTTGCCCAAGCAACTGGTGCTGAATTGGGTGAAGCGGCCGCTTTGTCTGGTGCAGCATTGAGAATGTTTGATGCTGATACAAGAGAGACTGAACGGTATGTCTCAGCTATGGCAGTAGCGACTACAAAAAGTGCTTTATCATTCAATTATCTTGCTACCGCCTTACCAATTGTAGGACCTGTAGCGAAATCATTTAATTTCACAATAGAAGATACTCTTGCTTTGCTTGGAAAGTTGGCTGATGCTGGTTTTGATGCTTCAATGTCTGCTACTGCAACGAGAAATATTCTATTGAATCTTGCTGACGGTTCTGGAAAACTCGCTTTGGCATTGGGTAAACCTGTGAAGACTTTGCCGGATCTTGTAGATGGATTGAAAACATTGCGTGATAGGGGAGTAGATCTGAATACTACTCTTGAATTGACAGATAAACGTAGTGTTTCAGCTTTTAATGCCTTCCTTACATCGGCAGATAAACTTGTTCCTTTGAGAGAGCAAATAACCGGTGTTGATGAAGAACTTGCTGGTATGGCCCATACTATGGAAGATAATGTCAAAGGTTCAATAGCTTCTCTGTCTTCTGCATGGGAGGCTTTGATGTTGACATTCTCTAATTCCAAAGGAACGATGAAGAGTGTGCTTGACTTCTTAGCGCGTGGAGTTCGTAATATTGCTGATGATTTTAAATCCCTTGAAGATAAAGAGACTGAAGCTATGCAGGAAGCTCTAAGAGGTCAGCGTGAAATAGCTTCTGAATTTAAAATTGAAGAACGTTATATCAATGAAATAAAAGAAGCATGGCAAGGCTATATGGATGGCGGTATGGATTCTCAGGAAGCATTTAAGAAGGCTGTTGAGGAGAAAAAGGAGTATCTTAATTCTGAGATTAAGAAATATTCTGAGGTGGCAGATAAGGCTGAATTTTCTTATCGAAAAGTTACTGAAGCCATGCAAAAGAGTAATATGTTTACTCGTGCTCAATCAGGAACTTCAATGTCGACTTATAATAAGCAACGTAATTTTCAATTTGGACTTTGGACTGAAGCGGAGAAGAATGCAGAAAAATATAGGTATGTCCTTGAAAATGTAGATGCTTATGAAAGCGATTATGTAAAGGAGCATACAGAAAAAGTAGAAACGACCAAAGTCCTGACAGAGAAAGAAAAGCGTGAATTAGAGAAGGCGGCTGCTGAAAAAAGAAAGATCCAAGAGTCTTATCAGGATTCCATACTTGCTCTGATGAATGAGGGCTTAGATAAAGAATTAAAAAAAATAGGTCTTGAATATTCAAAAAAGATTGCCGCAGTTAAAGGATATAGTAAAGAGGAAATAGCTACCCGTGAGAACCTGGCTAAAGAGATGCAAGATGCTATTCAGCGTTTCTCCATCCAGTATAATGCCAACCGTGAAAAGCAAGACATTGCCAATTCTCTTGAAGTAGTTCAGAAGGGCTCAAAGGAAGAACTTGCATTGAAGCTCCGGCAACTGGATTTTCAGCGTGAAGCTGAGATTGATGCAGCAGAAAAAACTGGTGAAGATGTCTTCGCCATAGACCAGAAGTTTGCCAGTAAGAAGCAACAGATACTTGAAGAGAATGCAGCTTATCAAGTACAACTCATTGCAGAAAATGCGGCTGCCGAACAGATTGTTCGTGACCAGCAGTATCAAACTGATATGCTTGCCTTAAAAAAGCAGTTGGCAGAAAGGCAAATAACGCAGAAGGAATTTGCCGAACGAGAATATCTACTTACTTTGGATTATGTTCAGAAAACCAATGAGGCGGCTATTGATGCTTTGGAACTGGAACTTCAGGCTGATAATCTCAGTGCTGAGGACAGGAAAAAGATTGCTGAGGAACTTCAAAGATTAAAGGCAGAATTTGCTCAGAAAGAGGCTGAGGCTGAGATTTCAGCGATAGAGAAAGTGGCTAAAGCTGATGACAAGGCACATAAAGATAGAATGCGTAGTCTGCAAAATTGGTTGCAGACAGCTCAACAGGCAATAGGAAATATTGGAGATCTCATTGCAACTGTTTACGATGGCCAGATAACCAAGATTGAAGATGAGCAGGACGCTAACGATGAAGCTTATGATCGTGATATTGAACGTATCGAGAAACAAGTGGAATATGGCGTTCTCTCCGAGGAAGAAGCTGAAATAAGGAAACGTGCTGCAAAGGAAAAGACTGAGGCTAAGAATCGTGAATTGGAGAAGAAAAAACAGGATCTTGCCAGAAAGCAGGCTATTTGGGATAAAGCTACAAGTATTGCACAAGCAGGTATCGCCACAGCGTTAGCGATTACTAAATCATTGCCTAATTTTGTGTTGGCGGCCATTGTTGGAGCTATGGGAGCTATCCAAGTTGCCACTATTGCCGCTACCCCTATACCATCATACGCTGAGGGTACGAAAACCGGTGCTCATCCCGGTGGAAAAGCCCTCGTAGGTGATGCCGGAAAACGTGAAGTTGTAATGTATAAGGGACTTGCGTGGATTACCCCGGACACGCCTATGCTTGTTGATTTGCCTAAAGGTGCTCAGGTGTTCCCTGATGTTAATGATTTCGGTCCCGTTGACTGGCAGAAGGACAGCTTTTCCCCCATGTTCTCTTTCTTGGGAAATACTGATAAAGGAAGTGGTACTACTGTCTATAACGATTATTCCGGTCTTGAGCGTCGCATGGATATGACGAACAATTTGCTTATGCAATCAATGAAACAACGTAGGAGAGAGGCTTACAATAGGGAGTTTGACTTATATATATTGAACAAATTATGAAATCAAGATTAAACGAAATAACATTAGCTCAGTTCATAGAGTTGTTATGCGGAAACTACTTTGTGCTATCAGATAGCGATGAGGTTAAAGAAAGCGAGTTGCAAGAGCGTGCCCGTTCGTTAATAGCTTCATACCGTTTTATTGCTGACGAGCCTGGAATGAGGGCATTAATAGCAGATAAAGAGGAATCTGTGAAATTAAAGATGAAAGTCTTCTTTCTTCGTATCTGTAATATGCTTGTATTGCAGGAAGAATTCGCGGATGTACGTTTATTGCTCTCTATGATTGATGAGGATGTTACCGGCATTGACAACGATACATTGCACGATAAAGTTGCTGAATTGCTTAGATATGCTACCTTTGAGCAACAACGCAATGAAGAGGCTCATAAGAAGTCTGAGAGTGGAGCAAAACCTTCTTCTGACAATATACGTTCGTATTATGATGCAGAAATAGCGTTTATTATGACTTACGTCAAAATGAACATAGATATGCATCATATAAATGCTGCTGTATATGCCAATATCGTTAATCAGGTGAATGCTGACATTATGAATAAGAGGGGGGCATTTAGATAGCATAAATATTTTTTTTTAATGTTATCGGACTTTTGACAAACTCATTAGTAATTCTTTTTACGAACTACTAATGAGTTTCTTATGAATAAAACAAGCATTAAATGCGGCATAAGTCATTGTGGCTGTTGCAAGCTGTTACAAAAACTAAACTCTATTGAGAGTAAATGTGACCGGATAATTATTGAGTTATCCGAAGTGAAGAACCTTGTTTCCTCCAAACCTTCTGTTGATAGGCTCATAGAGTCTTTAGAACAGTCTGCTAATGATTTGTATGAGCAGACTGTCAGGCAGCGAGAACTTGTTGAACAAAGCATGGCCGGTGAAGTTACCATGCGTATCGTGAGGAGGAATGAGTATGGACTTTGAAAGGGAAATTATAGCTATTTATCCCTGGATCATAAGGGTAGCGAGGAAATATTGTTGGTCTATGCAAGATGCAGAAGATCTTGCAAATGATACAGTTTATAAAGCCTTGTTGAATAAGGATAAGTTTGAGATTGGTAGACCTTTGAAGCCTTGGTGTGAAGTGATCATGCAAAACACTTATATAACCAGCTATAACCGCAAGTCCATCATTCGCTTTGTTGACTATGATGATGTCTGTCAAGTTGTGTCTCTACGCTTAGCATCAGAAAGGACTTTATTCCATGAAATCTTATCGGTAATCCGGCGATGTGCCTTCAAGTCATGTTGTATAGAGTGTGTCTTGTTGTCTGCCAAAGGTTACTCTTATGATGAAATAAGCCAGATGCTCAACATTCCTATTACAACAGTACGGAGTCGCATTTCTTTTGGCAGGGAATTATTGAGACGTGAACTTAGATGAAGTGATATTTGCAAATTCATGCTTTTATTTGTACCTGTTATAATGAGTTGATTATAAAATGATTGTGCGAATTTTACCACAATTATGCAATGTCAAGATAAATGCTAATCTGTTTGCCGGTTAGCATTTTCTATATATTCGCTGCAAAGGAAAATGTATGAATCGGTATGTTCTTATCATAAATGGTACACCTTTCATCCTTAAAGAAGATTGTATCAAAAATTGGGATGAAGTTAGTCTCTCGCTGAAACGGAATGATTTTAGCGGGATAATCCGTTCATTCTCTTCGAAGTTTGAGTTTACGAACAAGGCCTATAACCTTTTACTTAATGAATACCGTACCAATTATTTAAAGGCCAATGCCCAAATAGAGGTTTATACAACAGACAATGAGCGTAATAAACGCTTTGTCTATGGTAGTTATTTGGATTTTGGCTCGTTGGAATATGATGATACTACCGTTTACATCAATGCTATTGATAACAGCCTTGCGGCAAAGATAAAGGCGAAAAAGAGTACTGAATATGAATATCTTGTTGATGAACTGAAAGAAAAGAAGGCACTCAATTATGACAGGCTATTGATGCAGAACACTTACAATTTCGACATTGATAATGATGAGTATATTTATCCCTCCGGAACTTCGATGTCTAATACGAATATTGATGTCTATTTGGTTGATTCGAATAATGAAGTATACGTAGGTGGTTATATAGAACCTTATCATGAATCAGACGGTGCTTTTTATGGAAATACCAAAGGTGTTTTCATGAAAATTTTCGCTTTGCCACCGCACGGTCTATATATGGACTTGACTTGTGATATCACTATTTCGTCTGGTACCGGGGGATTTGATATTGAAGGGGAAAAGAAGGTTGGTGCTGAAACGGTAAATGGTACCGTGTTTCATACAAGTGGGCTCAAGGCTGGTGAGGTGTATCATGTAGAGGAAAAAGGCCTTGTCCTTGTTGATCCCCAAAAGAATGAATCCAAAAAGATTGGAATGGTCTATAGGCTTTATGTTAATACGGCTGCCGGAGTTAAGATTAGAATTGAGAATTTTAAAATGGCTGTTTATTATATGGGTAAAATGCAGTCTGAACTGATTAATGTTATTAAGCCTGCTATTCTTCTCAATCGTCTATTGAAGAGTATAAACGAAGAGAAAGAGGGCTATATAGGCGAAATTGATTATACCGGAGATACTCGGCTATCTTCTACCATGATAATGGCGGCAGAAAGTGCCAGAGGCTTGGAAAAAGCTAAGATATACACATCATTCAAGAAGTTCTCAGATTGGATGGAATCTGTGTATGGTTACGTTCCCGATATCACTGAAAACAAAGTCGTTTTCAAGAAACGTACCTCCCTTTTTCATACTGAGGTTCAAAAAAGGATCGGTTATACCGGGGACGAATTCAAGGTGAAAGTAAATTCATCGCTTATTTATGCTTTGTTGAGGGTTGGCTATGATAAGCAGGACTATGATAGCATCAACGGTCGTGATGAATTCCACTTTACTAATGAGTATGATACCGGGATAACCATTACGGATAAAGCTCTTGAACTTATAAGTCCGTTACGTGCCGATCCATATGGTATTGAGTTCCTGGTCAGCAAGCGGGGAAAAGATACGACCGACAATGAAAGTGATAATGATACATTCTTTGTGGGCGCTTCCTTGAATGAGGGTTCCGGATATTATGAGTTGGTCAGGGAGGGTTATAGTATTACTGGTATAATTTCTTCATCTTCCATGTTCAACGTTATGTTTTCGCCCCGTTCGATTATCGAGGCAAACAAAGAGTACATTGCTTCATTTATGCAGTCTCTGAGGTTCGCCTCTTCATCCGGTAATAGTGATGTTGTGATAAACGATATCTCCGAGAATTCTGACATAGAACTTGCTGAACCTTTATTTACCGTAGACACATTAACCATTAGTACAGCCGATGGTGGAATACCGTCAGATGTAAATGCTCTTGTTGAGGTTGAAAGGAACAACCTGCTATATACTTGCTTCATAAACGAGCTGAAATATAAGATTGGGCATTATGAAGGTGTTGATTATAATCTGCAAATTAAAAGTATTGGTTAGTTATGATAAAGATATCACCATTTACTCCACTTTTCTTTAGTCCATCCTCTGATAAATTCGGGGCTGAGAGTAGATACATACAGTTGTTTGCACCTACCGATAACATATTCATAGAAGTTATTACCACTACTGAGTATAAGATGAATGGTTTACTGAAGAATCATGTTGATGGTACCAGCAGGGAAATCGAGTTTCAATCCTTTTCTTTGAAAGATGGTTCTACAGTCTTTCATTCAACGATCACCGGGCTTGCATCTGGTTATTATTCAATTTCTGTAGGCGATCAAGAATGCAATGTCTTCAAAGTGACGGATGATGAGCACGAGTTGGATAAGACTACTCTCATTCGCTACTCTATGCGTAGTAATAAGCAGAGGAATGATTGCATATTTTGGAACGGTGAAGAGCAGTTCTATTTTGAATTCCGTGCACCTGGCGGCTTCAAAGATGATGATTGGACATTTGCCGTCAACAATGAGCAGTTTGAAATTTCTAATGGAAATATCGTTGAACTTTTTGCAGTAGAGAGTACGCAGAAGAAGTTTACTCTTGGTAATGCTGAGGGGTGTCCTGTCTGGTTTGCTGAGCACCTGAACCGGATACTGTGTTGTTCGAACGTGTATTTCAATGGTGTGCGATTTGTCCGTAAGGGTAATAGTGTGCCGGAAATGACTCAGGAAATTGTGTCATTGAAGAGCTATATTTTCAAGGTGTCTTTACAGGGTATGGTTGACAATATAGATGTTGATTTCCCTGAAGGTGGTGAAGAAGAAGGTGGTGAAACTGGGGGAGGTGGGGAGGGGTATGTTTATTTGATAAAGCTCAATGACACTGTTGTTCCTACCGATAGGAATACCTTTTCAGCATTGAGAATACTTGCCGAGATTGATAAGGCAATTAAGGCAAACAATGAGGGTTTAGGAGATAAGTTTATCAGCAAAAAGAATGATGATTATGCAGAAGGTATAATCACTTTCTTGAAAGACATCATAGTAAAAGGGCCTATTAAGGCTTTGAGTAAATTAACGGTAGGCGAAAGCATCATTGATTCATTATTAACGGGCAAGGGCATAATTGCTGAAAATGGACGAATACAGGCTGACCGCATGGAGTTGCGGTCATCGCTGACCGTTTTGCGCCTTATCATCAACGAAATTCAGGCTATGGCCGGAGACTTCTCTTTCTCTGACTGCGGTACCATTGAAAAGGTTGAATTGTTGGATGATGGTACTTACCGGCTTACTATGGAGAAGAGAACTGATACGGATTGGACTACATTAGAGGAGAACGACGTATTATATTCTATCGTAAACTCGCTGTTGGTCGGAGGTACTGACTATTATACTTCCTGGTTTAGACCGGTATCGAAAAACCGCAATGATAATACTTTGACTGTAGTTCTTTACCCCGACAGCGAAGTGCCCGGAGGTAAGAACTACCCGCCGGTTGCAGGGTATAATGTTACCCGCCGAGGTAATGCAATGGTACCGGATACTGGTGAAGCTCCGAACGAACGCGCCCAAAGTTGGTTGCTTTCATCCCGTGAAGGTAGGATCATGTTCTTGCAGAATGTTTTCAAGCCAATTCTCGAAGACTACAACTATGCGTTGACTCTCGGCCGCTTCCCAAATGTGAAGATGATAGAGAAACTTCCTATCGGTCCTACAGATGTCGGAGTCATGTCGAAGATTGGTGTCTTTGAAAAGATATATGAAGCTGACTGGAACGGTACCATCATACCCAAGAAGGTAGACCGGGGCGAGTGGTCTCTGGCTACAGCACAAGGAGATGAACCTTACCGATTTGTAGACTATGAAACCCTTTTGGAGAATCAGAAGGTGATAACCACGCTGGAACAGCATACAGTCTATCATTATGGCTGTAAATGGGGTTGTATAGTAGACAAGACTACCGAAGAGCCTCAATGGAACTCTGCCGGATGGGTATTGCTCGAAGGTGACAAGAACTATCATCTTGACTTTACTTCGACTGCCGGTTGGCAGTTCTTTAAGAATGGCGTGAACACCGATATCGCTGCCGTTGTGAGTTATGGCAACCGTGATATTACCAATGTCCTCATGGCTACCACTGGTGTTGAAGTGGAGTGGCTGCGAGATACTGGGAATGTTCCTGCCGATAATAGCTGGTCTCCTACTTATGTGGATGAACAGAAGCATGTTATCCGGTTGACTTCCTCCGATATGGGGAGCGAATGGGGATTTTCGGTCAGGACAGTGAAATTCATCTGCCGGGTATTCATCCCGGTGGGCGAAGATATGGAGACAGTAGAAAATTATGTTGGATTTAGAATTTGAAAGTTATGGATGAAATTAAAACAGATCGTTTTAGTACGTGTACTTTTATAGCATTTCCTACGGTAGTAATATACCGATACAAGTGGCTGGGAATAATTAATCGTATCGGAGTCACGATTCTACATACTCCCCACGAAGGTGTAGAAGATTGGGAGAAAGCTGTCAAAGAGAAGACGGGGATTAAGAAATTAACAATCATAGAACATACATAGAATGGCTATACAGACCCAACCCAAAGACGTACCGGTACACATTGATCCTTATTCTTTCCTGGCAGAGATACAGGTTCTATCCGGTAATCCTGTACAGAACTATAATAAGGACACGAACGATTACGAACCTGACCGTTCGCTCGTTCCTTGTGTACTCATGCCTTACATTTCCGTTCAGGATCCGGAAGGTTTGATGAACGGAAGCCAGACTATCACCGGTGCCGAGTGGTACGAAGGCGCACCGAAGTCAGATGGCAGCAATCGCATCGTTGACAATGATGACTATGCGATATCAGCAACGGGTAAACCTACCTATTCTTTGACCGTAAAAAAGAATGTGGATTACAACAGCCCGATAGAGCTGCATTGTATCTTCTCTATCACGGATAAGAGAAAGAATACCCAGGAGAAATTCGAGCGTAGTATTGTGCTTCGCACCAGCATCTTTGACTCTAACAATTACTCCCTGAAGATCAACCGTCCTAAAGGCTGGACTATCAATCCACTCGAAGTAACACCCAATAGTAAAGGAGAATGGCTATACTCAATCACCGCTCAAGTGTACTCAGGTGAAGATACGGTTGCAGATTCCAATGCCGCTTATTGGTGGCAGATACTTGACGGTACAACATGGCGTGACTTTACGGCTGATGAACTTGAGGTGTTTGTCTCCGGCAAGAACGCAGATGGTACCTGGGGGAAAACCCTTACACTGGATGCCCGGTTTTTCCGGAATATTTCTGTCCGTGTTCGCGGTGCGTATTATACCGGTACTCGCCCGTCTTCGCCGACTTCGGACGAAATGCAGGCAACGACTTCTATCAAAGTGGAGATGCCGGGAACATTACGTGCCGACATTCGACAGACAAAAGGCATCAAGATCAACTCTCGCATGAATACCACTGTAGGTTACGAGTGTATATTGTCGTATAACAAGCAATTGATTGACAGTAGCAAGGACAGCCTGTTTGTGATTGACTGGTACGCTAAATCGGCCAAAGCCGGAAGCACAGCAAAAAATGTCGGGCGTGGAAGGACCGTTGAGTTTGTTCCCTCTACATATTCTTTCGATCCTTTGTATCCTATATCGGTATATGCTTTAGTGAAGATGTATGCAGTAACGGCATTGGTTGCTACGAGTGACGATAAAGTCTTGACTACGAGTGACGGTAAATTGATTATAACATCTAAATATGAGTAAGCTTATGAATTATCTGTTAGTAAAACCGGAAGAATTGGATGAGCAGGGTTACGATTACAAGTATGCCGAACGCATACCGGACGGTCGTGTAATCCTGCCACTCAGTGCTTTGAAGGTGCTTTCTAATTTCAGCCCTGAAGTACTTTCGAAGGATAAGTTGAAAGCTCTGATAAAGGAGCAAAAGGAAAGCGGCCTGTATGATCATTCAGAAGAAGAGAATGCAGGCAATAGTGAAGAGCCGGAAGACGGTGGGAATGTTAATGGGGGCGAACCTTCAGGAGAAGATACCACCACTGAAGAATCGACTCCGGCCGAAGATCCTGTTGAACAGGAAGGGGGTGACGTATGAGACTTGACGGAGTCTTTACCCTTATTGCCTTAATGGATGGCACAACTATTAACGGTACGCTTCGAGTAGAGGGCACCCCGCTTGTGCAACGCTATAACGAGGGTACAGCCGTGTTTATCCCGGACTTTGAAACATTGGCCGAGAATAATCGTCCGACTGTTGTTGTTATCCTGCGTGATATCTCTGATGGCAGCGTTCTTGTACCCAACACGATTGAGTTTCGCTATAATGACTTACTGTTGACCTTTGGCAGCAACGGTTTGTCAACGAATGCCGGTATGGTTGGCTTTTTCAAAAAGATAGACGCTTACAGTACTACCATTGGCGGAGCTACCTATCAAGTTCCCGCCTTACGTGTGATGAAGAATCTTGTGCCGATATCCAATTATGACAATGACCGGATCACTGTCTCCGGTACCGTTGAAATTGGCGGCTCTTCGATTGCTTTCAATGCGCTGTCAAAGGAAGTCGTAATTCAAGAGTCTACCGGGAACCAGTATGATGTTTTGATAACTAACAACAAGGGTTCACAGCTTCTTGAGGATGGGGAGTCTTTGACCGATACAGCTCGTATTTTCAAAGATGGAGCTGAAATCACTGACTACACCGGCTTTACCTTCCAGTGGGTGAAGATGCTTGGAGCCGGTGATACCAGTTGGGGGACATCCCGCACACAGGCGGTTTCTACCAATGATGTGGACAACGTACTTAAATTGCGTTGTGATGTGAAGAAGGACGGCTCGTTGGTTGCTTCCGGCTATGATGAGATTACCGACTTTTCCGATCCATACTATACGCTTTTCAAGTTTACCGGCATTAGCGGTAATGTAGTAAAGAAGGGTGAAACAGCAACGATTACTCCTGTTGCCGCCAAACGTAGCACAGGTGAGGAAGTCCCATCGCTCATTACCAGTTGGACATTCTCTCTGAAAGATAACACCGGTGCCGCATTTGTTTTGACGGGAAAGGATTCCGCCACATTTACGGGAGCCAATGCGAAGATTACTTATGAAGATATGGTACGTGCTAAAATGGGCTTATCAGGCACTGTTAGCGGAACTGCATAAATTGTATGATATGATACTGACAGGAACATTCTACTTGGTTGCTGAAGCTGAACGCCTCTGGATTGGCGTCAATCCAGAAACGGTATCTTTGGATGCTAATAACGTACAGGCTGCACCGTTACAGGTCCGGTTCTGGGCCGGTGAAGGGAGTAAGAAAGTCGCCATGTCTGCCTATCTCACGTTCAGGGTTGAAAGTGTTGTAGGGAGTAGTGTCACGAAGTTGTTTGAGGACAAACCGGTGGCAAAGGTCAGTTCTTATGACTACACTATTCCTTCAGATCAGTATGCTACTGCTAACCGTATCAGTATCTATGCTTATGAGGATGCTGCACGGACGAAAGAAATTGATAGCAAGCAGGTGAACATTGTTGCCGCCAATCCTACGCCATTTCCACGTCCGGAACCTTGGTCTGCTGATCTTGTTTACATGAATGGTGAGTACTTAATGCATGATGATCAGGAGGGTGAAGATGAGGATGTCCTGTACATGTGGACCAGTCGTGTATCTGGTAATACAACGACTGATCCTAAAACATGGATACAGAACAATCCTAATAGTGGATTATGGACGCCATATCCTTACTCTACTTTATTGGCCGGCCGGATAATTCTCGGTAAGTTTGGAATGATTGATTCTGCTGTCTTCCAGAATGGATATATGATATCGCAGCAAGGGACTGACGCATCAGGCAATATAACCTATGATTACCGGAAGTTTGGCACAGAAGAATTTACTCCTAATCTTATGCTGGATTTCAAAAGAGGAGATTGCGATTTGGTTGGTAGTATAAAGCGAGGAATGGTCATTTATGATTCAGAAACTACCCCGATTTTTTCTATTACTCCCAAAAGCAATATATATGTCGTAAATAATGCTAAGGCACAGAATTATATAGTTCTATCCTTTAGCCCTGGACTGAGATCATATGGATTAGAGTTCACTATTATTAATGGCGGAAGTGGAGAGTGCATTATTTCCTATATTACAGGTAGTCTGTTCTTATTCAAGGGGAAATCATATGGTGTTATAAAACTCAGTAAGCCTGGCGATATCGTGGATCTTGTATTCTCTCCTGTGTTACATGGTCTATTGCCTGATGCAAGTGTAGCCTTTATCATCAGAAATAAATCTGACTTTAAAGCGTCTTCCGATGGAATAACATTGGAGAGCATTTAGTACATACGGCGAAGGTCGTCTTTTTCAGCGTCTCCCAATGCTGTAATTTTGGGGAAACAAATTAAACAAAATGAGATTAAAAACAAAATGTTAAATTGGGCTGATTTTCGCAGTAGAAAAAACGCCCCTTAAAAATACAATGGTATAATGGAGAAGATAAAATTGTCAGAAGTTGGGTTAACCAGCGCCCCCTCATCAATTATAGGGCTAACAGCTGACCAGAACGTGGCACAGGTGACTGTAGATAGCTTGTCTAAGGTTGAATATACTTCCTTGGCTTCAGGAACGGATAAAATGAGATATACACAATTAAGATACAGTCCAAGTTCTGGGGCGGGAAGTAGGATTCTGCTATTTGTTCCTATTTCCGGATTAACCGATAAAATAGATGCTGCCGGAGTCCTAGGAAGTTTGTATGTGTTAAGAGCGGGTGTAGGATACAGTCCGATGATGGCCAAGGCCGATATCGTATTGTTTCGTTCTGCTTCATATCTTATAAAAGACATGCATGTGACAGGTGCATGGGGAGGCGGCAATAACCTTGTAGACTTTAAATTAGGACATTGCAATTATAATGGGCAATTATATCTTGCTATAAAATTTAATACTGAATTCTCTATCACAACCTGTTTCCAAGGATTTTATACCTCAGATTGTGTATTTCGTAACGTTGTTGAAGAGGATGTAACCGACTGGACGGAATTGTGATGGTATAGAACGGAATTGTTCTCGATAATCGGATAATAGGGGCATTATGCCCCTATTTCACGTCACATCAATATATGTCGCTGCGTCAATTTCATCTTGATTAGCTACTGATAAAGGTACAATATCATAAGTAGGTATAATAGTATTCAGAATCTTTATATATATGGATGGCGTATGTTGTGTATGCTCTAATATGATTTTAAACGCTCCGGTACTTTCGTTTGACCATATTTTAAATCGTAGAGTTGTCGGAGCATTTGCCCCACCTATCCGATTTAAAATGATAGTGGGGGCTTTCAAAACATCGACTGACCTGTTAATGGTCATATAGAATAAGGTCATTGGCCCGCCACCGTAAGCGGCAAGACTGATAAGTAAGGAGGTAGATATTGCTGTTGTTGAGGATGATCCTTCATACACAATTCTTGAGGTTGTGGTTGCGATCATCTTTTCCTTTCTTACATCACTGGCGGGTTTAAGACCATTTTTTTCAGTTGTAGCAACAGGAATTGTAGTTATCAATTCGTTTACCACATCTGCGCTATTCAAATCAACTTTTTCCATACCATTGTACTTTTAACGGGCAACTGAATTCACTCATTTTTACTCATTTTTAAAGTAAGGCTTTAAAGAGTAAATTTATCATATTATGGATGCCCGTTAAAAATACAAGGATATGGAGAAGACTACAATTAAGGACTACAACAATGGTTTGGAAACTAAGGATAGCCTAAGTAAAGTAAAGGCTGTTGATGTTTCCGGTAATGATATACTTGTCAATCCTGGGATTATTGCGCAAGCTGGTGGATGTGGTAGGAATGCTCCGAATGAAAGGGTAACGCAAAACAAATGGTACAGAATTGCTTTTGGGCGTTATGGGAATATTCCTCATGCTGTGCTCTTGATGATAGGCAACTATTATAATAGTGAGGTTCCAAGTTCTCAGTTACTATATATCCATGCTGATGGATATAGTGATAGGCAATCTATTGTTCCGTTAGCTAATTCTGGCAGAGTAATAAGTAAAGCTCGAATATTATATAAAGCATCAACGGATAACGGGCCAATAATAGATATATTTGTTCGAACTGCAAAAACAAATCAGATAATGTTTTCTTATTCATGCAACATAAATTTTACTTTCCAATCACCGGTTGAAGTTCCTGAAGAGCCTGATGCGGGATATTTTGTCAAAGAATTTGCATTTTGAAAGAAAGCGGCTACGGTCGCTTCTTTTTGTACCATATCATTTGCCCGTTAAAAGTACAATGGCATGGAAAAGATAAAAATAAAAGAGTATTTAGCTAATTTGCCTACGGAAGTACCATCTAAACTTATAGGGCTTGATAGTAATGGAAGTGATATAGTGTCAACTCCACAACAAATTATAGATACCACAGATTGTTTGCAGATGAAATCACTGTACGGCACTATGTCCGAATCGTATTATTGCAAGATTGTAACAATGGCTCTCTCTGGCAGTGGAACATCTCAAGAAGGCAACCTAAATAATATTGTCTTAAAAATAGTTGGAGGTGGCACGTACACTGTACCTAACAATCTGTTGTATTTATCGTTGGTATGCCATAGAGAAATAGTAAAAGCCAGTAAGAACAGTATAGTAGGCTCTTTGGAAATAGGTTATATAAAGAACGATACCATGATAGAAATATGGGTGAAAGCAAATGCGTTTTCTAATTCTATTTATGTATCTATTCTTGGCAGACTCAGTCGAAACACCCTAATAAAAGGCGTGTTTCAAAAGACTGCCCCAGAAGGATATACAGTGATTAATTGATAGGGGCATTATGCCCCTATTTCATGTCACATCAATTTGTACAGCCCCTTCCGGTAATGATTCTTGTTTAAGATGATAAGAGAAGCCTCCTGATTCTAACAGAGGAGATATATGTGTAATTGAATAGTCAACAGTTGATACTAAATATATTGAAAACTTATTCCCATCCTTTACATAATAGAATTTTGCAGATACACCACTATTTAGTTTCTTAAGATTACAAGAGTATGTCCCCATACTGGCCATTGAAAATGATAGCAAATATACACCGCAAAAACTTCCTTCAATTCGTCCAGTGGTGATAAATGCGACCACGGCGGTCTGACCTACTGCTGAATACAGCTTGATGCAAGCCAATTTCTCTGTAATACCTAATCCTTTTGCTTTTACAAACCGATCAGAGGCGGCATTCAACAACCCTTTTTGGGTTTGTGTGGCCACAGGTATATTATCTCTGATTTCTTCTATCACACTACTGTCTATAAGTTTCACTTTCTCCATACCCTTGTATTTTTAACGGGCGATTGATGCGTAGTTTGTCCGTGCAGGATTAGTTTACTAACTTC
>ENA-OZMZ01000147-OZMZ01000147.1-human-gut-metagenome-genome-assembly--contig:-NODE-147-length-23222-cov-5.144948_pt1 | contig 23222 bp, 20 predicted proteins | sample MGYA00244197_ERZ653829 | MGnify/ENA primary metagenome ERZ653829 (study PRJEB26926, sample SAMN06164791) | human gut metagenome | biome: ENVO:00009003; feature: ENVO:2100002; material: ENVO:00002003...
ATTGCCTCTTGTCTCGTGGGCTCGGAGATGTGTATAAGAGACAGATATAATATAGCATAAAAAAAGTAAAAGTCAATGAATAAAAAGGCACAGTAAGAGCGGCATAAACGCCGACGGCAGCAGGTTTGCAACCTTTATTTTTGTGACCTTCATTGTGTTGAGAGCTATGGCTATTATAAGCACGGAGCCGACGCACGACATCTCGTTTATCATACTGTCGGAGAGAAATGACGAGAGAAAGCCGGCGCCGAGCGTCAAAACCGCTTCGTAGACAAAAACTATAATTCCGGAGAAGAAACAGCCTATTCCGAATGCGGTAGTCATTATCATCACAAAAAAGCAGTCGAGCAGAGCTTTTGCATAGTATGTTGAAAAGCTGCCCTGCATACCGGCTTCAATCGCGCCGACTATTGCCATAGCTCCGACGCAGGTAAAAAGCGTGGCATTTACAAAGCCCTCGCCGAACGATGAATTTTCGGTATTGCGGCTCAGCTTCTTTTGCAAAAAGTCGCCGAATTTGTTTAAATGCCTGTCAATGTCAATGAGCTCGCCTATTATTGTTCCTATCGCGAGCGACAGGGCGGCAATCAATGTATTTTCTCCTTTAAGCGAACCCTTGATTCCTATGTAGAGTACGCACAGCGACAGCGCATAGTTAAGACTTTTTTGCACGCGTTCCGGAATACCCTTTTTAAACAGCAGACCTAAAAGAGAGCCTAAAAAAACAGCTCCGCAGTTTACTGCCGCGCCTATGAGTTTCATTTTTTCACCTTATTTGTTGCCGTGCCGCGCCGAAATCGACGAAATGCCGCAGTGACGGGCACTCTTTACCTTAATTTTAATTACGGCGACTATAATAACACAAAAACCGCCGTGTATCAATAATAAGGTAGAGCGTTCATAAGGAAGTATCGATTTCGCATAAAAAATGTACGGCTGTGAAACTGAGAAGCAAAACTGTCTTATAAACGCTCAGCTGAAGCGTGTGGATTTTTAGTTTTTTTACGCTGTGTTTCGTAATTTGAAAATCGGCAGGGAAATTACGGCGACAACGCCGCAACTGTTCCGTCCGCCGCCGCAGTTGTAAGCTGACGAAATGCCTTTGTGCGGCAGTCGCCTGCGGCGTAAATTCCGTCCGTGCTTGTTTTACAGCTCTCGTCCGCCTTGATGTATCCGTTTTCATCAAGCTCTGTGACCTCGGCAAATATTTCGTTTTGCGGCTCCTTGCCTATTGCGACAAAGAGCCCGTCAAGCGGAAGAACCGTTTCTTCACCGCTTAGATTATTTTTAACTAAAACGCTTTCGAGCCTCGTCTTGCCGTTTATCTTTTTTATTTCGCTGTTTAACAAAAACTCGATGTTATGAAAGGACTTTAACTCTTCATAGAGCCTTTGCTCGCCGCGAAATTCATTCCGTCTGTGAATCACATATACCTTTTTGCAAAGCTCTGCCAGCAGCTTTGCGCTTTGCAGAGCCGAGCTGCCGCCGCCGACCGCGGCAACCGTTTTACTTTTGAAAAATGCACCGTCGCAAACCGCGCAGTATGAAATGCCTCTGCCGAGAAGCTCACGTTCATTTTCAAGATAAAGCGGACGCGGTCTTGTACCGACCGCAATTATAATTTTATCGCATTGAGTTTTTTCGCCGTCAGCAGAAATAACATATTTGTCCTTACCCTCAAGCTTAATTGCGGCTGCTCTTTTTTTAATAAGCTCTGCGCCGAGCTTTAACGCCTGCTTTAACAGCCTGTCAGAAAATTCGTCACCGCTGATTTCGCAAAAGCCCGGGTAGTTTTCTATTCTCGGCGAATCGGCTATCTGACCGCCGAATATTCCGTTTTCAAAAACCGCGACACTCTTATTTCGGCGAGCGGTGTAAATTGCCGCGGTAAGACCTGCCGTTCCGCCGCCGATTATAATTGTATTGTATTTTTTCGGCATAAAAATCCCCCCGTTTTCGTCTGCCATAATGAGTTTGCCGCGAAATTGCGGTTTTATCCGAAACCGGGAGGGGAAAGTATTATTTAATTGTACCGTATATAAGCTTTTTCTTTTCGGGCGGATTGTCGGCTATTTTAATTGCATTTAAATACAGCTTTTCGGCACTGTCGGCCCTTGCTTCGCAGGAGGTGTAAAGCGTTGCCAGAGCGTCGCCCTTATTAACTCTTTCGCCGGTCTTTTTGCGGAGTACAATTCCCGCAGCCATATCGATTTTGTCGTCCTTTTTCTCTCTGCCTGCGCCGAGTATCACGGCGGCTTCGCCTATCTTTCCGGTGTCCGCCGAAAAGATGTATCCGTCGCACGGCGATAATATGTCGCGAACGCATTTGTCTTTTTTGAAGAGGCTTGTATCATTTATATAATCGACGTCTCCGCCCTGAGCCTCAACAAGCTCACGGAATTTATCAAAGGCTCTGCCGCTGTCGAGCGCATTTGTCGCTTCTATAATACACTCGTCTATGTCCCTTCGGAATGAGAGTGACAGCATATTTGCGGCGAGATAAACAGATAATTCGCGAAGGCTCTTGTCACCGTTACCGCGTAAAACGTCGACTGCCTCGATAACCTCAAGCGCATTTCCGACATTTCTGCCGAGCGGCTCGTCCATATTTGTTATAACGGCTATGATGTTTCTGCCGCAGCTTTTGCCTATGCCGACCATTGTTTTTGCGAGAGCCGCGGCGTCATTTTCGTTTTTCATAAATGCGCCGCTTCCGCATTTCACATCGAGAACTATATTTTTGTCGCCTGCCGCAAGCTTTTTGCTCATAATGCTCGCAGAGATAAGAGCCCTGTCATCCACGGTGGCTGTTACATCGCGAAGTGCGTAAAGCTTTTTGTCGGCAGGTGCGAGATTTCCGGTCTGACCTATCAGAGAAATTCCGATTTTGTTTACCTGTTTAAAAAAGCTGTCGCTTGCCATTGCTGTGTTGTAGCCGGGAATAGACTCCAGCTTATCAACCGTACCGCCCGTGTGGCCGAGGCCTCTGCCGCTCATTTTGGCAACCTTCAGACCGCAGCTTGCGGCAATGGGAGCGACTATAAGTGAGGTTTTATCACCGACGCCGCCGGTTGAGTGCTTATCGCAGGACACACCGTCTATTTTGCTCATATCGTTCATATCGCCCGACTGCGCCATACATAAGGTGAGATTTGATATTTCGCTGTCACTCATACCTTTAAGGCATATGGCCATAAGCAGCGCCGAAGCTTGATAGTCCGGTACCGAGCCGTCCGTAAATCCGTCGACAAAGAACTTGATTTCGTCAAAGGACAGCTCTTTCCCGTGCTTCTTGTTATCGATGATGTCATACATTCTCATTTCGCCACGACCTTTCTTTTAATTTGATTGCTTATAAACCTTGCGGCAATGCAGAAAAGCAAAAGCAGGGGAAAATAAAAGCTGCCGAAAAGGATTAGGCCCTGCTCCGACAGCTTTATGTGTGAAATATTAGAATCCGCGTGAGCTTCCTCCGCCGGAGAAGCCGCCGCCTCCGCCCGAAAATCCTCCCGAGGACGAGCCTCCCGAGAACCCTCCGGATGAATGCCCGCCGAAGCCGCCTCCGTAAAAGCCGCCTCCGTAAAAGCCGCCTCCGTGATAATCGCCGCCGTGATGATCGTCGCCGTGATGATCGCCGCCGCCGTGATAAATTGCTTTGCGAATTATGCGGCCGGGTAAAATCAAGGTAATCAGTACCAGAACCGTTATTATAATTATAACGGCGAGGTCGATTTTTTCGTCCCCGAAACCTGATGAGGAGTAATCGCCGATGTCCGTGTCGTCAATGCTCGTATAGCCCTCTACTCCGTATTCGGAATAAACCTCCTCGACGAGCTTTTTGTAGCACTCGCGAAGCCCCGTGGAATAGTCGCTGTTTTTGAGGTACGGAACTGCATAGGAATCGAGAATTCGTCCCGATTTACCGTCGGTGAGAGAGCCCTCAAGACCCTTTCCTACTTCAATTCGTACCTGTCTGTCGCCCGTGGACAACAGCAGCAATACGCCGGAATCATCGTCCTTATCGCCTATGCCCCATTCACGCGCCAGTCCTATCGAATAGCTTTCAATATCTCTGCCGCCGAGGCTTTGAACCGTGACAACCACCACCTGCGCATTTGTCTTTTTGTACAGCTCCTCGCCGAGAGCTTGTATGGTGCTTTTGTCCTCATCGGTGAGACACGAGGCAAAATCGTTGACGAAAAAGTCGCTTGTGGGAGACGGGTAATCGTCTTGAGATTGTGTGGTCATTTTGTTGTCATCGGTAAAGCTTGGGGCGAAAAAACTGCTTGCCGGCAACGGATGCTCGCTTATTGCGGCTGCCGGCAGAGCCGTCAGCAAAACAATCAAAAGTGAAACAAGCAGTGCGCCTGCACCTATCGTCTTTTTCATGGCTTATTTACCGAAATCCACAGCGGGAACAGTTGCAGCTTCGGCTGTGGCGGTGAAATAATCCGCCTTTTCAAAATGGAAGAGTCCCGCAATTATCGATGCGGGGAACGATTGAATTTTTGTATTGTATTCCTTTGCGGCATCGTTATAGTCCTGTCGCGCAACGGAAATACGGTTTTCGGTGCCTGCAAGCTCATCCTGAAGATTTATAAAATTCTCATTTGCCTTGAGATCTGGATAGCTTTCGGCTATCGCCAAAAGTCGTGATACGGCACTGTCAAGCTGACTCTGAGCACTGTTCAGCTCATCAACCGTCTTGGCACCCGAAAGTGCCGTGCGAGCGTCTGCAACTGCCGTAAAAACGTCCTCCTCATGAGAAGCGTAGCCCTTTACGGTGTTTACAAGGTTTGGTATAAGGTCCGCGCGGCGCTGAAGCTGTGTTTCAACCACGGACTGCGCGCTCGTCACGTTTTCACGCAGCTTTACGAGATTGTTGTAGCTGCCGGCAATGCTGCCGATAAGTGCAATGACTATAACAGCAACAATGATTCCTACTGTAAGACTCTTTTTGTTTTTCATGGTGTTACCTCCTTTTTCGGGGGAGAAATATCAGTCGTCAAAACCGTTCGGATTGTTTTTTTGCCAACGCCATGAATCCTCGCACATTTCCTCGAGGTCGCGTTTTGCCTCCCAACCGAGCTCTTTTTTAGCCTTTGACGGGTCGGAGTAGCAGGTAGCTATATCACCGTCACGGCGAGGAGCGATTTTATAATTGATTTTAACGCCTGTGGCTTTTTCAAATGCTTTAACTATATCTAAAACGCTGTAACCCTTGCCTGTGCCGAGATTATAAATCCTTACGCCGCCGTTTGAGGATTTCAGCTGCTCTACGGCTTTTACGTGACCGAGAGCCAGGTCAACCACGTGGATGTAATCGCGAACACCCGTTCCGTCGCGGGTGGGGTAGTCGTTGCCGTAAATCGAGAGGCAGTCAAGCTTGCCTATTGCAACCTGGGTTATATACGGCATAAGATTGTTCGGGATTCCGTTGGGGTTTTCACCTATGAGGCCGCTCTTGTGAGCACCTATCGGGTTAAAGTAGCGAAGCAGCGTAACATCCCAGCTGTTGTCTGCTTTATAGAGATCCTCGAGGATTATCTCTATCATATACTTTGTGGTACCGTAGGGATTGGTTGTACCGCCGGTTTTCATATCCTCCGTGAGCGGCGAAACATTGTTCATACCGTAGACGGTAGCGGAGGAGGAAAATACGATCTTTTTGCAACCGTTGTCTCTCATAACCTCGCAGAGCGCAAGAGTTCCGCCGATATTGTTATCGTAGTACTCAAGCGGCTTGTGGCAGGATTCGCCTACCGCCTTGAGACCTGCAAAATGTATGACGGCGTCTATTTTATTTTCCTTAAAGACGGAGTCAAGCTTCTTTTTGTCGCGAACGTCGCACTCATAAAACTTAACCTTTTTCCCGACTATTTCCTCAACGCGCTCGAGTGCCTTGGGGCTTGCGTTGTAGTAGTTATCAACCACTATCGGTTCATATCCTGCGTTAATAAGCTCTATGCAGGTATGGGTGCCTATAAATCCGGCACCGCCGGTTACTAATATTGCCATTTAAAATGTCCCCCTTGATAATATATACAAAATATGACGGCTTAAAAAGTGTTATGAAAGATTTGTTCCGGGATAGTATTTTGCGAGTATCTGCGCGTAGGTCGAGCCGTCGGCAGCCATTTTGTTTGCACCGGCAAGGCTCATACCGACACCGAAACCGCTGCCGTATGAGGTTATCTTAAAGGTGTCGCCGGAAGAGGTGTAGGATACGGCAAAGCAGTATGACGGAATCTTGTTTTCGAGAAGCTCACAGGCAAATTTATACCCGCTTATTTCCTTACCGCCTACGTTTACGGTTTCGACGTATCCTACTCCCGTGCTTATGGCACCGTCGTGCTTTGTAACCTTTACCCAGTCCTTGGCGGAGCCGGAGAGATTTATCGAGCTGTCAAATTTATTTGCAAGCTCCTTTAATTCACCGGATGTCAGGGTAATCTCCGTTTTGTAGCCGTCTGCGTTTTTATCGGATGCGCTGTCTACCGTTTTAAGGTAGGGGAAGGAATTCCCGAAAACAACGTCTGCCGAGGTGGTTTTACCTGCCGACAGCTTAAATGTAGGAGTGAATGCCGGTTGACCGTTATATACGACATATTCGCCGAATACCTCCGAAACGGCATTCAGTATGTTGTCGCTCACCGTTTCTGCGGCATTAAGACCGCTCACGTTAAAGTTTGTGTTGCGGTATTTCAAATATGTATAAACGGCAACTGCATCGGCTTTTATGGCTTCGGAATTGTAGCTGTCGTCCACATCCGCGGCCACAATTTTTGCGAGTGCCTTTTTTGCCTCCGTTTTTACGCCGTTGAGCACGATGTATTCGGGGAGAGCGTTTTCGTTTGCCGCATTGTCACCCTGAGAAGCGGCGCTTGCGGCGTCCTCGGCCGCTCTCGCAAGGTCGTCCTTGTCAATTCCGTTAACCGCTTCATTGCGCATAAAAACAGAGAGCGGAACCGTGTCCTTTGATATTTCCGGGGGAACGGTCGTTTCCTCGGAAGTCGTTTCGGGCGCGGTGTTTGCGAGTGCCTCGGCGGCTTTTTTGTCTCTTTGATATTTCACAAGGAAAAATGTACCTGCCGCAACGGCAAGAGCGAGAATTATTACAAGTATCGAAACAAGGACTTTTTTTCCTTTGCCGGGAGTTTTTTCGGCTTCGGGCTTTGCTGCGGCTTCGCCGGAAATCTCTATGCCGACGGAGCTTTCCCCGGAGGCCTTTTCGCCGATAAGCTCTATAAGCTCCTCTGCGGCGTCTCTTATGAAGCTTTCATCCTTTTCATCGGGCTCGCGGTAGAGCTTTCTGACTATTGCGGAGCTCTCGCCTGCGACGGCAATGCATATGTAAGAACAGCCGTCCGTATTGCAAATATCCGAAATGCACGCGCCGAAATCCGCAGAGGCAAGCTCCTTTGCCGATTTTGCCATCTGTGCGGTGTAATCGGTGACATTAAAGTCGCCCTTGTCCTCGACATGCGGTGTAAATGTGAAGAACTCGAAAAAGTCGGGTGAAACAGAGCCGAAGGATTTTACGTATTCGGAATTTTGATTGCCGTTCACCGCAACACGGCTGCCGCTCTCGCGAAGAATATTTACGGTTTTGGAAGTGACTTCCCCTACACTCTCGGGAAGCGCGGGAGGCGTCTGCGCGGCTTTTTCGGGAGCCGGTGCCTCTTGCCTTTTCGGCGGAACAGACGGCTTTACCGTTGCGTTTTTCGGGGCGTAAGCCTCCTCGCGGACAGCTATGGTCTCGCCGCTCGTGAGATACGGAATAACACCGTTGCGAAGCACCGTGTCAAGGCGTACATCGTCAAGAGGCAGATACATTATCTGTTGATGTCCCTTAGAAATGACAAAGCCGGAATTTACTCCGTCGCGGGTTAAAAACGGGACGGCACCCTTCGGCATCTGCGATTGAAGCAGCTTTTGCGACTCGGGAATTTCCGCGGCGCGTCCGAGTGCTTTTTTGACCGTCGGATTTTCCTCAATGTCAAGAGAGAGTGCCTTTGTAAGCAGCGTCTTTGTTCTGACATATATCTTCGGGTCAACGGCAATAACTATAAGCTCGGAGTCCGCGAGTGCTTTGCCGAGCGACGGGAACATCTCCTTGAGAGAAGAAAATCTCTTGAAGGACACGTCATCGTCGGTAAAGGCGTTAAGACTGCCGGAAATTTTGATTTGAAGCTTAGTAGCCGGAATGTCGTCACTCGAAATAAGTGAAAACAATTTCAAATTCATATCCTTGTCCATCCTTGTTTATAAATGTGTATTAAAAACCGATTATTCGGCGGGCTGCCATTTTTCCGCCGAAGCAAAGGGGTTCTTTTGACCTTTTTTATCATACCATACCTGCGGATAGCGCGGATTTTCGTTGACCGTGACGAGCGAAGTGTCTACATTTTCGCTTTCGCCGTCGCGCAGAAGTCTGCCGACAACCACAAGTCTTGCGTTTGAAAATTCGTAGCTGCAGGTGGATAGTGTAATAAGCTTATCCGTATAGTCTACGCTGACGCCTGTCGAATAAAGCTTTCTCTCGTCTATTGCCGCTATAAATGCGTCAAAGTTTTCCTTTGTCGGGAATTTGGGCGTGTTGTAGTAAAAGAGGTAGCCGTTATCCTGCTCGGGCGCACTGCCTGCTATAAAGGCGGCATAGATTTTAAATTTATAGGTCTTAAACAGAGTGTCGTATTCTATAATCGGCGATTCCTTAAAGCCGTCGGGCTTCTTGTATTTGTCAAGCTCGGCAAATACAAGGCCGTCGCTCATGTGATGACCGTAAATTACAGTGTTCTGGCTGAGATATTTCGGGTCACAGCGGAAATCGAGGAACGGGCAGCCGTAACGGCTGTAATTGCCGTAGAAATCCTGCTTTAGGTACTCGTCGTTATCCTCGGCCTGCACAACCTGGACGTCAATTGCCGTATTCGGAACGCGAATCCAACCGACAAGGTCGTTGTTTATGGCATAGAGATAAGCGTATTTCGGCATCATACCCTGAGGCAGAGTGACGTTTGGATATTTGGCAAAAAATTCCGCCCACGCCTCTTCGTCGGTAAGGTTTGAATCGGCGTCGATAACCTGACCTTTAATGTTAGCGTTTTGCTTGTTGGCGCTGTTTTTCTGACCCATCAGCACGCCGAACCAAACAGCGCAGCCGATAAGCGTGAAAACAGAGACGTCCATTATTACCTTTCTGATTATCTCGGAAACCTTGTCATGCTTATTCGGGAAGAACGCCGCAAGACCGCTCTTGAACATCTCACCGAAGGTCTTGACGGGTTTCTCATCTTCTTCCGGTTTTTCTTCATTCTGCTCATCCTCGGGCTTTTCTTCCGGCTTTTCTTCCGGCTTTTCTTCCGGCTTTTTATCCTTGGAGGGGCGAACTATTGCGATGTTTTCTGCGGGAGCTTTTTCCTCCTCGCGAGGCTTCTGATATTGATTTGTAATATCGATGAAGTGGTTATCGTCGCCGGAATATTTGTTTCTTCTCGACGTCTGCTCGGTTTCATTTTGAGAGTTGTCGTTTATGGCAGACAAAATATCATTGTAGATTCTGTCGGTGTTTTTATCGATAACCTCGTTTTTCTTTTCGCTTTCGTCTTTTGACTTCGCATTTAAGTTTTGCGGCTCCGCTTTTTCGGTGCGAGACTGCTCTGTTTCGGCCGGCTGAGCGTTAATTGGCTCAGGCTGTGACTTATCATTCGACTCGTCACCGAGGGCAGAGAGTAAATCGTTTATCTCGCTGTCGGGTTTTTCGTCCTTTGCGGTTTCGTGGTTTACCTTATTTTTAAGCTCTTCAAATGATAAAAGCTCGTTGTCGTTGTTTTTCTTGTCCTTGCTTTTGCTCATTTAAGCTCTCACTCCTTTCGGATACCATCTTTCGGCGTTTTTATATGGATTTGCTTTTTTATATTTGTCATACCATATCTGCGGATAGCGCGGATTTTCGTTTACCGTCGCAAGCGAGGTGTCAACCTCTTCGCTTTCACCGTCTCGTATGAGCCTTGCAACCAGTACGCAACGGGCGTTTGTCTCGCCGCGGCGCGTTGAAATATCCATATCGCGCGTGCAGGTCGAGAGGGTGAGTATTTTGTCGTCGGTATTTACGTCTATTCCCGTCGAATAGAGCGAGCGTGACGCAATCTCGTCAAAGTACTCCGCGTAGTTTTCGCCGCTCATAAACGGGTATATGTAATTGAAAACATAGCCGTTGTCGTCCTTTTCATCCGCGTTTGTCAAAAAGACCGCTATGACTTTCCATTTATAATCGTGATAGATAGTGTTAAACTCAATTACGGGATTTTCTTTCCAAAATTCGATGTCCTTGTATTTTTCAACGTCCGAGAACATGGTGGAATCGAGGTAATTGTGACCGTAAATTATGGTGTTTGTGTCAAATTCGCCGTCGGTTATCGTGTTGCGGTAATCGACAAACGGAGTTCCGCGGCGCTCATAGCTGCCGTAGAAGCTGCGCCTTAAATAGTAATTGTTGTCGGAGCCGTGCACAACGGGATGATTTACAGTTGTACCGGGAATTTTTATCCAGCCGACAAGATCGGAATTTACGGAATACGCCTTTTTGTATTTTTCCTGAATGCCGTCCGGGAAAACCGTGTCTCCGTAATCGTACTCGGGCACGTCAAACTGAGGATTTGCAAGGCTTGCTATTTCCGCCGCCTCTTTTTTGCTCTTTATTATATCAACGCCGTATTTCACACAGAAGGTTCCGGAGACTATTAAAACAATTATTGATATAAAGAGTATAAATTTGCTGCCCTTGCTCATCGGCTTCTTTTTTTGTTTCTTTTTGCCGCCTTTTTTCTGCGGAACGGTGTTTTCGGTGATGACATTATCGTCGTTCATCGTATTGCCTCCATAATCATTTCAAGAGCGGTATCTGCGCTGATGTTGCGGTTTTGCTCCCTGACGTCGCCGGTAAAATTGTTTAGAAGCTTTTTAACTATTGTGCTTTTACCGTCGGAAACGGCTATATAAACAAGGCCCACGGGCTTATTTGTATCGTCCGAAGACGGTCCCGCTATACCCGTAACGGCAACTGCTATATCGGCCTTTGTAAGAGACAAAACGCCCTTTACCATTTCACGCGCGGTTTCGCGGCTTACGGCACCGTATTTTTTTAGGGTTTCCCGGGAAACGCCGAGCACATTTTCTTTGAAGCGGTTTGAATAACAGACAACGCCGCCCTCAAATACCTCGGAGGAGCCGGATACGTCGGTAATGCGTTTTGAAATGAGTCCGCCGGTACAGCTCTCTGCCGTGGCAAGCTTAAGTTTTTTACTTTTGAGAAGTTCTACCGTCTGCTTTTCAATACTCATAATTTTTTCCTTTAAAATGTGATAAGCTCCTGCTTTACGCCCTCGACCGCACGGCTTATAAGCGCGTCGCTGTCAAGCGATAATTCGGCTTTTTCGATTTCTTCGGGCTTCGGGTGAAGACGCGGATGCTTCGGTGTAAATACCGTACAGCAATCCTCAAACGGTCTTATCGAAATATCAAATGTGTCTATCTTTCTTGAAATAACGACTATTTCGTTCTTATCCATACCTACAAGCGGGCGAAGCACCGGTAAGCGCGAAACGCTGTCGGTAGACATCATCGCCGTAAGAGTTTGGCTTGCCACCTGACCTACGCTCTCTCCCGTGACAATAGCCTCGCAGCCCTCTTTTTCGGCAAGGATATTTGATATGCGCATCATATAACGTCTCATAATGAGGGTGAAAAGCTCCTCGGGACATTTATCGCGTATATTTTCCTGTATCTCGGTGAACGGCACGGTTATAAGCTTGATTGTGCCGCTGTACTTTGCTACTTTAGCGAGAAGGTCGTGAACCTTCATTTCGGACATGGGCGATGTGAACGGGGGAGAGGCGAAATGTACGGCGTTTAAAACAACTCCGCGTTTTGCCATCATCCAGCCTGCAACGGGGCTGTCGATTCCTCCCGAGATAAGCAGCGCCGCTTTGCCGCCCGTGCCGACGGGCATACCGCCTGCGCCCTTTTTCTGGTCGCCGTGAATGTAAGCCGCGCTTTCGCGGATTTCTATTACTATGGTTAAATCGGGATTTTTAACATCGACTCTGATGTGCGGAAAAGCGTTTAAAACCGCCTCGCCGACATCACAGCATATTTCCGGTGATTTTAAGGGGAAGGTCTTGTCTGCGCGTTTTGCCTCCACCTTAAAGGTTGAAGCGTTTTTAAGAACCTCGCTTAAATACACGGGAGTCGTTTTGAGGATTACATCCATATCCTTTTCGACTGCGGCGGCGCGCTCATAGCCTGCAATGCCGAATATGCGTGAAATTTGATCCTCTGCCTCTTCCATATCAAAGCTTTCGTCAAAAGGCTCTACGGTTATTGTTGACTGTGAGCGGATTACCTTGAATTTTCCGAGCGACTGAAGACGCCTTTTGATATTTTTTGCGAGTGTTGACTCAAATGACGAGCGGTTAAGGCCCTTAAGCGCAAGCTCTCCGTTTTTTATAAGTATTATTTCTTTCATATTGCTGTTTCTTTATCCTTTGTGTTTTCTGAGTTTTTCGACAGCGATTTTTATGACATCGGCACAGCGGTCAATTTCATCAATCGAGGTGTCGTTTGAAAGGCTTATCCGTATGGCGGAATCTATTCTGTCGGGCGGTAGCCCCATGCTTTGCAGCACATTGCTCCTGTGCCCCTTGGAGCAAGCTGAGCCTGCCGAAATGTATACGCCGTTCATCGAAAAGAAGTTTACCGATACCTGAGACGGTATTTCGTCTATGGAAATATTGATAATGTACGGCAGGGCGTTTTCGGGGGAATTTATATGTACTCCGGGAATTTCTTTTATCCGCTCTCTCAGTCGGAGATTGAGCTTTGCCGTATACTTAAGATTTTTTTCGATGCTTCCGCCGTTTTCAACAGCGGCGGCAAAGCCTGCTATCGCCGGCATACCCTGAGTTCCCGAGCACATATTGTTCTCCTGACCGCCGCCGAGAATATACGGGTTTATGCGCACGTTTTTATTTATATAAAGCGCTCCCACGCCCTTGGGACCGTGAACCTTGTGTGCGCTGACGCTCATAAGGTCTATTCCGCAGCTTTTGGGACAGAGCGGAATTTTCATATAGCCCTGCACATCGTCAACGTGCAGAAGAGCGGGAGAATTTTTGCTCTTTATGATTTTTTTGAGATTTTCTGCGGGCATCACAGAGCCGACTTCGTTGTTGACGGCCATTACAGATACCAAAATCGTATTTTCGTCTATGGCGTTTTCGAAGTCCTTTAAGCTTATATTGCCGTCGCTTTGCGGCTGTACTCTCACTACCTCAAAGCCGCTTTCCTCGAGGCGTTCCATACATTTTTCAACGCTCGGATGCTCTAAAGCCGTAGTGACTATTTTCTTGCCGAGTCGCTTTTTTGCGCCGACTGCACCGAATATCGCGGTGTTGTTTGACACGGTGCCGCAGGGGGTGAAATATATTTCATCGGGGCTCGCTTTTAAGCTTGCGGCAATCGTACCGCGGCTTTTTTCGAGAAGCATATATGCGTCAACGCCTTTTTGATGAAGCGAAGACGGATTTCCGTAAAGCTCGGTCAGTGCGGAAATTTCTGCGTCCACAGCGGCCTTACAGGGCTTTGTGGTTGCGCTGTTGTCAAGATAACATTCCATTTTGACCGCTCCTTTAATTCAAACTTAATCAGTATATTATTATACACTATAAGGTGCGGTTTGGCAAATAAATAAGCGGCTTTTTTCAAGTATATTTATGTTTTTTTTGCGAAAAATATCGCAGAGGTGAAAATTATGGAAAAGAAGATGAAAAGACGCTCCTATGTGCGCGTTGTATCATTTGTCGCAGCACTTGCGGCGGTGCTTGTCACAGCGTCGATATGCGGCAATGTGCGCGCGTCAAAATACAAAAGACAGATTACTTTGTCGCAGCAGCGAGCTCTTACAGAGCTTGACGGAAGACTGCGTGAAATAGGTACAAGCCTCAAAAAAGGGGTGTATTCAAGCACTCCGCCGATGCTGAGCGGTATGGCGTCGGAGCTGTCAAGAGAGACTCTTGCGGCAAAAAGCTCGCTTTCCGTGCTTCCGCTTGAAAATACAAATCTCGAAAACACATATAAATTTTTATCGCAGGTCGGCGATTTCACCGAGACCTTAAACCGCAAGGTTGCCTCAGGCGAAAGCATCTCCGACGAGGAACGTGAAAATCTCCGCTCCCTTATCACGTTTTGCGATGCGCTGTCGGGAGAGGTTTCAAATATACGCGCGGATATGTTCGACGGAAGCTTCAGCTTTTCACAAAAAAGCGGCGAGCTTGCCTTAACGGGTGAAAAGACAGAGAATCTTGCAGGCGATATGGAGGACGCACAGCAGTCGCTGAGCGATTATCCCACGCTTATTTATGACGGCCCGTTTTCCGACCACATTATGTCGGCTCAGCCGAAAATGACGAGCGGAGCAAAAGAAGTATCAAAGGAAAACGCCCTTGATGCGGCAGCTGCCTTTCTCGGCTGCGACAAAAAGGAAATATCGTTTTTAAGCGAAGAGTCGGGAAATGTGCCTGCGTATTGTTTTTCTCATAATAATAAGACGGTTGCCGTAACCAAAAACGGCGGATATGTTATATATATGCTCGATTCGTCCTTTGCGGGCGAAGCAAAGCAGAAAACAGCCGATGCGCTGAAAAAGGCTTCCGAATTTTTATCGTCTCACGGCTATGCCGATATGAAGGAGAGCTATTACAGCACGTCGGACGGGGTCTGCACCGTAAATTATGCCTACAAAAAGGACGGTGTTATTTATTATCCCGATCTCATAAAGGTAGGCGTAAATCTCGAAACGGGTGATATTGCGTCATTTGACGCAAAGGGCTATATTATGAATCATACCGAGCGCAATTTAAGCTCCGACATTTTGTCACAGGCGGAGGCTCAAAAATCCGTCAGCGGTCTTTTAACGGTGCTCGATTCAAAAAGAGCCGTAATTCCGACAAAGAGCAAGGGCGAAAAGGATTGCTGGGAATTTCATTGCACCGATAAGGACGGTAATGAGGTGCTCGTCTATATTGATACAAAAACGGGCTATGAGGACGATATACTTCTGCTTTTGTATTCCGACGGCGGAATCCTGACAAAATAATAAAAAGAAAAAATACGGAAATAATAATTTTGTCCGAAATGAGACAAAAGAAAGATTGTGGTGATAGATATGAAAAAGGCTGTTGCAGCTGTTTTGCTCGCTGTGCTTCTTGTTTGCGCCGTGTTCTCATCCTGCGGTAAAAAGGAGGACGGAGTCGTTACCGGAAACGGAAATACTACTCGCTCCGCCGCGCAAAATGCGGTTACAAACGCAGGCGATGCCGTAGGTGACGCAGTCACCGGTGCCGGAGATGTTGTTACCGGAGCCGCCGATATAGCAGGCGACGTTATCACGGGTGCGGGCGACATAGTAAACGACGCGGCGACAGGTGCGGGCGAAGCCGCAAGCAAGGCTGTGTCGGACGCGGCAAGATAAAATTGACGAAGCCACGGTTAGCGCTAACCGTGGCTTCACTTTTTTATTTAAACCGGAGCGCTTGTGCTGCGGCAGCTTATCAGTTGCCGTAACCGTATGCGCTGAACGGATTGTACGAATTGCTGCGTGTTGTGGACTCCGTCTTTACGGAAGAGGAATCGCCCTTATCCTCAACGAGGGTTGCCTTTACTTCAAATTCATTGATGTTGTAATTGCTGTCTATTCTGCAAATCGTAAGCGTAAGCGTATCGCCCACGGCAGATTTATCGATAAGGTCCGGAAGATCGTCTGCGCTGTCAAGGTCCTTGCCGTTGACCTTGGTAATTAAGTCGCCCTGCTTTACGTCCTGAGACGCAAGGCTTGAATCGGACTGAACACTCTGAACTATCAAGGAACCTGCCGGGAGCTCCTTAAGGCTTACGATCATACTGTACATCTGACTTGAAGACGCCGGCGAATAGGTTATTCCGAGCTTAGGTCTGTTAGTAACATAGCCGTTTGCAACTATTTCGTCGTAAACTTCCTTTGCTGTAACGCTCGGTACGGAGAATGCCATTCCCTCGTAATCCGTGCTTGCTATTTTAGATGAGTTTATGCCTATTACCTGACCGTATTCATTGACGAGCGCGCCGCCGGAGTTGCCGGGGTTTATGGCTGCCGTGTGCTGAATACAAATCATCTCATAGCCTATCTGGCTGTTTACGGGGCGAGAAATCGCGGATACAATACCGTTTGTGAACGAGCCTGCAAACGCCGTTCCGCCGGGGTTGCCTATCGCGTAAACCGTCTCGCCTACGGAGAGCTTGTCGCTGTCGCCGAATTCCGCGGCTTTAAGACCCGTAGCCTTGATTTTTAAAACTCCGATGTCGGTTTTAGAGTCATATCCCACTACGGTAGCGTCGTACTGTGTTTCGTCGGATAGCTGAACTCTGACGGAGCCGCCGCCCGAAATTACGTGAGCGCAGGTCATAATATATGTGTACTGCTTACTGCTGTCCTCGCCGACTATTACGCCCGAGCCCTGACCCGATGCGGAGGAGGAACGGCTGTCGGAGTATACGAGTATGCCGACGGAGCTGTCCTTTATCTTATCATAAACGCCTGCCGCGGTAAGACTGCCGCTCTTATCGGTAGAGGAAGCGGTGGGAGTTTCGTTTATCGTAACGGTTGAGCTGTCTGCGGAAGTCTTTTCGCTTGTCTGCTTTTTGGCACCGTCCTTATTGCTGAGAGAAACCGCAATGCCCGTAACACCGAGTGCCACACAAACCACAACTGCGATTATGAGGGCTATAACGCCGCCTTTTTTATGCTTTGACGGTTTATTGTCAACCGGCTTTTTCGGCGGTTGGCCTGAATTTCCGTAATAGACATAGCTGTTATTTCCGCTGTATGTTGAGCTCGGACGGTATGCGCCGTTTGAGCCGTAGTAACCGTTGTTTCCGCTTGAATATCCGTTGTTGCTGCCGTTTGCATTTGAACTGCCGTTATTTGTGTTTCCGCCGCCGTTCGAGTAAGGGTAGCCGTTATTCGGCTGATAGCCGCCGTTATAAGGACTGCCGCTGTTCGCTCTTTGAGCGTCATTGCCGGCTTCGGGAGCACTTTGGAAATTACCCGTGCTTTCCGGGGTGTTTTGCTGCTCGTTTCCCGAAGGGGTGTTGTTATTGAAATCGTCCATAAAAAGATCTCCTTGATTTATCTGATGAAGACAAGAGCTTTTCTCTTATCGTTGTCATAATCATAACCGACGGTTATTACAAAACTGTTAACTCGATTTAAATAATCTGAATACTTTTACAGCTGCTTAGGCGGAAGATATTTCGGAATAGTAAACCAAAATTCGGTGTATTTGCCCTCCTCGCTGTTGCAGCCTATCGAACCGCCGTGCATTTCGACTATCGTTTTGCATATATAAAGACCGAGTCCCGCACCCTTGACGTCATAGCTGCGCGATTTATCAACCTTGTAGAAGCGCTCGAATATTTTTTCGCGCTCCTCCGAGGAAATACCCGCGCCCGTGTTTACGACCTTTATAAGCGTTGCGTTTTCGTCATCGTCTGCAAATACGCTTATGGTGCCGTTTTCCGTGAATTTGACCGCGTTGTCCACAAGATTGTATATGACCTGATGTATCATATCCTCGTCGGCGGTGACCGTTACGGAATGAAGCCTGTCAAGCCCGGATATTTCAATGTGCTTGCGCTCTATTATCTGCTCGAACGACAGCAGCACGTTGAATATTTCCGCGCTTATGTCAAACGCCTTCGGGTTCAGCTTTAATTCACCCGCTTCGATTTTGGACATATTCAGCATTGCCGTAACAAGCCTTGACAGACGCTTAGTCTCATCGGAAACAATGCTCAAATAGTGTTTTTGCTGGCTTTCGGGAATGGTGCCGTCAAGGATTCCGTCTATGAAGCCTCCTATGGTTGTCATAGGGGTCTTAAGCTCGTGCGAGACGTTTGCCACAAAGCTTCGCCGCGAGCTTTCAAGAAGCGACAGATCCGATGCCATCTTATTGAATGCGCGCACAAGCTCGGCGAGTTCGTCGTCACCCTTTACCTTGACTCTCGGGCCGAAATCGCCCTCTGCGTAAGCTTTTGTCGCCTCCGACATATCGTGGAGTGGTTTTATAAGAGAAGCGGTGAGGAAATATACCGCGATAAAGCCTACCGAGAAAGCCATAAGACAGGCAAAAATGAACATTTTAAGGATATTCATCGCATAGTTTGTGAAGCCCGCCGTCATAGGCGCCACGGCAAAAACAACTGCTGCGGTTTCTTCGCCGACCTTTACCGGCTCCGCCGCGACAAGCTGCTTTTTCATATAGACGCCGTTTAAGGTGGTCTTTGCAAAATAGTCGCCCTTTTTCGCCTCGTCGATTACCTCCTGAGGTATTGTGTAGCCGCCGTGCAGACTGCATCTGCCGTTGTTTGAGATACTGTAATTCTGTGTTATGACGTCCTTGCACAATATTATGTTGCCCGAGGTATCGGTTATGTAGATATCAGCCGAGATAGCGTCCGAAATCATCGAGAGGTTACTGCATATCATCGCTATCGAGCCGGAGGCATCGGTTTGAATTCTTGATGAGAGAACAGATGAGGTAGTGTTCGCTATGTTTTTTGCGTTAGAGGAGAGAAGCTGTTCTTTTTGACTTGACCAGTAATTCGAGAGGAACACGCCGAGCGTTACTCCCAAAAGCAAAAAGCATATGAGTACCATTGCCACAAATACCGACAGAAATTTAGTGAACAGTGACTGATGACTGAATTTGCGGTAGGTGCGGTGCAATACCGTTTTAAAACGCGCCTTTACGCTCTGCTGCATTCTTATCAGTCCTTAGTTTCAAATTTATAGCCTACGCTCCAAACGGTTTTCAATTCCCATTTGTCGGAAACGCCCTCAAGCTTTTCGCGCAGACGCTTTATGTGAACGTCTACCGTTCTTGAGTCGCCGTAGTAGTCAAACCCCCATACCTCGTCAAGAAGCTGGTCGCGCGTAAATACACGGTTGGGATTTGAGGCGAGATGATATATAAGCTCGAGCTCTTTCGGAGGAGTGTCTACGGATACTCCGTTGACCTTCATCTCGTAATTTGTAAGGTTTATCGAGAGCTTGTCGTAATTTACCTCTTTGACGTCGCTTGTGTCGGAAGCGGGAGCGGTGCGGCGAAGTACGGCTTTTATTCTTGCCACAACCTCTTTTGTGTCAAAGGGCTTTGTAACATAGTCGTCCGCGCCGAGCTCAAGACCCAGAACCTTGTCAAAGGTCTCGCCCTTGGCGGTGAGCATAATTATCGGCTTGTCCGAGAATTTTCTGATTTCACGGCATACCTGCCAGCCGTCAAGCTTCGGTATCATTATGTCGAGCAGCGTGAGGTCGGGATTTTCCTGCTTGAATGCATTTATTGCCGACACACCGTCGTTAACTATTTTTACGACGTAGCCTTCTTTTTCGAGATAGAGCCTTAAAAGCTCGCAGATATTGGTGTCGTCATCGACGACGAGTATTTTTTCGTTTGGCATAAAATACCACCCTTTCAAACCTCTTATAATCAGAAATTATAAAGTACATTTAAAAATAATATGTGAACAAATTCGTAAGAAATTTAAAATAAAAGGGACTATAAAAAACAAATTTCTTTACAGCCCGATTTTATGATTATTTAAGCGACGACAGAAGTCCGCCTTTTTTGATTATATCCTGTATGAACGGCGGAAACGGCTCTGCCCGGTAGCTTTTGCCCGTGGTGTTGTCGGTTATTACGCCGCTGTCAAAATCTACCGAAACCTCGTCGCCCTGCTCGATTTCGTCGCCTGCCTCCGGACATTCGAGAATCGGCAGACCTATGTTGAGCGCATTCCTGTAAAAAATTCTTGCGAAGTTTTTGGCGATTACGCAAGAAACGCCAGCCGCCTTTATGGCAAGCGGAGCATGCTCTCTTGAGGAGCCGCAGCCGAAGTTTACGCCGGCAACTATTATGTCGCCCTCTTTCACGTTATTTACAAATTCCTTGTCTATATCCTCCATACAATGAGCCGCAAGGTCCTTAGGGTCGGAGGAGTTGAGGTATCTTGCCGGAATTATGACGTCCGTATCCACATGGTCGCCGTATTTATGAACTTTGCCCTGTATCTTCATATAAATCGTTCCTTTCTTACCTGAGCTGCGAGGGTGAGCATATATAGCCCGTAACGGCACTTGCCGCCGCTACGAAGGGGCTCGCGAGATAAACCTCGCTCTCCGGGTGTCCCATTCGGCCAACAAAGTTGCGGTTTGTGGTGGAAACGGCTCTTTCACCCTTTGCGAGTATGCCCATATGACCGCCGAGACACGGTCCGCAGGTCGGGGTTGATACAACCGCGCCCGCTTCTACAAATATTTCGGTAAGGCCCTCTTTAATGCATTGCAGGTAAACCTTTTGTGTTGCCGGAATTACTATAACGCGAACGCCGTCCTTTACCTTTCTGCCCTTTAAGACGGAGGCGGCAGCGCGCATATCCTCTATTCTTCCGTTTGTGCAGGAGCCTATAACTACCTGATCTATGTCGATTTTTTCAATTTCGTCAACGGTGTGAGTGTTTTCGGGAAGATGCGGAAAAGCAACCGTGGGCTTCAGATTATTTAAGTCTATCTCTATTGTCTCGTCATACTCGGCGTCTTCGTCTGCCTCGAATATACGAGGCTGTCTGTCGGTTCTGCCGCTTATGTATTCGAGCGTCTTGTCGTCTACCGGGAAAATTCCGTTTTTGGCGCCGCATTCTATTGCCATATTCGCTATGCAGAAGCGGTCGTCCATTGAGAGTGCGCCTACACCGTCGCCCGTGAATTCAAGCGAACGGTATCTTGCTCCGTCAACGCCTATTTTACCGATAAGGTGAAGTATTACATCCTTGCCGCTGACAAATTCGGGCAAGGTGCCTTTTAGTACAACCTTAATTGCGGACGGAACCTTAAACCAAGCCTTGCCGGAGATCATACCGGCAGCCATATCGGTTGAGCCCACACCCGTAGAGAACGCACCGAGTGCGCCGTATGTGCAGGTGTGTGAGTCGGCGCCTATAACGGCGTCGCCGGAAATAACGAGGCCGCTCTCGGGAAGAAGCGCGTGCTCTATACCCATTTTTCCCACGTCAAAGAAATTTTTGATTCCCTTTTCCTTTGCGAAAAGACGAACCTGTTTGACATTTTCGGCGGATTTAATATCCTTGTTGGGGGTAAAATGGTCCATAACAAGTGCTATTTTGTCCGTTGAAAATACGTCTTTAAAGCCCTTTTTTGCCATCTCGTTTATGGCAACGGGCGAGGTTACGTCGTTGCCGAGCACGAGGTCGAGCTTTGCCTCTATGAGCTGACCTGCCGTAACCGACTGAAGGCCGGCGTGCGCCGCGAGTATTTTTTGGGTCATTGTCATTGACATTCTGTTATTCCTCGATTCCTTTTATGTTTGTATCGCCGCTCTCAAGCGCGGTAAGACCGGAGCGTGAAAGCTCGATTATTCCGTGCTTTGTCATTTTGCCTATGAATTTGTCGATAAGCGACGGCAGACCCGTAAGCTCGGCAGTTATTGTTGTGTGCCCTATATCCTTTACCTTTGCGCCGAAGCCGTTGATTGTTTTAAGCACGGCTGTGCGCTGGCTGTTTGTGGCGTGGACCTTTATAAGCAAGAGCTCGGAGGATACAAGGCGCGATTCATTGAGCTTTACCACCTTTATTACGTCCTCAAGCTTTGAGAGCTGACGCTCAACCTGCAAAAATTTGTGCGGCTCAACGTCGGACACTATTGTTATTCTTGAATATACGGGATTTTCCGTTTCGGCTACGGTAAGGCTTATTACGTTGTAGCCGCGTCTCGCAAAAAGACTTGCGACGCGCAAAAGCACACCCGTGCGGTTATATACGAGAGCCGAGAGGAATATTCTCTCAAGGCTGTTTGCATTATTTCCTTCTGCCATTTTTGTTTTCCTTTCCTTTGCGGCTTATTCTGCCGAAAAACGATACACCGTGTCAGATACGAACGGATGGTTTTCGTCAAACAGATTTTGTATGAAATCGGGGTTGTTTAAAGCGTTCGGGTAGTACTGCGTTTCAAGGCAGAAACCGGAGCGGTGAGTGAGGGGCAGCTTACCTTTACCGATTTGCGAGCCGTCCATATAGTTGCCTATGTAAAACTGGACTCCGGGAAGGTCGGTATAGCACGTCATTTTCCTGCCGCTTTCGGGGTCGTAAACCATTGCGAATTCACGCAGAGCACCCGTGTAATTTTCGAGGCAGAAGTTGTGGTCGTAGCCCCTGCCTATTACAAGCTGCTCGTCGGGAGACGATACGTCTCTGCCTATCTTTTTCGGTATTCTGAAGTCAAACGGTGTGTTTTCAACGCTTCTGATTTCGCCTGTCGGGATGCTGTCTTCGTTCATCGGCGTAAAGTATTTTGCAAAAATCTGCATTTCGTGAGAGAGGATGTTGCCGGAAGCGTATCCGCCGAGGTTAAAGTATGAGTGGTTTGTGACGTTTATCGGAGTCTTGCCGTCGGGTCTGCAGTCATAGTGTATTTTGACCTCGTTTTTGTCGGTAAACGTGAAGGTGACTTCGTTTTGAAGGTTTGACGGGAAGCCCTCGTTGCCGTCGGCGCTGAAATATGAGAATTTAACGCTGTCGTCGCCGAGTATTTCATAATTCCAAACGGCGTTTTCGTATTCGTGATTACCGTGAAGGGTGAATTTGCCGTCGATGTTTTTTGTTATCCGGTAATTTTTGCCGTCTATGGTAATGCCGTTTCCGGAAATTCGGTTTGCGACTCTTCCGACGGTGCGACCCTGCGAATCCGTACAGCTTAGCTGACCCTCCATGGTGTCAAAGCCGACAAGTACATCGGCAAAGTCTCCGTTTCTGTCGGGAACCGATATTTTATTGAGCGTAGCGCCGTAATTCAGCAGTTCGATTTCGGCTCCGCTTTCGTTTTTTATTGTGAATGAAAAGACTTCTTTTCCGTCGGCGGTTTTGCCGTAGAGAGATTTGGTCATTTTCAAAGCTACCACCCCATTTTTAGCATTTTAATAAGTATAATATCCGTGCACGCCGTTGTCAAGAAAGACGAAAAAACTTGCAGGAGCGAAAATAATGCTAACCGGAAAACAAAAGTATTTTTATTGACTTTTCGGCGTTTTAAATGTATTCTTAACATATATTA
>ENA-OZMZ01000176-OZMZ01000176.1-human-gut-metagenome-genome-assembly--contig:-NODE-176-length-21295-cov-4.784416_pt1 | contig 21295 bp, 26 predicted proteins | sample MGYA00244197_ERZ653829 | MGnify/ENA primary metagenome ERZ653829 (study PRJEB26926, sample SAMN06164791) | human gut metagenome | biome: ENVO:00009003; feature: ENVO:2100002; material: ENVO:00002003...
ACGAGATTGCCTCTTGTCTCGTGGGCTCGGAGATGTGTATAAGAGACAGGCCCAGCACGGCAAAGCCGTTGAGCATGGATGCCGCTGCCGCGCACAGCAGGAAGAAATACCAGGTTTTATGGGTGAATTTGAGCTTCATAGGGGAAGTCCTCCAGCAAAAATTTGGATTGTTTCAAATATTATAACACAATTTTCCGCAGGTTGTGTTACAATAAGGAAAACATGATTCAAAATCTGCGGAGGGACCCATGAACGTTGTATTCTCACTCATCCTGCTGGCGGCCGCTCTGGGCTGCATCGTTTTTCTGCTCACCCGGCGGGAAAACGCCCGCCGCAGCCAGTATGGCCCCAGCGGCCTTTCCGAGTTCCGCACCGACCTGCCGCTGGACGACTGCTTCGACCGGCTGGACCAGCACAGCCCGGACGACGAGTTCGCCTACGAGTGCCGCCGTGAGAACGATGGCGGTTTCCTGCTCCACCTGACCCTGCACCAGCCCACCCAGCAGCCGCTGGACACCCTGTATACCCTCCGGCTCGACCCCGGGCGGCAGACCATCGCCACCCTGATCTTCATCCGGGAGGCCTTTGGCTACAAGGAACCGCTTTTTCCGCAGGAAATGCTGGACAAGTTCATGCAGCAGAAGCTGGAAGCCCACCGCACAAAATAATTTTGCCCGAAACGCTTTTCATTTCGCGCGTTTTTTGTTATACTTACTTGTGCGCCCGGCAAACCGGGCAATGGGGGCTAGTAGCTCAGTTGGTCAGAGCTGGCGGCTCATAACCGCCAGACCTTACCGTTTCCACCTTTTCCAAACAGCGTTTTTTCGTTATTTTTTGAAGTTTCAAACTTCAAAAAAGCGGTTTCACCTACTTTTCACCTACGAAGGGTCATTTGAACGTCCCTCACAGGTACGTTCAAATTTCATAAGGGCCAGTAGTTCAGTCGGTTAGAACTCCCCGCTCATAACGGGGTTATCGCGGGTTCGAGTCCTGCCTGGCCCACCATACAGTTCGTACTCGAACCCAATTCTCTATGAGAAAGGGTTCGGGTACGTTTTTTGTTTATCGGAGGTTTTGCGGAAAGAGTACGCAGAGCGGTAAGCAAGAACGAATAAAGGCAGGGTATCATCGTGGCGATGGTATCCTGCCTTTGTTTTGCGGAATCAAGTTCGCATTGGGGGCAATCGCTGCGTACGTGCGTACTGAGAGCCTGTACATCTCCGGCGAGGTGTAACACACTAGACTTTCTGCCAAAGTCTGTGTGCCAAGGGGCTGCACCCCTTTGGAATCCCTGCGGCGCGTGTACGCACGTACGCAGAAAAATGACAAAATTTCACTATATCAGGGTATTCTTTTCTTGGTAGGTGTGATATACTCGGCTTAGTTCAACAAATCGAAAGTTGACAAAGGAGTTGAGCTGATATGAAAAAGAAAATCATCATATTGCTGTCTGTTGTGATAATTCTTTTGATGGGCATTGTTGTATGGTTTAATATTCCACTCGACTTGATGGACTTAGACCCTAATGAGGTCATGGAAATAGTTGTTTTCAATGGCAATAGCGGAAACGCAACACATATTACCGACAAAGAGCAGATTCAGCATATTGTCGAAAATTTGAATGGCGTCGAATTAAAGCGGTCAAAGCCGTCTTTGGGATATATGGGATATAGTTTCAAAGTTACTATTTATTTGTCTGATGGCAACGAGGCAGGCGATTGGAATAATTTTATTATCAATTCAGATGATACAATTAGAAAAGATCCATTTTTCTATTCTGTTACAAAGGGAAATATTGATTACAGCTATATTGAAGGTATCGTAGAATAACAAAAATTCCCGTTTGCCGTATTCGTTTCCAGCAGGGTCTGGGGCAGGCACGCCCCAACAAGAACACTTCAAAACGCGGGAGCGTTGCAGAAGTGCAGTCCCGGAAGGGCACAACATTTTCAAGAATTGAAAATTTGTGGCCACGGGACGATTCTTGCTCTCACCTTTTTCGCTGCGTTTCGCAATTTTCACATTTCAATCTGCTCGCAGATTGTTGACAAGCTGCGCTTGACCCGATACTATAAAGGCAAGTCGAATACACGCCAAGGAGGTGCAACCATGACCGCCGTAATCTACGCCCGCTATTCTTCCGACAGCCAGCGCGAAGCGTCCATTGAAGGGCAGCTGCGCGACTGCAAGGACTACGCCGAGAAGAACGGTATCACCGTGGTCGGCACCTACATCGACCGTGCCTACTCCGCCAAGACGGATGACCGCCCGGACTTCCAGAGGATGATTAAGGACAGCGCAAAGAAAATCTTCGATGTAGTTCTGGTCTGGAAGCTCGACCGCTTTGCCCGGAATCGGTTCGATGCCGTGAACTACAAGTACCAGCTGGAAAAGAACGGCGTCCATCTGGTGTCTGCCATGGAACCCATTTCGCAGGGGCCTGAAGGCATTATGGTGGAGAGTATGCTTATCGGCATGGCGGAATACTATTCCGCCGAACTTGCCCTGAAAGTAGCGCGCGGTGAGCGCGAAAATGCCCTCCAGTGCAAGTACAACGGCGGTATCGTTCCGCTGGGCTTCACCATTGGCAAGGAGGACAGACTGTACCATATCGACCCGGAGACGGCTCCCATTGTGCAGGAGATTTTTACCCGGTACGCCAACGGCGAGCCTGCCGAGAAGATCGCAGCATCCCTGAACGAGCGAGGGCTGCGCACCCGTACCGGCAAGCCTTTTGTCAAGAACAGCTTCTTCCAGATTTTCCGGAACCGCCGTTACATAGGTGAATACCGATATAAGGACATCGTGACACCGGGCGGCATTCCGGCCATCGTGGACGAGGACTTGTTCGACCGGGTGCAGCAGCGTTTCGAGCAAAACAGGATTGCCCATGGTCGACCCGCAAAAGAGGATGTGAGCTATCTGCTGACCACCAAGCTGTTCTGCGGCAAGTGCGGCACCCTGATGGGCGGCGAGAGCGGCACCAGCCACATGGGAAACACCTACTATTACTACAAGTGCGGCAACGCCAAACGCCACGGCAAGGCGCACTGCGACCTGAAAGCCATCCGCAAGGAGCCGCTGGAACGGTTCGTGGTGGATACCGCCATTAAGGTGATTTTCAGCGATGAAATCATCGAACGGCTGATAGATTTGGTCATGGAAGCCCAGCAGCAGGAGAACACCCGGCTGCCTGTTCTGAAAGAGCAGCTCCGGGATACGGAGAAACGGCTCGCAAACCTTCTGGAAGCCATTGAACAGGGCATCCTGACCCCGACCACCAAGCAGCGGCTGGACGAACTGGAAGCCCGGAAGGAAGCCCTGAACACCAGCATTCTGGAAGAAGAGCTGAAAAAGCCAGTCCTGACCCGCGAATGGATGCGGTTCTGGTTTGAAAAATTCCGCAAGGGTGACATGAGAGACATGGAGCACCAGCGGCAGATCATTGATACCTTTGTCAACTCGGTCTACGTCTTTGACGACCGGGTCGTGCTCAATTTCAACTTCACGGACGATTCCAAAACCATCTCCCGTGAAGAGGTGTTGGGTTCGAGTGCTGTGGAGAATGCTCCACCAAAAAAGCACGAAGGTTCCGGCCTTCGTGCTTCTTTTTTGCTCATTCGTACAGTTCCTTGCTCATCTGGTTGCGAATCTCTTTGCGCCGCTTGTCATAGACCTGCGTGTAGATTGCGAGGGTCGTACTGGGCTGTGCGTGTCCGGCTTCTGCGGCTACTGTCGCCACACCAATCTCCGGGTTGGACAAGAGGATGCTCACAAAAGTGTGCCGAAACATATGAGGATGCAGCCCCTCAATGCCTGCCCGCTGTCCAATCCTGCGAACCAGTGCGCCGTAGCTATCCGGGTTGATAGGAAATCCGTGATCGTTGCAGATCACGAAGTCCGTTCCCCGAAGGGCAAGGAGCGAGGGCGCATACTTGGAACTTTTCTTATCAAGGCTTTTCTGCCAACTTCCTCCCATCAATTTTTTCTGGGACTTCCAATACTTATAATATTCTTTGAGGAAGTCCATGTACTCTGGAGCAACGTCCACATCGCGGATGTTGCTTTCCTTTGTGGTAGTCAACTGGTAGCCATAATCTTTGAATACCAGAAGCGATTTAGAAATATGTATGGTGCATTCTTCAAAGTTGACATCTTTCCATGTCAGTCCAGCCAGTTCGCCACGGCGCACACCGGAATTGAGCAAGGACAGAACGATTACCTGTTCCAGCATGGAACTTTCCTTTAAGGTGTCCTGAAGCTGCTTGATCTGGTGCTTCTTAATAGTGTCTACTGACCTGCTCCGGCTTCCCAGTGCAGGAATTTTATGCATGGGATTCTTTACGCCGTAATTTTCATCTGCATATTCCAGTGTAGAACGAATAAACAGAGCGTATTCTCTCATACTCTTTCTGGTCATAGGTTTTGCAATGGTTTCCACATCAAAAGCATCGTCCACTTTACAACCCAGCGCAATCGCCACCTGTTCTGCTGTCTTAATATCGACCACTTCGCTGCGAAATGCCTTTTCGATGGTTTTTGCTCCGCAATCGCATCTCTTAGCCAGCTTCGGGCAAGATTCCTTTTTCATCTCCAGACCACGCTGATTGATAACAGCATGGGTGCGGCATCGTGCGCCGCCAATTTCGATCTGTTCCAGAACCCAATCACAATCCACCTTTTTGATGGAATTAACTGGCTTCTGTGCAAACTCAGGGAACTGCTGAATCTTCCGAAGGTAGTTTTCCTTGCCCCTCGTTGTGTTCGCCTTATTGCGATGGCTGTCATAATCGCCCTCTAAGCGAGCAGAAGGAGCAAGTCTTGCCTTTTTGGATTCTATGTACTCCAGCGCCACTACTGCAAAGGTCTTTCCTGCGTTGCTGGCTTCTTTATCGGCCTTTTCCTGTTCCTGCCGCTCAAATTCAGCGGCGGCAGCATTCGCAGCAGCGTTGCGCGCACGAGCGTTTTTCAGTTCGGTAGGGTCAAAATCAAACCGACCATAGCGGCGTTCGATTTTGCCGTTCACCAGAACATTTGCAGTGATCTGGTAATACCGAGGCTTCTTCTTGGGTTCGATCAATTTAACGGATGCCATATATTTACCGTCCTTTCTGTGTGGTGGTTATCTCTGTCACGATGAGTATAGCAGTTCAGGCGGTTAATTTTTAGGATGTCGCAGTTTATGCCCGCATCCTTGACAAGTCAAGAAGTTGTCGTTCCACCGTTGAAGTAGTCAGCCATCTTTCCAAGGTTGATATACCATTTGATGCCCGACTGAAATGCCATGCCCGGCACTTCCCGGCAAAGGCGGCGGATGTAATATTCAGGCAAGCCCATACGCTGACTTGCCTGCTTGATGCTGACGATCTGCGGCAGGACAACTGCCTCACTCTGGATCTCCGGCGATACCATCACTTTTTCATTCATTGGCATTCCTCCTGTCCCATTCATTGATTTCCAAACTGTTCATCAGGGCTTCTTCGATCCGGCGCATTTCATGCCGTGTAGTCTGCCCTAAGAAGCGCTGTATGCGGCTTTTGTCTATCGTGAAGATCTGTTCCAGTTGAACCACAGACGGCTTCTCAAAGGCCGTATTATGGGCTATCAGAACGTGTGTGGGCTGGTATCTCTTTTTCTCGGTACGGGAAGTCACTGTCGCCACGATAAGGGTAGGCGCATAGCGGTTTCCTACATCGTTTTGAAGAACGACTACCGGGCGGGTGCCGCCCTGTTCGGAGCCGATGTGCGGCTCCATGTCCGCATAGTAAATGTCCCCTCTGAGGTATTTCCAGTCTTTTGGTATGATAGCTATCAGACCTCCTATCCTTCTATATGTAGCAAAAGCCGCCCGTTTTTGGCAGGCGGCTCTTGCAGGAAAAAGGAGTATGCCTAGAAAGGCGAAAATGTCACTGCTTGATGGGGAGATTGAAGCGGCGGCTGGAGCCGTTGTAGGTGCGAAGGATCAGCATCATATACTTGTAGCTGACCGTGCCGCTCAGAGATTTCTCGTCGTTTACCAGCGTCATGGGGTGAACAGTGTGCAGCCGCTTGACCAGACGCTCCGGGTCATACTCGCCCTGATACAGAGCCACAAAGCGAACCATGCCCTGCAGGATGCCGGAGCGGAGGGAATCGGGGTCACCCTCCCAGCCCTTTGCCAGCATGGTCAGGGCTTCTTTGTAAAGGTCTGCACCGTAGGCTTTGTACTCCTTGAAAGCCGTGCGGATGCAGATGATTTTCCACGGGGCACGGTAGCTGTCCAGACCGAGCTGCAGACCGGTGCTTTCGGTGGCTTTCACGAATGCGAGAGATTCCGGGTCTTTGCCCACCAAAGCGGCGCGCAGTTCTGCACCAGCGGTCAGCGGCGTGGAAACGCCCGTCTGCCGGGAAAACAGCATGGCTTCTTCTTCCTCTGTCAGTCCCTCATACACTTTGCAGATGATCGGAAGATCCTGCCCGCCGTTCATCGCCCGACGGGTCACGATGGTATGCTGACCGTCAAAGACGAAGTAGTGACCGTCCCGGTAACTGACCTTGGGCGGGTTGGCGATCAGTTCGGTGAACTCCGCCGACATCTTTTCGACATTCGGGATGTTCAGCTTGCGCTGATATTCCGCAGGGATTTCGAGAAAGGCACTGTTGATGACCTTTTCTTCGTAAGGCCGCTGAGCGAAAAGAGCTTCGATGATCGCTTCATCGGTGATTTCGGGCGTGATCTCAGGCATGGTGCTGACGCAGTTCATATTTTTCATAGCAGTTCCTCCATCTTATCTTCCAGATTTTTCAGGTAATCTCTTAGCTTCTGAATCGTTCGTCCTACGGATGCACGGTTCTCTGCATCGGACAGAATATCGGGATATTCCCGGAAAACGCTTTCCCAGCGGCGCATCATACTGTTGGCGGCTCCTGATACCTCACAAAGCATCGCCGCACCATTGGCAAGCTGCTTGACATGGTAGCGATTGTTTGCAATTTCAAGGAGCTGCTGACGGTCAACTTTCAACGGCTCGTTCTCCTTTTGTGGAAAAGTCGGCTCGGATGGAGCAGGAGCTGACGTTGGTTCATCGTCAGGAGCTTCCTCCTCGGATGTACTGGCATCGGGCAGCGGTGCAGCTACGACAGGGGGAGCTTTCTGCTTTTGTGCAGGTGGTTTTGGGGGCTTCGGCTTGCAGATCTCAGCCACCAGAGCCGGACGTTCTTCGGGAGGTGCACGGGCAACGGATGCGATCTCGGCGGCGGTCGGCTTGACCTCGCCGGAAAGCACTTTCTGTCGTATGCCGGGAACGGCTTCTTCGGCTGCATCCAGCCCTCGTGCAAAATGCTCTGCATCTTTTACAAATGTTTTTCCGACATTGTTTTCAGCTGCGACTTTCATGCAAGTCTTTTCACCGCCGATCAGGTGCCGTGTCGCGGCACCTGATTTTGCCACCGGGCTTCTTCTGTCGCCGCCGTTGGCACATTTTTCGGCTTCGTATTGTTTCCCAATGAGGTACTTCTTCTGTTCCGGGGTGAGGTTGCGCCGCCCCAACTGGTTTTTGCAGATCCAGATGATTGCTTCATAGCGGCTGGCGAACTCTTTCTCGTGAACGGTGAAAGGGATCTCCGGGTGCTTCTTGGCAATGGTGTAGCGGTTGTGCCCATCCACGATCAAGCCCTGCCATACGATGATAGGGTTGATGATACGGCCATCTCGCAGGATGTTGGCTTCGAGCTGGTTCAGCTCCTCAAAAGTCAGCGGCGGGATCTTACCCTGAAACTCCGGGTCGATCTTAAGCGCATTCAGATTCATCATCGAACCGTCCTTTCTTAAAGTAGGTGGATTTCGGGCTGGTGGGCTGGATGTAGTAGTCGTAGCCGAAGTTGGTCTGGCAGTAGGTGCAAGGCTCCTTTACGATCTGACCGGGGTCTGCACGGCGGACACGGATGCCACGGGTGTTCCGAAAGGCATTCAGGCAGTGGGGGCAGAGGGTGGTCAGGGTCGATTCGTCGGTCTTGTGGGTAAAAGTGCGGCTCATAATCAATACCTCCGTGTCATCAGAATGAATATTCGGTATGGAAAAAGCCCGCCGCCAAGGTTTAGAAGAATCCCGGTGGTGGGCTTTGAAGTTTTGCTTTAAGTTTTTCCAACCTATTTGTCCTCGACCCCCGTTGGATTTGGAATGCACCTCGGTAAGTGGGGACTTGCACCCACACTCCACATTGGCTTCTTCAGCCACCCCGTCTTCGTTATGACCGGGCCGCGAGTTACGGAAGTTTCATTATTTTGTCCGAGGGAATGATATTCAATTTTCAAGGTACGGCTTCCAGCTTTGGGCTTCTCCCCGTCTGGGGTGTTTCCCTTGCTGTGACAATAGTTTATCGTAGAAACACTGTCTTTTTAAGGAACTGGTAGTTCCGGTTTTTCCACTTTTTTGAGCGGATTTTTCTCGAAAATCGGAACTGCCAGTTCCGGTTTTTCGTAGATGCGTCAGAAAAAACGGCGCAAAAAAAGAAGCCGAGAATCGCTTCTCGACTTCTTTATGGTGGTTATACAGCTGCATCCAGTTCGTCAATAAGATTGCTCAGCTTATTTTTGAAAATCTGGATTTTCTGGTGCTGCTTTTTGATCTGTGCATTAAGCTCCCTTTCCCGTGGAGTGTCCAATACGCCAAGAATCAAAAAGTCCAGAGTGGTGTTCAGTGAAATGGCTACTTCTACCAACAAATCTATGGAAGCAGTGCCTTCCCCTCGTTCGATCTTTCCCAAATGGCGGTCACTGATATTCAGCTTTGCGGCAAATTGTTCTTGCGTTAAGCCTTTGGTTTTGCGCAGCTGCTGGATGCGTTTTCCTGTAATGTAAGAATCAAAGTACATAAGCCAGCCCTCCGACCACAGAGCAACGCAGTCGCAAGCTGCGCCATAAGGTCGGAGTGCAAAGATGCAGTCGGCGGCGAACCAAGTTTTGGTTGCCGGGGTTCGCTTTGTACTCGATCAATCTCCTTTTCATGTTTCTTCGTCCTTTCTTTGTCGATGATGGCAAGGCGGGCGGAGTATGAAGGACGTACAGAATGTCCCTCATAATAGTAAAAGAGCTGAAACTCTATTGCTATCCATGTAGAATCAAGGAATCGTATTCAGCAAATTCAAAACAGCTTCCTGCTGGTCAGGGCGAAGTATCGACCACTTCTCAATGATCTGCATCTGCTGGGGCGTAAGTGCCACCGGGACAGACTCACTTCCCTCTGCCTTTGCAAAAAACTCGGAAAGCGTGATCTGAAAGGCATCGCAGATCTTTACAAGCGAAGGAATGGTCGGGGTTGCATTGTTATTGTACCATGTAGAAATGGTGGAAGTTTTCAGCTCGGCGTGAGTCGCTAAATCGTATAGCGACCATTTGCGTTCTTCACGGTAGGCGGTTATAGTGTTCAGAATGTTATCCACCGCCACTCCTCGCTTTCGTACAATAAACTTTTGCTTATTATACCGTACTACGCAAATAATTATAATCCTTTTCGCCGTATAAAAAGTACGGAGTTCGGGAGTTGGCGTTTCATCCTGACATCTCAGCATCTCCGAGTAATAAAAAAACGCCGGGAGAGATCTCCCAGCGCAAGTAGCCCTAATCACGGTATCGGTATGTACCAAGCCAAAGCGGACCCAACACCCACAACCAGGGCAATGAAACCACTCTCGTCACTTTTAATACAGTAAGCACCAGCGTTAAAGCAAATAAGAGGGTCATTGTAATTATTTCGGAGCGGTGAGGTTTCTTGTCCATACACAGAACGCCTCGTATATCTGGTTACATCCGAGAAGTAGCATAAAAGTCAATGTGCTTCATCCGGTTTGGCAGGTGCTGCGGTAATATCGCGGTAGAAAGTGGCCCATGCAGCTTCCTCATAGGGGCGCACGAAGAAAAAACCAATGCTCAATGGGATTGCCAGCAGAAGAACAATGGAAATTGCCATCGCTTCCGAACCGGAGAAATTGTTTAGAAATAGGAAATAGCCGGCATACAGCGGCAGCGCACAGAGCAGCTCCCAGCCAATGAAGCTGAAATCCAGACAGAACAGCCGCCATTTGTTGCCGTCCATGATCCGCCGGGATTCTGTGATCGCTTCATTTGCAGTCAGCGAAGGATGCTCTGCCATGATGTAAGGTGTCATTGCATAGCTGTATGTTTTCACGATTCCCGGAATCACCAACAGCAGCGTCCAGAGGGCGGTGTACAGACCCTGCAGGAAGTTCATGCAGAAGCCATCCCACAGACGGTCTTTCTGAGAGAACAGATCCGAGATGGCCGAATCCTTTCCATCTACAAGGTTCAGATTAAAACGAGCATATCCCAGTCGAGCTGCACCACACACAATCAATGTGAAGATGGCCCACAGACCAATGCCGACAAGCAGAGCGGCAAGCAGCCGACCGCCGTTGGGCTGGGAAAACAGTTCAAAATGGATGTCTTTTCCCTGATTGAAATTGGATGCGACGCTGTTGGAACTGCTCACAATGGTAGCACCGAGCGCACTGGCGGCAATCCCTGTCAAAACAGCAGTTTTCCATTTTCCGCGCAGGGCATCGAGAGCGAGCATACGATAGTCGGCAGATACTTTCATAAAAGCAACCTCCTGTCTGAAAACGGCAAGGATTTGTGAAATAGGAAGATGATATGCCACTTTAATTTAGATACGTTTGAAACGCGGAAAAAATTGCAGCATGAATGAAAAAGAGGCTGTTGCACCGGCTTTTATCCGTGTGCAACTGCCCCTTCCTTTACTTCAGCAGCTTGTCCAGTTCGTCATAAATGGACTTGACCTTCGTGCCGACAATGACCTGACAGGCGTTTTTTCCCGGACGGATGATGCCTGATGCGCCTGCCGCTTTTACGGCCTGCTCATTGACCTGATTGTAGTTCTTGACCACAAAGCGCAGGCGGGTAGTGCAGTAGCTGGCAGATACTACGTTGTCTTTGCCGCCGATGCCTTTCAGAATGTCCTGTGCAACCTGTGCGTATTTGCTTACTTCGGCAGGATCTACTTTTTTCTCAGCCGTTTTGTTTTTTCCGGAACGGGAAAAAAACATAAAAGCAACCACACACACAACCACAACAGCAAGGATGACAAGCAATGTTGTTGAATTCATAAAAACGCTCCTTCTACTATCCGATAAGACGCAGCGCGTCATCTTCTGCAAACATTGTCAAATGCTCTTTGTTTACCCTAACATAACATCAGGGATATGTCTAGTCCTTTTTTAGTTTTACACGGATATTCTTTCTTTCCTTGCGAACCGCCACAAATTGCCATTCCGTCGAAAATCTCGGATAGTGCGTCAGGGAGGAATATGCCGCATGATTTTTATTTTCTGCCATATAGTCCTGCAAGGTCACCTTGGAAAACTGAGGGTCATGGGGCTGCGCTTCTTCGGGGTGCGGCTGCTCCGATCCTTCGCTCGGTTCCAATTCGATCGGCTCATCGGTCAGTCGAGTGTCCATAAGGCAATATTGCTGTTCCTTTTTCTCCGGGTGAAAGCGATAATGAAGGATCACATAATTGGCGGGATATTTGACAGGCCCCTGTTTTTTGAAAGGGTGCTCGATCACTCCATTTTCCAGCACAGTGACCGTGATCGTTTCCGCCTTTTTGGTGATCGGGTTCTGAAACACGATATATTGCCCGGCTTCTTCGATTTTCAAGATCGGCCCCGGCACAGGTTCATCCGGTGCTTCCAGCATCAGCGTCAGATCCTGATTGCAAAATGGCAGATGCTCATCTTTGAAGTACAGCCGGAAGATGACCCACCCGGCGTTCAGATCAAGTCCGTAATGTTCCACCAGCCTTCTTGCCGGATAATGTTCCTTTGAGGCAATGGGAGACATTCGGAGCGGATTCCAGATGAACCGTTCCGAACGCCATTCATCAATACAGTCGTTCTCCGTCAAAAGATGCCCCCTAGGATGAAAATGAAAGGGGTCGTAACGGTCCAGCATCAGCCGTTCCAGCGGCGAATGAAACCCGGCATTCTTGCGCTTTTCATAAATCGTCAGGCGGTTCTTCAGGTGATAATATGGCAGCTTACGAGCCACATCTACTGCCAATCCGCCCGGAATCGGAAAGACTGCAGGGATCAGCCATTCTTCTTTTTTCCAAGTGAACGATACATCCATTCTGACCGCATCGTTACTTTTGATCGTCCCCCATACCATCGTGGGATCGACCATCTGCTGGTAGTTTGCCAAGCACTCCATAAAACTGTCCTCACCTGTTTATTAACGAAAAAAGACGACTCCGTATAACCGAAGCCGTCTTTTATCAACTGTGGAAATGGAAACTCACTGGACGAATTTCAGTTTTCCAACCATGCGTAATCAAATTCCGTAAAGTCGTGGATGTAATGTGCTGCGCCAAGCTGGATCAAATCCGACCCGTCTGTTTTTTCACCGATCGCAACGATCTGGCCTGCGCCATTTCGTTTCGCCAAAGTGATGGCTGCAACACTATCCTCGATGACCATACATTCCGAAAACGGAACATTCAGTCGTCTGGCAGCTTCTAAGTGCATTTTGCCTTTATCAGCATAGGTTCCATCATCGTAGACAACATCTTCTTTCTTCAACCATTTCCCGATGGGGAAGCTGTCGAAGTAAAAGTCAACGTTTGCCTTGATAGAAGCACTTGCCAGAATAAAGGGGATGCCGCGCTCATGCAAGCCTTGCATCAACTTCTCAGCACCTGCTACGAGGTGTAAACTGTCAGGATTTCTCCTGCACATCCTGCGATACAATTCCTCTTTCCGCTCCGAACATTGCTTTCGCTCATCGGCATTGAGCCACGGTGCCATGTTCTGAATGATCGACTCATTACACGGTCCGCAAATCAACTTAGGGTCAAGGGGATTCGGATCTTCGGGATGCAATTCATGATAGATCTCTGACCACGCCTCCATGTGGAAGCGGGTATCAAAGAACATCGTCCCATTAAAATCAAGAAGTACAGCGTGCATTGTAGCTCCAGCTTTGAATTAAGCGAAGATACCAAAGAATGCGCCGACCAGACCGATCACCAGCAGCAGAGCGATGCAGGTAACGGGCTTCCAGTTCTTCTTCTTCATCAGGAAGAACAGGCCGAGGGTCAGAGCCAGAGGAATCAGCTTGGGCAGAACGCCATCCAGAATGCTCTGGATAACGATGGGGCTGTCGCCGTTCTCGATAACGGTAGCAACGGTGGTACCGCCGTAGTTGGAGGTCAGAGCACCAACGATGAACACGCCCAGCATGGAAGCGGCACGAGTGAACTCCTTAGCGTTAGCAGTCAGGATGTCGATTGCCTTAGTACCCAGATTATAAGACCAGTACATCAGGAAGAAGCGGCAAGCAAACTGCACGATGTTGAAGATCAGCAGGAACATGATAGGACCAGCAAGCGATCCGTTTATTGCCATGTTCGATGTGATACCTGCGGTGATAGGAACCAGAGTGAACCAGAAGATTGCGTCGCCGATACCGCCCAGAGGACCCATAGCAGCAACACGCACGGCACGAATGGTTTCGATGTCAGCCTTCTGCTGTTCCAGAGAGAGGATGATGCCCATAACGAAGGTAACGAGGAAGGGGTGAGTATTGAAGAACTCAAGGTTATGCTCCATGGAGAGCTTCAGATCTTCCTTGTTATCGCTGTGGATCTTTTCCAGACCGGGCAGGATGCAGTACAGCCAGCCGGCAGCCTGCATACGCTCGTAGTTGAAAGATGCCTGCAGGTTCAGGGAACGGAACACCATCTTATTCAGCGTAGCCTTATCCAAAGGCTTCGCGGGAGTCAGATTGTTGTAATGAGTTGCATTAGATGCCATCTTCGTCGTCGCCTCCATTCGCAGCAAAACCAGAACCAGCAGCCTGCTTGATAGCAACGCGAGTCTGGTAGTCGTACAGAGCAATTGCAATGCCCACAAATGCGATCAGCAGCAGAGCAGAGCCGGACAGTTCGGGGATGTAGCCGATGATGGTTGCCAGAGCAAAACCAGCAAAGTAGATGCCCCAGAACTCGTTAGACAGCATGATACGCAGCAGGGTTGCGAAACCGACGAAACGCATCATACCACCGGCAGCGCCCAGACCAGCCATGACCCATGCATACTTGGCGGCCAGGTTGCTCAGGGTAGTACCCATTGCAGAGCCGCCCAGCATACCGAGGGTGCAGACGATGGCGAACAGCAGGCCCAGAAGAGCCATTGCAATGTAGTTCAGACGGACAATGCCCTTAGTGTCGCCCTTTGCTGCCAGCTGGTCAGCCTTGGACATCATGGGGGACATGAGGGTGAACAGGAAGGTGACCATGTACTGGCCGATCAGAGCAAAGGGAACTGCCAGACCGACAGCAGCGGTGGTATCCAGATGAGAAGAGATCGCAAACACGGTAGCCATGACGCCGCCGATGACTGCGTTTGGCGGCTGAGCGCCGCCAACAGGCATGTTACCGATGGTCATCAGCTGGTAAGTACCGCCAACGATCAGACCGGTGGGAAGATCGCCCAAGATCGCACCGATGACAGCACCGGAAACGATAGGCTGGTACAGGGATTCCAAGAAATCAAACTGGTCGATGGCCACGATAAAGACCCACACAAAGACCAGAATGATCTGAAGTGCACTAAAGCCCATAATAAGTACTCCTTTTCAAGTATTTAGGAGAGCAGCCGTCTGTTTACTTGAACAGCTTGTCGGTGCTTTCCGCATGTTCGGTAGGAACACGACGAATCTCCAGTTCCACACCGAGTTCCTGCAGCCGCTTGAAAGCAGCCACATCGGAATCGTCAACTGCAACGGAACCTGCCACCTGACGCTTACCGTCAGCCATGTGCATATTACCGATGTTGACCTTCTTGATGGGAACGCCACCCTCCACCAGCTTCACGACATCCTGCGGATTCTCGCAGACGATGAAGATCAGCTGCTTTGCACTTGCCTTGTGGATGGTGTCGATCGTCTTTTGGATGGTCCAATAGCGCATAGCTGCATATGAAGGAGCAGCCATGTTCATCAGGCCCTGACGCAGGCTGTTGCCAGCCACCTCGTCATTCGCCACCAGAATCAGGTTTGCGCCGATTGCGCCGCACCACTGCGTAGCAACCTGTCCGTGAACCAGACGATTGTCGATTCGAGTTAGAACAATGTTCGGCATTTTTTTTATTCCTCCTTGAAATTTTTTGTCTGAGTTTCCAATTCAGAGTAACTACATTATAGGCGATATTTGAACAAATGTCTTTATATTTTTTAACAAACTGTTTCTAAAAATCGGTTATTTTCGTGGCTTCTCATTACAATCTTCCAAAACTCGTCGGAAAAAGCTGGTAATATTCAACAAAAAATGTTATACTCAATACAAGTTTGAGAGAAGGAGGATTCTGGATATGCAACGCGAAACTTCCAACGACAGCTTTCTGGAGTACGGCCAGACCTACCACGAACCCATCAGGCTCACGCACCCTGACCTGATCCACCAGCATCAGACCGCCATCACCCGCCGCTATGTATCACAGTTCTATTGTTTTAACTGTGATACCTATATAGAGGTACATGACGGCATCGGTGTTTTGCTGGTCTCCCATACGGCAGATGCCGCAGATGTACAAGAGTTTGCCATGAACCGGCTGATTCACATCAAGCCCAATGTCTATTTTGCGGTGGTTTCTACCACACAAAAGCTGGAATTTGAACTGTATGCCGAGAGCAACTATTCTCTCCATGTCACCGATTTTCCTTCCCAGTATGAGTTCCTTGCGGTTCTGCCCCGTATTGAAATGCAGAAGATCTTGGGGTATTATTATAGAATCCGCACCCCGAATTACTGCTTTAAGGGTGAGCAGCATAACTTTTTTGAGTTGACGTATGTAGACGAGGGCGAACTCGAAACTGAGGTGGACGGAACACTGTACCAGCTGAAAGATAAGGAACTGATGATCTACGGTCCCGGTCAGTTCCACACCCAGTATACGGATGACAGCCACAACGCCTCGTATATGACGGTGCTGTTCGATATGCGCAATCTGACCCCTGTGGAACAGGAGGTCTGGTACGATGCTCTGATCAACCGGGTGTTCCACTATGACCAGAAGATCAACTCCTTAATAAAAGCGTTCGTCCGGGAAAGCACCACGGGCATTCCTTATATGAACAGTCTGATGCTCTGTCTGTTGACTGAGATCATCATCCGGCTTCTGCAAGGAACCTATGCTTCCCCCATGAACCAGTCCAGCAATTCCGTGCACAAGAGCGCAATGGATGAGTTGTTTGACCGGATCATTGCCTATATTGATGAAAACATCTACCTTCCTCTGACGATCCCGGAAATCTGCGAACACTTTTCGCTGTCGCGGACGGCGTTGCAGCTGATGTTCAAGAATTCCATCGACCAGTCCCCGAAAAAGTACATCAATGATAAAAAGCTGGAGAGAAGCTGCCAGATGCTGCTGGAAAACCGCTATACCATCAGTGAGATCTCCCTGCGGCTGGGCTACACCTCCATCCATTATTTTTCCAAGTCCTTTAATATGAAGTATCATATGTCGCCCAGTGAGTTTGTAAAGCAGAATCTTCAAAATAAGAAGTGAAAGGAATCCTCTATGAATATTGGAATGGTTGGAACAGGCTCTATCGCCCACACGATGGCAAAGGAGTTTGCGCGTCTTACAACAATGCCTGTTGTTGCCGTGTATTCTCGCAACGCAGACACCGGAGTTGCAATGGCCAACGAGTTTCATATTCCCAAGGTCTATACCGAGTACAACGAGATGCTGGCAGACCCGGAGGTCGAACTGGTGTATATCGCCACCCCCAACAGCCTCCACTTTGAGCAGGCCAAGGCTGCGCTGCTGGCCGGAAAGCACGTTCTCTGCGAGAAGCCCATCGTTCCCACCGTGGCGCAGCTGGATGAACTGCTCAGCCTTGCGGAAGAGCGCCATTTGCACCTGCTGGAGGCTATTACGACCATCGACCACCCGAACTATGGTCTGGCAAAGTTGTTTGCAAAGGAGATCGGTGACATCAAGACGGTATCCTGCACCTTCTGCCAGTATTCCAGCCGGTATGATGCCTTTATGAATGGGCAGACTCCTCCTGTGTTCGACCCCTCCTACTGCGGCGGAGCCTTGATGGACCTCAATATTTATAACATCTATTTTGTGGTAGGGCTTTTTGGCGACCCGAAAGCCGTCCATTATTATCCGAACCGCCACGCCAACGGCATCGACACCAGCGGTATCCTGATTCTGGAATACCCGGATTTTGTCTGCCAGTGTACGGCTGCCAAGGATGGCTCTGCTCACAACAGTGCCCAGATCATTGGCACCGAGGGCAGCATCCTCATTGAGCCGGGCAGCAGCAACTGCCAGAAACTTGTTGTCAACCGGAAGGGAAAAGAGCCCTACATCAGTGAAATCTCCGATACGCCTTGGTGGTTTGAAGCTCTTAGCATCTCCAACTTCCTGATTGTTCCGCAGGATGTCGTCAAAGAGCGGCGCATTCGTGCAATGAGATCGGCGGTAGCCGTACTGGAAGCCGCCCGGAAAGATGCCCACCTCGACTTCTAACCGTAAAATACAAATCCTTCACCGTTTTTTGCTCTTGATAAATTAGTGACGACTATCTATAATAATGGTGGATGCTTGTATATCCTATCTGCCGTTACGAACAATCGGCTCTTGCAAGGCAGAGTAAATGATAAGAAAGTAAATGTTTCAGGAGGGTAATTATGGCTTTAGTCACTACCAAAGAACTGATGCTTGATGCTCAGAAGAACCATTATGCAATCGGCGCATTCAATGCAGAGAACATGGAGATGGTTCAGGCCATCATCGCTGCTGCAGAGGAACTGCGTGCACCCGTTATCGTCCAGACCACTCCGGGTACTCTGAAGTACGCTTCTCCGGCTATGTTCCATGCCATGGTCGCAGCTGCCGCTTCCGAGGCTACTGTTCCTGTTGTGATGCACCTTGACCACGGCAGCAGCTACGAGCTGGCTATGAAAGCATTCCGTGCAGGTTACACCTCTGTGATGATCGACGGTTCTCACCATGTTTTCGAGGAGAACATCGAGATCACCAAGGAAGTTGTTCGTGCCTGCCATGCAGCCGGCATCCCTGTGGAAGCTGAGCTGGGCAAGGTCGGCGGCAAGGAAGATGATCTGGATGGCGGCAATGGCAATGGCTACACCGTTCCTTCCGAAGCTGCTGAGTTTGTGGAGCGCACTGGTGTGGATTCTCTGGCTGTTGCTATCGGCACCGCACACGGCGTTTACAAGGGAACCCCGAAGCTGGACATCGACCGCCTGAGCGAGATCCGCAAGGTCGTTTCTGTTCCTCTGGTGCTGCATGGCACCTCCGGTGTCCCGGATGATGCCGTCCGTGAGTGCGTTGCCCGCGGTATGTGCAAGGTGAACTACGCTACCGATCTCCGCATCGCATTCAGCAAGGGTCTGAAAGAATATCTTGCAGGCGATCCCGAAGCATTTGACCCGAAGAAGTACAGTGCAGTTGGTCGTGAGCAGGTCAAGGAGTACGTCATGAGCAAGATCCTTGTCTGCGGCAGCAACGGCAAGGCATAATTTAGAATTTATCCGTCTTAACCCACATAAGACATTCTTCCTTAAGGATTGGAGCCGGTGCTCTTCGGAGCATCGGCTCTAATTCTTTTTTCACTTAAAGACAGAACCCCCGCAGCGGTATGGCAAACCGCTGTGGGGGTTCTATCATGGAAAGAAGAGGTCTCGGATGACTTAGTAAAGAATGTAAAAAGACAGGCAGAAAGCCGCGCAGCACTCATTGCCTGTCTTTTCACGCCGGGGATGGAGGGGGATTTTGCGAATGAAGAACTTATGAAAACCTCGTGCGCAAATGAAGAAGAAAACACACGAGATCGACGCTATCAGAATACCAAAGCAGTCATTTTACGATGCTCTGGACGGCATAACGGGAAATAGTAATAACGATCTTCGGTGCAACTTCCACACGGAGGGTATCCTCATCCTCCATGCTTACGATCTTGCCGTAGATGCCACCGGCAAACATAATGCGGGAACCGACCTTCATGTCCGTATGGACTTCGCCAAGCTCCTTGCGCTTATTGCGCATATTCTTGGCAGAGATAGCATACAGGATGAGTCCAATCACACCCATAATGACTGCCAGTGTAACGCAGGTCCAAAGAATTACTTCCCAATTGATCATTGTTTAGATTCCGTCGCTTTCATCAGATTCGGCTTCTTCGGCAGGAGCCTGTAACTCAAAGATTACCATACAATCCTTGCCGGTGTCAACCAGTTCTTCTGCGAGAGAGCGAGGATCATCTTCCATATCCAGCATCGTAACCGCAGTAACGATCATCGGCAGGTTCGTGCCGGCGATGACCTCGATCTTCTGATCGGGTCGTGCGTACTTGCACTCAACTGCCGTCTTGAAAGGAGAGCCACCCGGCAGATCGGACAGAACCACGACACCATCGCAGGTGCGGAACTCATCGAATGCGGCGTTGAACTTCTCCGCCAGCTGCTCCGGGGTCATACCCTCTTCAAAGTTGATGTAGCGGACGTACTCGTTCTCGCCAGCGATCATCTGAGCGGAAGTGTGGATGCCATCAGCAAAATGGCCGTGGCCGGTAACTACCAAACCGATCATGTTCGTTGCCCTCCTGATTTTTTAATTACTTCAGCGTGTACGGATACAGGGTGACACCCTTGACAACACGGTTCACCTCACCAGTGGGGCAGGGGTTGTCCGGGGTAATGCCCAGAGACAGAGACTTCATCAGAGCGATGGTCTGAGCAAACAGGATGAAGTCCAGACCCAGCAGAACGTTCTCCATGTCCTGACCGATCTTGATCTGGATGGGGTAATCTGCCAACTCCTCAATGCCTTCGCAATCGTGGTTGTAAACAACAGCGATCTTGTTGCCCTTGCGCTGATGTGCCATCTCCTTGACCAGATCCAGCTCATAGCGGCGGCGGTACTCATCGTCGCTCAGATAAGCGATGGTCAGGGTGTTATCATCAATGATGGACTTGGGACCGTGACGGAAGCCCAGCTCGGAATCGTACATGGTAGCGACCTTGCCGGCAGTCAGCTCCAGAGTCTTCAGTGCGGACTCCTGTGCAACGCCCTTCAGACCGATGTTGCCCAGATAAACGATACGGTTGTAATCGAACTCGTCCACGATCTTCTGGACTTCACCGAACTGGTCATCGAGGAAGTGCTGACCTGCAACGGCCAGCTTCTCGACCTCAGCAGTGATCTCATCCAGCTTGTCCAGATTCAATGCCAAATAGGTTGCCAGATACATATTGCTGTAGCTGGAGGTCATGGCGAAAGACTGGTCATGGGTCTCCGGGGTCAGGTTGATAGCGAAGCAGTTCTTGCGGCTTGCAGCCATCTTGGACAGAGTACCCTCATGGTTGCAGGTCACGAACAGGTGGTACAGGTTCTGGCAGACGACCTCTGCTGCTTCCACGTTGCCCAGAGACTCAGGAGAGTTGCCGGAACGGCCAAAGTTCACCAGCAGGGTGGGCTTGGTGCGGGACAGGAAGTTCTCCGGGGAAGGAACGATATCGGTAGAAGCGTAGGACTTGACCTTGTAGTTGTACTTGGGGTTCAGAGCCTGGAACAGAGAGTTGCCAACGAACTCGCTGGTGCCTGCGCCGACCAGAACGATGTCGAAGTCATCCTGCTTGACGACCTGATCGATAAAAGCCTGCAGCTCATCCTTGCAGGCAGCCAGCTGTGCACAGGTCTTGCGCCAAGTTGCAGGCTGCTGATAGATCTCATGTGCAGTAAAAGTGGAAGAAGTTTCCTTCATCTTCTCATCAGTCAAATTAAAAATGCTCATGGTTTTCTACCTCCTAATCGGTTGGTATTTATCCGAATCATAGACAGGGCTTACCAAAGCGCACTATCCCTGCCTTCCTGTTATATCACACCCCCCTAGCAGAAAACAAGGGGGTAACTGAAAGCCATAACTTTTAGTTTGAAAAATGCAAACCGAAGCCGTGTTTTTCCTGTCAAACGGTCATTTTTAGCCATGTTTGCCGAAACAAGTAACAAGTCGATTGAAAATTATAAATATTTTTCCGAAAGAATGCGGTATAATGGCACAAGGGTAATTCACTCGGAAGGAGGACAATTCAGATGATAATTCAAAGTAAAAAAGTATGGATCGCTGATCAGTTTGTGCCTGCCGCTATTGAGGTCAAAGATGGTAAGATCGTCGGCATTTTCCCCTATGGGACCTGTCTCTTATACACATCTCCGAGCCCACGAGACAAGAGGCAATCTC
>ENA-OZMZ01000201-OZMZ01000201.1-human-gut-metagenome-genome-assembly--contig:-NODE-201-length-20052-cov-4.750563_pt1 | contig 20052 bp, 15 predicted proteins | sample MGYA00244197_ERZ653829 | MGnify/ENA primary metagenome ERZ653829 (study PRJEB26926, sample SAMN06164791) | human gut metagenome | biome: ENVO:00009003; feature: ENVO:2100002; material: ENVO:00002003...
AGGATAACAATACATAGTTTTGACAATGATATTTTGAAAAATTTTATAGGAATGCTCTATTATCAAATTGACATAGGAATATGGTAGCGTATAATTAGAATTGAATACACTGAAAAAATGGAGGAATTACATGAAAGCACATAAATATTGGTCAGTAGGAGCATTGATCACAATGCTTGGGACTTTTTACACTGGATATAAAAAGCAAAAATCAAGACGTGACAACAAGCAATGACAGACTGCCGCCGCGGCGGACAGTCGGAAAGGCGCAAATATCAAATGGAATTTATAAAAAAAATGTTCAAATGGTCGGCTTTGATTTTTTCCGCCGTCACCACTCTTTTCTGTATGTATGATGCCGTTAAGGAAAAGGACAAAATTTCTTCCGAACTGAAATAATGATTTTACATTCTGTTTAAGAGGTAGAAAATGTCTGTATGCATTATATACGCGAGCAAATACGGCTCCGCAAAAAAGGTTGCCGGGTTGATTGCCGAAAAACTCGGCGGATGCGATATTTTCAATATCGCAGAGGATAGCTTTGACCTGTCTAAATATAATTTTGTCATAATCGGCAGCGACATACGCATGGGAACGGTTGACAAGCTGATAACAAAGCTGCTCTTTCGGTTCATAAAGCCGCTATCCGAGAGAAAATGCGCATATTTTTTAACCTGCATTTTTCCCGAAAACGGCGACGGTTATTTTAAGCGCAATATCCCCTCTCAGCTTTTAAGTGAAGCCGTCGCCGTCGCCGCAATAGGCGGCGAGCTTGACTTCAAAAGGCTGCGCGGAGCAGACCGATTTGCCGCAAATATGATTTTAAAGGCCGAACGTGAAAAGGATGTTTACAAGACGTTTTCGCTCGACACCGACAAAATATCGGATTTTGTTGATAAACTGAAGCCGCAACTTTAAGTTGCGGCTTTTGCTACCGCTCCGCAACCTATATTTTCCGCTTTTTTCGTTTTGCAAAGCAGAATGTCTTGAAGTTAATAATTCATAAGCTAAAATGGAGACACAAACGAACGAGAGCTAAAGGAGGAAAAAATATGGCATATCTCGATAAGGTCAAGCTTGCCGATTACACAAGAAAAGAGGACTGGCTCAATTCAATATCACACATGGTAGGCGGCGGACTGTCGGTAGTGGCACTTTTGATGTGCTGCATAAAATCAATAATTCTTCGCAGATGGGATTATCTGCTTTTGAGCTTTATATACGGCATCACCATGATAGCTATGTATTCGTGCTCTTCGGTTTACCACGCATTGCGCCCTAACAACGGCAAAAAGGTAATGAGAATGATAGATCACTCGATGATATATCCGATGATTGCCGGCACAATAACGCCGTTTGCGCTGCTCGTAATCAAGCCGGTAAAGCCTGTTCTCGGCTGGGTGATTTTCGCTGTCGCATGGGTTGTTGTGGCGACAATGATACCGCTTACTCTTACGATTTTTGAAAAGACAAAGGGAATAGACGTTGTCATGTATCTCGCACTCGGCTGGCTGATAATAATCTCGATAAAAACCCTGTGGGAGGTTTTCAGCAGAACAGGAGTTATACTCTTGATTTCAGGCGGTATAGCATATACACTCGGCGTCATTCTCTACGGCATAGGCAGCAAAAAGCGCTATTTTCACACGGTTTTTCATTTCTTTATAATAATAGGCTCTGTTCTTCACTTTCTCGCTGTATATATGTATGTGCTTGTATAAGCGGGCAAGAAGCGAACCGAAAAGCAAAGTCGAGCGGTAAAGGCAAAGTCTTGGCTGCTCGACTTTTTATATTCTTACAGCGCAGAATTTTATGTTAAAATAACCTCACGAAACAAAAACCAAATCAAAGATTTTGACCGTTTCGGAGAACATTGAATGGTAAATTGCGGCTTTCACCGCCGCACTTCGTGTTGCTCTTGCGGTCGTAGGGCAATTTATGATAAAATTAAATTCAACAAAGAATTAAGGACGGTGCAAAGCTATGCTCCATATAGGCTGTCACCTCTCATCATCGGGAGGCTTTTACAAAATGGGTGAAACCGCTTTGAAAATAGGTGCGGACACGTTTCAGTTTTTCACGCGCAATCCGCGCGGAAGCAAAGCAAAGGAAATAGACCCGGAGGACGCAAAAAAGCTTCTTGAGCTTATGGAGGAAAATCGTTTTCCCTGTATTTTGGCACACGCTCCTTACACCTTGAACCCGTGCTCCGCAAACGAAGACACGAGGCAATTTGCGCTTGATACAATGGCCGACGACCTTAGGAGGATGGAATTCACTCCGAATCAGATGTACAATTTTCACCCCGGCAGCCATACAGGTCTCGGAGTTGAAAATGGTATTGAGCTGATATCGGGTCAGCTTAACAGGATATTGACAAAGGGGCAGACTACCACCGTGCTTTTGGAAACCATGGCAGGAAAGGGCACAGAGGTCGGCAAAAGCTTTGATGAGCTTCGAGAAATACTCGACCGTATCGAATTGAGTGAAAAAGTCGGCGTGTGCCTTGACACATGCCACGTTTTTGACGCCGGCTACGATATTGTAAACTCTCTTGATGAGGTGCTTACGGATTTTGACAGAATAATAGGCCTTGAAAAGCTTCGAGCCATACATATAAATGACAGTAAAAATCCGCTCGGCAGTCATAAGGATAGACACGAATGCATAGGTAAAGGCTATATTGGGCTTGACGCCATGAAAAGAATAGTCACTCACCCCGTTCTTAATCGCCTGCCGTTTTATCTTGAAACACCGAACGACCTTGACGGCTACAAGGCAGAAATTGAGTTGCTCCGCTCTTTTTGCGATTAAACGCGGCGTCACTTGAAAAAATTATATATTTATGCTAAAATATTTTATAAATTTGTTTGTACCGTCAAAGCTTTTAAAAAGATAGGCTGTTCAAACTTTTAAAGGAATGAATATAAATGCATTTGCAGGAATCCGGCGAGATGTATCTCGAAACAATATATTTGCTGTCAAAAAACAGCGACAGCGTCCGTTCGATAGATGTATGTGAGAAAATGGGTTTCTCAAAGCCCAGCGTAAGCCGTGCCGTTGGCCTTTTAAAGCAAGGCGGATACCTCTACACCGATAAAAACGGCTATTTGTTTTTGACCGATGAGGGCAAAAAAGTTGCACACAAGACATATGAGCGCCACGTGGTGCTGTCGCAATTTTTTGAGTCGATAGGCGTTTCCGCCGAAACGGCAACAAATGACGCCTGCAAAATCGAGCACGTTATAAGCGACGAAACCTTTAACGCCGTAAAAAAGCTGCTCCGTGACAAATAACAGATGCTTAAAAATTACAGATAAAAAGCGACAAGGCGAAAAAATCGTCTTGCCGCTTTTTTTATGAAACAATTAAAAGCTTATCACTCCTAGATGTTCAAGCAAAATCTTTACGCCGATTAAAACGAGTATTATTCCGCCGCAAAGCTCCGCTTTGTTTTTATACTTCACTCCGAATTTGTGTCCTACGCCCACGCCGAGAGCGGAGAGTATAAATGTTACACTTCCTATTACGGTTATCGATGTCAGGATATTCACCTGCAAAAAAGCAAAAGTAACGCCGACGGCGAGTGCATCTATACTCGTTGCCACCGCCATAAGAGTCAGCTCCTTAAGGTCGAGCTTTTCTTCGTATTCGGGCTTTTCATCAGAGTCTTTATCCTTTTTAAACGATTCTATTATCATTTTTCCGCCGATAAACAACAGCAGAAAAAAAGCAATCCAATGGTCAATACTCGTTATGTAGTGCTCAAACTGCTTACCGAGTGCCCAACCAAGCAGCGGCATCAATGCCTGAAATCCGCCGAAAAAAAGCGCAATAACGGCTGTTTTGCCGATATCAAGTCGCCGCATTTTCATTCCCTTGCAAACAGCTACTGCAAACGCATCCATCGAAAGCCCGACGGCAATGAGCAAAAGCTCGGAAAAACCCATAACACAACCTCCGTTTGTAAACAAAAAAAGACCTGCGTACGGCGTTTGCCATACGTAAGTCTTGTCTTTTAAGGTAAGCCGGACCTAAAAGGTCAGTATGTTGACTTGCCGCGCACAAAAGCGCTGACTACTCCCTTACGAGTAAGGAGAGTTTAACATAATAACAGACACCCGGCAAGAATTTTTTATGTTTTGCCTTTAACAAGATCCCAGTACGCTTTAGCCGCCTGTTCTATCTTATTATCGCCGAATACGTAATATTTCCTGCTTTTGATGTCGTCCGGCAAATATTGCTGACTTACATAGTGATTTTTATAGTCATGCGGGTATTTATAGAACTGACCCTTATTGGGATTATCCTCCCCGTCAAAATGCTTATTCTGAAGAGTTCGCGGAATTCTTCCGTAATTTCCGTTTTGCACGTCCTCCATTGCAGCATTTATTCCCTTGTATGCCGAATTTGATTTCGGGGCGGTGCAAACGAGCACCACCGCGTCGGCAAGAGGTATGCGCGCCTCGGGCAGTCCTACCTGCAGGGCGGCATCCACGGCTGCTTTTACTATGGGAATTATCATCGGATAGGCAAGCCCCACGTCCTCGCAGGCGCACACCATAAGCCGCCTTGTAGCCGAAGGGAGGTCGCCTGCCTCAAGAAGCCTCGCAAGATAGTGAAGTGCGGCATTGGGGTCGCTGCCGCGCATGGATTTTTGGAACGCGGACATAACGTCATAGTTTTCGTCGCCCTTTTTGTCATATCTGAATGTGTTTTTTTGTGTGAGCGACATTACGCTCTCCGGCGTTATTACCCGTTTGCCGTCCTTCGGTGCTACGGACAGCACCGAAAGCTCCACAAAATTCAGAGCCTTACGCACATCGCCGCCTGCGGCGTATGCTATATGCTCCTTAACCTCTTGCGGAACCTCTATCAAAGTTCCGCTTTCTTTCTCAAGAAATTTATACCCGCGGTCAATCGCCGGAAGCATATCCTCGGCTGTAACCGATTTAAATTCAAATACCGTTGAACGGCTGAGAACCGCGCTGTATATATAAAAATAAGGATTTTCGGTTGTTGAAGCTATAAGAGTTATAGCCCCGTTTTCTATGTACTGCAAAAGCGATTGCTGCTGTTTTTTATTGAAATACTGTATCTCGTCAAGGTAAAGCAATATTCCGTTAGGAGCCGCGAGGGTGTCAAGCTCCGAAACTATTTCTTTAATATCCGCAGTTGACGCATTTGTTCCGTTGAGCTTATGCAGCTTGCGGTTTGTGGTTTTTGCTATAATTTTGGCAAGCGTCGTTTTGCCTGTGCCCGACGGCCCGTAAAATATCAGATTCGGAAGCGTACCCGAATCCAAGATATTGCGAAGCGGCATACCCTCTGCCAAAAGGTGCTTTTGGCCGACCATATCTTCGATTTTTTCGGGGCGTAGCCTGTCAGCTAACGGTGAAGACATATTTTTACCGCCTTTCCGACTGCATATCCATAATAAAGAATAAAGCGGCGCGCCCCGTTGCAGTCGTAAAGGACGCGCGTCGACTAAAATTTTTTGTTTTTATCCGGAAATAATCAGCTTTTCGATTTCAGCGGGAGTCGAAACAATATAATCCGCTTTGTGCTCACGAAATTCCTCAAGACTGCCGAAGCCGTAAAGCACCGCTATGCACGGTATGCCTGCTCCCTTTGCACCGTCGATGTCAAATTTTCTGTCGCCGACCATAACGGCGTCGTTTTTGGATGAGCCGAGCTTCTTCAGCGCATTTTCGATTATCTGCGTCTTATCGGAGCGTATTTCATCAAAAGTGACGCCTCCTACATAGTCGAAATAATCGTATAGGTTGTTTTTCTTCAGAATGCTTATTATAAATTGCTCCGGCTTTGACGACGCGGTGGCTGTTTTCACGCCGCAGTCTCGCAGTTTTTTCAAAAGCTCAGGTATACCGTCGTAAGCCCTTGATTCCCAAAGGCCCTTTTCGCGGTATCTCTCGCGGTACTTTTCCACCATAAAATCTATTTTTTCATCGTCGTAGGAATAAAAGCTCTTAAAGCTGTCATATATAGGCGGTCCTATAAAACGGCGAAGTTCCTCGTCCGTCGGCTCCGGTTTATTATCCGCCCGAAAAGCATATTTAAGACTTTTGAATATTCCCTCCGACGAGTCAAAAAGAGTTCCGTCGAAGTCAAAAAGCACTGTGCCGAAGTTAAGTTTCATAAAATCCTCGCTTATTTCACCTTTGATACATCGGCAACGACATTTATATAAGCACCGTTTGCGTCAATCGTATAGAAGGTAACTGTATCATTTGAAGAAAATCTGAGATTGTAATGAGCGGCATAATTACTCTCGGTATACACCTTATAGCCCTTTGTCTCGGTATTAAACACATACATACGGTAATCCATGGCATTTGTCACCGTACCGAGCATTACAACATATTTTCCGTCGGGACTTACGGTGAAAAGAAGCGGATTCATTTTATAGCCTACCGTCTCTATTACCGTGTTATCCTCGGTATTAAACAGTCTGCCGTCCTCTTTCGAAAGAATCCAATCGCCGCTTCTGACATAAGAGCTGCCGTATGTTCCGTAGAACATATTTATTACACTCGACTGACCGTTAAGATACTTCATAGTATTAAAACCGTTGTCGGTTTCTTTAATATACACAAAGCCGCCGTCCGACGTGGGCTTCGCATATGTATCGAGCACGTCTGTTACCGCGTCAACATCTTTATTGTTGCCGTTTTTGATGTAAATATCCTTCGGAGTGCTGCCGTCCTCCTGCTCCTCGTAGTTTCTGCACGAGAAGAACGGTATTACGGAGGTAGTAGATTTAAGCTCCGTATCGGTTATCATACAGAAGTCCGGACGAACCGCTCCGTTTATGTTTACGGTACGGTTGTTCTCATTGAGAAATCTTGTTGAGGTGCCGTCGTTACGATTGAGGATATACGCTTCCTCCCAGACAACATTGTCGGTATACACCTTTTGAGCGTCTGTATGAAGAAGGAGCAAGCACTTACCGTCCGCAGCGTAAGCCGACGGAAGATTTGCCACCCTGAACATAACGAAATCGTATATATACACGGGAGTCTGCGCACTCTGCGCCGTGTACACGCCGTAGCCGGTCAAAACACCGTCGCGCTCAACATAATAGATTTTTGCAGGTATCTGCTGACCGCTGAGAGAAACCGTAACGTCCATGGTACCGGTGGGGTCTATCGGGTCATAACTCTTGCCCTTGAACTCATAGAACTGAACGGTTCCGGCGGTGTCCACGGTATAAACGACGGAAGAAATATCCGTTTTCATATACGGTATTTGAATTTCCTTTTGAGAGAGCGTTATTGCGGAGAGCTCGGCCTTTTCTTCACTCTTTGCCGAGCCCTGAGAAGAGCCGTCAGCAGTAGATTTAAGGTACAGTGCGCCGCCGAGCATCAAGAGCGCAAGCACCGCAACTATTACGGTAAAAACGGTTTTACCCTTTGTCGGAGCTTTTTTGTCATTGCCTGCATTAGGTTTTTGCGCTTCTTTTTCAACCGGAGTGCCGTCATTTTTGGTCTTTTCGTTTTTATCCATAAACGGAATACCACCTTTATTATAGTTTGCACTTTTTATACAGTTTTATATTATACTATGAGGCGACAAAAAAAACAAGCCGCGAAGACTTATTGTGTAACGGCACTTATTATAATCCGCAACAAAAACTTATCGGTTTTTGTCGTTTTTTTGCCGTGTGATATTGCATTTTTCAAAAAACTACATTATAATAATTTGTGTCACACTTAAGACGGTTGTGATACCGACCGTTTGAGGTGTGTTTTTTTATGTTTGAATAACGCCGCAGGCGAAAAACAAAAAAGGCTGATCCGCAGCCGTTTACAGGAGAAAAAAGTGAAAATAGGATTTGACAACGACAAGTATCTAAGTCTCCAATCGGAGCAAATCAGAAGCCGCATCGATGAATTCGGAGGTAAGCTCTATCTTGAATTCGGCGGAAAAATTTTTGACGATTATCACGCTTCGCGCGTGCTGCCGGGATTTTTGCCGGACAGCAAAATGAAAATGCTCATAGAGCTTAAAGACGAAGCGGAAATGATAATCGCAATAAACGCAAACGACATCGAAAAAAGCAAGGTGCGCGGTGATATAGGTATAACCTACGACCTCGACGTGCTGAGACTTATCGACATATACTCGTCCTTCGGGCTTGTTGTCAGAAGCGTGGTTTTAACGCAGTACAACTCTCAGCCGCTTGCAAAGGCTTTTTCCGAAAAGCTGAACTCACTCGGCATTGACGTTTATCGTCACTATGCCATTGACAACTACCCTACCGACGTAAAGCTCGTAGTCAGCGATGACGGCTACGGCAAAAATGATTTTATCAAGACCGAAAAATCGCTCGTCGTGGTAACGGCGCCGGGTCCGGGCAGCGGAAAAATGGCTGTTTGCCTGTCTCAGCTATATCATGAGAACAAGCACGGCGTTAAGGCAGGATACGCAAAATTCGAGACTTTTCCCATTTGGAATCTCCCGTTAAAGCACCCCGTCAACCTCGCATATGAGGCGGCAACGACCGACCTCAACGACGTTAACATGATAGACCCGTTTCATCTTGAAGCGTACGGGAAAACCACCGTAAATTACAACCGCGACATAGAGGTATTCCCTGTGCTCAACACTATTTTCGAGCGTATTTACGGAAGCTCGCCCTACCGCTCACCCACCGATATGGGCGTTAATATGGCAGGCTTTTGTATAACCGACGACAAGGTTGTATGCGACGCCGCAAAGCAAGAGGTTATAAGACGTTATTACAAAGCCCTCGTAAGAGAGAAAAACGGCGAAAAGGTTTCGGGCGAAATTTTCAAGCTCGACCTTTTGATGAAGCAGCTTGAGGTCTCGGTTTCGGACAGAAAATGCGTAGAGCCTGCAATAGAAGTGAGCAAAAAGACTAACGCTCCGGCAACGGCGGCATTGCTTCCCGACGGGCAGATTGTAACCGGCAAAACCTCATCTCTTCTCGGCGCAACCTCGGCAATGCTTTTAAACGCGTTGAAAACAATAGCCGGTATAGATGATTCGGTAAAGCTCATCTCGCCATCCGTCATAAGTCCCATACAGCACCTTAAAACAGAGCATTTCGGCAGTAAAAATCCGAGGCTTCATACGAACGAGGTGCTTTTGGCGCTTTCGATTTCCGCTGCAACCGACGAAAATGCGCAAAAAGCCATGGACGCTTTACAATATCTTCGCGGATGTGAGGTCCACTCTACCGTAATACTCTCTTCGGTAGACTCCGACACACTCTCAAAGCTTGGCATAAACGTCACATGTGAGCCCGAGCGCGAGACGAGAAATCTTTTCAACAGATAAAACACGGTGCTGCGCCGGGCAGGACGCACGGCATACCGCAGCACAGTCTTTATATATACTAAATCACGCGGGAAACCGCTCTCATAAGGAGAGAAATTTTATGGCAGCAAAGTATATTTTCGTAACAGGCGGCGTTGTTTCCGGTCTCGGCAAGGGAATTACCGCGGCTTCTCTCGGCAGACTTTTAAAGGACAGAGGTCTTAAGGTCACCGTAATGAAGCTTGACCCGTATCTCAATGTTGACCCAGGCACAATGAATCCCATACAACACGGCGAGGTATTTGTAACGGATGACGGAGCGGAAACGGATCTTGACCTCGGACATTATGAGAGATTCATTGACGAAAGCCTCACCAAAAACAGCTCATGCACATCCGGCAGCGTTTATTTTAACGTGCTTTCAAATGAGCGCAAGGGCGTTTACGGTGGGCAAACCGTTCAGATAATTCCTCACATAACAAACGAAATCAAGAGAAGAATCGCTCTTAACGAAACAGAAAATACCGACATAGTTATGGTGGAAATCGGAGGTACCGTAGGCGATATCGAAAGTCTTCCGTTCCTTGAGGCCATACGTCAGTTCGCTCAGGAAAGAGCCGGCAGATGTATGTTTATTCACGTGACGTTGGTACCCTTCCTCGGGGCATCAATGGAGCTTAAAACAAAGCCCACGCAGCACTCGGTAAAAGAACTGCTCGGCATCGGCATAAGGCCGAATGTTATAGTCCTCCGCACCGAGCATCACATAGACCGCGACATAAAGGAAAAGATTGCTCTCTTCTGCAATGTCCCATGTGAAAACGTAATAGAAAATATCGATCTTCCCACTCTTTATGAAATTCCGCTTGCACTTGAAAAAGAGGGACTTGACAAAATAGTTGTAAACACCTTAAAGATTGACTGCAAAGAGCCCGACCACACCGATTGGATGAATATGATAGACAAAAATTCGCATTTGTCAAAGGAGGTCAACATTGCGCTCGTCGGCAAATATGTTGAGCTTCACGACTCATACCTCAGCGTAAACGAGGCATTAAAGCACGGCGGACTCGACCACGACGCGCACGTCAACATCGATTGGGTCGATTCCGAATCAATAACCGAAGAAAATGTTGCGGAACGTCTTAAAAATGCCGACGGCATACTTGTCCCCGGCGGTTTCGGCACACGCGGAATAGAGGGAAAGATCGCCGCAGCAAAATATGCGCGCGAAAACAAGGTTCCGTATCTCGGCATTTGCCTCGGACTTCAGATAGCAATTATCGAATTCGCGAGAAACGTACTCGGTCTCAAGGATGCAAACACAACGGAAATTGATCCCAATACGGAAAACCCCGTAATTTATCTTATGCCCGACCAGCACAACGTAACCGATATGGGCGGCACCATGAGACTCGGCGCATACCCGTGTATGCTTGACGAGGGCTCAAAAGCATACAAAGCATACGGCAAGCAGCTCATTTCCGAGCGTCACCGTCACCGTTACGAGGTAAACAACGATTACAGAGACCTGCTTGAGAAAAACGGTATGCACATATGCGGACTCTCCCCCGACAAGCATATTGTTGAAATGGTAGAGCTCAAGGATCACCCGTGGTTTGTCGCAAGCCAGGCGCATCCCGAATTTAAATCGCGTCCGACAAAACCGCATCCCCTTTTCAGCGGACTTATAGGCGCCGCTCTCGATTACAGAGAAAGCAAATAAGACTTCAAAAAGTAAAGGCTGTAAAAACTCTCGTTTTTACAGCCTTTTTTATTGCTTTTAAATTTTTATATAAGCTCTCTGCCCATAAGCACGCCCATAACGCTTGCCATCATAAGGCCGCGAGTCCAACCGCTTGAATCGCCGAGGCAATGAAGCCCCTCAATATTCGTATTGAACTTCTCATCCATTTTAACCTTGTTTGAATAGAACTTGATTTCGGGGCCGTAAAGCAGCGTTTCCTCACTTGCAAAGCCGGGTACCACCTTATCGACAGCCTCTATGAATTTGATTATATTCATAAGAGTTCTGTACGGCATTGCGGCTGTAAGGTCACCTGCCACCGCGTCCGGAAGGGTCGGACGAACGTTACTGCGCGTCAAATCCTCCTGCCATGTGCGCTTACCTGCCAAAATATCACCGTATCTCTGAACGAGGATGTGACCGTCGGCAAGCATATTCACAAGTTCGCCGACTTTCTTTGCATACGGTATAGGCTCATCAAACGGCGGACGGAAATTGTGGCTGCAAAGAATAGCGAGGTTCGTATTGTCGCTCTTTGTATTTTTATAGCTGTGCCCGTTTACCACGGCAAGCGAGTTGTTGTCGTAATTCTCCTGGCTGACAAAGCCGCCGGGATTTTGGCAGAATGTACGCACCTTATTTGTAAACGGTTCGGGATAGCCTATAAGCTTTGACTCATACAGAGCCTCATTTACGTCCTCCATTACCTCGTTTCTGACCTCGACTCTGACGCCGATGTCAACGGTTCCGGGAAGATGCTCGATATTATGCTTTTTGCACATATCCTCAAGCCAATCGGCACCCTTTCTGCCCGTTGCTATGACTACATTGTCGGCGGAAACGGAAAATTTTTCGCTCTCCGGCTTACCGCACGGAAGGAATACCGCGCCTTTTGCTCTGCCGTCCTCGACAATCAAATCCACGCATTCCGTTTTAAAGATAATCTCAACGCCGTTGTCGGTAAGATGCTTTTCTATTTTCCCGTAAAGCTCCTGTGCCATTTCTGTGCCGAGATGACGTATGGGACAATCCACAAGCTTCAATCCTGCCTGTATCGCACGCAGTCTTATCGCCTTGATTTTTTCGTCGTGACCTACGCCCTCGACCTTTTTATCGGCACCGAACGAAAGATATATTCCGTCCGTATACTCTATCATCTGCTGAGCGAACTCATGCCCGATAAGGTCCGGCAAATTTCCGCCGACCTCGCAGCTGAGCGAAAGCTTGCCGTCTGAGAATGCACCCGCACCGGAAAAGCCCGTAGTGATATTGCAGTCGGGCTTACAGTTTACGCATTTACCCGTCTTGGCTTTGGGACAATGCCTCTTTTCCACGGGCAAGCCTTTTTCAACGATCATTATTTTTTTCTTTGAACCGTTTTTCAGCATCTCAAGAGCGGTAAAAATACCCGAGGGGCCTGCGCCGATGATCAATACGTCCGTTTTCAAATTACTCATTCCTTTACATAAAAAAACCGTAAATACCGACTTACGTTTTTCGGCTATTTACGGTAATCAGTTACTACTAATTACATATTATATTAGCACGACTCAGCCGTAATGTCAAGCGGACAAAAAAAGCGCCGCGCAAAGCTGAGCGTTGTGCGGCACAGATATGAATTTTGCATAGGTTTTATCAGTTGGGTGTGTAGAGATTTGCATACGGACGCGAAGTAGTGGGAACAAGCTTTGTGAACGGCACGGACATAATTTCATCAAAGCTCTTGCCGAACTTTTCACAGTAAGCGCGCACATGTCTTTGAAGCTCATCCGTATCGCGGCTGTCAAGCTCTTTTACGGCGGTTATATGCTCCGATATATTCTCCTGCGGCACCTCACCGCGTATGAATATTCTGCCGCCGTGCATACCGGTGGCACAATGCGGCCCGACAATCGGCAGCTTTTCCGAATTGTCGAGTCCGAGGACTATGAGTATTCCGCCGGCCATATATTCGCCGAGGAATGCACCTGCGACGCCGCCTATGACCACCACCGGCAAAAGCTCGTGAAACTCTTTCATATGAATTCCCGCTCTTGAGCCCGCGCGTTTTTCGACAAAAATATCGCCGTCGCGCATAGCGTAGCCGAGAGTATCGCCGACATGACCGTGTATTGTAACTGAGCCGCCGCCCATGGTATTGCCGACAGCCTCCTGACCGTTTCCGTACACCTCGATATTGCCGCCGTTTAAATACGCGCCCATATCGTTGCCGGGCGTTCCGTGTATTTCAATGGTTTTGCCCTTATCGAGTGCTGCACCTATATACCTTTGGCCGTTTACATCCTCGACGCGTATCATATCTTCACTTAAAAGCATTCCGCGTATCTCATTGTTTAATTCCTGAAAGCTGCGTTTTCCGGCTGTTATTATCATTTCGGACACCTCCGGTTAATTTCTGATTTGCTTATTCGCCCGCATGGCGAATTCCGAGTATTTCAAGTTCTCTGTCGTAGAGGCCGATACCTCGCAGCATAAGTCTGTTGCCCCTTAAAGAATCTATCGAGTTAAGCCCCATGCCGCCGAGCATCTCTTTTATCTCGTGATTCCACGCATTTACGAGATTTACCACGCGCGGAGTCATTTCGTCCGGGTCGAGCCTTTTTGTAAGCTCGGGCCGCTGAGTTGCGATACCCCAATTACACTTGCCGGTGTGGCATTGCTGGCACATATGGCAGCCCATGGCAATCAAAGGTGCGGTTGCGACATATACCGCGTCCGCTCCGAGGGCTATGGCCTTGACAACATCAGCAGAATTTCTGAAAGAGCCCGACACGACAAGCGAAACCGAATTCCTTATGCTCTCATCCCTGAGCCTTTGGTCTACCGCCGCCAAGGCGAGTTCTATCGGTATACCGACATTATCCCTTATTCTCGTGGGCGCCGCTCCGGTTCCTCCGCGGAAACCGTCCATAACTATTATGTCGGCACCTGCGCGCGCAACGCCTGAAACTATCGCCGAGCAGTTGTGTACGGCGGCTATTTTCACCGCAACGGGTTTTTTATACTGGGTGGCCTCCTTTAAAGACCAAATAAGCTGGCGCAAATCCTCTATCGAATATATATCGTGGTGCGGAGCGGGAGATATGGCATCCGAACCGGACGGTATCATACGCGCATTGCTTACCTCCACGGTAACCTTTTCGCCCGGAAGATGTCCGCCTATGCCGGGCTTTGCGCCCTGCCCTATCTTGATTTCGATAAACCGACAGTTATTTAAATACTGCTTGTGAACGCCGAATCTGCCCGATGCAACCTGTACTGCGGCATAATCGGTAAAATCTGTAAGACCCGGGTGAAGTCCGCCCTCACCGGTATTAAAAATCGTTCCGAGCTCTTTGGCTGCCATAGCGAGCGTTTTTTGAGCATTGAACGAAATCGAGCCGAAGGACATTGCCGAAAACATAATCGGGGTTTCGAGCTTTACCTGCGGCGGCATAACCGTCTTGAGCCTTCCGTCCTCGGTGAACTCTATCTTGTCGGGCTTTCTGCCGAGGAAGGTTCTTATCTCCATAGGTTCTCTCAAGGGGTCTATGGAGGGGTTTGTTACCTGGCTCGCGTTTAAAAGCATTTTATCCCAATAAATTGGATACGGCTTATTGTTTGACATACCCGAGAGCAAAACGCCGCCGGTAGTCGCCTGCTTTATAATTTCTTTCTGCGCCGTCGGAGTCCAGTTAGCGTGGTCGCGATACGCCATATCGTATTTTACGATTTTTATCGCGTGCGACGGGCAAATCACGGCACAGCGATGGCACGCCACACACTTTCTCTCATCAGCCAAAACGGCTTTTTTATCCTTCGAGAAAAAATGCACCTTGTACGAGCATTCCTTGACGCATGCACCGCAAAGCGTACAGCGGTCGCGGTTTCTCTCTATATCAAATTCGGGAACGGTAAAATCCATTATCTGTCGCCCTCCCTTGCAAACGGAATAAATATCGGAGTGCCGCCGTCAACCGCGGCTATTTTTTCGGGATCTGGGCAAATTATGCGTATAGCCGATTCCTCTGACGCAAAATATGTTTTGTTACCCTTTTCCGCAGTGATAAGCGAACGCAGTTTAAGCCTGTCGTTAAGAGCGAGCAAGCCGTGCTTTGAGCCTACCAATATCGAGAACGGACCGTTTATCAGCGCGCTTGAATACGCAGTCCTGAGAACGGTGTATACCTTCTGCTTTTCCTCGGGCATACGGTCTATAACGTCCCATTCGGGTGCCGCCAATATCTGCGCCGCCGTATCAAGTCTTAAGCCCTGACGCCTTACAAGCAAATCAAAAAGATAGGTTATAACCTCGGTATCGGTCTGTAAATTACAGCGATAACCGAATTGCTCAACGTAACGTCGATTTGCGTCATAGCTTGAAATCTCGCCGTTATGGACTATTGACCAGTCAAGCAGCGTAAACGGGTGCGCGCCGCCCCACCAGCCGGGAGTGTTCGTGGGAAATCTGCCGTGAGCGGTCCACGTGTGAGCCTTGTAGTTTTCAAGCATATAATATTCGCCGACATCCTCGGGGTAACCGACGGCTTTAAACGCGCCCATATTTTTTCCGCTTGAAAAAACGAACGCACCGTCTATCTCGTTATTTATTTTGATAACGCAGCGAGCCGTGTACTCGTCCTCGTCAAAGTCGTTCTTTTTGATTTTACTGGCCGGTACGGCTCCGAAATAACGCCATATAAGCGGCGCGTGGTGTATTGACTTTACCTTACGCGTAGGTATCTGCTCAAAATTCTCTATGTCAAAGTGTCTGAATAAAAACTCCTCGGTTTTAATTCGTGCATCATTGTCGTCATAGAAAATATGGAAAGCAAACAAATCCTCATAGTCGGGATAAATCCCGTAAGCCGCAAAGCCGCCACCGAGACCGTTTGAGCGGTCATGCATCAGCGCAATGCAGTCTATTATATCCGTGCCGTCAAAGCGTTCGCCCGTTCTGTCGATTATCGCCGCTATGGCACAGCCGGACGGTATACGCACTTCGCCTTCTTTTTTGAGCATAAAAACATCTCCGGTTTTAATTTATTGCATATCGCAAAATGAAAGTTTTACGTTGGCAACTTTCACTTTGATATAAATATGGGAAATATTTTATATCGGATTTTAATTTTTTTCAAGTGGATTAGCCCTTGTTTTTCAACAATTACACAGAAAAAGCAGATTGCAAGAACACTGTTTTTGATTTTTACGTTTTTTATATAATTTGACTAAATATTTTTCGTAAAATTCATTTTGCAGCATTCGAGTGAATTCAAGCTCACCGAACAGTACAAAAAAACAACGAACGACAACGCTCTCAAAAACGTCGAATTTCGCTGTATTCTTTGATTTTTTCGCCGTAATGTGATTTAATATTTACTGTGCGCAACGCGGAATGATGCAGCGCTGTTAACGTTTTTAATCGGAGGAATGAATTATGATAGGAATAGTTGATGTAGGCGGAGGTATGCGCGGCGTTTTCGGCTGCGGCGTCACCGATTTTCTGTTGGATAACGATATAACCTTTGACTACTGCCTGGGCGTATCCGCCGGGAGTGCCAATTTAGCGTCCTATGTATCAAGACAGCGCGGCAGAAATTACAGATACTACACCAAATACTCGCTGCGTCCCGAATATATGAGCGCATTCAATTTTGTAACAAAGCATTCGTTTTTTGACCTCGACTATGTCTATTCCGTGCTATCCGATTCCGACGGTGAGGACCCATTGGATTACAAAACTCTTTCGCAGTCAAATCAAATCTACAAGGCTGTTGCCACCAACGGCGAAACGGGAGAGCCGCATTACTTTACAAAGGACGATTTCCGTCAGGACTTCTATGAGCCGTTAAAGGCCTCGAGCGCGATACCCGGTGTTTGCAAGCCTGTAAGCATAGACGGCACCGACTACTTCGACGGTGGGGTTTCCGACCCGATCCCCGTTGAAAAGGCACTTGCGGACGGCTGCGACCACGTATTTCTCATACTGACAAAGCCGATTGATTTCGTCAAAAAGCCCGAAATGTTCAAGAGCGCATACACAAAGGTATTGAAAAAATATCCCGCCGTTATCAAAAAGCTGAATATACGCCACGAAACATATAATAACGAAATCAAAAAAGCACTTGAATTATCAAAAGAGGGTAAGGTCACGATTATAGCTCCGGATGGCGGATATTCTGTCACCGCATTTACAAGAAATATACGAGAATTAAATCATCTTTACAACGAGGGCTATATAAAGGCGGGAGAAATCCTTAAAAATAAGGGTTATTTGTGATTTTTTGTCTATATCGCTGAAATAATCGCTACTTATCTTATTACTGTTGAAATTTGCTTAATATTAGTATAGTATAGACAAAGAGAAGTTTAAAAAACGCATTTTTTCTCAATATATTTGGAGGTTTTGTATGAATTATTCACTTTCCAAGAAGAAAGCAAAAGAGCTCGTCGAAGCAAAACTTTCTCACTTTATGGGAGTTTCTCCCGAGGAGGCTACCGACGAGCAATACTATAAGGCTATTGCTCTTATCGTCCGTGACATGATGAGTCAGGGTAGAACCGAATTTTCGGAAAAGGCCGCAAAGGCGGGAACGAAAAAGGTTTACTATCTCTGTATGGAATTCCTCATGGGACGTTCTCTTAAAAACAATCTTTACAATTTAAATCTCACAGACGTTTTCGCGAGTGTTCTCGCCGACTACGGAGTTAAGCTTGAAAACCTTTATGAGTGCGAACCGGACGCAGGTCTCGGCAACGGCGGCCTCGGCAGACTTGCCGCCTGCTATCTTGACGCGCTCGCAACCGACGGATACCCTGCAAGAGGATATTCCATACTTTATGAATGCGGAATTTTCAAGCAGAAGCTTGTTGACGGCTGGCAGACCGAGCTTCCGGACTTTTGGCTTCCCGGCGGCGAGGTTTGGCTTGTCCCCCACGAAGAGAGCGCACTTGAGGTTCGCTTTGAGGGCAACGTAAACGAATCGTGGGACGGCGGTTTCCACCATGTAGACGTTGAGAATTACAAACCCGTACAGGCGGTTCCGTATGATATGTATGTTGCGGGTAAAGACGGAAAGGGAATTTCCGTGCTTCGCCTTTGGGCCGCTAAAGCACCGGCTCTTGATATGACCCTCTTTAATCAAGGCGACTATATGCGTGCTATGGAGCAAAACGCCATGGCCGAAGTCATTTCAAAGGTTCTCTACCCTGCCGACAACCACCCCGAGGGCAAGAGTCTTCGTCTTCGCCAGCAGTATTTCCTTGTATCGGCGTCAATTCAGGATATAGTTCACAGACATCTGCGCGTATTCGGCACAATGGATAACTTCCCCGAAAAGGTTGCCATCCACATAAACGACACGCACCCGACGCTCGCAATACCCGAACTTATGAGAATACTCCTCGACGAATGCGGCTACGGCTGGGACGATGCATGGAAGATAGTCACAAAATCCGTAGCTTACACCAACCACACCGTTATGAAAGAGGCTCTCGAATGCTGGCCGGAGGATATTTACAGCCGCCTGCTTCCGAGAATTTATCAGATAACAAAAGAGATAGACAATCGTCTGCGCTCCTTTGTATGGCAGGCAACAAACAATGCCGATCAGGTTGAGAGAATGGCTGTTGTTTCAAACGGCGTTATACGAATGGCTAATCTCTGTGTTGCATCTTCGCACAGCGTAAACGGCGTTTCGGCGCTCCACAGCGAAATTCTTAAGGAAACCGTATTCCACGATTTCTACGTTCTCACGCCCGACAAATTCAAAAATGTCACAAACGGTATTGCCCACAGACGTTGGCTCTGCCAATCAAACCCCGAGCTTACCGCACTTCTCACCGAGCTTATCGGCGGTGGCTTTGTGTATGACGCAAACGAGCTTTTAAAACTCCGTGAATTCAAGGACGATGAAAAGGTTCTCGAAAAGCTGCGTGAAATCAAGACGCACAACAAGGAGCATTTTGCCGCACTCGTTAAGAAAAATACCGGCATAGAGCTTGATCCGACCTCAATTTTTGACGTGCAGGTAAAGAGACTTCACGAGTACAAGCGTCAGCATCTTAACGCGCTCAATATTCTTGCCGATTACCTTATGATTAAGGCAAATCCGAATATTGATTACACTCCGCACACTTACATCTTCGGCGCAAAGGCAGCCGCAGGCTACTATATGGCGAAGAAAATAATCAGCTTTATATATGCTCTCGGCGAAATGATAAACAACGACCCCGACGTAAATGGCAGACTCAAGGTTGTTTACATTGAGGATTATAACGTAACAATGGCCGAAAAGCTTATGCCGGCCGCCGACATTTCGGAGCAGATTTCTCTTGCCGGCACAGAGGCGAGCGGTACGGGCAATATGAAGCTTATGCTCAACGGCGCCATAACCCTCGGCACAATGGACGGTGCAAACATTGAAATCCATGACGCCGTAGGCAGCGACAACATCTTTATTTTCGGCATGAAAACTCCGGAGGTAAACGAGCTTAAGCGCCGCGGCTACAACCCGATGAATTACTACAACAACAATCAAGAGCTGCATAACGTCATTGACTTCATCGCGAAAAATGATATTGCAGGAAAGCGTTTCCCCGAAATTGCCAACATCATCAACAATGACCCGTATATGGTTCTTGCCGATTTTGCCGATTACAGACGTGTGCAGCAGTATGCCGCTTCCGTTTGGGCGGATAAGAAAAAGTGGCAGCAGATGTCGCTTATGAACATCTCCGGTGCAGGTATCTTCTCGGCAGACAGGGCAATACATGAATATGCCGATAACATTTGGCATACAAAATCCGCATTCAACGGCGAGACATACCAGGTAAACGAGCCTGCAAAGGTAAAAAAAGAGGCAGCCGAACAAATCACAGAGAAAAAAGTTGCAGAGGCGAAAGCCCCTGAAAAAAAAGCCGAAAATAAACCGGCAGAAAAAAAGCCAGCAGAAAAAAAGGCAGCCGCAAAAACAGCCGCTTCCGCAGGCAAAAAGGCTAAGAACTGTCTCTTATACACATCT
>ENA-OZMZ01000217-OZMZ01000217.1-human-gut-metagenome-genome-assembly--contig:-NODE-217-length-19472-cov-5.934439_pt1 | contig 19472 bp, 9 predicted proteins | sample MGYA00244197_ERZ653829 | MGnify/ENA primary metagenome ERZ653829 (study PRJEB26926, sample SAMN06164791) | human gut metagenome | biome: ENVO:00009003; feature: ENVO:2100002; material: ENVO:00002003...
ACGAGATTGCCTCTTGTCTCGTGGGCTCGGAGATGTGTATAAGAGACAGTACCAATTCTAATGTGATATAGCTTAGATCATTACCATCAGCTACGATTTCCGTTCTGTCCGCAGATAATCTGATCTTTTCAACCTTACCGGCACTTTCCAACGTTGCAGTGCCCACTTCACCGCCTTTATTATAACTTACGGCTTTCAATATTCCATGGGCATAAGGTACTTCCCAGACAAGCGTATTTTTCTTATCGGCAGTATTTTCTTGTTTTCCTAAAGATTCCCCATTCAAGAACAGTTCAACCTGTTCACAATTGGAGTATACAGATACTGTCATCTTTTTCCCCTCATATCCCGGGAAATTCCAATGATCCACAACATCCGGAAAATCCCATACACTCCAATCTGCCTTATTCGGATTCAGAGGGAAAGAAGGAACAGGAGGTGTCACAACAATATGGGATACCGGTGCATCACTCCATAACGTTTCACGCAAATAGGACTGAGGACGACGTTCGCCCGAAAGATTCAAATCACCACAATTGGCATGATTCCAAGGAAAAATACGTTTATCAAGCGGATACCCACACCAGCCGATACTTGCCTCACCAATATAGTCAAAAGCAGTCCAGATAAAATCGCCGATCACCCATGAATGATCTTCCACTCCTTTCCAATAATCATAAGCCTGGGATGCGTAGGACTCCGAAGCATAGATAATGCGGTCCGGGTGACGTTTGGCATCCGATTCATAACGGTTTAAACAGTAATTATAACCACAAACATCCAGAGGAGCCAGAAAATCATCCGTTGCATCAACAATAGAATTAACTCCCGCCGTAACAGGCCGCGTTGTATCAAGCGTCTTCACAAAACCTGTCAACTCCCTGCATACCTCTACCACTTCAGCAGTTTCTTTGTCTTTGATTTCGTTGCCGATACTCCACATTATGACACAAGGGTGATTTCTATCCCGCGCAACCATGCTATACAGATCTTCTTTCCATAACTTATCAAAATACTGTCCGTAATCATCCTTGTAATGACCTTGTCGCCACATATCAAAAGCCTCATCTATCACCAACATACCTAAACGGTCACAGGCATTGAGTAAAGCAGTTGAGGGGGGATTGTGGGATAAACGCAGCGCATTGAAACCAGCAGCTTTCAGTAGTTCTATTTTCCTTTCCTCTGCCCGGTCAAAAGCCTTTGCACCCAAAAGGCCATTGTCATGATGGATACATCCGCCTTTTAGTTTCATGGATTTACCATTCAGTTGGAAACCATTCTCTGCGCTAAATGCAATATTGCGTATACCTATTGAAATACATTCTTCATCTATTATTTTATTGTCTTGCAGAAGACGGTTTACAACTTTATATAAGTAGGGGTTGTCTGTAGACCATAATTGCGGAGAAGCCACTTCTAATGTATGGCCAACCTCTGTTTTTTCTTTGTTATCCAATGTTACCTGTTGCTCTTTCCGGGCTACAGTGCGATTCTCCTTATCTACAATCTGCGTTTCCAGAATCACTTTTCCGTTTGCTTTCTCAGTATTTGCCAGAATACTCTGTACATGTACCTCCGCTCTATTTGCTGTGGCAACAGGTGTAGTGATAAATGTTCCCCAAGTTTCAAAATGCAGCGGATTGGTTATCCTCAAGAAAGTATGCCTGTAGATCCCCGAACCTGTATACCAACGACAGTTCAGACCTTCATTCTTTACACGAACAGCTATCAGATTTTTTTCTCCAAATCGCACATAGTCTGTTATATCCAGCTCGAATGCAGTATATCCATAAACATGATCGGCTACATGGCGATCATTTACCCAAATGTCTGCATTCATATAAATTCCATCGAAAGCGACAGCAATACATCTCCCTTTCTCAGCTGCATCCACATAGAAATGTTTTCTATACCAGCCAGTTCCACCCACAGTAAAACCTCCCGAAACCTCGGTGACAGCATCTGCAGTAAAAGGAGAATTTGTTCCAGGGATATCTTCAATACTCCAATCGTGCGGGAGGTTCACCTGACGCCATTGTGAGTCATCTAAATCTGATCTCTCACCTTCAACAATATCCCCACGATAGAACAACCACTCCTCATCGAAAGATTGTTCCCGAAGGGTGGGTTTCTTTTCACTGCAACTACTCAATCCCAACGTTATTAACAAAAACAATAGGCTGTATATACTTCTCATATCATTATATTTAGCAGAGCAAAGGCCGGCCTTCAGACAGGATCTTCATCCGGCCAGCCTCTATCTGGAATTTATTTCAATTATTTACCACCCCATTCCGGTGCCTGAACCAAAGCTCTGTTGTTGTCTAACTCTGATTGAGGTATAGGCCATACATATCCTTTTGACGAATCGAAGATATGAGAACCTGCCCCACCGTCTGCCCGGCATCTTTCATATGCTTTATCCATTTCTTTCCAGCGCATAAGATCAAAATAACGGGTACCTTCCAAAGCCAGTTCCACTCTTCTTTCATGCTTCACCACGTCGAGCAATTGATCATAAGAGAGATTGGAACCTTCAGCATCTTCCACCTTCGGCATCATCACATCGGCACGCTGGCGCACCTGGTTCACCATTGACATAATTTCGTCTTTACCCGTATTTTGCTTAGCCAAAGCTTCAGCACGCATTAACAGTACATCAGCGTAGCGAATGACATACATATCCTGATTATCGGCAGCCCATGTAGTAGGCTGATTCTGATATTTACGCATAAACAACTGGAATGGACTGTTCCAGGACCACCATGCATCACTTACCTTGCCGTCATACGTATCACCATTTTTCGTCATCAGTGTATACGTCAGACGCGGGTCGCGAGTTGAATCATCATCCGGATCATAAATTCCCGAAGAGGTAATAGGTTTACCATCCTTGCAATAAAAATCGTTTGCTAAATTCGGATAAGGCAACTGCCATTCCATCGGATAACCGTAGTTATAAGCTAAGAAACCACCCTCACCATTTTGTTGGTCGGTATTTTTAAAGCGAATGGCAAATACTATTTCTTTGCTGGCACCACCAGCTTCCGTAAACAGGGTACTGTAATTCGGGTCTATTTCATATTGGCTCAGGTTAATAACCTGTAAAGCAGCATCGGCAGCCTCCTTATACATCTCATTGTACAGGTATACACGGGTCAGTAAGCCCAATGCGGCACCTCTGGTAGCACGGCCTCTATCAGCCGTAACAGGTAACATACCTTCGGCAGTAATGTCCTTCAGGTCCTTGATTATGTCAGCTACAATTTCTGATTTCTGCGACTTAGGTACCTGGCTCGTTTCAGTAGTCAACACATTAAACACCTTCGGAACATCACGGTACAGACTGGTCAGGTGATTATAAAACAACGCTCTGATGAACTTAGCCTCACAAACAATTCTTGTACCTGCTTCTTCACCTATTTTACCGTTCTCCAGCATTTGCGGTACTTTTTCAATAACATTATTGCATCGTGCAATACCTGCATAAGAAGCATTCCATACAGCCTTAGTAACAGCTGCTGTGGGGCTCATGGTATTGGTAGTGATCACATCGGGGCCCACCCACGGAATCCAGGCAAAATAGCCGTTATCCGTAGCAAATTCCAATTCACGCAAACTACAAGTATTTCCACCCGGCCAGCAAAATCCCAAGCTACCTTCACTTTGCAAAGCATCGTAGCAACCTACCAACGCTTTAGTCGCATCAGCCTCTGTATTCCAAAAATTACCGTTAGACAACTCTGACAAAGATTCACGATCCAGGAAGTCTGAACAAGAAAAGAGGGAAAAGGCTAATGACAAAATAACTGAATAATATATTTTTTTCATGATCTTCTTTATTTTAAATTATAATGTAATGTTTAAGCCCACAGAGAATGTCTTGGCATTGGGATAAGCATGACCGCGAGTATCGGTTCCATACTTTTCAGGATCGTAATCGTCAATGCCGGTAATAGTCAGGATATTCTGTGCAGAAACATATATTCTTAAGCGTTCCAGTTTCGCCTTGCGAATCCATTCTTGTTTGAAAGAGTATCCCAATTCAATATTCTTCAGACGCAGGTAAGAAGCATCTTTCAACCAGAATGAAGAGGGTTGGCTGTTATAGTCACCATTACCCAGACGCGGGAAGTTCCCGTTAGGGTTAGCGCTTTCAGAATAACGGTCCAGGAATGCCGTCGTAACATTACCCGAAACGGTAGGATAATCCATCACAATACGGTCTACACCAGCTACACCCTGGAAGAAAGCAGAGAAATCAAATCCTTTGTAAGCGGCATTCAAACCGAAACCGTAAGTAAAATCAGGGAACGGATTACCGATCACTGTACGGTCGTAAGTATCCACTACTCCATCCGGTTTACCTTCCGGACCGCTGACATCTTTGTAACGGACATCACCCAACTTCAAAGCACCACCGCCAACAGAATTCTTTTCATTAGCTTCATCCACTTCAGCCTGTGTGCGATACAATCCATCGGCTACATAACCATAATAAGAATTGATAGGATGTCCTTCCAGATTAATAGACCAGTCTGTAATCCATGAATCTTTACCGTGCAGGTCGAGAATTTCATTCTTCACCTTACTGAAGTTGACATTTGCACCGAATTTCCAGTCGCCCCATTGATCATTATAACCTAATGCGAATTCCCAACCTTCATTCTTTACTGATGCAGCATTCACATAAGGTTCAGTAGAAATACCCACAATTCCGGGGATGGGCAATTGCAGCAAAATATCAGAAGTCTTCTTGTAGAAATAGTCAGCAGTAAGGGTAATCTTGTTATTCAGGAAAGCGGCGTCTATACCTATATCCGTAGTAGCGGTTGTTTCCCATTTAATGTCAGGATTAGCCAATGAGGAAATAGCCACACCCGAAACTTTGTTGTCACCCCATACATAGTTATTACCCAAACCGATATATTGTGCAAACGGATAGTAACCGATCTCCTGGTTACCCAGTTCACCCCAGCTACCTCTTAGTTTCAACTGGCTGATAAAGCTATATTTCTCCATGAAAGCCTCTTGAGCAATGTTCCAGCCCACAGATACAGAAGGGAAATAACCGGTACGGTTCTTTTTAGGTATTCTGGAAGACTCATCACGACGGAGGTTGAATTCAGCCAAATAGCGATCCTTGTAATTGTAGTTCACACGGCCAAAGAATGATCTCAAAGCAGCTTCGGCAGCATCTCCCTTAGCAGAAGTACTTAAAGCACCGTTCAATACGGTGATATTGTCGCTCGGAAGATCTTCACCTGTTGCCGTGGTAGAACGGAAATTATTATATTGGTTAGACTGCCCCAGCAAGAAGTTGAAAGCATGGCCGTTCACATCAAAGTGATAAGTAATAATGTTTTCGTTGATCCACTGAGTTTCGGAATAATAAGCATCGGTCAGGTAATTCTTACCACTACCTCCCACAGGGTTACCATACGAATCCTGAGGAATATAAGCAGGTTCAGCACCAATACTGTTCCATTGGTTATATTGATAAGCAAAGCTGGTCTTGATAGACAGGTTCTTAATCGGTTCTATTTCCAGGAAAGCCTTACCGTCAAAACGGCTGTATTTCTTCTTTGAGGTTATGGTAGTGGCATAAGCCGGATTCTTAATAGCCTGCATTTTATCGTTACCATCCACAAATCCCCATTCACCATTGCTGTATTTATAAGGTACCGAAGGACGGGAATGCCATTTCATCTGTTCGAATACATAGTAAGTACCAATGGTAGGTTCCTCTACTTCTTCATGGTTACCAGAAACATTCAGTCCTAAAGTGATTATATCAATGAACTTGCTGTCAGCATTCAGACGGAAATTAAAACGGTCAGTACTTGTACCTTCCATGATACCATCCTGTCCCATATATCCTACCGAACCCATATAATGAGAAGTGGCATTACCACCCGACATAGACAAATGGTGGGTCTGGATAGGAGCAGAACGGAATATTTTGTCCGACCAGCGGGTATTGGCAAACAAATCCGGTCTTGATCCATCTTTCATTTGCTGAATCATTTCAGGAGTAAAATTCGTAGTTACATCTCCCATTGCCTCATTCTGCTCATTATAAAGAGTAGCCCAATCCCATGAATTAATATATGTAGGCAGAACCGTAGCTTTCTGTACACCATAGGATCCGCTGTAAGATAGTGTCTTCTTGTCTGCATTTCCTCGTTTCGTTGTAACCAGAACTACACCGTTGGCAGCACGTACACCATATATAGAAGCGGAAGCCGCATCCTTCAATACTGATATGTTTTCAATATCATTCGGAGAAACACTGTTGAGGCTTCCCTCCACACCGTCAATCAGCACCATAGGATTACTGTCACCAAAAGTGTTTATACCGCGGATACGGATTTCCACATCTCCCTCAGCACCGGGTTGCGCAGAGAAAGAGCTCACGGTAACACCACTCATTCGTCCTTGCAGCAAACTGGAAGTATTGGATACCGGAATGTCTTTAATATCATTGACCTTTACAGAAGATACCGCTCCCGTCAGATTGGCTTTTTTCTGCGTACCATAGGCTACAACCACAACTTCATCGATCAACTCCGAGCTTTCTTTCAATACAATATTGATTTGCTGGTTTGCCCGGGCTATTTTCACGACTTGCGTTTCATAACCTATATAAGAAATCACGAGATTTTGTCCTACTGATGCCTGAATAGAGAAATGTCCGTCTACATCTGTAATCAGACCATTCGTAGTACCTTCTACTACTACAGAGGCTCCAATTATCGCTTCACCGGCAGCATCCTTCACAGAACCTTTTACAGTTACAGCCTGTTGTGTAACGGCTGATGTTGAAGAACCGAGATCTTTTTCCGTTGATGCATAGGAGAAAGTTACTCCACCAAGGAATAGCAATCCGAAGATGATTCGTCTTTGCAAAACATGTTGTTTATTCATAATATTTTTAATTAAAAAGTTACTGATGCAAAAGTCCCTGTTTCTTTATAAACAGAATAACAGAAAAGCACAAAAGAATAACAAATTCCTGTATCCGCTATCAAAAACAGGAATTTGTTATCAATCGGCACGATTCTTATATTTTTAAGCGCCTTCAAAAAGAAGGGGATCGCTTATTTTTTCCTACTTTTGAATATTGAATTTTAATCACTACGCTATGACTAGAATAAGATTTATTTTATACTCTTTCTTATCGCTTCTCCTTTGTGGATGCAGCCCTTCAAATATAACTAATGCTGATAAGGTCCGATTGATTTTAGATACGGACTTGGGACCTGACTACGATGACGTGGGTGCCATGGCAGTGATGCATGCCTTAGCTGATAGTGGATATGTAGATATACTGGCTACTGTATCTTCTAATAAGTCCGAATTAACAATTCCTTGCATTGAAATCATTAATACATACTTCAAGCGACCTGATATTCCTCTTGGCGTTGCCAAAGGAGAAAGTGCAGTCACATTGGAATGCCCGCACAACAAGAAATGGACTGAAGTCTTGCCTCAGAAATATCCCCACCGGATAGCCAAATCATCAGATGCCCCCAATGCCGTCAAGGTATATCGCTCTGTTTTATGCACGCAACCGGATAATAGTGTCACAATCTGCACCATCGGAGCTTTCTCCAACCTAAAAGAACTACTACAATCAAAAGGAGACGAATTTTCACCGGAAACAGGAATAGAACTTGTACGCAGAAAGGTTAAAAAGTTAGTTTCCATGGCAGGAATATTCCCCGAAGGACGAGAATATAATGTATATTGTGACGCTTCCTCCTCCTCTTTCGTTGTGAACCATTGGCCTACAGAAATTATTTTCTGTGGATTCGAGATTGGCTACAACATAATAACCGGTCGCCGGGTTAGCCGGATGCCTGTAGAAAATCATCCTATAAAAGATGTGTTTTTACTAAGCATGTCGCAGGGAGAACCACAAGGTAGATGGAGTTGGGATCAGGCAACTGTTTGGGTAGCCATAAAAGACTATACACCTTATTATATCAGTGAACGGGGAATTATATCTGTAGACTCTGAGGGTAATAATACATGGAGAGCTACAAAAACAGGAAAGCATATCCGTTTAATAGAGTCTTTACCTGCAAAAGAAATGGAGGATTTACTCGAACAATATATGATGCATTGCCCTAAACATTAAAATTATGAGAAAGCTATTATTTATATTCGTACTCTTTTTAGCTTCCACTGCCGGAGCACAGAAGCTATTGCATTATGATTTAGCAGATGGATTATCAAGTTCTGAAATCACTTCTATCTGCGAAAATGACTATTATATGTGGATTGCCACAGAAGATGGGCTCAACCGTTTCGACGGACATCGGTTTAAAGTCTATAAATCGGGGAAAGCAACAAACAACAGTCTTAAGAATAATAATATAGAAACCTTGTTCCTTGATTCCAAAGGCTTGTTATGGATTGGCTTTAAGACCGGAGGAGTAGACATATACAATCCGCGGACCGACCAGTTCATCCACCTCAATGAGCAGGTTTCCGAACCCATCCCTAACCGGATTGTTTCCATATTCGAAGACTCTGATCATAACATCTGGTTGGGAAGCTGGGAAGAAGGTATATGCAAATTAACTCCCAAGAATACAGAACGTACCAGTTTCACAACCGAACGCAGCCATTCAGGAGCCATTGTCTCCAGTTTTGTGGAAAAGCCTAAAGGACATATATGGATCAGCACCTATACAGGACTTGTGATGTACAACTCCCGAAAACAAACATGGACAGACATTACTCCCAAGAATCAGACCATCACACAACTACACGACACCGGAGAAGACAATACACTGTATTACTCTTCATGGGATAATGCGCTCTATGAATTAACCTGGAGCCAACAACCCGAACAAGCCCGGACCATCCATCTGCATAACAGCAATACCCCCATATACCGCATAGAAGGAGAAGCAAACAAACTTCTGATCGGCACCTGGGGAGAAGGAATAAAAGTATATGATAAAGAGCAAGAGCGTATTTATCCACTACCCGGCACAGAACATCTGGGTACCACTTTTATCAATGCCATTTATAAAGATAGCCTTGATAACATCTGGATAGGTTCATACGGAAAAGGACTCTATAAGTACTCCTCCTCAGACAGGGGAATCAGCCAGTTGCTCTCAATTCGTAAAACGCATTCTCCCATCACTTCTATCGCCCTTTTACAAGACAAAATATTGTTGGGAACCTTAGGCGACGGTATGTATCATTTCGATATGCGTACCTCTACTGAAAAGGAGAATTATAAAAGCAAAGACAAATTCAAGGACCATATCTTATCTATCGGGCAAAATAAGGATATTACATTAGTGGGGCACGATGGCATAGGATTACTATATTCTTTCCAGAATAATAATTCGCAGGGAATTCAATGGAAAGAATTTACGGCAAGCACTGAATTAGAAAAGATTACGACTTTCTATATAAAAGACAATAAAGTGTGGATAGGCACCAAACAAAACGGTCTGATGTCCCTATGCCTGGACAAGAAGAACCGGCAAATAAAAGATTATATCCATTATGACTATTTCAGTCGGGACAGGATAAACGCTATCATACCTTATCGTGACAATCAATTGTTTATAGCTTCACATAACGGGCTCTCCATCTTCAATGCATCAGATCAGGTCACTCTAAAAGACAAAATCATCGACCAGGAGATTGTGTACTCTATCATAGAAGATAAAAGTAATAAATGCTGGTGGATAGGAACATCAAACAATCTGTTGAAGATGGAAGTATCCAATGATTCACTGCAAGTTTCTACCGCATTCCCTACATACCCATTGCCGCAAGGGGCCATCAAGTCATTGTTGCTCGATGATAACCAGAATCTATGGTTCTTTATCGGTGAGAAGATATTCTGCTACATAAACAGTGAACAGCGCATCTGCGAACCGAATATCAGCTATTGGGGCAACTCTTCTATCCTTTCAGCCGAAAAAATAACCTATGAAAACAAAGAATATATCCTGTTCGGCAATACCGAACAACTCATGGTTGTGGATGTGGAAAAGGCGCTGCATCAGTATGATAAGACCAAACTCATATTGACTGATCTGGAAATCAACCACCAAAAGATACAGGTAGGCGATACGATAAACAACCGGGTGATTTTAAAAGAGAATACCGAATATATTCCTTCCATCACCCTGTCTTATGCCTCCAAATGGATATCCCTGTCCTTTACTGAAATAGGGGAAGCCAACTACTGCAATAAATACCTATACAGGATGATCGGTTTTACCGACAGCTGGCAATATCTCGATATGTCCGTACCCCTGACCTTCTCACAACTTAACCCCGGCACATACACCCTGGAAATTATGAAATATAACGAAGAGTCAGGCACCAAGCCATGCTGGTCCATGAGCATTATTGTCGCTCCGCCCTGGTGGAAAACACCTTTGTTCTATTTCATTTCCTGCCTGATTATCCTGTTGAGCATCGCACTCATAATATATATGATTATCAGACACTACAGAAGAAAGAGTATACAAAAGATACAGGAGATGGAGACTTTGAAGAAAGAAGAACTATTAAAAGAAAAGGAAAGTTTCTTCGAAAGTCTCGGGCACGACCTGATTACGCCTTTATCTTTGATACTGGCACCTGCCAATGATATGTTGCGTGAAACCAAAGAAGATGATATTCAGTATGAAAGGCTATCCATTATCACCAAGAATGCTGCATTCTTATCCGATCTGTTTTCTACAATCCTTGACTTCAAGCGAGTGGAATTCTCTGAAGTAAAGATAAACAATAGAAACATAGAAATCGTATCATTCTGCCGCATCATAGTGAATGCATTCAATTATCTGGCAAGCTCTAAAAAAATCCAGCTATCCTATCAGGCCAACATCCCCTCCATACACATATGGATTGACAGTGTGAAGTTTGAAAGGATTTTATATAACTTACTGAGTAACGCCATTAAGTACACCCCCGATCAAGGCAGTGTATCGGTGGCACTGGAATATATAGATGGACAATTGAGTGTATTCATAAAAGATACGGGACCGGGTATCAATCAGTTATACCAGGCAACCGTATTCAATAAATTCTACCGGGAACCCCAATACAATAAGGAAAACACTCCCAACGGATTGGGCATAGGATTATATGTCGTGAAGAAATTCGTATCAGTAATGAACGGCACAGTTTCTATTGACTCACAACCCGGACAAGGCACCACACTGTGCATCAAACTACCGGTAGAGAATTCAGAAGAATATCAGGAAACAACTGATATTACCGAATTTAAAGCACAGGCAACCAATATAGAGAACAGTGCCACCATATTACTGGTAGAAGATAACGAACAGATACTTAAATACCTTGCGGGCAAATTGGCGGAGCACTTCAACGTAGTGACAGCCACCCGTGGAGAAGAAGCCTTGAAATTAGTAGGTGAGTATCTTCCTGAAATCGTAATATCGGACATCATGATGCCCGGTATGGACGGTCTGACACTGTGCCGCCATATAAAGGAAAATTCCCTTTATGCCGATATATTCGTTATATTACTGACTGCCAAAACTTCATCTGAAGATGAACTAAGGGGTTATAAAGAAGGCGCTGACATCTATATCAAGAAACCTTTTGATACGGAAGCATTGATCAATCAGATCATGAATATCCTGAATACGCGCCAGAAACGAAAAGAACAACTCCTAAAGAACCTGATAGCCAAAGACAGTGATACCATTGAGTTCAATTCCAAGGAAGTATTCCTGCAACAGGCCATGAAGGTGATAGAAGAGAATCTGGATAAGGCGGACTTCAACATTGAGGAATTCTCAATAGCCATGAATATCAGTAAGACAGTGCTTCATAAGAAGTTCAGAATGCTTATCGGGCAGACACCCAATCAGTTTATCCGGGCTATCCGGCTTCGAAAAGCATCCGAGCTATTGATAAACAGTGATTTGTCAATAGCGGAAATAGCCTACCTGACCGGCTTTAACCAAGCACATTATTTCATCAAGTGCTTTAAGGAAGTATATAATGAAACACCCAAGAATTTCAGGGATCTGAAAAAAGGAGACCGATAACCTCAAAAAAGGGATGACTGTGAAACTGTTCCAATCATCCCTTTTCCAATCTTATTTCTTTTCAGCAGAATATTCAACCTCGTAAACTTCCAATAAGCAGTGTTCGCTATTCCCATCTATAGCGGTACAACTTATTTCCAACGGACGTCCTTCTTTTATATCGTCAGCAGAAACCTCTCCTACCGCCCATGACAAGCCGCACCAGATCATCTTATCATGCGATTTCTTTATCGGAACAGAACGCTTGCCCTGCTTTACTTCTATATTGAAGAAATGGTCCATTTTAATCCCGGTAGGAGGAGCACCGCCCCACGAACGGAATGCTTTTCCATGCTCATCCAATTGCTGAAAGAGAATCCGTACAGTTTTCCCTTTCGAAGGGGTGTAATGTGCCTGCAAGGTATGCTCATTCTTCTTTTGCACATCTATTTTTACCTTTTGAATTGTTGCAGGGATAACGATATCTTTCTCAATACCTAAATCATACTCCCGGTTACTGAACTTGCCGTATCCGACAACAACCATCTGTTCAGGCCCCAATTCCACAATATTCTTTTCTAAAACAGGCATAAAACCACTGTCCGTAAAAAGCACCCTCCCCGTTCCTGTCGCTTCAGGCAACATTACTTTGGCTTTCTCTTGTGATGCGTTTACCACAGTATAAAGGTTTCCTCCTTCAGCGGAAGCCATGTATCCGTATGGCAGCGCTTTGCCGGGGATAGCCCCGAATGCTGAAATACTTCCATACTGCTGTACCTTCATATACAATTGCTGCACTTTAGCCATCCAGCGGGCATCATCATCACTTAGCAAATCAATATTTCCATGACAGACATTCAGCCAGCCCCCGCGTGCCATCGTCAGAACCATCATGCCTTTCCAAGCATTTAAAGCCCTGTTATAACAAGTACCCGTGGTACCAATCATAAAAGCACAGTTGTCAATGCGCCGGACCGGTACTCCGTTAAACAAGTATTGAAAGGTCATGTGATCCGAATACAAATCCTGTGAACGCCAGAAGTTCATCATCGGCACATCGGATAAGCGGGGATCACCGCAATACATCGTATCAAATATTTCCAGCCAACGCAGGTCTACCGTTTTTCGAAACGGGGTAACCGTATTTTCCATATCACCCCCAAAACCATTGTAGCCAATAAAAAGTACATCCGGATTCCTATAACGAAATTCTTTTATGGCAGAAATAAAGGCATTTTTATTCTGTTCCTCAATATCAGTAGGCAACATTGTACATTTGGCATCAGGAGTTGCCGCATCAAAATAAGCAAAATCAAATTTGAACATCTTGATACCCATATCCGCGTACATTTGCAGGGTCTGCATAAGATGGTGCAAATATCCTCCCCTGAACAGACAAAGAGTTGTTCCGTCTTCTGCCACAGAGCTTTCCCACTCCGGAATAATCCTCATCGTATTTGCCTCTCCACCTATGCGCAGCAGGTTCGTAGAAAACCACAATCCGGGCTTTATTCCTTCTCTTTTACACGCATCCAGCCAACGTTTGGGACCTTCCGGCCAACAGTCCGGCCTCCACTTACGATATCCTTCATTCACATCAAACCAGAATGCGTCCATCATATAATAATCCACCTGTACACCCAATTTTTTCAAACGCACAATGTGATCCAACTCTTTCATTGCCAATGCCTCATCCAGAGGAATGTTATCAGACAATTCATCATAGGCGGACCAATTGTTATAGACAAATACAGGTTTGGTCAATCTTGCCGTTCTATTTTTATTCCATCCGTCAGATACATTCTGCGCCACTCCAGGAATGAATATGCACAACAACAGCAACAGGATATTTACTCTTATTCTATTCATAAGTCATATCTATTTTTATCAAAGACTGTTTATTCATCGGAAAACTTAGTCCACCACTTCAAAAGTCAGTTTCCGGCCACCTACCGACACTATAAATTCACCCGCCTCCAAAAAGCGTTTGCCCGTTGCATCCGTATAGCTCAAATCTCTCATAGGATCAATCTCAAACCGAAAGACTCTGCTTTCACCTACCTTCAACGATTGTTTTTCAAAGAATTTCAGTTCTTTCATAGGACGGGAAATGCTACAAAACGGATCGGACACATACCATAGCACAGTTTCTTTTCCTTCCACCTTACCCGCGTTAGTCACTGTAACCTCGGCTGTTATCTTCTGATTTTTCTTGATTTTCAAGGAAGAAAGTTTTGCATCAGAGTAAGTAAAGGTAGTATAACTCAATCCATACCCGAACGGATACAGAGGTTCGGTAGGAATATCCTGATAATCCCCCATCGCATCGAACGGACGGGCAGACTGTCGCATATTATAGTAGACCGGTATCTGACCTGTAGACAGCGGGAATGTCACTGACAACTTTCCGGAAGGATTTACCCTGCCCGCTAAAATGCCCGCTAAGGGAGTTCCTCCCGCAACACCGGGCTGCCACATCTCAATGATAGCTTCTACCTGAGGTTCCAATCTGATCAACTCAAGAGGGCGACCACTGGAAAGTACAAGTACAATAGGCTTATTCGCCTGCTTCAAATGCAAAAGCAACTTTTCCTGAATATCGGGCAAAGCAATTGTAGAGCGTGAAGCATTCTCTCCACTCCACTGTTTGGACTCACCTAAACATACCACTACTACATCGGATGCCTCAGCCGTTTTCAAGGCAGCGGAGAAACCCGATTCATCATTTCCATCCAATGAACAGCCCTGCTCATAATCCAGCCGCACTTTATCACCAAATTCTTTCTGCATTCCTTCATAAATGGTCTCCACATCTTCGGCCTGACCTTTAAAAGCCCAGGCACCCAACAAATCGGAACGATCCTTGACCATAGGTCCTATCAACGCAACTCTTTTAACCGTTGAAGAAAGAGGCAACAAGTTCTTTTCATTCTTCAACAGCACCATTGATTCTTCTGCCAGACGCGCAGCCAAAGCAATATCCTCTTTCTGCAAATAACGTTCCTGCTCGGTCAGCTCTTTCGTATAAGGTTCATCAAATAAGCCCAGGCGAAATTTGACCCGAAGTATACGGGCAACCGCATCATCTATCTGCGAAATTTCTATCTTCTCTTCAGCAACCAACTGCTCTAAATATTCATAATAAACATTGTCCCGCATATCCATCTCCACACCGGCATGGAAAGCCTTATACGCAGCTTCTTTGCGATCCTTGGCAACACCCTGATAAATCAGCTGCTCTATTGCATTCCAGTCAGATACGACAAAACCGTCATGCTGCCACTTATTCTTCAGTATTTCAGTTAAGATGTAATGGTTTGAAGTAGCCGGTACTCCGCTAATGTCATTAAAACTGCTCATAAGAGTGGCGGCACCTGCTTTCACACAGGCCTCATAAGGCGGTAGATAGGTTTCCCACAAAGCTTGGGGTGATATATCCGTATACCTGTAATCCCGTCCGCCTTCGGATACACCATAACCTACATAATGTTTCAGGCAAGCTGCGATAGAATACGGATCAGACAGTTTCTCGCCTTGGTAACCTTTCACCGATGCTACACCAAAGACTGTATTCAGGTAAGGATCTTCTCCATAACATTCGGAAATACGTCCCCAACGGGGATCCCTCGCCACATCAATCATAGGTGAAAATGTCCAGTCGATACCCGACAATACAGACTCCTTAGCAGCCATCCCGCAAGCCTGAGTCACTAAATCTGGATTAAAGCTACAAGCCTGTGCCAATGAAATCGGATACACCGTACGCAACCCGTGAATCACATCAAACCCAAAAAGAATGGGTATCCCCAGGCGAGATTCTTCCATTGCCTTACGCTGAATCCGGTTACGCAACTTCGGATCGGTATGGAGATAAATCAGCGAACCAATCTCCGCCGGAAGATTTTTCACCTCCGTACCTATATTATTGGGATTATCATTCTCCCCAAATGTATATTGATTCAGTTGAAGCACCTTTTCATGCAATGTCATCCGATTCAGCAAATCTTTCACTCTGGTTTCAACAGGCTGTCCCGCATCTTTATAAACCGGTTTCTGTGACCGGACAGATAACCACGGGAGCAAAGCCGATACGAATAAAAACAATAGTTTTCGCATAGTATCATGTTATTAATTAATCCCAATCATCAGTGCGGAAGGAAGATACCGGCAGACCGCCCGTACCAAATAATTCCGCCTTTACAAAATCCTTAAATGCATATCTCACAGCTTTAGGCTCTGCCACATACTTGCATGTGACTACCACAGTACCTTTTTCCTCATCAATATAGGCGTCCGCCTTATGGAATACCTTATTGTCTCCGGATATCTCAAACAGTTCCAAAGTCTTTCCATAGCTGGTAAGCCCATTAAATTGATTGTCAAAATGAATAATAGCCTTATTTCCCTCAACCTCCATTTTGCTGAAAGTCGGACTTTCCGCTTCAAATCCTTTCATTCCATAGGTTTTAGAGAGTGCCAGCATGCCCAAACGGTCGCCTACTTCTTTTTTCCTCCTCGGATGGATCAGATATCGCTCTCCTACATCCAACAATACTGCCATTGCAGAGTTTGGAATTAACGTTAGACACTGTCTTTGCGCTTCCCGTTGATAAGCCGAAACTTCCGGCCATTGAGGTGTGAAAAAATTCCACTCTTTATAATCGTAAGGGGCAATCTGTGCATAATAGAAAGGTACTTCTCCCAATCCCCAGGCTTCGCGCCATTTACTTACCATGGCAGCAACCGAGGGAGCATAACGGGGCACATTGAAAATATTAGACTCACCCTGATACCAGATAATACCTTTTATGCCATATCCCACCAGTGGGTGAATCATGCCATTGTACAGAACCGTAGGCACATTACTAATCCACGGAGAAGTTTCATCACTCAATGGCGGTACGGGGATATCATCAAATTGTTTACAAGCTTCCGCATTCATCCATGCTTCGATGTTGGAACCTCCATAACTGGCATTGATAATACCGACCGGCACATCCATATTGCGCTGTAAGAAATCTGCAAAGAACCATCCCACAGCCGTACATTCCGCCACATTCTCCGGAGAAGCCTTCACCCATTCGGCCTCAAAATGTTCCAATGGTTTATAGGCCGCTAAAGTAGGTATATTAATGAAATGTATTTGCTTTTTTGCTGAAGACAATATGGCCTCTGTAGATCCCAGTACCGGCTGGCAATAATATCCTTTCAGCGGCATACTCATGTTGGACTGTCCGCTTGCCAACCATACTTCTCCCACAAACACATTCTGAAAGACTTTCTTCTTATTGGCAGTGACTGTCACCTCATAAGGTCCTCCGGCAGCAGGCGTAGGTACGGCTATCTTCCAGGTACCTTTAGAATTAACAACTCCCGTATATTCTTTATCCGGATTCCATGAAGTGGAAATAGTCACTTTCGTTCCCGGTTTTCCCCAACCCCAGAACGGATTATTTATCTTTTGCTGCAACACCATATTGTCACTGAAAATATCAGCAACCTTAAACTCCTGTGCCCCAGCAAAACATACCAAAGCAAAAAGGAATACCAGATTTAATAACACTTTTTTCATCTATCGGATTTCTATTTATTTATGAATATAATTCTTTCGTAAGTCCACGCAAATATAGCGCTATAGGGTAAGAAGTGATAACATAAAACCACCCAATAATAACACAATACTCCACAATATGCTTTCTCGCTGTTTTAATCTGTTATAATCCACAATTTAAGCTCTACAAATACTCTGTCAGCCCGAAAGTTTTTCGGACTATTCATAAAACTTGATGCCTGAACAGTTCTGGTCAAAAGCTCTTTTCAGCCGTACCCGGTTCGCATTTCCTTCGCTTCTATAGAAGGATGAAAATAGCGAAGCAGATACGAAGAGGGTACGAAGGAGGTATAAAGGAGGTACGAAGTGGAATAAATTGTCCTGTTTTTCTGCCTCGTAAACAGCTAAATTCGTATCTTTGACAAATCATTCAGCAAGTAGATTTCCTTATGGCAAAAGAAAAAACGGTTTATGTGTGCAGCAACTGCGGACAAGAGTCTCCGAAGTGGGTAGGCAAATGTCCGTCGTGCGGAGAGTGGAACACGTATGTGGAAGAAGTGATACGAAAAGAAGTCGTAAACAAACGTCCGGTATCCGGGATTGAGACAGAAAAGCCAAAACCCATCGTTCTCAGTGAAATAGAAGCGGATGATGAACCGCGTATCGACTTGCATGATGAAGAGTTGAACCGGGTGCTGGGAGGCGGATTGGTTCCAGGTTCTCTGGTGTTGATTGGTGGAGAACCGGGAATCGGTAAATCTACTTTGGTACTACAAACTGTGCTTCATATCCCTGAAAAGCGCGTTCTTTATGTATCGGGTGAGGAAAGTGCCCGTCAGTTGAAATTACGTGCGGACCGGTTATCGCACAATTCCACAGATTGCCTCATCGTTTGTGAAACGTCATTGGAACAGATTTTTGTTCACATCAAGAATACCCGTCCGGAGTTGGTGATCATCGACTCTATACAGACTATTTCTACGGAAAGCATTGAATCCTCCCCGGGAAGCATCGCACAAGTGCGCGAATGTTCGGCAAGTATCCTGCGCTTTGCCAAAGAAACGCATACCCCGGTATTGCTTATCGGGCATATCAATAAGGAAGGCAGCATTGCCGGACCGAAAGTTCTGGAACATATCGTAGACACGGTGTTGCAGTTTGAGGGTGACCAGCATTATATGTATCGTATTCTGCGTAGTATCAAGAATCGTTTCGGCAGTACAGCGGAATTGGGTATTTATGAAATGCGTCAGGATGGATTACGGCAAGTCAGTAATCCGTCGGAGTTATTGCTGAGCCAGGATCATGAAGGGATGAGTGGCATAGCGATAGCTTCGGCTATAGAAGGGATACGCCCGTTCTTGATTGAGACACAGGCATTGGTGAGCAGTGCGGTATATGGTAATCCGCAACGTTCGGCCACGGGATTTGATATTCGAAGAATGAATATGTTATTGGCAGTACTGGAAAAACGAGTGGGCTTCAAACTGGCCCAGAAAGATGTGTTCCTCAATATTGCCGGAGGACTGAAGGTGAATGATCCGGCAATAGACCTGGCGGTTATCAGCGCTATACTTTCCAGCAATATGGATACGGCTATTGAACCGGAAGTCTGTATGGCAGGGGAAATCGGTCTGTCCGGAGAAATACGTCCGGTGAACCGAATTGAACAACGGATCGGTGAAGCGGAAAAGTTGGGATTTAAACGGTTCGTGCTGCCGAAATACAATTTACAAGGAATTGATACGAAGAAAATTAAAATAGAACTGATACCGGTGAGGAAGGTGGAGGAGGCATTCAGGGTGCTATTCGGGTGATTCACCACAGATTACACAGATTTACACAGATTTATTAATCTAATAATCAGTAAA
>ENA-OZMZ01000235-OZMZ01000235.1-human-gut-metagenome-genome-assembly--contig:-NODE-235-length-18456-cov-7.675018_pt1 | contig 18456 bp, 18 predicted proteins | sample MGYA00244197_ERZ653829 | MGnify/ENA primary metagenome ERZ653829 (study PRJEB26926, sample SAMN06164791) | human gut metagenome | biome: ENVO:00009003; feature: ENVO:2100002; material: ENVO:00002003...
GAGTTAGTGATCCGGTGGTATGTGAGTGGAAATGCCATCGCTCAACGGATAAAAGCTACCCTGGGGATAACAGGCTGATCTCCCCCAAGCGTCCACAGCGACGGGGAGGTTTGGCACCTCGATGTCGGCTCGTCACATCCTGGGGCTGAATTCGGTCCCAAGGGTTCGGCTGTTCGCCGATTAAAGTGGCACGCGAGCTGGGTTCAGAACGTCGTGAGACAGTTCGGTCCCTATCTGTCGTGGGCGAAGGATATTTGAAAGGAGCTGTCCCTAGTACGAGAGGACCGGGATGGACGCACCTCTGGTGCACCAGTTGTCACGCCAGTGGCACAGCTGGGCAGCTAAGTGCGGATCGGATAAACGCTGAAAGCATCTAAGCGTGAAGCCGTCCTTAAGATAAGATATCCCACTTTTAAGTTAAGACCCCTTGTAGACTACGAGGTTGATAGGTCTAAGGTGTAAGTTGTGTGAGCAATTTAGCCAGCAGATACTAATCGGTCGAGGGCTTAAACCTAATGAGAATATATGTTTTGTTTTTGGTTCGTTATTCAATTTTGAGGGAATATCCCTTAAAAGTCGGTGTTGATTGTGATGAGGTTCCACCTGTTCCCATTCCGAACACAGTAGTTAAGCTCATTTACGTCGAAAATACTTGGCGGGTGACTGCCCGGGAAGATAGATAGATGCCGACATAAAGAAGAAAGCACAGTTCCTGTGCTTTCTTTATATATTCCTCCTTAGCTCAGTCGGTAGAGCGCGTGACTGTTAATCACGATGCCGTTGGTTCAAGTCCAACAGGGGGAGCCATTCAAGCACTGCTTAGGCAGTGCTTTTTTGTTGCTTGAAACACGCTTAAAGCTGAGGGGCGAAGTCGGTGGCAAAGCCTGAGAAGCGCCGCCGGTTGAAAAATTAAGTATGTAAAAAAGTTATTTTATTCAAATTCAGATTGACACAAGCACATTATAATGATATAATATTGGATGTGGATTAAGTAACGTTCTGTCGGTTTAACTACTGTGATTTTACTCATTAAATCAGCAATTTCTTTTTCTGTTTCATCAACGATTACCCTCATTCTTATCCCTCACTTTCGCTTAATTTTGATTGACACCGCTCAGGCGGTGTGTTAAAATAACTATGGGTAACTATACCCTGTTTCTTAACCTAAGTTAATTATATCGTAAAATTTTACGATTGTCAACGGAATATCGGAAAAATTTACGACAAATAAATGAGGTGTTTTTTGTGAACATTGTACAGAATATTGAGAAAATAGCGAAAAATCAGGGTCTTACACTGACCGAAATTGAAAGAAGATGCGGTTTTTCGAAAAGCAGCATACGCAAATGGTCGGAAAATATTCCGAATATTCAGAAGGTTATATCTGTTTCAGAAATTCTTAATGTAAGTCTTGATTTTTTAATTTTTGGAAGCGAAACATTTAATTCATCGTTGACAAAAGATGAATCATCGTTGTTAGCTGCTTATAATTCTGTAGATGAACTATCAAAAGCACTGATTATGGAACGAGCTACGTCCCTTGCTGAGCTTGAAGAGGCAAAGAAAAAGAATAATGTTCAAACAACATTAAAACAATCATTAAAACGGACTGAAATAGAAGAAAAACAAGAGCCGCAATACATATCTCTGCCATTCCCGGCACTTCCGGCATCGGCAGGAGCCGGCGAGTATCTGCATGAAGATACTACATCCTATATAAAGGTACCGTTAACAAACCTTACTAAGAGATCTTCGTTTGCGCTCCGTGTTCACGGGGACTCCATGGAGCCTGATTTCTTTGACGGAGACATTGTGCTTGTTGACGCCGATGCGGATGTTACCATCGGAGATATAGGTATTTTTATAGTTAACGGAGAAGGCTTTATCAAAGAGCGAGGAAAAGATCGCTTGATTTCTCTTAATAATAAGTATAAGGACATCCGAATCGGTTCAGACGATACTTGCGTATGCAAGGGAAAGGTTATAGGTTCGCTGTAAAAAAGGAGGTTTATAATAATGGGATTACGTTTCAGAAAAAGTATTAAACTCGGCGGTGGATTCCGCCTTAATCTTAGCAAATCTGGTGTAGGATATAGTTGGGGTACAAAAGGATTCCGCATATCAAAATCAGCAAAAGGTCGCACAAGAAAAACTTTCTCAGTCCCCGGCACAGGTATTTCATATTCTACTTCGTCGGGAAAATCAAAGCGGCGTAAATCAACAACAGCAAAGCAGAATTATTCACAAAGCAATACAGATTTTACAGAGCAGATTCCGGTTGATCCTAAAGTTCAGCGTATTAAAAAGATTGCGATTACAGCAATAATCGCAGGACTTGTTCTCATGATGATCGGACATCACGAATCTGATCCTTTACATATTACACTCACTTCACTTGGGTATATAGGTCTTATAGGCGGTATCATTTTAATGGTGATAAAGAACCGTTTCGGTAAAAACGAATAAAATAGTACAATATTAACTTTTTCTTTAAATTTTTCGTAAAGCGAAAAGCTCAAGGAAGTTGTTCCTTGACAAAGGAATATTTATTCCTTGACTTCCTTGCTAACATTTTCAATAAAAGGGAATTATTTAAATCTTCACTAAGGCAGAAGAAAAGCCGTTAAAACGCTTTGTAATGCGCTTTAACGGCTTTTAAAATACAATTAAAACAGTTTGAAACGGTTATTTAAAACGCTTCTCCTTTTCAACAAATATAAAAAAATCGGTGCAAAAACGCACCGATTTTTTTGACAACTCACTTTTGAGCATCGTGCCGGATATACCACTTGTGATACGCAACAAACCGCATAACAATCAGCTTTGTACTGATTTATCCCGCTTAATTTCGGCTTATCCCGTGGTTTCCCACTTTTTGCGTTTTGCGTGGCAGACAACAACTACTCACAGAACGAATGGATTAAGGAGAAAAGATATGAAAATATGTCCAAATTGTCACGCACAGCTTGACGACAGTTCGATTTTCTGCACATCGTGCGGAACACAGTTCGGTGCAGTACCCCCTCAGCAGAATGCAATTCCCCCTCAGCAGAACGCAGTACCGCCTCAGCAGAACACAGTACCTCCCCAGCAGAACGCAATACCCCCTCAGCCGGCATTTGCTCCTGCTTATGATCCTTATGATCATACCGCTGAATTCGATCCTAAGGATATTTCCGACAACAAGGTTTTTGCTATGCTTTGTTACCTTATGGACTTTATCGGCATCATTGTTGCACTTCTCGCAACTCACTCATCAAAGTACACAATGTTCCATGTAAGACAGGCTCTTAAGATAACCGTTGTTTCTATCCTTTCGGTATTCGTTCTTATAATTCCTTTCCTCGGTTGGTTTGCATTCCCGATTTTACAGGGAATTATATGGGTAATAAAGATAATTTCTTTCTTCCAGATCTGCTCCGGCAAGGCTAAGGAACCTGCAATCATAAGAAGCTTTGGCTTTTTAAGATAACCGTACATATCCTATGGATAACACAGCTCCGTGCATCGAAAAACGCACGGAGCTTTTTTGCAAACCACAGATCAATATTCTTGAAATCCGCACGGATTAAGTATATAATAAAGTCAGTTCATCTGAACCGAAATGCTCATGCCGGATATTTCACGGGCAGAAGCAAAGCTAAAGCATCAGGAAAAACAGGAGGTTTATTATGTTTGCTCCAAATGAAAACCGTTACGAAAAAATGGTATACAACCGACTGGGCAACAGCGGACTTAAGGTTTCCGCAGTTTCGCTCGGATTATGGCAGAATTTCGGCTTCGGCTCGGATTTTGCGACTGCCGAGGAGATGGTGCATACCGCATTTGATCTCGGCATTACTCATTTTGATATTGCCAACAATTACGGACATCCCTATAACGGAAGTGCGGAAGAAAACTTCGGCAAGATTCTCGACCGTGGTATGAGGGAATACCGTGACGAGCTGTGCATTTCCACAAAGGCAGGCTATGAAATGTGGGACGGACCTTACGGCGACAAGAACGGCTCAAGAAAATACCTTACAGCCTCTCTCGACCAAAGCCTCAGACGCTTGAAGCTCGATTATGTTGACATCTACTATCATCACATTTTCGATCCCGACACACCGCTTGAAGAAACTGCGCTTGCGCTTGACAATGCGGTAAGACAGGGTAAGGCTCTCTATGTCGGAATTTCAAATTACAACAGACAGCAGACCGCAGAAATTCAGAAAATATTCAAAGAGTTGAGAACGCCGTTTATAGTAAATCAGCCGTCATATTCAATGCTCAATCGCTGGGTGGAACGTGACAATCTCGATAAATACTGCCTCGACAATAATCTCAGCCTTGCCGTATTCTCACCGCTTTATCAGGGCTTTCTTACAGATAAGTATCTCCACGGCGTTCCCGAAGATTCACGTCTTGCTAAAGGCGGCGCACCGTGGCTTGAGGGACAGCTTGATGATATAATGCTGAAGCGTCTTAATGCTCTGAACGACATCGCTCACAGCAGAGGACAGAAGCTGTCGCAGATGGCGCTTTCGTGGGTACTCCATAATAAGGCGGTAGCAACCGTCCTTATCGGCGCAAGTCGCCCGTCACAGATAGTCGAAAATGCGGAGTGCATAAATAAGCTCGATTTTACCGATGAGGAAATATCCGCAATCGAAGCCGTTCTTAAATAAAGGAGAAAATTATGCCGTTAAAGATAGTCCGTGCAGATATTACAAAATTTCCTTGCGATGCGGTAGTCAATGCCGCCAATGAATCATTGCTCGGCGGAGGAGGAGTGGACGGCGCAATACACCGTGCCGCAGGTTCGGAGCTTTATAAAGAGTGCCTCGCACTCGGCGGATGCAGGACGGGCGAAGCCAAAATCACAAGCGGATGTAAAATGCCTTGCAGATATATAATCCACACGGTAGGCCCTATATGGCGGGGCGGCGATTACGGCGAAAAGCAACTGCTTGAAAGCTGTTACAGAAATTCATTGTCGCTCGCTTTGAAAAATGGTTGTGAATCGGTTGCGTTTCCGATGATTTCGGCAGGAGTTTACGGATACCCAAAAGAACAGGCGTTCCGTGTTGCGTCCGATACGATTCTCGATTTTCTCGCCATTCACGAACAGGCTGACGATATGACGGTTTATATTGTCATTTTTGACAGCGACAGCTTTCTGAAGGCAAACAAGCTGTTTTCGGATATAGAAAGCTACATTGATGATAATTACGCTCAGAGCCATACCGATGAGTCGGCTGAAAAAAGCCGCAGATTATTTAGGGGAAAGCTGCCGGACACAGCAACCACACATTGTTTTCCTACGGCTGCAACCGCACACAAAAAAGCGTTTGACGATATGTGCGTTCTCGAAGCCGAAGCGGAAACGCAAGACGGTACGCTTGAGGATGCACTGGGCAGTATAGATGAAAGCTTCTCACAGATGCTCCTGCGCAAGATAGATGAAAGCGGTATGAAGGATTCGGAGTGCTATAAAAAGGCTAACATTGACCGCAAGCTGTTTTCGAAGATTCGCAGCAACATTGATTATAAGCCGTCAAAGCCCACAGCCGTTGCTTTTGCGATAGCGCTCGGTCTGTCGCTCCCCGAAACCGCCGAACTGTTGATGAAAGCAGGCTATGCCCTGTCGCACAGCAACAAGTTTGACATTATAATAGAGTATTTTATCAAAAACAACATTTACGACATAATCACAATTAACGAAACGCTGTTCTCTTACGATCAGATGTTGCTCGGCGCATAAACCTATCCTGCGATCCACATACGAATCGCAGGATTTTTCATTTGTCGCTTTTCATGCGACCATTTTTATTCCCCTATATGCTAAAATACAGACAGAAGATAAGAAAACCCAAATCTGTATTAATAAGCGGAGGAAAAAACCATGAAAAAGATAAACATTAAAACAGCAAAAGCAAACAAGATAAACCATTCGACCGAGATGGTATTCATACTCGACAGGAGCGGCTCAATGGCAGGCCTTGAATCCGACACAATCGGCGGTTTCAACGCAATGATAGAAAAGCAGAAAAAACAGCCCGGCAAAGCATACGTTTCAACCGTACTGTTCGACACATCAACAACCGTACTTCACGACAGAGCGGAGCTCACCACCGTTAAGCCGATGACATCCGACGATTACTTTGCAGGCGGATGCACCGCACTGCTTGACGCAATAGGCGGAGCAATAAACCATATAGGAAATATCCACAAGTACGCACGTCCGGAGGATATACCCGCTCACACAATATTCGTGATAACAACCGATGGTCTGGAAAACGCAAGCCGTCGTTACAGCAAGAGCGATATAAAACGTATGATAGAGCGTCAGAGATCAAAATACGGCTGGGAATTTCTCTTTATCGGAGCAAATATAGACGCAATAGTAACAGCCGAATCCTTCGGTATCGGACAATCAAGAGCCGTTAATTATCACGCAGATAAGAAAGGCACAAAGGTAATCTATGACGCAATTTCCGCTCCGCTCACCGCAATGCGCAGTACGGGCAGGATAGATGATAACTGGAGCGAGGAAATAGAGGAAGATTTCAACAACCGTAAATAAGAACATCGGCAGACTGTTCTCAAGGTCTGCCGATGTTCTTTATTATCAGTTGTAATTCACAAAAATCAACGATTTTTGCAAATTACACGCCGAAAAGCGTTCAAACTTCACAAAAAAGCCCTGTTTTTATAAAGTTCGTGTGAATAGCAGCATTAAAGTTTTAAAAGCGAGCAAATTTTATAAATCAGAAAGCTATTAACGATCTATGAACTTATTTTACTGATTCTGACCTATTATGACCCAAAACCAATCAAAACCGCTCAATTTTATTCAAACTGCACAAAAACTCTTGCTATATGTTGTCGAATACAACAAAAATCACGCATTTTTGAATAAATTTGAACGAAAGTGCTTGATTTTGAACTTTTAACGTGTTATTATAAGCTCAAGGACAGAGAGTAAAGTCCAAAAGAGCTTAAAACAGCTCACTTAACTAATATCATGATATTTTTAATGAGGTCTTAATATGCTGACAGAAGAACGACATTCAATGATAATCAAAGCGGTGAACGAGCGTGCAAGCGTAACTATCGCAGAGCTTTCGGAGATTCTTAACGTTTCTGCGTCTACCGTAAAACGTGATTTGATTATTCTTGCAAATGAGGGCAAAATAATCAAGGTGCGAGGCGGCGCAATGTCAAAGAACGACAGCTTCTCGTCGGTAGAGAAAAACGTCGAGGAAAAATCCGCAATCTGCACCGAAGAAAAAAATTCAATCGCAGGATATGCCGCAAAGCTGATTGAAAAAGGTGACTTTGTTTTTCTTGACGCAGGCACGACAACGGAGAAGATGATAGATCATCTTACCGTCAGAGATGTTACATTCGTCACAAACGGCTTTATCCACGCAAAGAAGCTGGCGGTAAAGGGCTACAAGGTCTTTATCACAGGCGGTGAGATAAAAGCAAGCACAGAGGCGATTGTGGGAGCCGAGTGCGTACTCACGCTGAAAAACTACAATTTCACAAAGTGCTTTATGGGTACAAACGGCATATCGCTGACAGCCGGCTTTACGACCCCCGACGTGAACGAGGCAAAGGTAAAGGCCGCCGCTATCGAGAGCAGCCGTGAGGTTTATGTTTTAGCCGACCATTCAAAGTTTGACGAGGTAAGCTCAGCGACATTCGCAGGACTCGGAAAGGCTGTCATAATCACAGATATGATCCCCAACAGAAAATATAAAGATGCGGCGGACATTACGGAGGTAGGACAATGATATATACGGTAACATTCAACCCGGCTGTTGATTATATCGTGCGTACAAAAGCGCTTACGGCAGGAGCGGTAAACCGCTCGGAAAGCGAGGAGATATACTTCGGCGGAAAGGGCATAAACGTTTCGCTGGTATTATCCGAGCTTGGCGTAAAGTCAAAGGCACTCGGTTTCGTTGCAGGTTTCACAGGCGAGGCAATTGAAAAGGGTATCACCGAAAAGGGCATAGATGCCGATTTTGTTCATCTTGAAAAAGGCTTTTCGAGAATAAACGTCAAGATAAAGTCGGATGAGGAAACCGAGCTTAACGGACAAGGCCCCGAGATAACAGCTAAAGCCATAGACCTGCTTTTTACAAAGCTGGATTCCTTGAAGGCGGGCGACACGCTGGTGCTTGCAGGCAGTATCCCTTCATCGCTTCCCTCGGATATTTACGAGCGTATTATGGCACGTCTTAGCGACAGAGGGATAAGATTTGTGGTAGATGCCACAAAGGAGCTGTTGCTGAACGTTCTCAAGTACAAGCCTTTCCTCATAAAGCCCAACAATTTCGAGCTTGGCGAAATGTTCGGAGTAGAACTTAAGACAAACGAGGATATAATAAAGTACGCAGGAAAGCTCAGAGAAAAAGGCGCTGTAAATGTCCTTATTTCTATGGCGGGCGACGGAGCGATACTTCTTGACGAACACGGCAAGACCCATATCTGCGGAGTATGCAAGGGCAAGGTAAGAAATTCCGTAGGTGCAGGCGATTCAATGGTGGCAGGCTTTATCGCAGGCTGCGAAAACGGCGACTATGAATATGCGCTTAAACTTGGTACAGCGTCCGGCGGAGCAACGGCATTTTCCGACGGACTTGCAGAAAAGAAAACAATAGACGAGCTTATGGAGCAGTTAGCTTAAACCGAAAAAGGAGGAAAAGAAAATGAGAATAGTTGACTTATTAAATAAGGACAGCATTCTTTTAAACGGTGCGCCGAAAAGCAAGACAGAGGCTATTGATATGCTGGTCGATCTTCAGATGAAGAGCGGCAACATATCCGACAGAGAGATATATAAGCAGGGCATTTTAGCCCGTGAAGAAAAAGGCTCGACAGCGGTAGGAGAGGGCATAGCAATCCCCCACGCAAAGAGCAGTGCGGTAAAAGCACCCTCGCTTGCGGCTATGACAGTGCCGAGCGGCGTTGATTACGAAGCGCTTGACGATGAGCCGTCAGACGTGCTGTTTATGATAGCCGCACCCGATACTGAGGCAGACGTTCATCTTGAGGTGCTTTCACGTCTTATGACTCTGCTTATGGACGAGGATTTCAGAGCAAAGCTCCTTTCGGCAAAGGATACAGACGAGTTCTTATCGGTTATCGACACCGCCGAAAAGGCAAAGTATCCCGATGAACCTTCAGCTAAGGAAGTGCCTGAAAATACCGACAGAATAAAGGTGCTTGCGGTTACCGCCTGTCCTACAGGTATAGCACATACCTATATGGCGGCAGAGGCACTCGAAAAGGCAGGCAAGAAGCTCGGTATCTCTATCAAGGTTGAAACAAACGGCTCAGGCGGAGCAAAGAACGTTCTTACCGATAAGGAAATAGCAGAGTGCGACGGTATCATCGTAGCGGCTGACAAGTCGGTCGAGATGGCTCGCTTTAACGGTAAAAAGGTGCTTTCGACAAAGGTTTCCGATGGTATAAAGATTCCTGAGGAGCTTATCGGAAGAATAGAAAAGGGCGATGCTCCTGTTTATCATCACGAGGGCGGAGCGGCAAGCTCATCTTTATCTTCGGCAAACGAGAGCTTCGGCAGAAAGATATATAAGCATCTGATGAACGGCGTATCAAATATGCTCCCGTTCACCGTTGCAGGCGGTATCTTCATAGCCATTGCATTCCTTATAGATACGCTGATGGGCGTACAGCCTGGCGACAATTTCGGTACTGTAACTCCCGTAGCGGCATTCTTCAAGACAATAGGCGGTTATGCATTCAACTTTATGATACCCGTACTTGCAGGCTATATCGGTAAGAGTATAGCAGACAGACCCGGCTTCCTTGTAGGACTTGTCGGCGGCTATCTTGCAACTACAGGCTCGACTTTCGTCAAGATAGGCGGCGATGTTCCCTCAGGCTTCCTCGGCGCACTCTTTGCAGGCTTTGTCGGCGGATTTATTATGCTAGGACTTGAAAAGCTCTGCGACAAGATGCCCAGAGCCCTTAACGGTATCAAGCCCGTTCTCATTTATCCTCTCGCAGGTCTTGGCATCATAGCTGTAGTAATGTGTGCGATAAATCCCTTTATGGGCATCATCAACACTGCGATAGCCGATTTCCTGAACCATATGGGCGCAGAGAGCAAAATATTCCTCGGCGTTATACTCGGTGCTATGATGTCTATAGATATGGGCGGACCGTTCAATAAGGCAGCTTATGTATTCGGTACTGCGGCAATAGCAACAGGCGGCTACGATATAATGGCGGCAGTTATGATAGGCGGTATGGTTCCTCCTATTGCAATAGCACTTTCAACGACTTTCTTCAAGAGCAGATGGACAGAAGAAGAACGCAAGAACGGCCCTGTAAACTATATTATGGGACTTAGCTTCATCACAGAGGGCGCAATTCCTTATGCGGCGGCAGACCCGCTCAGAGTTATTCCGGCTTGTATGGTAGGCGCAGGAGTTGCAGGCGGTCTTTCAATGGCATTTAACTGCACGCTTATGGCACCGCACGGCGGTATCTTCGTATTCGCTGTTGTAGGCAACTGGCCTATGTACCTTGTATCCCTTGCAGTAGGCGCTGTAGTATCAATGTTACTGCTGGCACTGCTTAAAAAGAAGAAAACGGTAAAAGAACCCGAAACAAAAAACGTTAAGTAAATAAAAAGGAGCGTATCACAATGGTAACAAAGACAGTAACAGTAGTAAACGAGCAGGGACTTCATATGAGACCCGCAGGACAGCTTGCCGCAGAAATGAAGAAATTCCCCGGTTGTACGATAACTATCGCAAGCGGTGATAAGACAGCAAAGGCAACAGCCGTAATGCAGATAATGGCGGCAGGCCTCAAGAAAGGCTCAATCGTTGAGATTACCGCAGACGGTGATAACGAGCAGGCGGCACTTGACAAGGCTGTAGAGCTTTTCGAAAGCGGCTTCGGCGAATAAGAAAGACTATCGGCTTTTACCGCACTGTCAGGCGGTGCGGTAAAACCGTTATCCGATAAAAAGGGGGAGCAATAATGAAGAAATATCTCGGCAAAGGCGTATACGGCGCAGTGGCAATAGGAAAAATATCCGTGTTCAAAAAGTGCGATGCGGCAGTAACACGCATACACGTTGAAGATACCGAAAAGGAAAAGCAGAGAGTAAAAGCGGCAAAGGAGCTTGCCGCAAAACAGCTTACCGAAATTCACGAAAAAGCACTCAGAGAGGTCGGAGAAACTCACGCACAGATATTCGAGATTCATCTGATGATGCTTGACGATGACGATTACAACGAGTCTATCGAAAACATAATAGATACCCAGTCGGTAAATGCCGAATATGCGGTAGCGCTTACATCGGATAATTTTGCAGGAATGTTCTCGTCTATGGACGATGCCTATATGCAGGCAAGAGCCGCAGATGTAAGAGATATTTCCAACCGCATTATTGCAAACCTGACAGGTGCAAATACCGACAGTACCACAGCCGATGAGAAGTCGATTGTCTGTGCGGACGATCTTGCGCCGAGCGAAACCGTTTCGCTTGATAAGGACAAGGTGCTTGCATTCGTTACCGCTCACGGCTCGTCAAATTCCCATACGGCAATTCTCGCAAGAAATATGAATATCCCTGCCGTTATCGGCGTGGGCGACAGCTTTTTAAGCGAGATAAACGAAGGCGATACAGCCATAGTAGACGGCTTTACGGGCGAGATTATAGTTTCTCCCGATGAGCAGACCTTAAAAACCTATAACGAAAAGCAAAAGCGTGACGAGGAGCAGAAAAAACTCCTACAGGAGCTTAAGGGCAAGGAGAATATAACCCTTGACGGCACTAAGATAAACGTGTTTGCAAATATCAGCGGCATTGACAACATAGGCGCTGTACTGCTGAACGATGCCGGCGGAATAGGACTTTTCAGAAGCGAATTTCTGTACCTTGAAAATTCCGATTTCCCGACAGAAGAACAGCAGTTCCACGCTTATAAGCGTGTGCTTGAAAGTATGGCAGGAAAGAAAGTAATAATAAGAACGCTTGACATAGGCGCAGATAAGCAGGTGGGCTATTTCGGACTGAAAAAGGAAGAAAACCCTGCACTCGGACTTCGTGCCATCCGCATCTGCCTTACCCGTCCGGAGATATTCAGAACACAACTCAGAGCCTTGTTCAGAGCGTCCGTTTACGGCAATCTCGGCATAATGTTCCCTATGATAACATCGGTGAGCGAGGTCGAGCGTATCAAAACAATCTGCGATGAAGTAAAAGCGGAGCTTAAGTCTGAGGGCATCGAGTATTCTGACAAGACCGAGATAGGTATAATGATAGAAACTCCTGCGGCGGCGATAATCAGCGACCGCTTAGCCCCTATGGTAGACTTCTTCAGCGTAGGCACAAACGACCTCACACAGTACACCCTTGCCTGCGACCGACAGAATCCCGATGCGGAGGAATTTGTCGATACTCACCACGAGGCTATTCTCCGCCTTATCGAAATGAGCGCACGAAACGCTCATAAGAACGGTGCGTGGATAGGAATATGTGGCGAGCTTGCGGCAGATACCACCCTTACAGAAACGTTCTTACGCATGGGCATTGACGAGCTTTCGGTTTCTCCGACATTCGTCCTTAAGGTCCGTGACGCAGTAAGAAAAACCGACCTGTCAAAATAACAGCTTACATCAAAATTCCCATATAAAATTACAGCAGTACCTCCTCCCCCGTGTGTACTGCTGTAATTTTTATTCTATATTTCCTTTGCGCAGATAATTTTCGCTGTAAATTGTTCCCGTGTTTTCATCATAATCTCCTACACGGACATTTCCGTTATTATAGAGTGTTCCGGTTCTGCTGTCGTAACTGCCTATTTTCCGATAGTTACCGTCTTGTATTTCACCTGTTGATTCATCGTATCTGTGCGTTACGACACCGCCGAGCGTGTACGTCTCATTTTTTTGAGTGTCATAATATCCGACTTTATTGTAAGATTCGTCGTATATATCTTTATATCGGAATTCAATAGGTTCGTATGAACTGCTCGAAGATGAACTGCTTGGGCTGTCCCAAGAACTGTCACTATGGTCATATTCCGACTTGATAGACATCATTCTGCACTGTGCGCTGTTGATTTCCGAATTAATTGCCTGTTGTACTCGAGGGTCATTTGTCTGTCTGTATTGTTGCTTTAATTGATATATCTGATTTCTTTCTACTTGTAACCTCCTGTTTTTTTCGGCTGTTTCCTGGTCTTTTTCATATCCTATACCAAATCCGATAAGACCGCCGATTATTGCACCGACAACGGTTCCGATGTTGACTACAAGATTACACATATCAACATTCCAATCGTTTACAAATTGCAGAATACCCATAATGATAACCATGACAAATCTCGCAAGAAAACCACCGATTACAGCTCCTATAATACCAAACAAAACGCACATACCTGTTTTTCCTCCCGAAAAATAATTTCTGCTTTCAGCATATCCCATCCGCCTCTTTGCGTCAATATATTACGCATAAACTGCGGTTTTCCCGCAAAAATTGCAGTTTGTGTTTTCAGATTTGACAAAATTATATTTGCTTACATCGAAATTCCCATATAAAAATTACAGCAGTACCGCTTTCTCATCCGTGTGTACTGCTGTAATTCTTTTTGCTGAAATCAGATGTTACCAATCTTAAGCCATTTTCTTCCGTTCTTCAATACTATAGTGTCGTTTGAAACTTCGGCTAACTCATAGGTGTCAGATGAACCGTAAAAATCAGTCAGCTTAAGTACATTTCCGTTTACGATTGTCCAACGACCCGTACCATATGCGTGTGCCTGCTCATAAGTACCGTCATCGTATATGGTAAGAAAAGTTTCGCTGGAGTTTTCTTTTTTCCACGCTCCGACTAATTTTTCTTCTGTTGTAGCGGAAGAACAACCGCACATTACGACCGAAATAATCGCAGCACCGAGCATAACGATAAGCGACTTCAGAAATTTTCCTGTTTTCTTTTTCATAATAACTCTCCTTAAGATATTTTAATGCAATAGAAAGCATCTGCTCTCAGCATACCCCATCCGCCTCTTTGCGTCAATATATTACGCATAAACTGCGGTTTTCCCGCAAAAATTGCAGTTTGTTTTTTCAGATTTGACAAAATTATATTTGCTTACATCGAAATTCCTATATAAAAATTACAGCAGTACCTCCTCCTCCGTGTGTACTGCTGTAATTTTTTATTCTCCGCTTCGCAGGCACAGCAATAAGCCGCCGCTTTTTATCAATAAGCATAATATTACGGGAAATACCTTAAAATTTCGGTTGACATTGCATAAAAAATATGGTAAAATTAGTTTGAGATATAGTCTACAGCTTTATGGGGAGGTCAGACTAATGCGAAAATTGATGCAACTGAAAAATAAAAAAGGCTTTACGCTGGTCGAGCTTATCGTTGTTCTTGCAATGATAGGAGTGCTTACAGCTATTATATTACCGCTTTCGCTGAATGCAGGCAAACCGCAGGCGGCAGTTGCTAAGGCAAAGAGCTTTTATTTCGGCTCTCAGCGGATATTGATACAATACAGAGCTGACGCTCCCGAAAAGGAAAGCGGATTTTTATCTTACGAAAAAGGCGGAATGTCATATACCATAGGTTCGGGCGACTATCTGTACATCTGTGCAAAAGCCGAGAAGAACAACGGCTTCACCGAGCTTAGGCTGACAAAGCTTGATGCGCCGGCAGACGGCAGTGCGGCGGACACCGCACAGGGATATATTATGTTCCAGTCTGCGGCATCTATGATAGAAACAAGCACTGACCACGAGCTGCTTGACAGATTCAACACATTCTCAATGGACGAGGATGAAGGGTATTATTTTGCGCTGGTTGACGATCAGTGCCGTGTTGTTATGACGTACTGGAGTGAAACGGATATTGAGGACTTCAGCAAGTCTACCGATACTGCCGCCGCATATACAAAATCGGCCATAGAACCGACGGACAATTATTATGTGGACGGTTATCTTTTAGGCGCTTACCCTGAAAGATACTCCATGTTGGGTTATACGATGTTCAGTGAAGTTGATCTGCCGGCAGATCCGGCTACATCGACTACAGCTTCCGCTACACCTGCTCCCGCAGGTCCGTGATTTTAAGAATAGGCAATATTGCACCCACTGTTTCAGTGGGTGCTCAGACTGTCGATAAACCCACGCACCGCAAAAATGCAGATAAATCATCTGACAAAAAATTAAAACAGGATAAGTAAAAGAATTTCGCACAGCCGTAAAAAACGGCTGTGCGAAAGCATTTTTGCTTACTACGTCAACCGCCCCTCAACGTACCTTTGTACGCCTGTCGGGGCGGTTTCCTTGTCCGCGTGTGTTTCTCAACGTCTGCAGCGTGTTGAAAAATACTTTTTCAACACGCTGTGCACCCACTGTTTCAGTGGGTGCTTTTGTTATAATTATGCAATCGCCGACTTCCCCATACATCTGTAATTATGCACAATTTCCTGCTGTAAATCGTCGAAAATAATCGTTAAAAACAGTAACGGTTAGCAAGTTACAACTTATTGACAAATTAAAAGTATGGTGCTATACTAAATAAAAACAAAAGTAAAGTCTGTGTAAGAAGATTTGAAGGCAGATTAAAGTGCCTGCGGAATAGCATTGCGGAACATATCCGCTGTGATTCCGTTTTTATTATGTAAATGCAGTTAGCCAAGACTCACTGATTTGCGTTTTAGCTTAACCGCCAGAACAAATCACACAGACGGTCTCTGTAAAGAGCGATGATATAAGGAGGTCCAATTATGAACTGGGTAAAATTAGGTATTTTTGCAGGCGGCGTAGCATTTGGCTCGGTCGGCCTCAAGCTGCTCGGCAGTAAAGACGCAAAGAAAGTATACGCACAGGTTACAGCGGCAACTCTTCGTGCAAAGGAATCGGTTATGAAAACCGTTACCAATGTTAAGGAAAATGCAGGCGACATTCTCGCCGATGCCAAGGATATCAACGAAAAGCGTGACGCTAAGAATGCCGTTATCGAAGACGAATGTGATTGTGACTGCGGTTGCAAAGCCGTTTCGGAAGAAGCATAAGAATTGATAGAAAGCCGACGGTACGCTTAGTTTGCCGTCGGTTTTTTATATGGAGATGACCGAAAATGAAATGTAAAATACTTCACGAGTCCAAAGGCAGACTGCGTGTACACCTTTTCTGCGGAAAAATGTCGCTCGACAATGCCGACGTGCTTGAATATTACCTCCGTGCCGTAAACGGCGTTACCGATGTTTCGGTATATGACCGTACCTGCGATGCGGTTATAGTATTCACCGACAGAAAAGCGGTGCTTAAAGCGCTTGCCGCCTTTGCTTTTGAAAAGGCTCAGAAAATGTGCTTGGTTCCCGACCATACATCGAGAAAGCTCAACCGTGAGTTTGAGGATAAGCTTGTAATGACGGTAATTGCCCGTTTCATTTCAAAAACATTTATCCCTGCTCCGATAAGAGCGTTCATCGCTGTAATAAGGTCATGGAAATATATAAAGCACGGACTTAAAGCGCTTCTCAGCGGCAAACTGTCCGTAGCCGTACTTGACGCCACTGCGGTGACCGTATCGCTCTTAAGAGGCGACTTCAAGACCGCAGCATCTGTAATGTTCATGCTTAATATCGGTGAGATACTTGAGGACTGGACGCATAAGAAGTCGGTGGCTGATCTTGCAGGCGCAATGTCGCTGAACGTTGAAAATGTATGGGTAAAAACAGGCGACACCGAAACGCTCATATCTATAAATAATGTGCGTGAGGGTGATTTGATAGTAGTCCGCACAGGTAATATGATACCGCTTGACGGTAAGGTTGCAGGCGGAGAAGCTACGGTAAATCAGGCGTCTATCACAGGCGAATCCCTCCCTGTCAGAAAGAGCGAGGGAAGCTATGTCTATGCAGGTACTGTAGTAGAAGAGGGCGAATGTGTCGTATGCGTTGATAAAGCTCTCGGCGGCGGAAGATATGACCGCATAGTAAAGATGATAGAGCAGTCCGAAAAACTCAAATCTTCTTCTGAGGATAAAGCGTCAAGGCTTGCAGACAGACTTGTTCCATATACGCTCGGCGGAACGATACTTACTTATCTTCTGACCCGTAACGTAACCAAGATGCTGGCTGTGCTTATGGTTGACTTCTCGTGTGCACTGAAGCTATCAATGCCTATAGCTGTACTTTCGGCAATGCGTGAGTGCAGTAATTATAAGATAAGCGTAAAGGGCGGTAAGTTCCTTGAAGCTGTATCCGAGGCGGATACTATCGTGTTCGATAAGACAGGAACGCTTACCTATGCCGCACCTACAGTTGAAAAGGTAATTCCTTTCGGCAACAGAGATGCTGACGAGATGCTGCGTCTTGCGGCTTGTCTTGAAGAGCATTATCCTCACTCAATGGCAAATGCCGTAGTAGCCGCCGCAAAGGAAAAAGGGCTCAGCCACGAAGAATATCATTCAAGCGTGGAGTATGTCGTAGCACACGGCATATCCAGTACGGTGGAAAATGAGAAGGTTATCATAGGCAGCGCTCACTTTGTATTTGAAGACGAGGGCTGTGTAGTACCCGAGGGTGACGAAGAGCTTTTCAATTCGCTGTCGGGCGAATATTCGCACCTGTATCTTGCCGTATCCGGTGTGCTTGCCGCAGTGATCTGCATATCAGACCCGTTGAGAGCTGAAGCGGCAGATGCCATAAAGGCGCTCCACGACTGCGGCATAAGCAAGATAGTTATGATGACGGGCGATAACGAGCAGACCGCAAAGGCGGTAGCGGCAAAGGTCGGCGTTGATGAATTCCACGCAGGCGTTCTCCCCGAGGACAAGGCTAATTTCATAAAGCGTGAACACGAAAAGGGCAGAAAGGTAATAATGATAGGCGACGGAGTAAACGATTCTCCCGCACTGTCCGAAGCCGATGCAGGTATCGCAATAAATACCGGAGCCGCCATAGCAAAGGAGATCGCAGACATCACGGTATCGTCCGAAGACCTTTATATGCTGGTAACCCTCAGAAAAATAAGTTCCGAACTTATGAAAAGGATTCACCACAATTACCGCTTTATCGTATCGTTCAATCTTATGCTGATACTTCTCGGCGTAGGCGGAATAATCCAACCGACGACCTCGGCACTGTTCCACAATGCCTCAACCCTTGCAATCAGCCTTAAGAGTATGACCAATCTGCTTGATGAAGAAGAAAAGTGATTATCAGGATTATAAACTCTTTCTATAAACGGTCTGCCTCCGCTGTTCAGATAGAACAGCGGAGGCAGTAGTTTGTAGAAAAACCTATATAATTTTTGAAAATGGGTGTTTAGCGTTGCTTGCTCTGTTGGTTTTGCATCCTTGCATAACGGCTTTGTGTGGCTGGCTTTAAGCATCCGTGCTTAAAGCCTTTGGGCGTTCATTTAAAGGCAAGGGTGATAGCACTTCAAAACTTCTGC
>ENA-OZMZ01000300-OZMZ01000300.1-human-gut-metagenome-genome-assembly--contig:-NODE-300-length-16090-cov-5.717306_pt1 | contig 16090 bp, 10 predicted proteins | sample MGYA00244197_ERZ653829 | MGnify/ENA primary metagenome ERZ653829 (study PRJEB26926, sample SAMN06164791) | human gut metagenome | biome: ENVO:00009003; feature: ENVO:2100002; material: ENVO:00002003...
CCTCTTGTCTCGTGGGCTCGGAGATGTGTATAAGAGACAGATATTATCACTGAGTTTTACAAGGATTCTTCAAGTGCAACATATCTTGAATACATAAGGATAGAAGATGTTATTAAATCGGTGGACGCTTCGCTTCACGGAATTATTAACCACGACATCGGCGTTACACAGGATGAGGAGGAAAAAGATTCTTTCAAAGCCCTTGCCCTTTTATGGGATGAGCTTCCGATTGTGAGCATTGAAGACAAAGGCAGCGTGAGGGCAGCCAGAAATTCAAGGACAGGGTATGTGAAACTGACATTTAATTTTTTGACGGCACAGGCACTTTTTGTTGAAACCAATGAAAAATACTATCCTACAGACAGGTTTAAAGCAATGGCAGAAAAATATTTTGAAGAAAATAAAGGACGTTTATATGAAATTTTAAACAGGGAGGACGAAAATGCCACAGATTAACAGAATCAGAGTAAACAATGTAAAATATAATTTCGGCACACAGTATTATGATGATTTTTTTATGAGATTTTCATGCAGGAATACTATTTATGACCTTGCAAACGGCGGCGGTAAAAGTGTATTAATGCTTCTGCTTTTACAGAATATGATTCCTAACTGTACCCTTGACGATAAACAGCCGATAGAGAAGCTTTTCAGACCGGGCTGTGATAACACTACGATACATTCGCTCATAGAATGGAAACTGGATGCAGGTTGTGTTAAAAATGGAATGAAATATATGACTACGGGATTCTGTGCAAGAAAGGCAAAGGAGAATTCGGACAATGCCGAAAGGAAGAACGAAACTGCCAATATCGAATATTTTAACTACTGTATTTTTTATAAAGAATTCGGAGATAACGATATAAAAAATCTCCCACTTAGTAAAGGTAATGAACGCATTACCTACAACGGTCTTAAATCATACTTAAGGGATTTGGAGAAAAAAGATTATGGCATCGAAGTAAGGATTTTTGAAAGAAAGGGAGATTATCAGAATTTTATAAGTGAGTACGGGCTTCATGAAAGCCAGTGGGAAATCATCCGCGGGATTAACAAGACCGAAGGCCATGTGCGTACATATTTTGAGACTAATTATAAGACAACCAGAAAAGTTATAGAGGACCTTTTGATAGAGGGAATTATAGAAAAGTCATATAATAACAGAATTCGTAAAGGTAATGAAGACGATTCCCAGATGGCAAAGACACTTTTTGACATGAAAGAAAAACTGACGGAGCTGTCAAAACGCAAAACAGACATAGATAAATATGACGAGCAGATAAGACTTATTAATGTATTTACCGATAAGATGGGAGAATATAAAAAAATATTTGAGGAGAAGAAAAAAACAGAGAATGAGCTTATACGATGCCTTTGCGTATGCAGGATGAGACTTGCGGGAGAAAGGGCAAAGATAGAAGAACTTTGTAACAGAAAAGAAGAGCTTGCAGCACATATTAACGAAATCAAAAGACGTACAGCCATTGCGGAAATCGAGACTGAGACGGTTGAGCTTGAACAGTTAGAGAAGCTGATTGCCGAAACGGCAGCAGAGAAAGAGACGCTTTTATCTTCTTATGACAGGCTTAAAGAGAATCTTAGATATGTAAAAGCAGCTTCGGATTATTTTGATTACGTTGAAAACAAGGCAAGATACGATGAACTTAAAGAGCTGATATCCAACAGCACATGGAACAGGGAAGATGTTTTAAAAGAGTTATCAGAACTTGCAGCGTTTAAGAAGACAATTGTTGACAGAAAAACAACGGAATTGGAAGCACGGATTGACGAAATCAAAACTTTAACAGAGAAGGTATGCACAGAGCGGGATGAGGCAGCCGATAAAAAGCTTAATGTTTATGGTGAAATCAACAAAAATCAGGGGCAGTTAAAACAGCTTAAAAATGAAATTGAAGAACTGAATAAAAACACTGATGAGCTTATGCTAAGATGTAATCTTACATCCAATGCCGGCATTGAAGATATAATTTCCAAAGCGGAAGATATGCTTAAATCATCTGACAAGGCTTTATCCGGTTACACCTCCCATATTTCGGAGGAAGAAAATAATATTTCTGATTTAAACAGGGAATATCTTAAGACAGAAACAGAAATATCATTTATAAAAAATGACGAAGAAAGGGCTGCAATACTGTATGAAAAAGAACAGCAGCTTCTAAAAGATTTAAACCAGATTAAAAATGTATACGGTGAGAATGATATTGGGCAGCTTATTGAAAAAATAGAAAAGGTGTTAGCCGAGATTACCGAAAATATCGTTGAAGTAAAAGGCAGAATTAAGTATCTTGGCAATTACGAAAAAGCAATAAGTGAGAATAAACTTCCGGAATATGACAGATGTTATGAAGAAGTCCTTTCATATCTGAAAAGCAGATACGATGACGTGAAAAGCGGCGCCGAGTATATTGCACTAATGGATGAAAATGAACGCAGTGATTATATTGCGGAAAATCCGATGCTGCCTTATATGATTTTTGCCGGGGACAGTTATGAAGAAATAAAACATGACGAAATGCTTTATTCCCTTAACACAGGCTCTTATATTATTCCTATTATAAAAAAAGATAATATTTTAAGAATCTGTAAAGAAAACATGGTAGGTGCGTGTCATGATTTATCATTTATATTTAACGAAACAGGCACTAATTCCGAGCTTATAAAAATAAGTGAAGATATTGACAAAGAAAAGGACACGCTTGCAGGATTAAATGATAAATATAATGTTATAAGCAAAGATTTGTATTTTTGCCAATATGCAGAAAATAAACTTAATGACAGCTCCTCTTACGGAGTGCCGGAGGACTTAAAAGAAGAAAAAGAGAGACTTATATCATATCTTGGCAGGATTAGTGACGATATGGAAATGTCAAAAAAGCGTCTTGAAAGTTACCGGACTTCTTTGGAAAGAGAGCAGGCACATAATGGTGAAACAGCAGACAATCTTTTGCTGTATAAAAAAATAAAAGAGAATACCGACAGACTGGCTTCCTTATATGATGAAACAAGAACTTGTGAAAAACTTACAGGCGGGCTTACAAAGGAACACGCAGAACTGTCAAGAAAAGTCAGGTCATTTGATGTCCTGCTTACGGAAAAAGAAAATATAAGAAAAAGTTTTGAAGAGGAAGCCGCTTCAATCAACAAGGAATATAAGGAAAAGTTCGAGTCTTATTTCAACGGAGAAGCAAAAGAACCGGATATTGAAGAAGATGAAATCAATACCAGGGCAGGGGCTTTGAGAAAAATCATATCTGATGAAATAGGAGAACTTGCTGATAAAGAAAAACAGCTTGCACATTATGATGCCCTTATTAAGAAAAATATTGATAATCTTAAATATTATGGTTTTACCTTAGATGAGGCAAAAAAGGCAAAAGACGAGGGCCTTTTTTCAAAGGCATCTGTTGATGAAAGATTAGTAATCAAGAATCAGCTTGATAAAATTAAATCTGAAATTGACAAAACCGACGGAATAATTAATTCCGAACAGGCACAGAAGAACCGTATTGAAGGAAGTATATGGCACGGAAAGAAACTATATGAAGAACAATACGGTGAATTTATCAGGGAAAAATTTAATGACCCTCAGGCGTATATTGTTACCGGACGTCAGGAAATATCTTCTATTACATCGGGAATACAGAATATTGAGAAAGAATTGAAAAATATTGATGAGAATAACAGGGATCTTATTGTAATGGAGAGAGATATCGGGAGAATATTCCGGACCATGGGAATTTATATACCGGAGGACGGACTGACGGATGAAAATATTACTGTGGATGACGATATCACTGAGAATTATGAAGAAATTGAAAAGAATTATGACAGGTTAAAACGTGATGAACAGCGTAAGAAAACTGCTTTTCTTAATGATAAACATAAGTTATCCGATGATTTGTACGGACTGGAGGCTTATGACCTTGCGGCGGAAATCAAACTGAGTCTTAATGCACCGGAAACCGCAGAAGATGTGGAAGATATGGTAAATGGTCTTAGGGAAACTTCGGATTATATTGCACTTGAAAGGGACAATGTGGAGCAGGGCATAAGAGACTTACAGCAGATTGCAGATAATTTTGAAGAACGTTGTATCCAGATTTGCAGCAATATCCGTACAGAGTTAGAACGATTGCCAAAGCTCTCAAAGATAAATCTTGACGGAGAATCCGTTCCTGTAATTACGTTACAGATTCCTTATATAAAAGAGGAGTTTTATAAGGAAAAAATGACAACATACATAAACGATACAATAGCAAGAGCTGATATTTTTGATACACAGGACGATAAATTAAAATATATCAAAAACCAGTTATCGTGGAAAAAATTGTTTTCAGTAATTGTAAGCGATATGAATAGTATAAGATTATGCCTGTATAAAAGGGAACATATCAAGGACAGGAGCAGATACTTAAAATACGAGGAAGCTGTGGGAAGTACAGGCCAGTCACAAGGAATTTATATCCAGTTTTTAATTTCGGTTATTCACTATATATCCAGCATAAATTCGTCCTATGATATGGGAATTTCAGGAAATACAATTTTTATTGATAATCCGTTTGGTGCGGCAAAAGATATATACATCTGGGAACCGATTTTTAAACTGCTCAAAACCAATCATGTGCAGCTTATCGTTCCGGCAAGAGGAGCGACACCTGCAATTACGAGGATGTTTGATGTGAATTATATACTGGGCCAGAAAATGGCCGGTGACAGACAGCAGACAGTTGTGGTGGATTACAGAAGTCAGGTAAATACAGAGGATTCTGATTACAATGTAACGGAGTTCACACAAACCACTTTAAAACTTGATTGAAATTGACATAGCCATGTGATAAAATTATTTAGGATTTATGCGTAGTATTAGAGGTGAACGCTTTGGATAAAGTAGAATATGGAATTAAATTAGAACAGATAGAGAAACTTAAATCAGAAAAGCAGTATAGTGAAGCGGCGGATATAGCGGATACCATTGAATGGCGGAAGGTTAAGAAGTGGTCAGAGCTTATGACGGCGGAAGAAGTATACGAAAAGGCAGATCGAATTAAGGAAGCGAGAAATATATGCATTTATGCCTATAACCGTAACCTTGGAGGCAGAAGCCTTGTTTTTAAAATGACAGAACTTTCCATAAGACTTGAAGATTATGAAGAAGCAGAGGATCTGTATAATGAATTTGTGGAAATGGCTCCCACAGATATGAACAGATATGTCCTTTTATATGAACTTGACAAGGCTAAGAATGTTCCTCCTGAGGAATTGATAAAAGTTCTTGAAGAATACAGAGATAATGAACAGGATGAGAATTTCGGATACGAACTGGCAAGCCTTTATGCTGAGGTTGGAAGAATAGAAGAGTGTATTAAAGAATGTGATGACCTTATACTCTGGTTCGGAGATGGAGAGTATGTTTATAAGGCATTGAAGCTCAAAAAGAAATATGCCTCTCTTACCCCTGCACAGCAGGAGAAACTCAACATAATGGACAAGTTTGACAAAGCCGGTCTTGTATATGAAGCAGGCTTTTCAGGAAACTATGATGAATACGAAATGAAATCAGCCAGAGAGAGCATGAAGGAAATAAGCCATGACGAGACAAATGATGATGATGAGATAAGTGTCCCACTCGCCAGACCGGATATTTATGATACACAGACACTACAGAATGATCTTGCCAACAGCCTTAAGGAAATTTTTCAAAATGATGATAAAAATGACGACGGGAATGATGTACTCAGTCCGGTAAAGGAACAGAAAACGGAAGAGACTGTACCGGAAGAAGTTGAACCGGAAGAAGCTGAACCGGAAGAGACTGTACCGGAAGAATCCGCAGATGAAGAAACTGCCGATAAAGTGTCTCAGCCTGCGCAAGAAGATGAAGAAGAGAAAACAGAAGATACACCTGAATATGATACAATAATAGATGATGATATGGCGGCAACAGCAGAACCGGTTAATGTTGAAGTAATTGAACTTCAGATGTCAGGGGATGATGAACTTGTTGACGAGCCTACAAGAGAAATCATAATCAATACCCACCATTGGAATAAAATTAAATCAGAGATGCGGGAAGATGATCCTATGATTCCTGAGCATGATGCACAGCCTGAATATAAGGAAGAATATATCCCTGAAGCAGCAGAAGAACAGGAGATGGTTGAAACTGTTGAAAAACAGGAGACAATACCTGAAGAGACAGATATCAGAGAGACTGTACCGGAGGATTTTAAACCGGAAGTCAGGGAGGACAGAATACCTGTCCAGATGGAACTGAATCTTGAAGAACCTCCTATTGAGGGACAGGTTGATTTGTTATACTATCTTGAACACATGAATGATCCGGTTGAAGAGCCGGCGGCAACAATAGATGATTTATTAAAAACAACGATAGAAAACAGACATACAGACAATACCATTGAGCTTGATGAAGCCATTAACAGTATTACAAGAGCTGCAATTTCCGAAGCAGAACAGGAAATTAACGGATATGCCGATGAGTCTTATGATGTTACGGAGGAAGAAGAGTACAGTTCGGAGGATTCAATGGACGAGCTTGATGATAATACAAGAAAGTACATTAAGAAGTATCTTTTTATGAACGGAATGGAAGATTCCATTCTCCATTTTATTAACGGAAAGAGACATGAGATTCCGGATGGTACTTCAAGACATGGAAATATAATCATAATCGGGAAAAAAGACACTGATAAAACAGGATTTGCGATTAATCTTTTTAAATCATTGCATGCCAATGACGAACAGAGGGAACTGAAGATTGCAAAAACAAGAGCAGAAGTCCTGAATGCAAAAGGTGTTGCCGCATCGGCTGATAAGATAAAAGGCACAACACTTATTGTTGAAAATGCAGAGAAACTCAACAGGGATGTGGTTGAAGAACTTAATCAGTTTATGGAAACCGATACAGCTTCAATGCTTGTTATTTTTACAGGAGAGGAATTTGCATTAAAAAGACTGTTTTATAATTGCGAAAGCCTCAGGGATAAATTTGATTACAAGCTGGAACTTAAGCACTATTCCGTTAATGAACTTGTTGACGTTGCAACGGAATATGCCAGAGTTAAAGGATATGCTATTGACGAAAGAGCGCTTTCAGGGTTATATATATCAATTGATGAACTTAATGGCGATGATGAAGGTACAGAAATTGAAAAAGTCAAGAAGATAGTCGATTCCGCCATAATAAAGTGCGGCAAATCATCCAGAAACTTCTTTGGAAAGAAGAGGAATGGATTAATATCTTTAAAGGAAAAACATTTTTTGAAATAAATGGTCATCAGGCCTTAACGGAAAGGAATTTTTATTATGAGTACAAATCTTGAACAGATGTCAGTAAATGCCATCAGAGTATTAGCAGCGGATGCTGTGCAGAAAGCTAATTCGGGTCATCCCGGACTCCCATTAGGATGTGCTGCAATCGGATATGAACTTTGGGGCAATCATATGAATCACAATCCTGCCAATCCTCAATGGGCTGACAGAGACAGATTCATCCTCTCAGGAGGTCATGGTTCCACATTGTTATATTCGCTTCTCCATCTCTTTGGATACGGTCTTACCAAAGAAGATCTGATGAATTTCAGACAGCTTGATTCATTAACACCGGGACATCCGGAGTATGGACATACGGTAGGAGTTGAGGCAACAACAGGGCCTCTCGGAGCCGGAATGGGAATGGCAGTGGGAATGGCAGCTGCGGAGGCACATCTTGCGGCAATTTTTAATAAAGAAGGCTATCCTGTAGTTAACCATTACACATACGTACTTGGTGGTGACGGATGTATGATGGAAGGAATTTCTTCTGAGGCAATGTCACTTGCGGGAACATTAAAGCTTAATAAACTTATTGTTATATATGATTCTAACAGTATTTCCATTGAAGGAAGTACCAATATTGCATTTACTGAAAATGTTCAGAAAAGATTTGAGTCATTCGGATTCCAGACAATTACTGTCGAAGACGGAAACAACATAGAAGAAATCGGAGCAGCGATAGAAGCAGCAAAGGCTGATACAACAAGACCTTCACTTATTACAGTTAAAACAAAAATCGGTTTTGGATGTCCTGCAAAGGAAGGAAAAGCAAGTGCCCACGGAGAACCTCTTGGGGTTGATAATGTGGCAGAGCTCAGAAAAGCCCTTAACTGGCCATCGGATGAAAGTTTCTATGTACCTGATGAAGTATATGAAAATTACAAGGAACTTGCTAAGAAGGGTGCAAAAAAAGAAGCAGAATGGAATTCTCTTTTTGAAGAATACTGTACTAAATATCCTGAAATGAAAAAATTATGGGATACTTATTTTGATAAAAACCTTGCTGAAAAGGTTCTTGATACGGAAGAATTCTGGGCGTTTGACAATAAGCCTGAGGCAACAAGAAGCGTGTCAGGTAAAATACTTAATAAAGCCAAAAAAGTTATGCCTAACCTTATGGGCGGTGCTGCAGACCTTGCACCATCTACCAAGACATATATGGAAGGTGTAGGTGATTTTTCTGCTGAGAATTATGCGGGAAGCAATATGCACTTTGGCGTAAGGGAAATAGCTATGGCAGCTATCGGTAATGGTATGATGCTCCACGGAGGATTAAGAAGTTTTGTATCTACATTCTTTGTATTCAGTGATTATGTTAAGCCAATGGCAAGACTTTCGGCACTTATGAAACTTCCTTTGACATACGTTCTTACACATGACAGTATCGGTGTTGGAGAGGATGGTCCTACACATGAACCTATCGAACAGCTTGCAATGTTCCGTTCAATGCCGGGGTTTGCAGTATATCGTCCATGTGATGCTACTGAAACAGCGGCAGCTTGGTATTATGCCCTTACAAATCAGGACACACCTACAGCACTTGTTCTTTCAAGACAGAATCTTCCCCAGATAGACGGTTCTTCTAAGGAAGCATTAAAGGGCGGTTATGTGATTGCTGATTCAACTAAGGAAATTCCTGATGCAATTATCATAGCATCAGGTTCAGAAGTATCTCTTGCAGTTGAAGCAAAAGAAATCCTTGAAAAAGAAGGAACAGATGTAAGAGTTGTAAGTATGCCATGTATGGATATATTTGAACAGCAGAGTGAGGAATATAAAGAAGCTGTTCTTCCTAAGAGCTGCAGAAAGAGAGTTGCAGTTGAAGCACTTTCAGATTTCGGCTGGGGCAGATATGTGGGGCTTGACGGAGCTTATGTTACAATGCACAGCTTCGGAGCGAGTGCACCTGCAGATAAACTTTTCAAGAAATTTGGAATTACAACAGAAAATGTTGTTAAGGCAGTCAGATCACTGTAATTTTTAAGGCTGAATCAGAACAGGCTGTAAAAGAGTCCTCCGTGTGGATGGAATTCTTTTACAGCCTTTTTTTATAGAATTATTGTGAATGGACCGTCATTAAGAAGTTCCACTTTCATATCGGCACCGAATTCACCGTGTTCTACTACGGGAACCTGTTCCCTGCAGACGGATATAAATTTTTCGTACATACGTTTTGCTTCAAGCGGCTCTTTGGCTCCGATAAAAGAAGGGCGGTTGCCATGGCTGCAATCAGCACATAATGTAAATTGTGATACAATGAGGAGCTCGCCGTTTACATCGGAGAGAGACCTGTTGGTCTTGCCATTGTCATCTTCAAATATGCGCATCCTGACAATTTTATCAGCATATTTCTTTAACATATCGTCTGAATCACCGGATTCTATACCTAAAAAAATAAGAAGTCCCTTTTTGATTTTACCTGTTATATTGCCGTCAACTTTGACTGATGCATTTAATACTCTTTGAATTACTACTTTCACTTTGCTACCTCCGGATAATTTTATTTTAAATTAAGTGGTGGAGTATTGTCAAATTAATGTGGTAATGGTATAATTTACTACATAGTTTGTAATTATCTATTTAGGAGGAATCAGAATGGGATTTTGTACTTTTTGTGGTAAGCAACTTGCTGACGGAGAGGTATGTACATGTCAGCAGACAGCACCACAGCAGAATGTTTATGGTGCACCACAGAATAACAGTGGAACTCAGGGAACATATACTGCACCTCAGGGAACGTATACTGCACCACAGCAGGGAACATATACAGCACCTCAGGGCGGATATAACACAGCACAGGGCAATGGTATGCCACAGGGTGAGACATACACAGCACCTCAGAAACAGCCTAAGGTTAAGGGCGACAATCTTTTTACACCAGTAATTAACAGCATTAAAGAAACAGCTAAGAACCCACTTGATGCGGCTGATACATATTATAAGACAGCTACACTTAAGACTGCAATTACCTCAATGGCGACAGTTGTGGTTCTTTATGTATTGGTAAGCATATTCAACCTTCTTGGGCATGTATGGCACATTCTTGCTATAGCAAAGAGAAGTTATGGCGCGTTTGCTTATCATTATACGGATAAGGGCGATATTTTAAGATACGCAGGTATATCAGGAGGAACATGGGTTCAGGCAATTTTCTTCCCTATAGTGTACGCTATTCTTATGGCAGCAATTGTAATAGGTATGGCATATCTTGTTAATGCTCTTGTAATTAAGAAAGATAAGGTGAACCTTGTTAATGTTGCAAGATTTGGCGGAGCTGTTTCACCGGCTATCGGAACTGCTCTTCTTGTAAGATTTATTAATGGTTTTGTACATGTTAGTGGAATTAACGGAACTATTCTTGCTGGTTTGTATTTTGCAGCACTTGTTGTTGCACTGTTACAGTCACTTGAAATTATCCGTGGCATGGTTTCAGAAAAAAATAAATATGTATTGGCAACAATTATTCTTGTTGCAGGTCTTGTAATCGGAGATTACCTTGTAGGAACACTCTTCCTTGGTCATTTCTATCAATATTTTTCATCAATACCAATGCTCCTTTAATTGAAAATTCAAGCAGGGAATGTGTCTGTCGGGCATATTCCCTTTTTTAATTAATATAATGGATATAAGAAGGTACTTTTTATGAGAGATAAAGAAAAAATGATTTCCGGCCTTATATATGACCCGGCAGACAAAGAACTGGCAGAAATGAGACAGGCTGCACATATACTCAGTAAAAAATATAATGATTTATATGAAAATGATGATGACAGGAACAAAATTCTTGATGAACTTGTTTCAAACAGAGGAAAAAATGTGTATCTTCAAGGGCCAATCCAGTTTGACTATGGATGTTTTACCGAAATAGGAGATAACAGTTATGCGAATTTTAATCTGACATGTCTTGATTGTGCACCTGTTAAAATAGGAAAAAATGTTTTTATGGGACCGAATGTGTCACTTCTGACACCGGTTCATCCCCTTATGTATCAGGATAGAAACGTGTATACAAGGGAAGATGGGACAATTACAGATAAAGAGTATGCAAGACCTATTGTAATAGGTGATAACTGTTGGATTGCGGGAAATGTAACCGTGTGCGGAGGAGTAACAATCGGAGAAGGAACTGTAATAGGGGCAGGAAGTGTGGTTACTCATGATATCCCGCAAGGAGTTATTGCTGCGGGAGTTCCATGCAGGGTTATAAGGAAATTAACTGAAGCAGACAGACTTGGAAATCATCCGGAACTGCTCTGATAGGCATAGTATGAGAGTTGACAAGTTTAGAAAAAATGATACTATGATAAGAAACTAAGTTAAACAGGAGTAACATATGAGCGAAGTTTATGTAGTAGGACATCGTAACCCGGATACGGATTCGGTATGTTCAGCAATAGCATATGCTAATCTTAAAAATAAAATTACAGGAACAGAGGACTACCATCCATACAGGGCCGGACAGCTTAATGAGGAGACCCAGTTTGTCCTGAAAAAATGTGATGTTGCCGTACCACCCCTTTTACAGGATGTGCGTGTACAGGTGAGTGACCTTAAGATACGAAAAACGGAAAGCGTTAAATCAACCATTTCCATGAAAAATGCGTGGAATCTGATGAAAGAATTAGGCGTTATTACGCTTCCGGTTGTCAAAAACAAGAAGCTTGAGGGACTCATCACAATAACGGATATAGCAACATCTTATATGGAAGTTGTTGATAACCATATGCTTGAGGAGGCGGAGACAACCTATAAGCAGATTGCGGAGACACTTGAAGGAAGGATTGTGTGCACTAACCATAATCGTCCATGCGTAAGCGGTAAGGTAATAACAGCGGTGGCAACTCCTGACATAATAGAAGAAAGCATCGAGACCGGTGATATAGTTATATTAGGAAACAGATATGAGGCACAGCTTTGTGCTATAGAGATGGGAGCAGGATGTCTTGTTATATGTGAAAAAGCACCGGTATCAATAACAATATCAAGGCTTGCAACGGAATGCGGATGTACAATTATCAGTTCACCTCACGATGCCCTGACGGTATCAAGACTTATTTTTCAGAGTGTACCAATCGGTCATGTAATGAAAAAGGACAGTCTTGTAACATTCAGACTGGATGATTTTGTTGATGACATCAGAAAAGTTATGGCTGAAAAAAGGCACCGTGATTTCCCAATACTTGACAAACATGGTAATTATGTGGGAATGATATCAAGACGTAATCTTTTGGATGTTGATAAGAAAAAGATTATTATGGTTGACCATAATGAAGCTAATCAGGCGGTAAACGGCATAGAAAGTGCAGATATTTTAGAGATAATAGATCATCACAGGCTTGGCGCCGTGGAGACAATTTCTCCTGTATTTTTTTATAATAAGCCGGTTGGATGTACCGCAACCATAATATATAAAATGTATGTGGATGCAGGTGTTAAGATAGAACCTAAGATTGCGCTTTTGATGTGTTCTGCGATTATATCGGATACATTGATATTCAGAAGTCCTACATGTACAGAAATGGACAGGGAAGCAGGTAAGGCACTGGCTGAAATTGCAGGAATTAATATAAAAGAACATGCACATGAGATGTTCTTTGCCGGAAGCAATATCAGCGAAAAGACAGCAAAAGAACTTTTTACCGGAGACTTCAAACGTTTTTCTATCGGAGATACGACCTTTGGTATCGGTCAGGTGTCATGTATGGACGGTGAAGAACTGGATCAGGTAAAGAAAAAAGTAATGACATATATGAAGGAACAGTACAAATCCCTTGGCGTCAATATGCTTTATTTTATGCTTACGGATATTATCAAACCGGGAACAGAACTTTTATGTGTAGGTGATGGCGCAATGGAACTTGTTGAGCGTGCTTTCGGTGTGCAGGGATCGGATGATGTTGTTTATCTTCCGGGAGTTGTATCAAGAAAGAAACAGGTGGTTCCTGAAATTATGATGGAAATAACACAGTAAGGAGACAGAAATTATGAGTAAACAAAGTTGGAAACCGGGCAATATGCTTTATCCATTGCCTGTTGTAATGGTAAGTTGTAACAGAAAGGGTGAGAAACCGAATATTGTAACTGTAGCATGGACAGGAACAATATGTTCGGATCCTGCAATGGTGTCAATTTCCGTAAGACCGGAAAGATATTCACATGATATTATAGAAGAAACAGGTGAATTTGTTATTAATCTTGTAACAAAAGATCTTACTTATGCCACAGATTACTGCGGAGTCAGATCAGGAAGAGATGTGGATAAATTTAAAGAAATGAATCTCACTCCACTTCCTTCAAAGATGATTGATGCGGTAGGAATTGAGGAAAGCCCGGTAAATATTGAATGTAAAGTTGTAGAAGTTAAAAAACTTGGTTCACACGATATGTTTATTGCAGAAGTTGTCAATGTCACGGTTGATGACAGATATATGGACGAAAGCAACAAATTTAATCTTAATGATTCCGACCTTGTTGCTTATTCCCATGGAGAATATTTTACATTAGGTGAAAAAATAGGAACATTTGGATATTCAGTAAGAAAGAAATAATGATATGAAAAATAACATAGTATTAATTGGAATGCCGGGTGTTGGCAAGAGCAGTGCGGGGGTTGTTCTCGCAAAGGCAATGGGGTATCATTTTGTTGATTCGGATATCGTTATCCAGCACAAGGAAGGCAGATTGTTAAGTGACATTATAGAAGAGTGTGGTAACGATGGCTTTCTTAAAATAGAAGATAGAATTAATTCCGAACTTGAAGCAGATAAGACGGTTATTGCCACGGGCGGAAGTGTAATCTATGGTAAAAACGCAATGGAGCACCTTAAAGAAATTGGAATTGTGGTATATCTTAAAGCAGAATTTGCCACAATTAATGAAAGGTTGTCCAATCTCAAAGGACGTGGCGTTGCAATTAAAGAAGGACAGACACTTAAAGACTTATATGATGAAAGATGCATATTATACGAAAAATATGCGGATATAACAATCCCGCTTGATGGTATGTCCATTGAAGAAACAGTTGGTACTTTGGTACCGTTAATTGTGAAATTTCAAAGAAATGAGTAAGAAAAAACTATAAAGGGGTTTACAAGACAGCAAAGTTCTGTTAAAATTCAATTTGTTACAAAAATGTTACAATCAAGGAGCGGCAATGAAAGCATTAAAGAGTTATTTGAAATCTAATATGTCCTATGTTAAAACAGCAGTAATTGCAGTATTATTTACATTAGTTGCAATTCCTTTTGTGAACAGGGTGTCCGGCGATGGAAATAAGTACACTGTAGATTCAAGATATATGGTAGTGCTTAACGGCAATGAACTTGGATATGTAAGTGACTCACAGGTAGCAGAAAATGCCTTGCTTGATGCAAGGAATCTTCTTGATTCAGAGAGTGAAGGACTTGTGCTTGTGGAAGCTGATATGCAGCTTAACGAGCAGACAAGCGGAGGTGCTGTTTATTCCAAGGAACAGATGACGGAAAAGATTTATAATTCTCTTTCAACAGAAGCGAGCGTTCCATCCGAACAGGTAACAGCATATACAGTGAGAATTGATGATTTTACCGTAACTCTTGCATCACTTGATGATGTTGTGGAATTGCTTGAACGTGTTAAGAACAGATATGCGGATACATCTAATTTCTCAATTGTCATTAATGAAGAAGATAACGGAATATACAGTTCGTATAAGATAAATTTTGTTTCAGCGGACAAGCAGCTTAATGAAGCAGCTAAGGTGCTTTTGGCTGAAGATGGTTCAGTGAGCGAGTCGGCTGCAAAAAAAGCAGAGAGTACATCATATAAAGACGGCGTACTTTCGATAGGTTTTGTTGAAAATATAGAAGTTATAGCGACAAAGAGTAATTCCGGAGATGTTGTCAGTGTAGATGAGGCATATGAACTTGTTACTAAAGAACACGCAGAGAAGGAGACCTATGTTGTTGCTTCGGGAGACTGCCTTTCATCAATAGCGAGGGATAACGGTCTTTCACTTGATGAATTGATAGCACTGAATGAAGGATTTACGGTAGATACCGCAATATATGAAGGCGATGTCCTCACAATAACAGTGCCTGCATCAGAGGTTTCGGTCAAAGTTGTTGAAGAGAAATCTTACAGTGAGTCATATAATGCACCTGTGCAGTATGTGGACAACGAAACATTATACGTTGGAACAGAGAATGTTATCCAGCAGGGTTCAGAAGGAAGCCGTTCGGTTGTAGCACTTGTTACTTATGTGAACGGAGCAGAATCTTCAAGAGAAATTATTAAACAGGAAATCAGTACAGAATCAGTACCTAAGATTATAGAGAGAGGCACATTAACACCTCCTACATATATTAATCCGGTACATTCTACATATGTTACATCTCATTGGGGATACAGACCTGCACCAATTAATGGTATGCACAACGGTGTTGACATAGCAGTACCGGTCGGAACATCTGTAAGAGCATCATCCACAGGTGTTGTAACTATGGCAGGCTGGTATGGCAATTACGGATATTGCGTTGATATACGTCATTCGGACGGCAGCATGACAAGATATGGCCATCTGAATTCAATAGCTGTAACCTATGGACAGACAGTTACACAGGGACAGGTTATTGCATACTCAGGTAATACAGGATACAGCACAGGACCACACCTGCATTTTGAAATCAGAATCAACGGTCAGTCAGTTAATCCGCTTAATTATATATCTGTCTCTTATACACATCTGACGCTGCCGACG
>ENA-OZMZ01000431-OZMZ01000431.1-human-gut-metagenome-genome-assembly--contig:-NODE-431-length-12322-cov-5.841363_pt1 | contig 12322 bp, 10 predicted proteins | sample MGYA00244197_ERZ653829 | MGnify/ENA primary metagenome ERZ653829 (study PRJEB26926, sample SAMN06164791) | human gut metagenome | biome: ENVO:00009003; feature: ENVO:2100002; material: ENVO:00002003...
CAGCGTCAGATGTGTATAAGAGACAGCCATCTAACATTACGTTGTTGATAAGCTTGGTAACCACCTTGTTATTGTAAATTGGATCCGCTAATACGTCTCTCTTTGCGATATGTCCTTTACGTGGCACGGTTCTTCCCTCCTTAATATTTATTAATTCTTCGGTACTCACATTATAAAATGTGTTCGTGCTGTTACTTCCATCTCTTCTATCTATCTGATGTTTTCTGCATTTTATGCATCAACACCTTATCTCATAGCAAAAACATGGCCTAACCAGCACATTTTTTTGGAATGTTTCCAATAATACGGTTTTAATTACTTCTTAGCATCTTTTGGACGCTTAGCACCGTACTTAGAACGAGCCTGACGTCTCTTTGCAACACCTGCTGTATCAAGAGTACCTCTGATGATATGGTATCTTGTACCAGGTAAGTCCTTTACTCTACCACCACGGATAAGAACTACGCTATGCTCCTGAAGGTTGTGACCTTCACCCGGAATATAACTTGTAACTTCGATACCGTTTGATAAACGAACTCTGGCGATCTTTCTCAGAGCTGAGTTAGGCTTCTTAGGAGTAGCTGTCTTAACTGCTGTACAAACTCCTCTCTTCTGTGGAGAGCTTGTCTCAGTTGGCTTCTTCTTTAATGAGTTGAAACTTCTCTGAAGAGCTGGTGCAGTTGACTTCTTCTCTACTGTCTGTCTTCCCTTTCTAACTAACTGGTTAAATGTTGGCATGTTTTCACCTCCTACTTTCAAAATAAAAAATAATATAAGGCATACGTTCTCACGCATGCCTTACCATTATATATATTGAAATTATTCGTGTCAAGCACTTTTCAAATTTATTTATTCGTTATCAGTTGTCTCTGCCTCTACAGTTTCCAAGTCTGAAGCATTTTCTTCCGCCTCATCCTCTGCATCTGCATCGGTATCAACTGCATCTTCTAACTCTGTGCTTTCCAGATCATCTCCGAAGTCAATCTCGTCATCATCATCAAAGAAGTTGATCTCATCCATCTCTGTATCAAGCTTTACAGAACGATAACGCTTCATACCTGTACCTGCTGGGATCAGCTTACCGATAATAACGTTCTCTTTCAGACCATTAAGCGGATCTACCTTACTCTTAATAGCTGCATCTGTAAGAACCTTTGTTGTCTCCTGGAAGGACGCTGCTGACATGAAGGAATCTGTAGCAAGTGATGCCTTTGTAATACCAAGCATTACCTGTGAGCCTTCTGCCGGCTGTTTGCCTTCTGCGATGAGCTGCTCATTTGTATCTTCAAAATCAAGAACGTCAACCAGTGTTCCCGGAAGGTAGGATGAATCTCCGTTATCCTCGATCCTGATCTTCTTTAACATCTGACGAACAATGATCTCGATATGCTTATCATTGATATCAACACCCTGAAGTCTGTATACTCGCTGTACTTCACGAAGCATGTAATCCTGAACTGCACGGATACCTTTGATCTTTAAGATATCATGTGGATTAACAGAACCTTCTGTTAATTCATCACCGGCTTCCAGAACCTGATCGTCCAGAACCTTGATACGGGAACCATAAGGAATTAAGTATGCCTTTGATTCACCTGTCTCGTCATTTGTGATAACGACTTCTCTCTTCTTCTTATTATCACGAAGCTGAACCTTACCGCCAAACTCTGCGATGATCGCAAGTCCCTTTGGTTTTCTTGCTTCGAACAACTCTTCTACTCTAGGAAGACCCTGTGTAATATCATCACCGGCAACACCACCAGTATGGAATGTTCTCATGGTAAGCTGTGTACCAGGCTCACCGATTGACTGAGCTGCGATGATTCCGGCAGCTTCACCAACCTGTACCGGCTGTCCGGTTGCCATGTTGGCACCGTAACATTTTGCACATACACCAAGGTGTGACTTACATGTCAGGATCGTTCTGATCTTAAGCTTTGCATCCTGTCTTGTAACACCTGTATCCGGATCAAGGAATGGAACACCGTTTGAATCTACACCCTGATTTACGATCAGAGCAGCTCTCTTTGGTGATACCATGTGGTTTGCCTTAACTAAAAGGTTACCATCTTTATCGTATACAGATTCTGCAAGGTAACGGCCTGTAATTCTCTCCTGGAAGGATTCGATTACTTCTTTTCCCTCCATGAAAGCCTCTACTTCCATACCAGGAATTGCTTTTCCTGCACAACAATCTGTCTCACGAATGATCAGATCCTGTGATACGTCAACCAAACGTCTGGTCAGGTATCCTGAATCGGCTGTACGAAGCGCTGTATCGGACAGACCCTTACGAGCACCATGTGCCGAAATGAAGTACTCCAGAACGTCAAGACCTTCACGGAAGTTTGACTTGATCGGAAGTTCGATTGTACGACCGGTTGTATCTGCCATCAGACCACGCATACCAGCCAGCTGTTTGATCTGCTGGTTAGATCCACGGGCACCGGAATCTGCCATCATGAAGATGTTGTTATATTTATCAAGTCCGTCCAGAAGGGCTTTTGTCAGAACCTTATCGGCTTCTTCCCAAACCTTAACAACAGCGAGGTATCTCTCCTCCTCTGTCATAAGACCACGTCTGAACATCTTTGTGATCTTGTCAACCTGAGTCTGAGCATCTGCAAGGATCTGCTTCTTCTCGTCCGGCACCTTCATATCTGAAATAGATACTGAAATAGCACCTCTGGTTGAATACTTGTAACCGATTGCCTTTACGTCATCCAGAACTTCAGCAGTCTTGGTTGCGCCATGTGTATTGATACATTTGTCAAGGATCGGCTTTAACTGTTTCTTACCAACATGGAAATCAATCTCAAGTTTCAGGATATTATCAGGATTTGTTCTATCAACATATCCAAGATCCTGAGGAATGATCTCGTTGAACAGCAAACGACCGAGTGTAGTATCGATGATACCTGTAACCTCTGTTCCGTCTTCTGTCGTAACAGTTCTTCTTACTTTTATCTTAGAGTGGAGAGTAATCTCCTTGTTCTCATATGCAAGCAGTGCTTCGTTCTTTGACTTGAAGAACTTGCCTTCTCCGATATCGCCATCCTTCTCCATTGTCAGATAGTAGATACCAAGGACCATATCCTGTGAAGGAACGGCAACCGGAGCACCATCTGAAGGCTTCAGAAGGTTATTCGGGGACAGGAGCAGGAATCTACATTCTGCCTGTGCCTCAACTGTAAGTGGAAGGTGAACAGCCATCTGGTCACCATCGAAATCGGCGTTGAACGCTGTACATACCAGTGGATGAAGCTTGATTGCCTTACCTTCTACAAGGATAGGCTCAAACGCCTGGATACCCAGTCTGTGAAGTGTAGGAGCACGGTTTAACATAACCGGATGCTCTTTGATTACATCCTCAAGTACATCCCAAACTTCCGGCTCAAGCTTTTCTACCATCTTCTTAGCAGCTTTAATGTTATTTGCTCTGCCGCTGGCTGTCAGTTCTTTCATAACAAATGGCTTGAATAATTCGATAGCCATTTCCTTTGGAAGACCACACTGATAAATCTTAAGTTCCGGTCCTACTACGATAACGGAACGTCCTGAATAGTCAACACGCTTACCAAGAAGGTTCTGACGGAAACGTCCCTGCTTACCCTTTAACATATCGGACAGAGACTTTAATGCTCTGTTACCCGGACCTGTTACAGGACGGCCTCTTCTACCATTATCAATTAACGCATCAACAGCTTCCTGAAGCATTCTCTTCTCGTTTCTGACAATGATGTCAGGAGCGTTCAGATCAAGAAGTCTTCTTAAGCGGTTATTTCTGTTGATAATTCTTCTATATAAGTCATTCAGGTCAGATGTAGCAAATCTGCCGCCATCCAACTGAACCATAGGTCTGATATCCGGTGGAATAACAGGAATAACATCCATGATCATCCACTCCGGCTTATTCTCAGAATTACGGAATGCTTCAACAACTTCCAGTCTCTTGATGATTCTGGCTCTCTTCTGTCCGCTTGAATTCTTAAGCTCAGCCTTTAATTCTTCGCTCTCTTTATCCAGATCGATTGCTCTTAAGAGCTCCTGAATGGACTCAGCACCCATTCCTGCACGGAAAGAGCCGTATCCGAAGTCCTCTTCAGCCTTTCTGTATTCCTGCTCTGTCAGAACCTGCTTATAAGTAAGCGGTGTGTCCTTTGGATCAAGAACAATATAAGATGCAAAGTATAATACCTTTTCAAGTACTCTTGGAGAAATATCAAGGATCAGTCCCATACGGCTAGGAATACCTTTGAAATACCAGATATGGGATACCGGTGCTGCAAGCTCGATATGACCCATACGCTCTCTACGAACGCTGGCCTTTGTAACCTCTACACCACATCGATCACAGATAATACCTTTATATCTGATCTTCTTGTATTTACCACAATGACATTCCCAGTCCTTGCTAGGTCCAAATATTCTCTCACAGAACAAACCGTCTTTTTCCGGTTTTAATGTTCTGTAGTTGATAGTCTCAGGTTTCTTAACCTCACCATGTGACCATTCTCTGATTTTTTCAGGAGATGCAAGTCCGATTCTAATTGCGTCAAAGCTTAAAGCCTGTTCCTGTTCTGGAGTTTCCATGTTAAATTCTGGCATCTTACAAAATCTCCTTTCTAAAATTCATCATCTGAGTTGTCATCATAATCATCGCTGTAATCATCCAGATATTCTCCGTCTGATAATGATGTCAGCTCATCATTTTCATCTGTTCCGCTGAAGCCCGCTTCTTCAAATTCACGTCCATCAGCTTCCCGTTTATCATCATCGATCATGCTCTTAACATTCTCGTCATACGCTTCGATCGTCTCACCGAGATCAACCTCTGTCATATCGTCTTTTACAACTCTGACATCGAGACCAAGTGACTGGAATTCCTTCAGCAGTACCTTGAATGACTCAGGGATACCAGGTGTAGGAATGTTCTCACCCTTAATGATCGCTTCATATGTCTTAACACGTCCGATTACATCATCCGACTTAACAGTCAGGATTTCCTGTAATGTATATGATGCACCGTATGCTTCCAGTGCCCAAACTTCCATCTCACCGAAACGCTGTCCACCGAACTGAGCTTTACCACCCAGAGGCTGCTGTGTAACTAATGAGTACGGACCGGTTGAACGTGCATGGATCTTATCATCAACCAGATGGTGGAGCTTAAGATAATGCATGTAACCGATTGTTACAGGGCTGTCAAATTCTTCACCGGTTCTACCATCACGAAGCTGTACCTTACCGGTTCTGTCGATCGGAACGCCCTTCCATTCTTCTCTGTGATCTCTGTTCTCATAGAGGTAATTCATTACTTCTTCTGAAACAGAATCTTTATATTTCTCGTAGAAGTTCTCCCACTCAGTATTTGCATAATCATTCGCCATCTCAAGAGTATCCATGATATCAAACTCGTCTGCACCATCAAACACAGGAGTTGAAACCTTGAATCCGAGAACCTGTGAAGCAAGACCAAGATGGATTTCAAGAACCTGTCCGATATTCATACGTGAAGGAACGCCCAGTGGGTTCAACACGATATCGAGCGGACGGCCATTTGGAAGGAATGGCATATCTTCTACCGGAAGTACACGGGAAATTACACCCTTGTTACCATGACGACCAGCCATCTTATCTCCTACCTGGATCTTTCTCTTCTGAGCAATGTATACTCTGACTGATTTATTAACACCCGGTGAAAGTTCATCACCATTTTCTCTTGTGAAGATCTTGGTATCCATGATGACACCAAATGCTCCATGAGGAACCTTCAGGGAAGTATCTCTTACTTCTCTTGCCTTCTCACCAAAGATGGCACGAAGGAGTCTTTCCTCTGCTGTCAGTTCTGTCTCTCCCTTAGGAGTAACCTTACCGACAAGAATATCTCCGGCACGAACCTCAGCACCGATACGGATAATACCATTCTCATCCAGATCCTTTAATGCATCATTGGACAGTCCAGCAAGATCTCTTGTGATCTCTTCCGGTCCAAGCTTGGTATCTCTCGCTTCGCATTCGTACTCCTCAATATGAATAGATGTATATACATCATCTTTTACAAGTCTTTCACTTAAAAGAACAGCATCCTCGTAGTTGTAACCTTCCCAGGTCATGAAACCGATCAGAGGATTCTTTCCAAGTGCGATCTCTCCACCTGAAGTAGATGGTCCGTCTGCGATAACCTCTCCAGCCTTAACATGCTCGCCCTTGAATACGATAGGTCTCTGGTTCATACAGTTACCCTGATTGCTTCGTGCGAACTTGATAACGTGGTAGATATCCTTTGTTCCATCTTCATCTGCCTTAATACAGATTTCCTTACTTGTGGAATATTCAACTACACCATCTCTCTTTGCAACGATACATACACCTGAGTCAACGGCTGCCTTTGCTTCCATACCGGTACCTACAACGGCTGATTCGGTAAGCATAAGCGGAACTGCCTGACGCTGCATGTTTGATCCCATCAGAGCACGGTTTGCATCATCGTTCTCAAGGAAAGGAATCATGGATGTAGCAACTGAGAATACCATCTTAGGTGACACGTCCATAAGGTCAATCTTGCTCTTTGCAAACTCAGAGGTCTCTTCTCTGAAACGGCCTGATACAGAATTCTTGATGAAATGTCCCTCTTCATCAAGCTCGGCATTAGCCTGTGCAACATAGTAATTATCTTCCTCATCTGCTGTGAGATAACGAACCTCATCTGTTACGACAGGGTTCTTAGGATCTGTCTTATCAACAACTCTGTACGGAGCCTCAACAAAACCATACTCATTGATTCTCGCATAAGCTGCAAGAGAGTTGATAAGTCCGATATTAGGACCCTCAGGGGTCTCAATAGGACACATTCTGCCATAATGAGTATAGTGAACATCTCGAACCTCGAATCCGGCACGGTCTCTTGAAAGACCACCAGGTCCTAACGCTGAGAGTCTTCTCTTATGGGTAATCTCAGAGAGTGGGTTATTCTGATCCATGAACTGTGAAAGCTGGGAGCTTCCGAAGAACTCCTTAACTGCCGCAGTAACAGGCTTAATATTTATAAGTGTCTGTGCAGTAACGCCATCAAGATCCTGTGTTGTCATTCTCTCTCTTACAACACGCTCCATTCTTGACAGACCGATTCTGTACTGATTCTGTAAAAGCTCACCAACCGCACGAATACGTCTGTTGCCAAGGTGATCGATGTCATCCTTGTTTCCGACATGGTACTCAAGGTGCATATTATAGTTGATGGATGCCATAATATCTTCTATAGTAATATGCTTAGGAATGAGATCGCCGATATTCTTGCGGATCGCAGCCTTGATATCATCAAGATTGCTGTTCTCAGCAAGTATCTGTGAGAGAACCGGATAAAATACGCTCTCGTTAACTCCAAGCTCCTTAGCCTCTTCCTCTGTTATATCAACATGCTTAGTAATATCCACCATCATGTTGGAGAGAACCTTAACTCTTCTCTCACCGCACTGAAGCCATACAAAAGGTACAGCAGCATTCTGAATATCAAGAGCCTGTTCCTTAGTAAGAACAGTTCCTGCCTCTGCAAGCACCTCACCTGTTGTTGTATCAACAACATCATCGGCAAGTGTCTGGCCCGCAATACGATTGCGGAGATTAAGCTTCTTATTAAACTTGTAACGTCCTACCTTGGCAAGATCATATCTTCTTGGATCGAAGAACATGGCATTGATGAGACTCTCTGCACTGTCTACAGAAAGAGGCTCACCCGGTCTTATCTTCTTGTATAACTCAAGAAGACCTGACTGGTAGTCATCACTTGTATCCTTTGCAAGGCTCGCCATAATCTTAGGCTCCTCGCCGAAAAGGTCAATAATCTGGGCATTGGTTCCATAACCAAGTGCACGGATAAGCACTGTAACAGGGACCTTTCTAGTTCTATCTACACGCACGGAGAAAACGTCGTTAGCGTCCGTTTCATACTCTAACCACGCACCTCTATTAGGAATAACTGTACATGAGAATAACTCTTTACCAACCTTATCATGTCCAATCTCATAATAGATACCAGGAGAACGCACTAACTGGCTAACGATAACTCGTTCAGCACCATTGATGACGAAAGTGCCTGTAGCTGTCATAATAGGCAGGTCACCCATGAAAATCTCATGCTCCTTGATTTCCTCTGTCTCCTTATTGTAAAGTCTTACCTTTACCTTAAGTGGCGCAGCATAAGTAGCATCTCTCTCCTTACACTCTTCTATTGAATACTTCACATCTTCCTCACACAATGCGAAGTCTACGAATTCCAGGCTCAAATGACCACTGTAATCCGCAATAGGAGAGATATCCGCGAAAGCTTCCTTAAGACCTTCCTTAAGAAACCACTTATATGAATCTTTCTGGATTTCAATAAGGTCTGGCATCTCAAGAACCTCATTCCGTCTTGAATAGCTCATACGAATACTTTTGCCATAATGCATCGGACGTAATCTGTTTTTTTCCATTGACGTTTCACCCCTTGCGTTGATTTAATATGGTTTTCCATAAATTTGCATTAATAGGGACTTTCACCCATAATGTAGCATTTTCCAGTGTAGCACCACTCTTTCAAGATGTCAAGCCCCTATTTGAATATTCTTTTGTAATTTTTTATATATTTTCTACAAATCAATATATTTAAGAGTATAAGAACAATTCTCAAATCCCGAACTGTGTGCTGAAAATGCAAAAAAAGGCTATGCGTCACCGCATAGCCTTTCAAATCCGATTGGGTAAAATTACTTAATAGTAACCTTTGCACCAGCCTCTTCAAGCTGCTTCTTAATAGCCTCAGCCTCTTCCTTGCTAACGCCCTCCTTAACTACCTTAGGAGCGGATGTAACAAGATCCTTAGCTTCCTTAAGACCTAAGCCTGTGATCTCACGAACAACCTTGATAACTGGAACGCCAGCGCCCTCTGTAAGCTCTACATCGAACTCTGTCTTCTCCTCAGCTGCTGCTGCGCCAGCACCTGCTGCTGCAACTACAACGCCTGCTGCTGCAGATACGCCGAATTCTTCTTCACATGCTTTTACAAGATCGTTTAATTCTAATACTGTTAATCCTTTAATAACTTCAATGATTTCCTGAGTTGTCATTTTAAATATCCTCCATTAATTTGTTTTTTAATTTCTTAGTAATTATGCTTCTGCTTCGTTCTTTTCAGCAATCTGCTTAATAACACGAGCGAAGTTTGTAACTGGTGACTGAATACTTCCAAGGAATTTTGAAAGGAGTTCTTCTCTTGATGGGATAGTAGCAATTACCTGGATACCTTTCTCATCATAATATGTTCCTTCAACAACACCTGATTTAAGCTGTAATGCATCAGCAGTCTTAGCAAATCCGAAAAGGATTCTTGCAGGAGCTGTTGCATCTTCCTTAGAAATAGCGATTGCTGTAGGACCTTCAAGGTCTGGTACAAGTGCTTCAAATTCTGTACCGGCAACAGCACGCTTAATCATTGTATTCTTATAAACCTTATATATAACGCCTGCTTCTCTCATTTTCTTACGAAGAGCTGTATCCTGCTCAACTGTAAGTCCACGGTAGTCTGCAAGAACTGCTGACTTAGCACCGTTAAGGCATTCAATGATTTCATCAACTATAGGCTTCTTAATCTCAACCTTTGCCATGAGTAATTTTCCTCCTTGTAGAATTAATATAAAAAATGCCTCCCGCAGACCGGGAGACATTAAAAAGTCATGTGCTTAAAATTCTCCTCGGCAGGCGTACTGACTTATGCCTTACGGCACCTGCTGTCTACGGTAGGGACTTATACAAGTCCAACAGATGATATGTTACCATCTGAATATTATTTTGTCAAGCAAATTTATGCAAGATACTTTGTTGTATCAACCTTAACGCCAGGACCCATTGTAGATGTAAGAGTAATGTTCTTAATATACTGTCCTTTTAATGCTGAAGGTTTAGCTTTAACGATTGCATCCATAATAGCCTTGAAGTTGTCTGCAAGCATCTCTTCTGTGAAAGATACTTTACCAACTGTAACATGCACGATGTTAGTCTTGTCAAGTCTGTATTCAATCTTACCGGCTTTGATATCTGCTATTGCTTTTGTTACATCCATAGTAACTGTACCGGCTTTAGGGTTTGGCATTAAGCCCTTTGGTCCGAGTACTCTACCGAGACGACCAACAACACCCATCATATCAGGTGTAGCTACAACAACGTCGAAGTCAAACCATCCTTCGTTCTGGATCTTTGGAATGAGTTCTTCGCCGCCTACGAAATCTGCTCCTGCTGCTTCTGCTTCTGTTGCCTTAGCGCCCTTAGCGAAAACAAGAACTCTTACTGTCTTACCTGTTCCGTGAGGAAGAACTACTGCACCACGAATCTGCTGCTCAGCATGACGTCCGTCACAACCTGTTCTGATATGTGCTTCTACTGTCTCATCAAATTTTGCTGTTGAAGCTTTCTTAACTAATGCTACGGCTTCTTCAGCGCTGTATGTTGCTGTGCGGTCTACTAATTTAGCCGCTTCAACGTATTTTTTGCCTCTTTTCATTTTAAAAAACCTCCTGGTGGTATTTGCGGGGTCTGCCCTCCCACAACTATTATCTGATGTCTGACATCAGACGCAGCTTAAATTATTCTTCTACTGTGATACCCATACTTCTTGCAGTACCGGCGATCATGCTCATAGCTGCTTCAACTGAAGCTGCATTTAAGTCAGGCATCTTCAATTCAGCGATCTTCTGGAGATCTGCTTTAGAAATCTTAGCAACCTTTGTCTTGTTAGGTACGCCTGAACCTGATTTAATGTTACATGCCTTCTTAAGAAGAACTGCTGCAGGTGGAGTCTTTGTAATGAAACTGAAACTTCTGTCTGCATAAACTGTAATTACAACAGGGACGACTGTATCTCCCATATCTGCTGTCTTTGCGTTGAACTGCTTTGTAAATTCAACGATGTTTACACCGTGCTGACCAAGTGCTGGACCAACTGGTGGAGCTGGTGTAGCTTTGCCGGCAGCAATCTGTAATTTGATATAACCTGTTACTTTCTTTGCCATCTTTGGCACCTCCTAAAATAATGTGGTGTTTGCGGGAATCACCCTCCCACGCAAGTCGTATAACCGACCAACTCCGGTTGCCCGGAATCTATTCGTCATAATGGTTCTGCCATTTACGAATTTTCATTAAATATGACGTATTTCTGTAAAGCCTAACTCAACAGGTGTCTCACGTCCAAACATATCTACTGTAATTGTAACAGTCTGTTTGTTGTCATTAATACTCTTGATCTCTCCGACAGTATTTTCCCATACCCCGGATATTGCCATAACCGTATCACCCAGTGAGTATTCAGCCGCAACCTTGCCAATGCTGATACCGAGGTTGTTCATCTCTTCATCTGTAAGCGGAACCGGCTTGGATCCCGGACCCACAAATCCTGTAACACCTCTTGTATTTCTTACAACATACCATGTGTCATCGTTCAGAATCATATGAATAAGCACATATCCAGGGAAGATTTTTTTCTGAACCTGTTTCTTAACACCATTCTTAATTTCTACTGCATCCTGTAAAGGAACGGAAACTTCAAGAATCTGATCTTCAAGGTGTCTGTTTTCGATTGTCTTCTCGATGTTAGCTTTAACTTTATTCTCGTAGCCTGAATATGTATGAACTACATACCAGCTAGCTCCTGATATTTCTTCTGACATCCAATCACCTTTTCCTATTTAACAAATATTTTATCGAAACCTGTTGATATAACAAAATCAAGTCCGAAAATTATAAGTCCGAGAACAACTGTGCAGACCAATACTGCAAGTGTCTGTCTTCCAAGTGACTGACGATTAGGCCAGATGATTTTCTTGAATTCTGCTTTCATTGAAGCAAAGAATCCAACCTTTTCAGACTTCTTTCTGCCTTTAGAAGTCTTCGCTGTTTTCATAGTTAATTCTTCAACAGTTACATCATCAATTGATGTGTTGTTAAGAATTTCCTTTTCAGAATCACCCATCGTAGTTACCTCTCAATACTAAAACTATTTTGTTTCCTTATGCATTGTGTGTGACTTACAGAATCTGCAATATTTCTTTGTTTCCATTCTGTCAGGATGAGTCTTCTTATCCTTTGTCATATTATAGTTACGCTGTTTGCATTCTGTACAAGCTAATGTAATTTTAACACGCATGACTTACACCTCCAAATTGTGCTGTTTATCTATTATTTTTGGGCATAAAAAAAAAGCCTTTACTTCCCATAGCTTACTCACTATATCATAGCTGTATTAACATCTGTCTCTTATACACATCTCCGAGCCCACGAGACAAGAGGCAAT
>ENA-OZMZ01000465-OZMZ01000465.1-human-gut-metagenome-genome-assembly--contig:-NODE-465-length-11562-cov-5.301469_pt1 | contig 11562 bp, 10 predicted proteins | sample MGYA00244197_ERZ653829 | MGnify/ENA primary metagenome ERZ653829 (study PRJEB26926, sample SAMN06164791) | human gut metagenome | biome: ENVO:00009003; feature: ENVO:2100002; material: ENVO:00002003...
TCCCTTGCTCCATCTTCCGAGCAAGACAAAAGCGTCGTAGCAATACGGCGCTTTTTTGTTACCCGGAAGCGGCAAACAGCGGTTTTTGAGTGACGGATGAAGGATACCGCTGTCAAAACAAAGCCGCTCATATCGAAGGAAAACGCCCAAAATCGCTCCAAAACTATACAGCTGGAAACGGTTTTGGGCGTTTCTGCGTTTCGGGAGCAAATCGGCAATAGGCAGCGATAAGGAGGTGTCCGCTATGCCCCGTATGCCGAAATACCTCAAGAGAGAATCATGATTATGTATTCAAATTTTGAATGCAATTTTCCAGTAGCGATTACGGTAGGAAAGGATTTTACAGATGATATGGAGTGCTTTGAACCATCATATGAATGCAATAATATTGATGAATTTAAAGAGGCATTGAAGAAAATTTTATGCTCTGATGAAGTGATGAGTGTAATTAAAACATTATATTCTAAGGCAAATATGTTAGGAAATTATAACTCTTAGTAGTAACCCTATCCCTTTTACTACCAATTTTACTACTAACATGTAGTAATAACTTGCTTATTCTTGCTCTGATTTGCCACAATCTGTAATTTCAGAGCAAACTACACGAATCCCAGAAACCCTTGCAAAATATGCGAAGCAACGAGCGAAGTGTCCCGATATGCTTGCATAATCGGGCATTTTGCGACTGCCGCGACCGAGACGATAGTCGAGGTAGGGCATTCCGGGGCAAAACAAGGAGAAATAAAACTATGATAAAAATACTCTTCATCTGCCACGGCAATATCTGCCGTTCCCCCATGGCAGAATATATATTAAAAGATATGGCGCAGAAGCGGGGCTTGAAAGACATTCTGGAGATAGCGTCAGCAGCCACCAGCACGGAAGAGATATGGAACGGCAAAGGGAATCCGGTTTATCCACCGGCACAGAAGGAACTTTTGAAGCACGGGATAGGAAAGACGGGATATACTGATTTTACCGGGAAAAGGGCAAGGCAGGTAACAAAAGAAGATTACGGATATTATGATTATTTATTGTGCGCCGATGGTAATAATATAAGAAATACAATAATGATAACGGGACCCGACAAAGATAATAAAATCAGGCTCCTGATGGATTTTGCAGGAAAACCGGGCAGGTCCATTGCAGACCCATGGTATACGGGCAGATTTGACGAGACCTATAAAGATGTGGTAGAAGGATGTGAGGGACTGTTAGATTTTTTAGGACTAAAATAAATTGGATGGTGAGAATCAATGAAGACAGGATTGATAATGGAAGGCGGAGCAATGAGAGGTATGTTTACCTGCGGAGTTATAGATGTGATGCAGGAGGCAGGGATAACCTTTGATGGGGCAATCGGCGTATCGGCGGGAGCTGTGCTTGGATGTAATTATAAGTCAGAACAGATTGGGAGAGCCTATAGGTATACGAGGCAGTATTGCAAAGATTACAGATACGGAAGCATGAAATCATTCAGAAAAACGGGAAATGCTTATGATGTGGATTTCTGTTACCATGAAATACCGGAAAAACTGGACGTTTTTGATAAGGAGACCTTTAAAGCTAATCCAATGATATTTTATGCGGTGGCAACGGATGTTGTTACGGGAAAAGCTGTATATCATAAATGCAGTGACGGAGAGCGGGAAGATATTGAATGGCTCAGAGCATCTGCATCCATGCCCCTTGTGTCCAAAGTGGTGAATATTAATGGGCATAATCTGTTAGATGGGGGAATAGGAGATTCAATACCACTTAAATTTATGGAAGAGCAGGGATTTGACCGGAATGTTGTAATACTGACCCAGCCCCTGCATTATGTAAAACAAAAAAATAAATTTATGCCGATAGCAAAAATCTTTTTACACAAGTATCCTAATATGGTAAAATCAATGGGAGACAGACATTTCAGATATAATGACACAATCAGCTACATTGAGAGCAGGGAAAAAGAAGGAAAAGTGCTGGTAATCAGACCACCGGAAGCTCTTAATATAGGAAGTATGGAGACCAGAACCGAAGAGATAGACAGGGTATATATGATAGGTAGAGAAACGGGCCTTGGATATGTGGAGTTAATCAAAGATTTTTTGAAAAAAGATATCTTTGCGGGAAATAAGCTGTCCTAAAGAATGTTTTTTAAGGAGTAGATATGGAACTTTCAGCAATAAGACATATAGCAGATAAAAGATGTTGCTTATCAGTTGGAAATAACGGTTTTTTATTTAGAATACAGACTAAAAAAAGCGATGTATCGGAAATTGTACTTCATACATTGGATAAGTATATGAAGCCTGAAGTAAAAGATACGAAGCAGGCACATATGATGAAAAAAATCGCAACAGACAGGCTTTGCGATTATTATGAGACAACGGTGTACTTTGATTACAGCATAAGATGTATAAGATATTATTTTGAAATAACAGGAAATGACGGGGAAAAAGTATTCATCGGAAGTGAATGTTTTTCCGGAAATGAGATAACAGACATTGACAGAATGTATAACTGCACATGCAAGTTAAGGGAAGAAGAAAGAATTGATGTCCCTGATTGGGCGGCAGGTAAGGTTGTATATCAGATTTTTCCTGCAAGATATGCTACAACAAAGCATGTACCGGAGAATGTCTGGTATAAGGCACCGATAGGAGACAAAACAGACCTTAAAGGTGATTTAAGAGGAATAATTAATACTTTGGACCATCTTAAGGAACTTGGAATAGATATATTATATCTCACACCGATTTTTAAATCTCCGTCAACACATAAATATAATACTGTAGATTATTACGAGATATCTCCTGATCTGGGAACTAAGGCAGACCTGAAAGAGCTTGTGGAAAAATGCCACGAAATGGGTATGAAGGTTATACTTGACGGAGTTTTTAATCATACAGCCACCGATTTTTTTGCTTTTCAGGATGTAATGAAGAATGGCAGCAATTCCAGGTATTATGACTGGTATTATATAGAAAAATATCCCATCAATATGGGTTCGGGAACTAAAATTCCGGGATATCTTACGTTTGCATATTATGGCGGAATGCCAAAACTTAATATGTCCAATGATGAAACGGCAGAATATTTTACCAACGTAGGCAAGTACTGGATTGAGGAATGTGACATAGACGGCTGGAGACTTGATGTCGGAGATGAGATTTCCCATTCATTTATGAAAAAATTCAGAAAAGCAATCCGCAGTGTCAAAAAAGATGCCCTCATTGTTGGAGAAGACTGGCAGCACGGCAGGGATTATCTTGACGGTGATGAATGGGACAGCATAATGAATTACAGCTTCTGGCGTCTGGTAAAAGATTATGTTATGGACAGCAGTATAACTGCAAGCGAAGCGGTTGAAGATATAGGACATATAAGAGGAATGTTTCCATCACAGATATTCAATGTGTTGTGGAATTTGATTGATACACATGATACTCCGCGTTTTCTTGCAATGTGCGGTAATGATAGGAAAAAACAATGTTTTGCTGCGGCAATGTCGCTGCTTTTACCCGGTATGCCTTTTATATATTACGGAGACGAATATGGAATCGGAGGGGGAAATGACCCTGACAACAGACGTGGAATGTTGTGGGATTCCAAATATCAGGATGAAGATACATACAGTCTGTACAGAAAGCTTATTGCAATCCGTAAGGAATATAAAGATATAGCACAGGGCACAATAACCGAATACAGGACAGATGATGAGAATAATATAATTATATACTGTTGTGGTGAAGGTGATGGCAAAGTGACTGTTATTCTGCATGGAAAAGGTGACAGAGTGACCTTGGAAGAGTTTGCCGGCAGGAGTAATCTTTTATCCGATAAGATATTTGACGGTATAATGGAAGAATTTTCTATAGCAGTGATAAAATAATTATGTTATAATTTTAAAAAAATCAGGAGGATATTGATATGAGTATGGCAAGTGAAAGAAAAGCCGAGATGCAGGTTTTTCACAGTGGTGATGTAATTGTTTCAGACAGAATATACAACCTTACACTGGGAGCAACAGTGTTATGGGGAGTGGCAATGAACGTTGTTCTTTGTGTTTTTTGCGGTGATTTTGTTGCAAGCGTTAATCCGTTTATTTTCCTTATTGCATATTTTGCATTGGCATTTGGCGGTCAGGTAATTTCATATAAGAGTAAGAGTCCGGTTGTCAGTTTTATCGGATATAATATGGTAGTTGTGCCGGTAGGGCTTGTTGTGGCTTCCGTTGTTTCATATTACGGCGGAATAGGAGCGGAAGAAGTAGGACTTGCATTTCTTTTTACTGCGATAATCACAGGATGTATGATTTCTTTAAGCATAATATATCCTAACTTTTTCTCAAGAATCGGCGGTTTATTGTTCGCAGGACTGATTGGGCTTGTTTTATCCGGAATAGTAATGACATTCCTTGGTATTGATTCTTACATTTATTCATGGATTGGAGCAGTAATTTTCAGCCTCTACATCGGATATGATTATTATGTTGCACAAAGATATATCAAGACAGTGGACAATGCGGTAGACAGTGCAATATCAATTTATCTTGATATAACCAATCTTTTCCTCCATCTGCTCAGAATACTTGGAAGAAAAAAATAATCTGTCATTACCTGAAAGGATATAGAACCAATGAAGATTATTGATTTGCTCAAATCAGATAAAGTAACGGTTTCATTTGAGGTTTTTCCGCCCAAGTCAGAAGCCAATTATGAATCAATTTATAATGCTGCAATGAATGTTGCCGCATTGAAGCCTGCATATATGAGTGTTACCTACGGAGCCGGAGGAAGCACAAGTAAGAGCACCTTAGATATTGCCGGTGATATCCAGAAAAGATACGATGTATGCACTATTGCACATTTAACCTGTGCAGGTGCGAATAAAGATGATATACATAAATCTCTTGATGGCATGAAAACTAAAGGAATTGAGAATATTCTTGCATTAAGAGGCGACAGACCTAAAGATTATGACGGAGATCCTTTTGCACATTACAGATATGCGTCAGAGCTTATATCAGAAATAAAAGAATACGCCGGCGATAGTTTTTGTATAGGAGGAGCATGCTACCCTGAGGGACATGTTGATGCCGCTAATAAGAAGGAAGATATCGGTAACCTTAAGAAAAAGATTGAGGCAGGTTGTGAATTCCTTACAACACAGATGTTTTTTGATAATAATATCTACTATAATTTCCTTTACAGGATAAGGGAACAGGGTATCGTCGTACCTGTGGTACCCGGAATAATGCCTATTACAAGAGCTACGCAGGTTGCCAATGCACTTAAGCTTTCAGGCAGTAATATGCCTGAGAGATTCAGAAATCTTGTGGACCATTTCGGGACTAATCCTGCGGCAATGCAGCAGGCGGGAATTGCTTATGCCACAGACCAGATTATTGATTTAATTGCCAATGGAATAAATCATATTCATGTATATTCAATGAATAAGCCGGAAGTAGCTGCGGGAATCCAGAAGAATCTTTCGGAGATTATTAAATAAATGATAACCAGAAAAGAAGTAATCCGTTACCTTGGATACGGACAGAATATTCCTGATGACAAGGTAATGGAATTAATTAATAACTGCATAAAGGAAGTTGAAGCGGCTGCCAAACCCAAAAATGTTTACAGGCGCTTTGATGTTTTTATATCAGAAGATGACGTGATATCTGTAGCAGGCCTCACCATTGAAAGCCATAATCTTGCAAAAAATTTAAGAGGCTGTAGTGAGGCCGTTCTTTTTGCGGCAACGCTAGGAACAGATGTTGACCGCCTTCTTAATAAAGCACTTAAACTTGACATAGCCAAAGCTGCGGTAATTCAGGCTGCGGCGGCAGCTGCAATCGAAGATTATTGTAATGACTGTCAGAATGACATAACCGCAAAGGTTAAAAAAGAGGGATTGTACGTCAGACCGAGATTCAGTCCGGGATATGGAGATTTTGCATTAAGTCATCAGGAAAAATTCCTTAATGCAATAAATGCCACCAAATTAATAGGGATTACTTTGTCTGAAGGGGGAATAATGATTCCTGAAAAGTCGGTATCCGCCATTATGGGACTTAGTAAAATAGATACAAAATGCCATTTGGAGGGCTGTGAAGCCTGTGGTAATGCCGAATGCCAATATAGAAGATAAGAAAGAAGAATATTTATGAACATCCTTGATGAATTAGGCAGAAGAATATTATTTTTTGACGGCGGACTAGGCTCCCTTTTACAGGAAAGAGGTCTTGAACCGGGAGAGCTTCCTGAGACCTGGAACCTTACCAGACCGGAAGTATTGATAGATATTCATAAGGCATATATCAATGCCGGAGCGGATATTATTAATGCCAATACTTTCGGCGCTAACAGATTTAAGTTTGATAATCTTGAAGAGATAATTACAGCGGGTATTGCCAATGCCAAGAAAGCTGTTGCCGAAACAGGTAAAAAGGCTTATGTGGCACTTGATATAGGCTCCTGCGGCAAATTATTAAAACCTATGGGAACCCTTGATTTTGCTGATGCGGTTGATGTATTTGCGGAAATTGTACGAATAGGTGACAAAGCGGGGGCGGACCTCATCCTTATTGAAACAATGAGTGATACCTATGAGCTTAAGGCAGCTGTTCTTGCCGCAAAAGAAAATTCAGATCTTCCTGTGTTTGCGACTGTTATTTTTGATGAAAGCCATAAAATGCTTACAGGAGCAACTCCGGCAGCAGTCGTAGCACTTCTTGAAGGGCTTAATGTTGATGCTATAGGAATGAACTGCGGACTCGGACCTGAACAGATGAAACCGATTTTTGAAGAAATGGCAGAATACGCTTCTGTACCGCTTATTATCAATCCTAATGCCGGACTTCCACGATCTGAAAATGGCAGGACGGTTTATGATGTAGGACCTGAAGAATTTGCCGGTTATATGGAGCTTCTTGTAAAAGACGGAGCATGGATTATCGGCGGATGCTGTGGAACAACACCTGAACACATCATGGCAACATACGACAGATGTAAGGATTTAAAGCCGATTCCTATTGTGGAAAAAGATATTACGCTTGTGTCTTCATATTCCCATGCGGTAGAAATTGGAAAAGTGCCCGTAATTATCGGAGAAAGAATCAATCCTACAGGTAAATCCAAGTTTAAACAGGCATTACGTGACCACAATATGACATATATCCTTGAAGAGGGAACTAAACAGGCTGATTCGGGAGCACACATTCTTGATGTTAATGTCGGACTTCCGGAAATAGATGAGACAGCAATGATGAAAGATACTGTTTTTGAACTGCAAAGTATTCTTGATCTTCCTCTTCAGATTGATACAACTGATATGAATGCAATGGAAACTGCTATGAGAATCTACAACGGCAAGCCGATGGTTAATTCTGTTAATGGCAAGAAGGAAGTTATGGAACAGGTATTTCCTCTTGTAAAAAAATATGGCGGTGCGGTTGTTGCACTTTGCCTTGATGAGGATGGAATACCTGATACCGCAGAGGGCAGAATTAAAATTGCCGAAAAGATATATGCAACTGCGGCAACTTACGGAATTAAAGCTAAAGATATAGTTATAGATGCGCTCACAATGACAATGAGTACGGATAATGAATCGGCTAATATAACCCTTGATACTGTCCGTGAAATTAAAGCAAGAGGCGGAAGAACGGTTCTCGGCGTATCAAATATTTCTTTTGGACTGCCACAAAGAGAACTTATTACTTCAACATTTTTTACCATGGCACTTCAGGCAGGATTATCGGCAGGTATAATTAATCCTAATGCAAAGGCGATGATGCAGTCTTACGATACATATATGGTTCTTTCAGGTAATGACAGCCAGTGTACAAAATATATTGAAAAATACGCAGTGGCACCTGAAACAGCAGAAACAAAACCTAAGACAACGGCAAATTTCAGTCTCTCGGATTGTATTGTCAAGGGACTTAAAGAAAATGCATACACAGAAACCGTTGAACTCCTTAAAACTAAAGCACCAATGGATATAATTAACGGAGATCTTGTGCCTGCACTTGATATTGTGGGAAAAGGTTTTGAAAAGGGAACAATGTTCCTTCCTCAGTTACTTATGAGTGCTGAAGCTGCCAAAGCCGGTTTTGAGGCAATTAAGGAATACATGAAAAAGAGTGGAAGCTCTGAAGAAAAGAAAGCAACAGTTGTTATTGCGACCGTTAAGGGTGACATCCATGACATCGGAAAAAATATCGTGAAGGTTATCCTTGAGAATTACAGCTATAATGTAATAGACCTTGGAAAGGACGTTCCGCCTGAGGATGTTGTTGATGCTGTAATAGCTAACGATGCCAAACTTGTAGGACTTAGTGCACTTATGACTACTACTGTAGTCAATATGGAAGCAACAATAAAACTTTTAAGGGAAAAATGTCCCGATTGTAAGATAATGGTTGGCGGTGCTGTTCTCACTCAGGAATATGCAGATATGATTGGAGCAGATTTTTATGGAAAAGACGCCATGCAATCGGTGTATTATGCAGAGAGCCTGTTTAATAAATAGAATATAGAAAAAGGGCATTACCATCATTTGGAGTGGTAACGCCTTTTTAGTGTGTAAATTTATCTTTTTTCTACAGGGAGAACTCCCGGTTTAAGATGACTTACATCCATATATACAGGAATTCCGTCTCTATATGTGAGTGTAACTTCTCCTTCAATAAGTGGTTTTAAGTAGTCAACCATCTCAGCAGTTACGTCATTACCGCGTTCATTAATCCATTCAACAGGAACGGACTTGGCTTCATTGGCAATTCCTGCGATTCTGGCATAGCCGTATTCAATGGTATAAGGGGCGTTGCTTGAACGGGTCATTGTAACCATTGAAGCGGTAACACCTGCTTCGGCAAGCTCTACAGCCTTATGACCGGAATTAAAAGCTTCGTCAAGGTCTGTCTTTGAAGCTTCGTGGGCTGCACAACGCTGTAATACATTGACTTCTACAGAACGGACTTTAACACCGATTTCTTCTTTTACGATTTCAGCAAGAGCCTGTCCGGCACCGCTTAACATCTTGTGACCAAAATGGTCGGCTACACAGTCTCCGGCACTTATATAGTTGCCGGATTTATCTCGTATACCTTCGGAAATCGCAACAATAAGGTTATTATTGGTTTTAAGAAATTCTTTGGCATCTTCGATAAATTTGTCTTTGTCAAAAGGAACCTCAGGCAGATAAATAAAGTGAGGTGCGGTATTATAACCATTTCTTGCAAGTGCGGATGCGGCGGTAAGCCATCCGGCATCCCTTCCCATTATTTCAACTATGGTTACACTTTTTACCGCATAAATAAATGTGTCATGTGCAATTTCAAGAAGGGAGGTTGCAACATATTTTGCAGCGGAACCAAATCCCGGTGTGTGGTCTGTTACCATAAGGTCATTGTCAACGGTCTTTGGTATACCGATTATTTTTACATCACTGCCTGTTAAAGAAGCATATTCCGAAAGCTTAAGCACAGTGTCCATGGAATCATTGCCGCCGATGTAGAAAAATGCTCCTATATTATAACGCTTGAATTGTTCAAAAATTCTCTTATAATCGCTGTCATCCCTGTGGTAATCCGGTAATTTGTAACGGCATGAACCAAGATACATGGCAGGTGTGTGCTTAAGGCACAAAAGTTCTTTATCATCAGGAACTTTTTCTGAAAGATTAAGGATCCTGTTATCAAGAATACCCAGAATACCGTTAACCGAACCGTAGATTGTGTCATATATTTCCGAGTCCGCGACACCCTTAATTACTCCCGCAAGACTGGAGTTGATTGCAACAGTAGGACCACCTGACTGTGCAACAAAACAATTTAATTTAGCCATTGTAATTGTCTTCCTTATTTTATGTGATGTACTAATTGTAAGATAGACGTAAATTATTGTCAATAAAGAGTGGAAAATACTATAGCAGAAAAAATGTCTTGTCAAAATGCACGGCGTTATTGCCAATAAATTCATCTGATAAGCAATCAGAGATTATATATTGGCCTGAAAAACCAATTGGCGGTGGGTGTTTGATAGATATAGAAAATGCAAAAAAATAAAAAAGAGTTCCGCAACTTATATGCACGGAACTCTTTTTTGGTAATCAGGGAAAGAACGTCATAGAAATTTTTAACATTCTTTCCATTTGCCCTGCCTGTAGAAGAAGATAGATATGGCAGTGGCAACCGTCCATCCGATTGGCCAAGCACACCAGATTCCGGTACTTAAAAGAGCTGTCTTTGATAAGACTATAGCAAGAACAACTCTTAATATAAGGTCTGTAAATGTTGCAATCATGAATTGCTTCATAAGGCCTGCACCTCGGAGGATACCATCGGCTACAAGTTTAGCCGATACTACAAAATAAAATGGGGCAAGGATTCTCAGATATATTGAACCTGAACTTATAGCCTCAGCGGATGGATTATCGATAAAGAAGGTAAGTAAAGCCTTCGGAAATATGACATATAATAGACAAAGCGGAAGTGAAAGGCACCATACTAATTTTACACCTGCCTTAAAACCGGCTTTGACACGGTCGAATTTTGCTGCACCGATATTCTGGGAAGCAAAATTGGAGACGCCGTTTGCAAGTGTTGTAAATGATGTGATTACAAGGTTGTTAAGTTTGACACCTGCGGAATATCCGGCAATTACGCCAGTTCCAAATCCATTGATGACTTTCTGGATAACGATATTACCGATTGATATGAAGCTCTGCTGTAAAATACTTGGAATTGCAATAATAATGAACTGTACGAAAATGCTTTTATTGAATATGTAATGTTTCTCATCGGTTTCGATTTTGTGAAGACGACGAAGAACTACAATAAGCGAAAGTATACAGCTTATACTCTGGCAAAGGAAAGTTGCCCATGCAACACCTGCAACACCCATATTGAAAACCTTTACAAAAAGGATATCTACGCCGATGTTTGAAAGCGAGGATGCAGCAAGAAAATAGAAAGGCGTTTTGCTGTCACCGAGAGCAGAGAAAATACCTGTGGCTATGTTATAGAAAAATACAAAAGGAAGACCATATACATATATATCAAGATATAATTTGGAATCATCGTAAATTTTGCCAGGAGTACCTATGGCATGAAGCAAAGCACCACCTGCAAATATTCCGATAAACATAAGTATAAGACATATAGCTGCACTTGTTACCATTGATGTGTAAACAGATGTTTTGACATTGCCGTATTCCTTGCTTCCGAAAAACCTTGCCGTAATTACGGAACAGCCTATGTTACAGCCGAATGCAAATGCAATAAAAATAAGAGTGATTTCATAACTGTTACCAACAGCCGCAAGAGCATTTTCACCGATGAATTTTCCGGCTACCCATGAATCGGCTATGTTGTATAACTGTTGGAAAATAATGCTTCCGAACAACGGAATACAGAATTTCCATAGCACATTTTCGGGATTTCCCACTGTTAAATCTTTGTTCATAATTTTTCTCCTTCTACTTAAAACTGAACCATTGATTATTTCTAGAAATAGATTATAATAATCACTGTCTCTTATACACATCTGACGCTGCCGACGAACTCTA
>ENA-OZMZ01000466-OZMZ01000466.1-human-gut-metagenome-genome-assembly--contig:-NODE-466-length-11541-cov-5.538482_pt1 | contig 11541 bp, 7 predicted proteins | sample MGYA00244197_ERZ653829 | MGnify/ENA primary metagenome ERZ653829 (study PRJEB26926, sample SAMN06164791) | human gut metagenome | biome: ENVO:00009003; feature: ENVO:2100002; material: ENVO:00002003...
TCTTGTCTCGTGGGCTCGGAGATGTGTATAAGAGACAGCTGATAGATGGCGTTTTAGCAGCAGGTTCAAAATTGAAATCTATCAAATACAATACACAATATACTGTATTTGAAAATAAATTATTCATAGTTATTTTTTGCATCGGAGCATTTTTCGGAATTGGTGCTTATGGTGTAGATAAAATGGAACTTGTCGCAATAATTATAACTGCAATTGTGGCTTTTGTCGTTGGGTTTGTGGTTTTATATTATATTGGCAAGCATCGAGCAGAATAATCTGATAGTATGGTTATATTAATATTTATAAAGATGAATAAAACGGTGAGCCTCACAAGCCCACCGTTTTTGTTTTACAGCCTTCCGGTATATTTCCTGTTCGAGATTTCTGAACATATCGTCATCGAAAAAATCCGTAATGGTTATCTGAAGTTATTTGCAGGGAACGGGAACGTGTGCAAATTCTGTCGGAAAAGTGCAGTTTTTGAATAATTGCTTGACTATCTCTTTTCAGAATGTTAACCTTAATTCAGCCTTTAAAACGGCTTATATATTGAATAAGGAGCATAGGAAAAAATTACAGTTTTCGTTCAGGCAAAATTAGTTGTAACATAAAATATAAGCATATAAATAAAACTTTTTATAAAAATCGGAGATACCGTCTACAACTGAAAGTAACCACAAACGATCTGACGGATTTTGCGGTTGTTGGTAAAGCACCGTAAGATTCAACTGCGAGGAGGTAAATATGTATAAGAAATCAGGTTCTAAACTGAAAACAATCGCACTTCTTATCAGAGTGTTCGGTTTTATAGTAGCATTAGCTTCCGCTATAGCTTGCTGGAGCATAGCAGGGAATATCAGCAGTTACAATGAAACTTTAAAGAGCGTTATGATAGGTGCAGGATTCGAGATAGGTATTATAATAATTGTTCCTGTTCTTATCGGTTCGCTTATACTTGAAGGATTCGGCGATCTGATAGTTCTTACGGATGACAATAACGAATGCCTTAGAAAAATGGCAGGTCTTCCTGCTAAACAGACGGTTAATGTGCCTAATACTTATTACAATAACAATGCGGTTAATCCCGCAAGTACAGCTTACAATAACAATGCGGTTAATCCCACAAGTACAGTAGGTACGGCAAATGCCCAGAATTCTTCAGGCACCTGGGTTTGCGCAAAATGCGGTAAGGTTAATAATTCAAGAGGAGATTTCTGCGTAGGCTGCGGAGTAAGAAAGCCTTTCCTTTAATCCAATCGAAATTTACGGCGGATGTATTTCTGCGGTGTATCGAATGTGCGTGGCACATATTGATTTTGCGTGTTCCTTATTCAATAAATGCGAAAACGGCGTACTGAAAATGTACGTCGTTTTTGCAATTTTGCTTATGCGATTTTTGAAGCGGCACATTGCCATTAGTAAAAATAAAATCTTTACCATCATTCAATCCCGACCGTCCCACTATCCTGCATATATCCGGAACATATGAAAAGGTCGGAATTTGAGGCGGCACATTGCTATTAGTAAAAATTAAATCTTTACCATCGTCCAATCCCGACCGTTTTGCTATCCTGCATATATCCGGAACATATGAAAAGGTCGGAATTTGAAGCGGCGCATTGCCGCAAGGTCGGAACAGTCAGCGGCGACCCGCCTTATCAAATTATTTAAAATTATCACTATCGTTCAATCCCGACCGTTTCACTATCCTGCATATATTTGCAACCTATAAAAAGGTCGGAATTTGAAGCGGCACATTGCCGCCTTAGTAGCCGTATTCGTCGGAGATGAGGATTACTTTTATTCTGTCCTTGTCACGCTGATGAGCCATTATGACATAATCGTTGCAAATCCTGTCGGGGCTTAAGCAGTGCGCACATCTGCCTGTCTTTGCACAGGGGGTGTTTTTGCCGAGCCTTACACAGTTTGCGGGAGATGCAATCGTTTCAAGACGGTCAACAGCTGAGTGGAGGTCTGTTACAATCTTGTTTAAGCCGGCAACAATGATTACCTGCTTCGGTCCGAATATCATGGCGGCTACACGATTGCCGGTGCCGTCAACGTTGTATAATTCGCCGTATTCGGTTATTGCATTGGTGCTTGCAAAGTAGGTGTCGGCAGAAAAAGCCTTTCTGTAAAGGTCGTTTACCTCATCGGGAGAGAGCTTTTCACGGTCAATATAGATACCGCTGTAGTTTTCGTTAAGAAAATCCTGAATTCCGGTTTCCTTGAGCGTCATTGTTCCTCCGGAAACTATCAGCTTGTCGTCCTTTATAAGCTCCTTTATTATCTCCTTCGCCTCGTCGGGAGTATCGACAAGATAACCCTTCATATTGTTCTTTTCAAGGGCGGATATTACCTTTTCCGCTCTCTTTTTGAGTGCGGCTTTTACGTTTTCGTTCATATTATCAGTTCCTTTCGTCATTTTGTGCGGTATGACCGCTGTATAAGATAAATATAACATATTTCGCAAAAAAGTCAAGAATAGTGATAGACATTTAAATCTGAATGTGCTATAATTGACTATAAGCAGAGTTGTGAACTGCGGTTTATGAAGATACGATATAAAACGGTAATATTCCGATAAATAGAAAGGAACATAATATGGAAATATTAAAGCTCAATGCGCCCTGCAAGGATTATATCTGGGGCGGTAACAGATTAAGAGAGGAATACGGCAAGGTATCAGACGCAGATAAGATAGCTGAGAGCTGGGAGCTGTCCTGCCATAAGGACGGTCAGAGCGTTATTGCAAACGGCAAGGACAAAGGCAAGACGCTTTCCGAGTATGTAGCGGAAAACAAGAATGCACTCGGTACAGCCTGCGGCAGATTCGAGTATTTCCCCATACTTATAAAGCTTATTGACGCAAAGGATAACCTGTCTGTACAGGTACACCCCGACAATGATTATGCTATGCGTATCGAGGGCGAGTACGGTAAGACGGAAATGTGGTATATCGTTGACTGTGAGGAAGGCTCACAGCTGATCTACGGCTTTGATAAAGAAATTTCAAGAGAAGAGTTTGCTGACAGAATAAAGAACAACACCTTACTTGAGGTCACAAACAATGTTCCCGTTCATAAGGGAGATGTGTTCTTCATCGAGTCGGGTACGCTCCACGCTATCGGCAAGGGTATACTTATTGCCGAGATTCAGCAGAACAGCAATACAACATACAGAGTATATGACTACGGCAGAGTAGGCAAGGACGGAAAGCCCAGAGAGCTTCATATTGAAAAGGCTATAGACGTTACCGAGCTTTGCCCTCCGAAATATGATACAAAGCCTCAGGGCAAGCCTGTAAAGATAGACGGCGGCGAGGAAACATTGCTCCGCACCTGCGAATATTTCGATGTTCATAAAATCAATGTTTCAGGAACAGTAACGCTTGACGCAGACGAAAAGTCGTTTATGTCGGTGCTGGTGCTTGACGGCAACGGTAAGATCGGTGAGCTTGACGCAAAGAAGGGCGACAGCTTCTTTGTTCCTGCAGGCTACGGCAGATTTACTCTTACGGGTAATCTTGAGGTAATTCTTTCTGATATAGTTTAAGACTTGTGTTTTGAAAGGTTAAAGGGGATATATGAAGTATTATATCGGCGTTGACATAGGCGGTACAAATATCAAGGCAGGAGTGGTTGACGAGAACGCACAACTCGTTTCGAAAATATCGCTCAAGACAAATGCGGCAGACGGTTATAAAAGCGTCCTTGCGGTAATCATTGACGCTGTCGAACAGGCTGTGCAGCTTTCGGGCGAGTACATTGACAGGATAAAGACTATTGGCGTCGGCTGTCCGGGAACTATGGATAACGAAAACGGCACGGTGCTGTATTCAAATAATCTGCACTGGGAGAACGTTCCGCTTGCAAAGGATCTTGCAGAACATTTCGGCAAGCGTATCATCCTTGAAAATGACGCTAATGTTGCGGCATACGGCGAGTATCTTGCAGGTGCGGCAAAGGGTGCGAAAAACGCCGTAGTGCTGACGCTCGGAACGGGTGTTGGCGCAGGTATAATTATTAACGGCGAGATATACAGCGGTTCGAACAACGCAGGCGGCGAGATAGGTCATACTGTTATCGAGGTTGACGGTGCGCCGTGTACCTGCGGAAGAAACGGCTGTTTTGAGGCTTATTCTTCGGCTACGGGACTTGTCCGTATGACGAGGGAAATGATTGAGAAATATCCGAGCGGACGGCTTCACGAAATGGTTGACCGTGACGGGAAAATTTCAGCAAGAACTGCGTTCAATGCCGCTAAGCTGGGCGACCCTGAGGGAAGGGAAGTTGTTGATAAATATATCAAGTATCTTGCCTGTGGCATAACGAATGTGATAAACGTATTCCAGCCCGATATTCTCTGTATCGGAGGAGGAGTATGCAACGAGGGCGATAATCTGCTTATACCGCTGAAAGCACAGGTAGCAAAGCAGATCTACTCAAAAAACAATGCTAAAAATACCGAGATAGTAATCTGCACACTTGCAAATGAAGCAGGTATGATCGGCAGTGCCATGCTCGGCAGAAAATAAAAACACTTTTTTACAAAGGAAAGGACAGTAAAAATGAGAAGCGATCTTATCAAGAGCGGCGTAGACAGAACACCGCACAAAGCCTTACTGAAGGCGCTGGGTGTAACAGACAGCGAGATGCACAAGCCGTTTATTGCCGTTGTATGTGCGGCAAGTGACTATGTTCCCGGTCATGCGCATCTGCACGAAATATCAAGACAGGTAAAGGACGGTATCAGAAACGCAGGCGGCGTTCCTTTTGAATTCTTCACCATCGGCGTGTGCGACGGCCTTGCAATGAACCACAGAGGTATGAGATATTCTCTTGCATCCCGTGAGCTTATCTGCGACAGCATCGAGGTTATGCTGACAGCACATCCTCTTGACGGTATCGTATTTATACCGAACTGCGACAAGATAGTTCCCGGTATGATAATGGCTGCGGCAAGAATGAACCTCCCCTCTATTTTTGTAAGCGGCGGTCCTATGAACCCCGGCAGAGTACAGGGCAAGAGAGTAGGATATAACGAGATATACGAAGCTATCGGTCAGTATTCCAACGGTACTATAGGCGATGATGTTCTTCTTGATTACGAGAATAACGCTTGTCCTACCTGCGGCTCATGTTCGGGTATGTACACGGCGAACTCAATGAACTGCCTTACAGAAGCGATCGGCCTTTCGATGCCGAAGTCGGGTACAGAGCCTGCTGTAAATGCCGCTCGCCGCAGACTTGCAAAGGAAACGGGCGAAAGAATAGTTGAGCTTGTAAAGCAGAACATCTGCGCTAAGGATATTATCACAAAGAAAAATATGATGAACGCACTCGCTACCGATATGGCAATCGGTGCTTCCTCAAACACGGTACTTCATCTTCTTGCTATCGCACACGAGGCAGGAGTAGACATTTCTCTTGACGATATTGACAACAAGAGCAAGACAACACCTCAGCTTTCAAAGCTTAATCCTGCAAGCGATATATTCATAACAGACCTTAACGATGTCGGCGGTATCCAGTCGGTTATCAAGGAGCTTGCAAAGGGCGGTCACGTTGATACGAGCGTTCTTACTGTTTCGGGTACACAGGCTGACAGAATCGCCAAGGCTCCGAATGCGGACGGTACAATAATCCACACCTGCGAGAATCCTATCAGAAAAGACGGCGGTCTTGCAATACTCAGCGGTAACCTTGCAGAAAACGGCTCTGTTGTAAAGCAGGGTGCAGTCAAGCCCGAAATGATGGACTTCACAGGTACTGCAAAGGTATTTGACGGCGAACAGGCTGCTTGTGACGCTATCCTCAATAACGTTATCATCCCCGGTGACGTTGTTGTTATCCGCTATGAAGGTCCCAAGGGTGGACCCGGTATGCCTGAGATGCTTGCTCCTACGGCGGCTATTGTCGGCAAGGGTCTTGACGGAAGCGTTGCTCTTATCACAGACGGACGTTTCAGCGGTGCCAGCAGAGGTGCGGCGGTAGGTCACGTTTCTCCCGAGGCGGCTGACGGCGGACTTATAGCTTACGTTGAAAACGGAGATAAGATACATATCAATATACCTGCAAGAAGCATTGAACTTCTCGTTGACGATGAAACAATCGCACAGCGTAAGGCTAAGGGCGTAAATGCTCCCGTAAGACAGCTTGACGGTTATCTCAAGCGTTACGCAAAGCTGGTTACAAGCTCGAATACAGGCGCTGTATTTGAAGATTGATATGCTAATTTAATACTGTTCAGCAAAGGCTGTGTATTTAGGTACACAGCCTTGCGGTGATATTGATGACAGAAGGGGGCGGTAGCTATCGCTCATAATGATAATATGCACGCAGGACACAGGGAGCGTATGATAAGCCGCCTTAAAGAGTTCGGCAGTGAGGGGTTTCAGTCGCACGAACTGCTTGAAATGATGCTGTACAGCTCTTTTAAGCAGTGTGACACAAACCCGATAGCGCACAGGCTTATTGACAGATTCGGAACGCTCAGCGGTGTGTTCTCCGCAAGCGAAAACGAACTGTGCGAGGTCGAGGGTGTAGGCAGGTCTACCGCTCAGATGATAATTGTACTTCGTGCGAACATAGAGCGTATGCTGTCGGAGAGCGTTCAGAAGGGTGAGATGCTCGGCGCATCCGGAGCGGTAAAGGACTATTGTATGGGGCTTTTCCGCTTTGTAGATACCGAACAGCTGAGAATGATATTTCTCGACAGCGAGTATTGTTTTATGTCGCAGGAAATAATAAGCACGGGTGCGCTTGAACAGGTGCGGCCGGATATAATGAGATTGCTTGAAAAGGCAGTACAGAAAAGATGTCCTATAGTCGTTATGACGCATAACCATCCGAGAGGCAGTGAAATGCCGTCTACGGAGGATAAGATAATGACGAGAAATCTTTTCAACCTTCTTGAAAAGGCAGGAATTTATCTCGCCGACCACGTTATAGTCGGTATGCACGGCAGTCTGTCTATGCGTGAGAACGGTATTCTTCCTGATATATGGAACGATTTTTAAGGAGCTAAAATGGACAAGTTCGTATTAAAATCAAATTATAAGCCGATGGGCGATCAGCCACAGGCTATAGACAGCCTTGCAAACGGTGTGCTTGACGGCGATAAGGAACAGGTTCTGCTCGGAGTTACCGGTTCGGGAAAAACCTTTACTATGGCAAATATTATCGAAAAGGTCAACCGTCCCACGCTTATCCTTGCGCATAACAAGACGCTTGCGGCACAGCTGTGCAGTGAGTTCAAGGAGTTTTTTCCGGATAATGCTGTCGAATATTTTGTAAGCTATTACGACTACTATCAGCCTGAGGCGTATATTCCGTCAACCGATGCCTATATCGAAAAGGACAGTGCGATAAACGATGAGATAGACCGCCTGCGACACTCGGCAACAGCGGCTCTTGCGGAGCGCAGGGATGTAATTATCGTTGCCAGTGTAAGCTGTATCTACAGCTTGGGCAGTCCGGAGGATTACCGTGAGAATATGCTTTCTATCCGTGAGGGTCAGGAACGAAGCCGTGATGATATAATAAAAAGGCTTGTCGAAATACAGTATGAACGCAACGATATGAATTTTATCCGTAACAAGTTCAGGGTAAGAGGCGATGTGCTTGAGGTTTTCCCTGCGGGAAGTACGTCCGACAAGGCGATAAGGATAGAATTTTTCGGTGATGAGATAGACAGAATATCCGAGATAGATATAGTGACAGGCGAGGTAAAACGGCGCTTTTCGCACGTTGCCATTTTCCCTGCGTCACATTACATCGTAAGCAAGGCAAGGCTTGAAAATTCGCTTACTGAGATAGAAAACGAAATGGAAGAGCGTGTTAAATTCTTCACCGATAACCACAAGCTGATAGAGGCGCAGAGGATAGAGCAGAGAACACGCTATGATATGGAAATGCTCCGTGAGATAGGAACGTGCAAGGGCGTTGAGAACTATTCACGAGTGCTTGCAGGCAGAGCACCTGGCAGCTCGCCTATAACTCTTATGCACCATTTTCCGAAAGATTTTCTTATGTTCATTGACGAGAGCCACGTTACATTGCCGCAGGTAAGAGGTATGTACGGCGGCGACTTTGCACGAAAGAAAAACCTTGTGGATTACGGCTTCCGTCTGCCGTCTGCGTATGATAACCGACCGATGAATTTTGACGAGTTTACCTCGATGATAAATCAGGTCATTTATGTATCGGCTACACCGGGCGAATACGAAAAGAGCCACGCTGTGAACACAGCCGAGCAGGTCATACGTCCTACGGGTCTGCTTGATCCGATAATCGAGATAAAGCCTGTTGCGGGACAGATAGAGGATCTTTATTCCGAAATAAACGAGCGTACCAAAAAGGGTGAGTGCGTGCTTATCACTACGCTTACAAAGAAAATGGCTGAGGATCTGACGGCTTATTATGAAAAGCTCGGCGTGAAGATACGCTATATGCACCACGATATTGATTCTATCGAACGTATGGAGATAATAAGAGATCTGCGTATGCACGTCTTTGATGTGCTTGTCGGAATAAATCTTCTGCGTGAGGGTCTTGACTTGCCGGAGGTATCGCTTGTTGCTATACTTGACGCAGATAAAGAGGGCTTTTTACGAAGCGAAACCTCACTTATACAGACTATAGGCAGGGCGGCAAGAAACGCCGAAGGTAAGGTCATAATGTATGCCGATACGGTTACAGACAGTATGGAAAAGGCAGTGACCGAAACCAACCGCCGCCGTGAGATTCAGATGAAATATAACGAGGAACACGGCATCACTCCAAAGACTATAGTAAAGGATGTAAGGGCGGTGCTGGAAATATCGTCCGGCAAGGATAAGGGCAAAAAGAGAAAATACACCAAGGCAGAGCGTGAGGCGCTTATCAAACAGTATACCGCAGAGATGAAGAATGCGGCAAAGCTGCTTGACTTTGAACACGCCGCATATCTGCGTGACAAGATAAAGGAGCTTCAGGAAAGCAAGTAAGCTGTTGACGGAGATGACAAAAGAAAATGGGAATAGATAAAATAATCATCAAGGGTGCAAGAGAGCATAATCTGAAGAATATTGATATAGAACTGCCCCGTGACAAGTTTATAGTTATGACGGGGCTTTCGGGATCGGGAAAGTCATCGCTTGCATTCGATACTATTTATGCGGACGGTCAGAGAAGATATATCGAGAGCCTTTCATCGTATGCAAGAATGTTTCTCGGACAGATGGAAAAGCCCGATGTTGACAGTATAGAGGGATTATCTCCGGCTATATCAATAGACCAGAAAACGACCTCGAAAAACCCTCGTTCCACTGTCGGAACGGTAACGGAGATATACGACTATCTCAGACTGCTGTATGCAAGAGTAGGTATTCCGCACTGTCCTGTCTGCGGTAAAGAGATAAGACAGCAGACGGTGGATCAGATAGTTGACAAGGTAATGGAACTGCCCGAGCGGACAAAGTTTCAGATCTTATCACCGATAGTTAGAGGCAGAAAGGGCGAATACCGCAAGGAACTTGAGGACCTTGTAAAGCAGGGCTACGCAAGAGTGCGTATTGACGGGATAATCTACGATCTTTCCGAGCAGATAAAGCTCGACAAGAACAAGAAGCATAATATAGAAGTCGTTGTTGACCGTCTTGTTATGAAAGAGGATATAAAGTCACGTTTATCCGACAGCCTTGAGGTTGCGGGAAATCTTTCGGGCGGACTTATTCTTATAGATGTAATTGACGGCGAGGAGCTGAGTTTTTCACAGAACTATGCCTGCCCCGAACACGGAGTAAGCATAGAGGAGCTTGTGCCGAGAATGTTCTCGTTCAACAATCCTTTCGGCGCTTGTCCTACCTGTACCGGTCTCGGAATTTTCAGAAGGATAGATGTAGACCTGATTTTACCGAACCGTGATCTTACTATTCGTGAAAATGCGATAAAGGCGAGCGGCTGGAAGTATGCGGACGGAACTATAGCGCAGATGTATTTTGACGCTGTTGCAAACGAATACGGTTTCAGCGTGGATCAGCCTGTTAAGGAACTGACAAAGGAACAGTTAGATGCGGTGCTTTACGGTACGGGCGAAAAGAAGATAAAGGTCGTGCGCAGTAAAGAGCAGGGCGGCGGTGTCTATATGACGGCGTTCGAGGGTGTAGTAAACAACCTTGAAAGACGTTATAAGGAAACAACGAGCGTATATTCAAGAGAGGATATAGCTCAGTATATGGGCGATGCGGTGTGTCCCGACTGTCACGGTCAGCGACTGAAAAAGGAGGCTCTTTGCGTTACCGTATGCGGTAAGAATATCAACGAATTCTGCGATATGAGCATCAGCGAAGCGCTTGAATTTGTCAAAAGCATAAAGCTGTCTGAACGTGATATGATGATAGCAAGTCAGATACTGAAAGAAATCAAGGAACGTCTGGGATTTCTGAGCAGCGTCGGGCTTGAATATCTGACATTATCAAGAACGGCAGGTACTCTTTCGGGCGGTGAAAGTCAGCGAATAAGGCTTGCAACCCAGATAGGCAGCAGTCTTATGGGAGTGCTGTATATCCTTGACGAGCCGAGCATTGGACTTCATCAGAGGGATAACGACAAGCTTATCGCAACGCTGAAAAGATTGCGTGACCTCGGAAATACGCTTATAGTCGTTGAGCATGATGAGGATACGATGAGGGCGGCGGATTTTATCGTTGACATAGGTCCCGGCGCAGGCGTTCACGGCGGTGAGGTTATCTGTGCAGGCACGCTTGACGATATAATGAAGTGCGAGCGTTCGATAACAGGGCAGTATCTTACGGGAAAATTAAAGATAGAAGTACCCGAAAAACGCAGAAAGCCCACTAAAAAATGGCTGAAGATAATAGGCTGCCGTGAAAATAATCTGAAGAACATTACGGTAAAAGTACCGCTCGGAATATTCACCTGCATTACGGGCGTATCGGGCAGCGGCAAGAGTTCGCTTGTAAATGAGATAATCTACAAGCACCTTGTCGCAAAGCTGAACCGTGCAAGAATAAAACCCGGTGCGTTCGATACATTCGAGGGTACGGAGTATCTTGACAAGGTAATAGCTATCGACCAGTCACCGATAGGCAGAACGCCGAGGAGCAACCCAGCGACCTATACGGGTGTATTCAACGATATAAGAGAGCTGTTCGCATCGACCAATGACGCAAAGATGAGGGGCTATACAAGCGGAAGATTTTCATTCAATGTAAAGGGCGGACGTTGTGAAGCCTGCGAGGGCGACGGTATCAACAAGATAGAAATGCACTTCCTGCCCGATATATATGTACCGTGCGAGGTCTGCAAGGGCAAACGCTATAACCGTGAAACGCTCGAGGTTCACTACAGAGGCAAGAACATTTACGATGTGCTTGAAATGACGGTAGAAGAGGGCATAGCTTTCTTTGAAAATCACGAAAAGATAAAGAGAAAGCTGCAGACGCTTTATGATGTAGGGCTTGGATATGTAAAGATAGGTCAGCCTGCAACCTGTCTCTTATACACATCTCCGAGCCCACGAGACAAGAGGCAATCT
>ENA-OZMZ01000516-OZMZ01000516.1-human-gut-metagenome-genome-assembly--contig:-NODE-516-length-10604-cov-5.673903_pt1 | contig 10604 bp, 10 predicted proteins | sample MGYA00244197_ERZ653829 | MGnify/ENA primary metagenome ERZ653829 (study PRJEB26926, sample SAMN06164791) | human gut metagenome | biome: ENVO:00009003; feature: ENVO:2100002; material: ENVO:00002003...
TCGTCGGCAGCGTCAGATGTGTATAAGAGACAGATAATATACAGCTATAAAAATATTTGCATATAAGCATTATTTTATCAAATGAACGGATTGCCCATCTCTAAAAATACAATCAGAACAATGAAGGTCAGCTATGCGATATAAAAATCGGATATATTATATTCCCTACATATGCATTTATAGTATCATAAATTCAGAAAATAACAATTACAAATTTATTATTTGCTAAATGAAAAGGAGATCATGCATATGAAGACATGGAAAGGGTATCAGAAGGGTGTTAATCTGGGAGGCTGGTTTTCCCAGTGTGATTATTCCGAGGACAGATTCAATAATTTTATTACGGAAGATGATTTTAAAGAGCTTACAAGCTGGGGACTGGATCATCTCAGACTGCCGGTGGATTATAATCTGGTAGAGACAGAAGACGGACAGTATAAGGAAGAAGGTTTTGCACGGATCAAACGTGCGCTGGAACTCGGACATAAATATGGTTTCAATATGATCCTTGATCTGCATAAGACCGCCGGTTATTCCTTTGATCCGGGAGAAAAACAGAGTGGATTTTTTGGAAACGAAGCTCTTCAGGAACGCTTCTACAGATTATGGGAAGAATTTGCAAAGCGCTTTGGCGGATATGGAGATAAAGTTGCATTTGAATTATTAAATGAGGTAGTAGATAAAGAAGATGGTGCCGTATGGGCAGAGATCGCACCAAAGTGTGTCGAACGTATCCGTGCATATGCACCGACAACTGATATTCTGATCGGTGGTTACTGGCATAACAGCGTGCAGGCAGTCAGAGATATTCCGATGCCGATGGATGAACATATCATATATAATTTTCACAGCTATGACCCTCTTCTTTTTACACATCAGGGCGCACAGTGGGTAGATGATATGCCGGCGGATTATCATATGGAATTCAAAGGCAGCATGGAAGATTTTTGTGCATATGCAAAAGCACACCTGCCTGCAAAGCTTGCCGGAACGCTGTCGATCCTTGATTATAAGGGAAATCTTGATTCAGCATATTTTGAAGATCTGTTTGCCGATGCGATCGCTGTTGCAAAGGAGCGAAACGTAGCACTTTATTGCGGAGAATATGGCGTGATCGAAAACGCAGACCCGGCAAACACTGTATTATGGTATAAAGCCATCCATGAAGTATTTGCAAAATATGGTATCGGCCGTGCGGCATGGTCATACAAGGAGATGGACTTCGACCTTCGCGCTGATCGTCTGAAACCGGTATTTGCTGAACTCAAGAAATATTTTTAAGGCTGTTTATCCATATACCCGGGTAAAGCAGATAGAGATGGTGGGGTGGTTGAGACATCAAGTCTCAACCACCCCACCATCTCTATCTGCCTTACCCGGGTATATGGCATTCTTTTAATCAAGACGTTAATTCTATTTAAGAAACTTTTTCCGGCGCATGCTTGCTTATTCTTTTCGTATGGATTATAATAACAAAAGCTGATTTTTGTAGAAAGAAAAGAAGTAGGAGAAAACAAGATGGTAAACGAAGAAAAGGTCAGATTGATGACCAGACTTGCCATGTACGAACAATCTACAGGAAAAGAAGATCTGGAAAAAGGCAGATATTTCAAATCAGACTATGTAAAATACAACTGTCTGAAGACCTTGGTATCGACAACGATATTATTTGTGATCGTGGTAGCGGCCTATATTTATTACAATATGGGTAAACTGATCACGGAGCTTGTAGATATGGATCTGTTCGGTCTGGCATATAAACTTCTTATAGTATATGCGGTTGTTTGCGTAGTATTTATGGTTCTTGCATGGTTTCTATACTCCTATAGATACACCAAGGCAAAGCCTCATATCATAAAGTATAATCAGGATCTGAAGAAGCTGATTGCTTTCTATGAGAAAGAGGACAAAACCAAAGGGAAGAAGAGGAGGAAGTAAACATGGCATCACTTTTGACATTCAGAGATGGAATTAAGAATTTTTGCAGTAAATACGATAGGATCGTAGCACCGGCTATCCGGTTCATTCTCGCATTGCTGATGTTCTGGTCCATTGTACATATTACAGGCGGACATAATGAAACGATATCCAGCGGACTGGTTATTTTTCTTCTTGCTGTTGTATGTGCATTTATTCCGGAAAGTCTTACTTATGCAATTGGTGGAGTTGTTGCATTTATGAATTATTTTTCGGGCAATAAAGAAACAGGCATATCATTTATTGTTTTATTTATTATCATGTATTGCCTGTATATCCGGTTTTTTCCGAAAGCAACATGGGTGGTTATGTATGCCCCATTATTTTTCATTATTAAAATGCAGTATGCGCTTCCGATTCTTGCAGGTATGTTTGTAGGACCGATTGCGATCGTTCCGTTAGCTTTTGGTGCTGTCTTCTATTATTTTTCATTAGATGCATCCAATTATCTTGCAGAACTGAGTAAGACAACAGATACAGAAAATATGCTTGAAAGTTATAAATATATATTCCAGCATTTGATTGATAATAAAGATCTTCTGCTTACGATCGTTGTATTTGCAGTTGTTCTTATTATTACGCATGTGATATACAGATTATCGGTTGAATATTCATGGTATGCGGCAATTATTGTTGGTGGTCTGTTTGAGATCATCTTATTCCTGATTGGAAATGTTGTACTCAATGCAAGCATCTCGATTGGAGAGATCCTGCTGGGTTCGATCTGTGCAGTGATCATTGCGGTTGTAGCGCAGTTTTTCAAAACAGTTGTGGATTATTCAAGAGTGGAGAATACACAGTTTGAAGATGAGGAATATTATTATTATGTGAAAGCTGTTCCGAAGATTGTTATGACGAAACAGCAGAAGAACGTAAAAAAGATCAATACAGTATCACAGAATACTGCTGATGAAGATTCAGTAAGTGGTGTTACGAGGTAAATGAATTCTTGCATATGACCTGACGTTTTTGTCAGGTCATATCTTTATCCCACCATATAGGAAGGCTGATACAGCCTTTGTATATCCGGAATATTTAGAAAGGAGAGATACCGAATGGATAAGATCCTGGCATTTATGAGAACATATTTTGACTGGTTTTACATTACCACACCGGATATCAGTGACATTATTGAGATCCTGATCCTTTCATATGTGATCTATAAGATACTGATGTGGTTTAAGAGCAATCGTGCATGGACACTATTAAAGGGTATTGTTCTGATCCTGTTATTTACGATTCTGGCATCCCTGTTCCAGTTTAATACGATTCTGTATATATTGAAAAATGTGTTCAGCATAGGTATTCTGGCAGTTATCATTTTATTTCAGCCGGAGTTCCGGAGGGGACTGGAAACACTTGGACGAAAGAAATTTTTTGATTATATCATGCATGAAGATGCAGATGAAAGAAAGCTGAGTGACAAAACGATTTATGAGCTGATCAAGACAGTAACTATTTTATCAGCGAACCGGACAGGTGCATTGATCGTTATTGAAGACAAGGTCGCACTGGGTGAATATATTGATACAGGAATTCCTGTTGATGCGGTTGTAACGAACCAGCTTCTGCTTAATATATTTGAGCATAATACACCGCTTCATGATGGTGCGGTCATTCTCAGAAATAACAGAGTGGTTGCAGCAACCTGTTATCTTCCATTGTCAGCGAATCTCTCTATCAACAAGGAGCTTGGAACCAGACATCGTGCAGGTGTAGGTATCAGTGAGGTGTCCGATAGTGTAACACTGATCGTATCAGAGGAGACCGGTTCGATCTCGATCGCAAAGGGCGGCGAGCTGTATCGGAATCTGGATACAGAAAGTGTCCGGAACCATCTGGAACTGTTAAATCAGGAGGATGGAAAGAAAAAGGATGAACGCCGGCAGAAGGATGGCAAACGCAAAAAGAAGAATACTGAGAAAAAGACCAGTTCAGGTAATGTAAAAAGTGGAAAGTCTTCTGATAACAGAAAGGAGGCTGACAGCAATGAAAGATAAATTATTCAGTAACTGGGGCTGGAAACTCTTATCATTGATCCTTGGATTTGCTGTCTGGGTCACAGTTTTAAATGTGGATGATTATTCAACCACACGGCAGATTAGAGATATACCGGTTACCCTGATCAATACAGATGCGATCACGGATAAGAATCAGTTGTATGATATTGTGTCCGGTGAAACGGTGGACATTATTGTAAAGGGCAGACGTTCAGTTGTAAATGCACTTGGAGCTTCTGATTTTACAGCGATTGCGGATATGTCAAAATTGTCAATTACAAATGCTGTAAATATTACGGTGACAGCGAATTCATCGTCTGTAAATAACAATATCAGCATTACGATCGTAGATAATGTACTCCAGGTAGAACTGGAGGAGGAACAGACGGCATCCCTGCCGGTAACGGTTACAACAAAGGGTGAAACGGCAGAAGGATATACGACCGGTATTCCGGTATCTACGCCGAATCTGATAACGGTAAAGGGAGCAGCGAGCGTGATTGAACGGATCGAAAAGGCAGAGGTACAGGTGGATGTATCCGGACGGACTTCAGATGTAACAGCAACCTGCACACCAATCTTCTATGATGCAAATGGTGACGAGATATCCGGTAAGAAGCTGGAAAGCAAGGTGACCGGAGTGTCTGTAACTATACCGGTTTATAAGACGAAAACGGTAGCAGTAAAGCTGGACACAACCGGTGTTCCAGCAGATAATTATAAAGTAGTGAACGCAGAATATGTGCCGAATGAGATAACAGTTGGAGGACCGGCAGATGTGCTGCAGAATCTCACGGAGATAACAGTAGATGATATCGATGTATCCGGATGCAGTGAAGATTTGGAAAGTACGATCGAGATATCCAAGTATTTGCCTGATGGAGTTGTTCTGGCTGATGAGAATACAAGCATCAGCGTCCATGTAGCGATTGAACGGAATATCAGCAGAACAATGACGATATCAGCCAATGATATTACGATTGAGAATAAACTGACGGACTATGATTATGCTGTTCAGTTTCCGGAGGGAAATACAGTTGTGATATCAGGGCTTTCTGATGAGGTTGCCAAGCTCACAGCGAAGGATCTGAAGATAACGATTGATGCGGAAACATTATCCATTGGTGCAAATACGGTTGAGCTGTCGATAAAAGACAGCGATACATACACAGTGGACAGTACCTGTAAAGTGGATATAGAAGTTACGGCAATGCCGTGACACAGCAAGGGCAGGCAATAGTAGAACTACAATAGGAAGGTTTCGCTATTGCCTGATCCTGTATTATGCAGAAGGGAGACTGATATATGGAACAAATGAATGAGAAAATTGCAAAGTTAAAAGAAATTATTGCAGGTTCGGAACGTATGGTTTTCTTTGGTGGAGCGGGTGTTTCTACAGAGAGCGGGATTCCGGATTTCCGCAGTGTGGATGGATTGTATAATCAGAAATACAAATATCCACCTGAAACGATCATCAGTCACAGCTTCTATATGCGTGACCCGGAAGAGTTTTACCGTTTCTATAAGGATAAGATGATCTATCAAGATGCAAAGCCGAATATGGCACATAAAAAACTTGCAGAACTGGAAGCGCAGGGGAAACTTGCAGCGATCGTAACACAGAATATTGACGGTCTGCATCAGATGGCAGGAAGTAAGAATGTGATTGAGCTGCATGGTTCGATCCATAGAAATTATTGCACAAAATGTCACAAATTCTATGATCTGGATTATATTATTCAATCAGATGGTGTACCAAAATGCAGTTGTGGTGGAATAATTAAGCCGGATGTAGTATTATATGAAGAGGGTCTGAACAATGACGACATTGAGAATGCGATCCGGTATATTTCGGAGGCAGATACATTGATCATTGGCGGAACCTCGTTGGTTGTTTATCCTGCCGCCGGACTGATCCGGTATTTCAGAGGAAAACACCTGGTAGTTATTAATATGTCGCCGACACAGACGGACAGTCAGGCAGATCTTCTGATCGCTGACAAGATCGGAAAAGTGCTGGGACAATTATAAAAATGAAAATAAAACGAAATGGAGAAAGACATGAACAAACTAGACCTTCAAAAAAAGGCTGTTGACATCCGTAAGGGAATTGTTTCCTCCGTACATTCTGCAAAAGCAGGACATCCGGGCGGATCACTTTCAGCAGCAGACATTTTTACTTATCTTTATTTTGAGGAATTACATGTGGATCCGAAGAATCCAAAGGATGAGAACAGAGACCGTTTTGTATTATCCAAAGGACATACAGCACCGGGTTACTATTCAGCCCTTGCTGAGAGAGGATTTTTCCCGGTTGAGGATCTTCTGACCCTGCGTCATATCGGTTCTTATTTACAGGGACACCCGGATATGAAGCACATTCCTGGTGTGGACATGTCATCCGGTTCTCTCGGACAGGGACTTTCTGCAGCAGTCGGTATGGCACTTGCAGCAAAGATGTCCGGTAAGGAATACAGAACCTACTGTCTGTGCGGAGACGGGGAGATCCAGGAAGGACAGATCTGGGAGGCTGCCATGTTTGCAGGTCACAGAAAGCTGGATAACCTGTTAGTGATCGTAGATAATAATAACCTTCAGATCGACGGAACCGTTGAGGATGTATGTTCCCCATATCCGATCGACAAGAAGTTTGAAGCATTTAATTTCCATGTAATTAATATCGACGGAAATGATTTTGATCAGATCGATGTAGCATTCAAGGAAGCAAAGGCAACCAAGGGAATGCCGACAGCGATCATCGCCCATACCGTAAAGGGTAAGGGAGTATCCTTTATGGAGAACAATGTGGGATGGCATGGCAAAGCTCCGAATGATGAGGAGTATGCGATTGCAATGGAAGAACTGGAAAAGGCAGGTGACGTGTTATGTCAGAAGTAAAGAAGATCGCAACAAGAGACAGCTATGGTAATGCATTGGTTGAGCTTGGAAAAGAACATGAGAACCTGATCGTACTGGATGCAGATCTTGCAGCAGCAACAAAGACCGGAATCTTCAAGAAAGCGTTTCCGGAACGTCATGTAGACTGTGGTATTGCAGAATGTAACATGGCAGGAATTGCAGCCGGAATGTCAACTTGTGGTTATGTGCCGTTTATGAGCTCCTTTGCAATGTTTGCGGCAGGCAGAGCTTTTGAGCAGGTAAGAAACAGTATCGGATACCCACATCTGAATGTAAAGATCGGAGCAACTCACGCAGGTATCTCCGTAGGAGAAGACGGAGCAACCCACCAGTGTAATGAAGATCTTGCACTGATGAGAGAGATCCCTGGCATGGTGGTTATCAATCCATGTGATGATGTAGAAGCAAGAGCAGCCGTAAAGGCAGCATATGAATATGTAGGACCTGTCTATATGAGATTTGGAAGACTGGCAGTACCGGTCATTAATGATGAGACAACCTACAAGTTTGAGATCGGCAAGGGCGTAGAATTACGTTCTGGAAAGGATATTACGATCATAGCAACCGGACTTCCGGTATCTGAGAGCTTAGAAGCTGCGAAGTTTTTGGCAGAGGACGGGATCGATGCACAGGTGATCAATATCCACACGATCAAACCGCTTGATGAGGAGCTTGTCGTAAAGGCAGCACAGGCAACCGGCAGAGTGTTCACGGTAGAGGAGCATTCGATCATCGGTGGACTTGGCTCAGCGGTTATGGAATGTCTGGCAGAGAAGAATCCGGTTAAGGTAACAAGGATCGGTGTTCGCGATACCTTCGGTGAGTCCGGCCCGGCAAAAGACCTGCTTCATAAGTATGAACTCGACGCAGAGGGCATCTATAAGCAGATCAAAGCAGCATTATAAAAAGGACGGAATCTAAATAAGACACACATATGTAGTTTTGTTTTCAATAGTCTGTCATTAATGAATTATAAATGGATGAGAATATACGTATTATTCCGTAAGACGCTTCCGCTCGTATCCTCGTGCAGCGGTACATAAAGTTGCAAAAGACGCAACTTAAGTACCGGCCTCGGATAAAGCTTACTTCATAATAGTATATTCCTCATCCATTTTATTCATTAATGGACAGCTCGATGCGCAATACTTTGCATATGTGTGTCTTATTTTAGATTCCTGTATATATATTGTAACGCTGCTTTTTCTATTGTGAAACAACCTGTTTAGAAGTTGCTGACTATGACATAAAAATGCACGGTACATTATCGTTATGGAGCAAGAACTTTCGAGCATCAATGTCTAGGGCAAAAAATGGGAAATAGCATTACTATTATGCAGCAAGCCTGTTCCAACGCCGGTCCTTAGTGAGTCGCCATAGGCGAGGAACTTAGTACCGTTGCGTTGGAATAGAGTGCAAACGACTTGCGTAATAATATGTGATGTATTTCCCATTTTGTTTCAAAGACATACGAACGTGTCTTGCTCCATAAGGATAATGTTCCTCTATCATAATTCTAAAATTTTCGGCGCAGTTCTTAAATAAGGATAAAGTCGGTTGACAGAAGCCGGAAGTTTCATTTATCATATCAAGTAGAGTATATCTAAATCTATTATTTCAATAAAATCTTTTCATTCATTGTTCCGTTCATGTTTGGAACAGATACGAAAAATCTATAAAAAGATCAAGAAATAAAACTACATAGGGACAGAGAATTGACAGATCAAAGGGACACTTATACTTGTTGTTGTGTACAATCCAGTGAAATAATATACGTTGGGCGATAACAGGGGCTTTTAAATGTGTACCGGAAAGGGAGGTTGTTTATGCAGGAACAGAAAGTCGAACAGGAAATTGATATTACGAAATTATCGAATGAATTTACCTACAGAAAATACATGATGAGCAGGGACTCCGTACGGCATTTATTTTCTAAATTAAGTGTTGCGGAATATGTTGCGCTGCAAAGTATAGAGGCGATCAGCGGAGATTCCGCTATTTATGGAGGAAAGGCATATCTGACCGATCTGTCGGTGCGTATGCAGATGAGTATCCGTAAGACATCAAAGGCAGTCCGGGATCTCAGAGATCGCGGCTATGTCAAATGGTCACATGATGGAAATGGTACGGACGGCACTTATGTAACGATCACGGATGCCGGTGCGAAACAGCTTCATGCGCAGGAAACGATCATTAAGGACTTTTACGGAAATGTAATTAACAAATTCGGCAAAGAGAATATGATCAATTTGTTGATCCTGATGAAGGAGCTGGATACGGTCATGGAGAGTGAGATTGAAGAAATGCAGGTGGTGAAGAACGATGATGAGTCTGATGAAAATGAATGAGTATGTGGCAACACAGGAAAAGATATGCGAGAAAAATGATTATATCGCACCAAGATTATATGATGAATATGGGGTAAACCGCGGACTTCGCGATGACCGCGGAGTTGGTGTATTGACCGGTCTGACGAACATTTCAAAGATTGTATCCTCTAAGGTGCAGGATGGCAAGAAAGTACCTTGTGATGGAGAACTCTGGTACAGGGGTTATCGGGTGGAGAATCTGATCGGAAGTCTGGGAGAAGATGAGCTGGGATTTGAAAAGGTGGCATATCTCCTGTTGATGGGTGAGCTGCCAAATGCAGAAGAACAGCATGAATTTGAAAAGATCATCGGTGGACTTCGTACACTGCCATCGAATTTTACAAGAGATGTTATCATGAAAGCGCCGACAGAGGATATCATGAATTCCATGACACGTAGTATCCTGACGCTTGCATCCTATGATAAGAATGCAAAGGATACCGGTGTGAATAATTCTCTGCGTCAGTGTATCCAGCTGATCAGTGAATTTCCGATGCTGGCTGTATATGGATATAATGCATATAATCATTATGTAAAGAATGACAGTATGTTCATCCATCGTCCGGCAAAGAATCTGTCAACGGCTGAGAATATTCTCATGCTGCTTCGTCCGGATAAGAAATATTCCAAGGTAGAGGCAAAGGTACTTGATACGGCACTGATCCTTCATATGGAGCATGGTGGTGGTAATAATTCAACCTTTACAACAAGAGTTGTTACGTCCTCCGGTTCTGACACCTATTCCACAATGGCGGCTGCTATGTCATCCTTAAAGGGACCAAAGCATGGTGGTGCCAATATCAAGGTTATGGAAATGATGGATAATATTCGCGAACATATAAAAGACTATGAAGATAAAGATGAGATAGAAGCATATTTAAGCAAGATCCTGAACAAGGAAGCATTTGACAATAAGGGACTGATCTATGGTATGGGACATGCCGTATATTCCCTGTCAGATCCGAGAGAGCGGGTGTTTAAGGATTATGTCGTTAAGCTGGCTCATGAAAAGGGCAGGGAAAAAGATCTCAGGTTGTATGAGAACATAGAGGAGCTTGCCCCGGAGCTGATCGCAAAGCAGCGCAAGATCTTTAAGGGGGTAAGTCCAAATGTGGATTTCTACAGCGGATTTGTATATGACATGCTGGGAATCCCGATGGAGCTTTATACAGCGATGTTTGCAGTCGCACGTATCGTTGGATGGAGCGCACACAGGATCGAGGAGCTGATCACGAATAACCGGATCATGCGTCCGGCATATATGAGTATCATGGAGAAAAATCCCCAGATATAAACCTGTCTCTTATACACATCTCCGAGCCCACGAGACAAGAGGCAA
>ENA-OZMZ01000521-OZMZ01000521.1-human-gut-metagenome-genome-assembly--contig:-NODE-521-length-10465-cov-4.880980_pt1 | contig 10465 bp, 9 predicted proteins | sample MGYA00244197_ERZ653829 | MGnify/ENA primary metagenome ERZ653829 (study PRJEB26926, sample SAMN06164791) | human gut metagenome | biome: ENVO:00009003; feature: ENVO:2100002; material: ENVO:00002003...
AGATGTGTATAAGAGACAGCTTCATCATTTAAAACTTTCATCGTTTACCCTCCTGAATATAAAATTATCTGCAGAACAAAATTACTTGTCCTGCAGATAAAAAATCTTTATATATGAGATTATTGTGCCTGCTGTCGCATCTTAATAGCGCAAAGTAGTAATCTTTGCTGCTTCATTACTTCTGCAGATCCGCAAAGAATATAACTCTTGATTTCCTCATCCGTTAAGCCATTTGCTATTCCCTCTGTCACTTCGTATAACTCGTCATTGGTCAAGTGAAAAGCCGGATGCGAAAGTAACTCAACAACACTCATACCGGCTATGTTAATCTTTTTCTCCTTTGTATCCTGTTCTTTATTAAATTCAACGATACGAAACAGCTCTGCAAGATCCGGATGCAGATTGACCATCGGCTGTTCCGGATCTAATTGAATCATATTTGGTGATCCATACGCTGCCGGAAATGTTTCAATTGTAAAAGCTCCCTTATTTCTCTCCTGAGAATTCATATACTCACCAAGACTTATAGATAACTTATAATCTGAAGAATCAAATGTCTGGTATTTCAGGTCAAGTACCGGCTTTTGTCCTCGCACAAGTACAATACAGTAATCTGTGTCAAGTTCTCTCACTTCATCAGGCAGCATCAGTTCTCGTCCCAGTACATCATCATTTGTTGATGATGAGCCACTGTTACCGCCATGACTTGCTCCATGACTCCGCTTCCATACGGTTTTTTTACCAAGATTTTCACTAATGTACTTAAATGTCGATGGTTCATTACCACCCAAATATATAAATACGTCACAATTACCTACAATGTTCTCCCAGCCATCTTCCTTATATATGCCCTTGATCTGTGCCATATTTTGAATGATAATAACTGCACTCATTAACCGTTTTCGCATGGTTGCAAGAACCTTTGGGAAGTTCTCTGGTAAAGCAATATTAGCAAATTCATCAAACCAGAATGTAACAGGTACCGGCAATTCTCCTCTGTAGACAAAATCTGCCTGAAAATAAAGCTCCTGAATCAGCATGGTATAAATCATTCCTGCGATACAATTAAAGGTCGTATCCGCATCAGGTATTACAAGAAAGAGGGCGGTTTTTACATTTTTCCGTCCATTAATTTCACCGGTTCCAACCGTCTTAAGGTCGAGATCATCACCCGAAAAGATGCGCCGAACATCCGGATTGTCTAATACACGAATATGTTCGTTTAATGATGATATAATCGACAAAACGGTATCATCTGCCCCCTTTGTCGCCTTTTTATATGCTTTATATGCCGGATGCTGCGTTCCGCCGTTTCTTTCATGCAAAGTATCATGCGCCAAACGTAACATGATCTCATCAAGTGGCGAATTTCCTTCCTCCACATCTGCCATCTCAACCAAATCCATGACCTGGTTAAAATCATTCTTCCATCCATACCGATCATGTTCTAACCAAACAAGCAAAACTACTGACTGTAATAGCGTTTTTGCCTGATTGTCAAAAAAAGGATCCTGATGGCTGTTCTCTCCTGCCTTTCTTGTATTCGCAAATAAAGCTTCACAAAATTTAAGAACATCAGTTTCATTGCGAAGATATAACATCGGATTAAATCTGTCGCTTTCCTGCATCATCCCCGAAATCAAATTTACAGATTTTACCAAATATCCTTTTTTCTTTAAAAGCTTGCCATTTGCACGGAGAAGTGATCCATCCGGATCGGTAATAACAAAACTACCCGGATATTTACTTGTGACAGATGCCTGATACAAATTTGGGCGAAGCAAAAACATACTTTTACCTGCTCCAGATCCACCAACAACAATGGCATTATTATTAATTCTCGTAAACCTTCCGTTCATAGAAATCCGAAGTTTGTTCGAATAGATTCTATTTTCATGTTCATTCTTTTTTGCTGCATATTTCTTATTGATCTTTTCAATACTGCCCCAATCTGCTACACCATATTCTTTACCGGTGATAAAATCTCTCTGTGATAAAGTATATAGTAAAACAAGACTCAAAAATATTGCCAGGATTAAAAACGACCGCAATAGTATAGACCTATTATTCATGACCCGGTTCCAATTCCATGAAAATAAATTAAATGATGCATTATTCATTATATTATTTGTCTGATCTATAATGTTCAGCTTGGGATCCCAAGCTTCTGCAATCATAAATGCAACGTACAATGTAAACATGTAAAGCAATATATATACAATAATCGGAGTTTTTTTCTTCTGTACCGTTGCTGCTGTTACTTCTTTTTTCACTCTCCCACCTACTTTCTACTTCGACTATGCGTATTCCTTGAAGTCTTTTTATTTATAGTTGATCTTGTTCTATTTTCAGCACGTTTTCGGACAGATTTATCGATTGCATCATAGTGATTTCGTCGTAGATCTGACCCTTTCATATGCTGTACGACTGAATCATTGTTATCGTAAATCGGATAATCTTTATTTGGATCAAGCTTTGTAAGTATCGTATGATCCTGATGGATAAATTGCAGTTCGCTTTTAGGTATCCAGAGAAATCGGATATCTTCTCCCCAGGTTTTAGGAATTCTTGTTTTGATAGCTCGATCATTTTCTTCAAATATAAGACTTTCATCAATCGTAATATCCCGGTCGCTAATGCCAAGATTCTGATATGCTCCCATTTCTGCAGCATAACTTCTGGACCGATCTGGCTGCGGCATTAATTGATCTGGCTGTCTTTCTACATAATGTTCCTGTTTTAAGGATGGTGAACTTGGTTGTGTATGAATTTGAACCGGTTCGATTGGTTGCTCCACATTCTCGTATGGTGTGTTAACAAACAGATCTGCCATTTTTACATTCTGCTGCTGCAGTGCCACTCTGCGTTCTTCATATATCTTCTTTTGCTCTATTGCTCTGTCTGTTAGTTCCTCTCCAGTCAGCGTAGCCATCGGGTTTTGCATTATACTTTGGCTTTTTCCATCGACCTGCTTTGTATAGGCTGCTTCCTCGACTACATGAAATTGTTCTGCAGATGGAAATATCACACTAAGCTGATTTAAGTTTTGATCTGCATATAGCATGTCAAGTGGGATATTTACAAATGCATCAGTTCCTTGGTACTGTATCCGAATTTTAGCTGCATACTCATTAATTTCTGCGAGCTGTCTCGTATCAAGTGCAATCATGCGGTCTTTTCCGGTGTCGATGTCTATGTTGCTTCCTTTTTTAGCAACCTCAATCATTGCAGTATCCGGAATATAATCAAAATGCTCCGTTAAAAATTCTGCCAGATTCTGCTTACTTAACTGATTCTCTTTTAAATATGCATCGATCTTATCATAATCCATATCTGTCACTGCTATTGATACCTGATCATCGTAATCCATTAATATACTATGATCGATTTGTCCATTTTCAGCAAAGACCGCAAACTGTGCATATAACTCTGCCGGAATAGTAAATACAGACATATATTCACTTTTCTGTTTCAAGTCTGAAAAACTCTTTACCCGATCAGAACTATATGCTCTCTCCACCTGCCTACGAGCATCTTTCGACATCTCCTGCTCCATTTCTATAAAATCAGCTTCGGTAGCATTTTCCATATAATTGTCCCAACTATATGCCCTTGCATTTGGCGCATACTTACGAATAAATACCCCAAATACGGTTGCCTGATCTTCATTATATGCAATCTCCTTGAATCCATCTCCTTTATTACAGTCATACAGGAAAGAATATGTTAAATTGTTGTCTTTACAGAACTGGACAAAATCTTCTTCAATTCTTTCATCGATCTGCATTAATAATGTCTCATTTCCCATTTCTGCACTATATTTCAACATTTTATCCAAGCGCATTTCCCCAGGGTGCAATTGTTCCGGCTGCTTTCTGCCACGTTCAATCTGACTGATAATCAGTTTTGCAAGTCTGCACAACTGTTCTAATGACCATCCGACAAAATTACCGGTAAGCCTTAATGCTGTATCTATTCCTCTGATGCTTACCTCCATGAATTGTGCAGCTTCACCAACTCCTGTTATTTCCATAATGTCACCTTCTTTTCTTATCTGCTAAATTTATTTTCTCGTTTCTCATGTAACTTTTCTTGTTGTTGCTTTATTTTTGCTTTTACCTCTGCCTTGAAATCCTGGTTCAAAAGTTTGTATGATCCCGATGCCCTTTTATCCGAAAGATCAATCCCGGAACAAATTATCGCATCCGAAAATTGCATACTAAAATGTTCTTTACTACTCTGATCCGGACGGATGTCATAGCGTTCCAAATGATTGATCCCATTTCCATAGTATCTTTGATAAATAGATGCTATTTTATATCGAAACTCACTCGTTCCATACGAAAAAGGATCTGGTTCTACCGGCACAAGATTTCTCAATGATTCTGGTATGCTCCTGCCATATTGAATTCGATCCATCATGTCAAGATAGGATTGTGGCTCTAACTGATTTTCAAATATATGTAAATAATACGGTTCTCCATGATGCTTTAAGCTAAGATAAGCCGCATTTGTAAATGCTTTCATATAGTCTTTTGATATCACATTAAAATGCGCCCTTTCTACAGATGGAAATGTTAGAAATACCCCGGTATCATCGAATCCGTTTTGAATCATACTGATATTATTTATTTGAAAACGTCCATCAATAATGATGGTTGTGTCTCCGATTATGTTTTTACTCTTTTTGCTATTTGTTATAATCTCATACATGGCATACACCAAAAAGGCAGCCTACTTGGCTGCCTTTCCTTTCTATCTTGTTCTTCCCGGCATTTTAACCGGTTCCCTTTTTTGATCTTTGATCTGATCAGGAGAGTTACTTACAATTGATAATTCTCTCGCCTTATTGTCATATTTATATACCTGATTAGATAATCGATCCGATTCTTTTACTGCTGTCTTGTTTACTTCACAGACTATTTCTGCAAGCTGATCTATAAATCCTGCGGACGTATCTGTCTCCGGCAACACGAGCATCTCATGTATACTCGATGGAATAACATACAGATCACAGCCATATGTGTCAGCTATTTGCTGTAGATTTTCTTCATACAACACCGCTGTTGCGCCACTAATCTGCTGATTATTTGTTACAACATATAAGTTATTGTCTTCCAGCACTTCATCGATCATCGCATCCGAATAATTATCACTTTCCATCAGTGCTCGTAATATATCATTCATTGGACAAACCACAGATGGAAACAACCGTTCTGTATTTTCATATGCAATAGCATATAAATCCGGCTCTGTTAAATTATACCTTGCAGCAAGACCTGAATTAATACGTGTTGACATCATTCCTGCATCATTCCTGCTTACTAAAATCCGATAAGTAATTGCCAGATCCTGAAACTCCCGGTGTGGACTATCTGCTAACAATTCTGCATTGTCCGCTGCATTTATTAATGTCATATAAATACGATCTGTCGGTACTTGATCAAATAAACTGATGTCCATATCAGCAGATTGTGTTTTTTCAACATATGTTTCTGCAGTCCGCTGCATCACATCATCCAGATTATTACAGCTTCTGTAATCACGGTACATATCCTGTATATAAACAGTTGGAGCAATAGCCTGATCGGGTCTCCGAAATGATATTCCATCCAGTATTTCATTTGTCCGATATACTGTATGTACGTCCATTTCATAATTTCTGTATTCTTCCGGAAAATACTCCGGAAATTTTTCTGTAACAACATCTTTAAATTCATCGTAACTTAACATCTTTTCTCCTCCTAAATTTCATAATTTGGCATTCAATACCTGCATTTCTCACCTCCGTATTGGTATTCCCGCCTATTTTTTTCATAAAAAAAAGAAGCATATAATTTATATCCTTCTGCTTGTGCCGTTACCGACTTTTTATTTATTTTGTTATTATAATCTTATCACAGGCTTTTTCGTGTGACTGTTTTTTTTGCTTTTTTTGTTTTTTCTTCCTGCTTTAGTTTTTGCTGCATTCTTTGACAGATCTGTTTTTCAATATACAGATGTTTTTTATAGTCCTGGATCGTATTTAAGCAACGATCCGCCAGTTTCCCAAATCGATATAACGATACAAGATTATATCCATGATCTTTAAGATCATAATATATTTCAATAGCCCTGTCATGCTCCGCTTTATATTTCTGATTGTCCGCTTTATAACTTTTATAATACGGATACAACTTCGATAACTCAGTAAGATTATCCAAAGCAATATACCTTGCCTCATAGCTGATATGTATTCTTTTCTTCATATTCGATAGTTCAGTCTCTGCAACCTGCAGGTAGTCCATATACTGATCTAACTTCTTTTGATCCTGCAATCCGTTCTTACTGATAAAAGATTTTACATCAAATAACCGAATACCGGATGCTGCCACATACTTATAATAATCTCCCATATCTGTAAAAAGCCGGTGCATGTATTCCTGTCTGTTTTCTTGTTGAAAAGTGCCGGCAATCATCTTCATAAGATTTGCTTTCGTATAGGTCTGTTTGTCTGGTGTGAGATTTACCAACCGGGCAGCTTTTTTTCGTCCCGGAGCCAAGATTGTAATATATTTATGTTTCGGATCATCATTGATCAGATGTCCTTTTTCCTGCATAAGTATCTTAAATTTCTCATAACTATCTGCTTTACTGATACACTCATCTACATCCTTGAGTATCATATCATTCGTATAGGATCCGGTCTGTTTTCCCCTTTCTGAATAATCATATTTATACTTATATGTCTTTTCTTCCTCTACTTCCAGATTGAACCGTGATAATTGATACTTTTCACATAGTTCATTGATTACCGGCATAAGATATCTTCTCCAATCACCATTCTCATACCGATATTTTCGCCCTTCGATCAGATCAATAGAATTAAATACAATATGACTGTGAATATGATCTGTATTCGTATGAACCGAATATGCTACCTGATATTCTGGAAAACACCGCTCAATAAATTCTTTTGTGATCTGCATACAAAGATCAGGTGTGAGATGATCGGAAGCTGGGAATGCCAGTTTATAGTGATATCCCTGTACGCCCCATTCTTTTCCAAATGCCTCCTTTATATCCATCATTTGTCTGTACACTTGCTTTGTCAGGCGTGATGCATCTGTAAGATCTTCTGGTAAAGACAGATTATATCCTGATACATATTTGCTTTCTGTTTTTTCAGGATTGTAAATGTAATCAATTCCCCGGAGCAAGCCGGCTGATTTTTTACCGGATCTTGCCTGTCTGATAGCACCTAATCTTAGATATGCCATAGTTTCATTCTCCTTTATAAAATACCAGTGTAATTTTCTGCAAATCATCCCGCATGGAAGCTACATCCAAAAGAGCATCTGAAAGACGTTCCATATCTGCCTGTCCGAAATCCATTGCATTCATTTTTCGGGCAATCTGATTGATATTGGTTCCAATGCCTATCAGTTGCCTTTTTGCCGATGCTATATCAGCAGCTTTTACACCAACAGAAGTCATATAGTCCTGATGAATCAATTCACGGATATATGCGCTCTCATTTTTTTTCTTACCTGCTCGGCTCAAATTAAGCTGCAGCAGCCGGTTTGTATCAGCATCAAACCGATATGACTTTTTTATTGTTTTTTTCATGATTTTCTCCTTACAGTCAGTTATTTTTGTTTATAGACACTTTTTTGTCCATGGACACGTTATAGACACTTTTATGGACACTTTTTTGTCTATGGACACATTATGGACATTTTGCAGACACTTTTATGGACACGTTATAGACACTTTTTTGTCCATGGACACGTTATGGACATTTTGCAGACACTTTTATGGACACGTTATAGACACTTTTTTGTCTATGGACACGTTATGGACACTTTGCAGACACTTTTTGCCTGTTTGCTAACATATAACTTTGTTACATGTTAGCAAGTCACGCATTTTGTCCATACAAAACGCCAACTTGTTAGGGGAGCACCCCTAATACCCCCGGCACATATCTATACTGTATAATATTGGCTATCGCCAAGAATAGGCAGGCACATCCAAAAAGGGCATCGGGAATGCTCCCCTTATAAAATTGCAACAAAAAACCACGAACATTGTTCGTGGCATTTTACTGTATCCATTTTCTGTTTCTATATATTTTTGACATTTTCTTTTGAGCGTGATAATATACTTATAGAAAAGGTGTTACCGATAGACGGTTGACCCGATAACTTTTAGCCGAAATAGCCGCTCAGTTTACCAGACCGGGGCGGCTATTTCTGTGTTGTATTATCCTTACCAAAGGAATATCCTAATCCAAAGCAGGTTAAGCCGAAGCTTACTACTGCAATAAAATCAACAATACTCATTGGCTTAGCCCTCCTTTCCTCAAGATTCCCAAATGGGTTTCTATGTAATCGGAGGGTCACAGTCCCTCCGTAGAAGGGCAACCGCCTACCGTGTTATGATAACACCCAAGTGTTATTATAGCATCTGTACTATTTCCATGCAATGAAGTCTTTATAAACAGTTTCTATCAGCCGTTAAGAAAGAACTGGATTTATCGTGAGCATCTTGTTGCTGAATGATCTCCATCTCTTGCTCCATATCCCCATCATTCAGGCTCCGATCGAACAAGGCTCCTTCTGCCTGTAAAAACAGATTCATCTCATCTATTAAATTCTTCATCAGCACCTCCGACATGCTTGTTTTGATTGTTTGGGAAGCCGTTGCTGCTTTACAGCAAGCAGATAGTCATTTACATCCTTTGTTCCTGCATACCACATTTTGACATTAATTTCATCATGATTGATCTCATACCCATGATCTGCAAATTCACGTTCATATCTTCTTGCTGCTTCCCGCCCTTTTTTGTCATTATCCAGAATAAATAAGAGCCTTTTCACCTCTGGATACTCCGCTAAATAAGTATACACTGGGGATTCCGCAAGCATTCCAAGTGCAAGAAGGTGGTCCGGTGATTCTTTATATAATGTCTTATAGGAAAGCAGATCAATGGGAGCTTCAAATACAACTAGCCGATCACTGGTTCCTTCGATATTGAAACCATAATCTTTATTTGATCCTTCAACATCTCCACGAAACTGCTTTCCGGTAATTGTTCCACGGATAAAGGCATGCTGAATAAACCCCTTTCTGTCTCCTGCCAGAAATACAGCATTATGATGATTCGCTTCTTCATAAATTCGATGTTCATGCATCAGCTTTGCTATTAATTCGCTGTCAATCCCTCTTGTTTGATTTAAATAAGCAAATACCCTACGATAGTCCTTATTAATTGGCGGTAGCCGAAATGGTTTTGATTCCGATTTCGATTGGTATTTATTCATTTGTTGATGCGATCCAGACAAATACTTTGACAATTCTCTGATTGCTTCTGGAAATGTTTTATATTCATACTCCATTACAAGATCGATCACCGATCCACTCTTTCCGGTATAAAAATTATGATATGTATTGGTTTCTAGGAAAATAACCATTCCGGGAATCTCTCTGCATTCCAAATGAGATCCACGCCTTTTAAACGTAAATCCCATTTCTTCTGCAATCATCTGGATATCGATCTGCTTAATGGCTGCTGTCTCCGCTTTTAACTCTGAATATGGTCTGTACATGGTACAACCCTCCTTAAAAGAAAATGCTGCATAAACTTTATGCAGCATTCTCAAAATATTAGTTCTTTCATAACTCGGTTCCATGAATACGAAGTGATCTGCCCTTTCTGTAATTCCAGATCATCCTTCTTCTTTAGATATATAAAATCAACAATATTATCGGTAAGAAGAATTTTATTTGCCTGGCGTTCTGACAGTTTGGGAAGCATCTCATACAACCGATCGTAAATTGCAGTTTTTAATACAATTTCATACGACTTCGATATCAGATCTGCTCTTGAATTGAGCAGGAGATAAGATAAGAACTGTTCTTTCTCAAAATCGATTTTTTCTTTAACAGTCAACTCCTAAACACCTCCTTCTGCACCTGGTACATAATAGATTTCCAGATAATTCATCTTTCCATTAACGATCGTAAAACCTGCAGCATAACTTTTCGTTCCGGACGATGTTGTGATGTTAAAACAAGCTTTACGATCTGCATAAGAACACATCTCCGGTATTTCAGTAATGGAAATGATCCCTGAAAGATCTGCAGAATCAAAAGAAGCCAGGCACTCTTTTGTAACAGGTGTCTGACTATTTGTTTGACCGGATATGATCTGTTTCATTGTTTCAATATAATTATCTTCAGAAAGTGTAATACTCTCTGATTCGCTCTCCGGATTCTCCTGCTCCGTACTCATTTCCGATATACTTTCCATTGTTCCCTCATCCGTATTTGATTCTGTCGATACCGGTTCCATTTGATTCTGCTTCTTCCGACTTAAAGTCATACAGACAAGACAGATCAAAATGATAATTCCAACTGATCCATACAGTATTAATACTGTCTCTTATACACATCTCCGAGCCCACGAGACAAGAGGCAATCT
>ENA-OZMZ01000557-OZMZ01000557.1-human-gut-metagenome-genome-assembly--contig:-NODE-557-length-9904-cov-3.376993_pt1 | contig 9904 bp, 8 predicted proteins | sample MGYA00244197_ERZ653829 | MGnify/ENA primary metagenome ERZ653829 (study PRJEB26926, sample SAMN06164791) | human gut metagenome | biome: ENVO:00009003; feature: ENVO:2100002; material: ENVO:00002003...
TACGAGATTGCCTCTTGTCTCGTGGGCTCGGAGATGTGTATAAGAGACAGGGATACGGTTCATACAAAACGAACGGGTTTTCATGGAACCACTGGCGCCGTAGACTGCCAGATTACTGTTGATTCTGGTATCTTCCGGTATGCAGACTGCTTTGCCATCCAGCATACCCAGTACAACACCCTTGTGTTTGCGCAGATCGGGCACCAGATCCAGTACGCCGGACATTTCTTTGCGGGACATCCAGCCGGAGGTGCCATAAGTGCCTTTGGCGGAGTAGGAGAAATTGCGGTCTTCATCATACTCACCGGCATCACCATATCCCATGCGCATGACCATGATGAGCAGCACTGCTAACAAGCCAATGCAGATCAAAATGCCATACACGCCATAAGGCGGTCTGAGCACAGAGGAAAGGCAGAGAAGGAAGTCGGGCGAAGCGGCCAGCGGTGAAGTACCGTCGCCGGGAATACCGCCGCCCTGTTTCCAGGTTGCATAGTTACCCAAAAGCTGTGCCAGAAAGCCGCCTGCGTATAGAATCGCAAGAATGGCAAAGGGCGCTGCAATCAGGCTTACGATCAGTTTTTTCTTGTTTATGGGAACAACCTCCCCTCGAATTTTGTGAAATCAATGGTCTGGAAGCGCACCCGGGAACCACAGTAGCTGCGAAGTACCTCTGCCTGGAAGTCAAAACAGATCAGTGTGCCTGGGCGCTCGGATAGTTCGAGGGAGGTGTTGAAGCGTGCGATACGGGGCAGATCGCAGAAATAGCCAAACAGGACTGGTGAGCCATCCGGTGAAACACCGTCATGCTCAATAGCCAGTCCGGGCTGCCTCGCAGTAAGACCTTGGAGCAGAATGCGGTCCAGCTCCGCAGTTTTCACAGGGTCGCACAGCAGTGCAAGTATCACCTCCCCCTGATGGTCGTTGGTAAGATAAAGAAAATGCTCATAGCTGCCATCCAGCATGAAGAAATCATGTTTGCGTCCTCCGGTGCTGGTCAAAATCTGGTAAGCCAGATCCATGCTGTTGCCCAGAATCAGTCCATGAACATCCTCATGGCGAAACTGTGGGGCCAGGCGCTGTTGGCAGATTACGCTCCAAATCAATGCCTTGACCCGCATTTCCGATTTGTAGCGCCACTTCATCAGGGCGCTGCTGCTGTTGTAGGTCACGAAGATGCCGGAGGGCGCAAGGAGTATTCCAGTGGAGCGGGAACTGCGGATCTTCGTGGTGTCGATCCCCATTTCTTTCACTTCTCTGGAACTGAAAAAAGCAGGATAGACAATCCTGCCGCCAGCGTAACCATCCGGCGCAAAAATTGCCGGTTTTTCATCCCGATACACACATACACCCGCATTATCCATGGTCACATAGGTTTCTGCCAGGCGGTGTAGCCGGAGTCTTCGGTCAATTTCGCATTTCAAACGGTTGGTGTCGGTATCTCCTGTCAGGTAGCTGGCAAACCTGTCCGGCCGGCTTTCCAGCAGAGTGGCTTTGGCTCGCGGCCCCAGACGGTAGCCGCGCAGTTTATCCCGGTAATAGGTACGCAGCAGCCCGTCTTTTTTCAGTGCAGTGACAACAGACTCCAGATAATATGGACTGCCGGGAAGTCTGTTAAGCTGGTCTGTGGGGAACTCGCCGGAGATGGCAGTCAGAGAGAGAAGCCTGTACGCCATCGTGTCTGGCTGTGGGAATTTCCCAAGTGATCACCTCCTTGTGGTGTGTGGCTTTTACCGAGACTGCAAGGAACTTCGGTAAAAATCCGTGGTGTAACGACAGAAAAAAGCCCCGAAATCCGGGGCTAAATACGATGTTGCGGCAGGTCGGACAAGCAATGGCTGAAAATGCTCAAAAATCCGAGATGGATTTTAGGGTGTTTTCATGCTCAGCAAGCCAGGCGGGAAACCGCTTTTTTTCCATGACACTGATTCTGGTACAGTCCTTTTCGCCCAGCGCAGCGGTGTTGTAGGCATCGCAGAGCAGGCCGGTATCGTCAGCCATGACGAAGGTGGAGAGGACATCCAGAAGCTGCTTTTCTTCCAGATTGTCGTAGTCACGGATACGCCGGGTGGGAAGGCACTGGTCATAAACCTGCGTAAAGCACACCACACAATCGCTGAAGCGGGGCATGGGATGCTCTTTGGCGTATTGCTCCAATGAGAAGTAGAACGGGTCGAGCAGAAACTCAGTGTTTTGCCTCTGCTTGCGTTTTGGGAGCAGACCAGGCAGGGTGACCTCCAGTACACCGTCCTCATAGACAACCTCAATTCCGTGTACAATACCGGCGGATGTCAGGTAATCGCCTTTGCGGATGGTGGTGCTGGAATATATCAAATGCCGCAGCCTGCAGGCAATTTTCTCTGCCCGCAGGGCGGCATCAGTGGATAAGACTTCATAGTTGTCCGGATAGCGCTGAATATCCGTGGTATCCATCGCGTAAAGAGCATTGCTCAAACGGGATATATCATCAAGAATGCTTCCAATCCGGTGTGAGATGATTTTTCGTTCCAATCAAGTTCCTCCTGTTTTCTTAAAGTAATGCACCTGGCCCGCTGCATCCACGGTGCAGAAACCGGAAATGCCAGGGCAGTCAATGCGGCGAATGTCTTCCGGATTATCGACCAAAATGATGCGGCGTCCACCGCTGCGGTCATCCCGAAGCGCATGGTTGATCAGGGCCTCCTGGCCGGAAGCTGCGTAGACGATTTCGTATAGTTCACCGTTTGCAAAGAAGATAAGCTTGACCGGAAAATCACCGGGAGCATGGTATTCCACCTGCCCGATAAAATCCAAGAGTACCCAGGCAGCCCGTATCAGGGAGTTGTCTGATTTTGCTGCCCAACCAGACGGAAAGTAACCGCCTGTATCAGTTTGAAAAATACGGCCCTGCTTTTGTAGATGGGAGAGCAGGGTCTTGATGATTTCTTCTTTGCCAGGGTGAAAGCAAAGAAGCTGCTGCATATTGAGACCGGGATACATCGTGACGATCCGCAGCAGAGCCGCAGCTTCATTTCCATAGATTTCAGCCCTGGTCTTCATGGGTATCACCTCCAATGGCGTAATATAGGCGTATTCAAGACGCATTAAAATAGGAAGGAAAGCCAGTCAGTGTAAGCCAAAAGATGATCTGGTTGGCAAAACTGGCTTTTAGGCGTAATGCAGACGCAAAGCAGACGCATAGCGGCGTCTGGCAGGAAAGTTGCACATGGGAATCACCTCGCTCTTCAAATTGTTATATCTGCTGTTCGGCAGATGTGGATTGTTCACGGCGTTTTCGCTCTACGATTTCACGCAGCTCGCGGCGGTCGGTAGTAATCAGATCCTTTTCCAGAGGGCTGGCTTTGAATTCCACCATAATATTGTTGTTATTGGTAGAAATCAGACCGTGACCTCTTTCAAAGTGAGTGATCTCCATTGTTTCAGCATCGGACAGGTGCAGGGCTTCCTGTACCCGCTGGGCTTCGTCGTCCTCCAGATTCAGAATGATCTTGGTCTTGGAGTTGTTGATGATGCCCTTACCAAATCTGCCGCCGTCAAGGTCAAAGAAATCGGCAAGATCCTGGCTTGCAAAAATCGAGGCGCCGCCGTAACCGCGTATGGTTTTGGCAATTTCCAAAAGGAAATCGCCAGCCAATCTTACACCAGCAGCACCGGCGCCGGATAGAAGCTGCCAGCACTCATCGATGAAGATGGCTTTTTCTTCTGTACGGTCGGCTTTGGCTCTGTCCCAAACAAAGTCCAGCGCCACAAACATACCTACGGTGAGCAGATCTCCCGTGAGGGAGGAAATATCCAAAACAGTGTACTTGTTGTCGAGCCGAACATTGGTCTGCTTATTGAAGGTGCTGGCGCTGCCGTTTACCAGACGGTTTAGGATGTGGGCCATGCGCATCGTTTCCTTGGAGGTTTTCAAAATTTCGTACAGGTCACCAAGCACCGGCATTTCACGGTACTGGCCGGGCTGTGCAGGGTCTTCCAAAGAGGCGTTATCATGAGTGATGCCTTTTGTGTTATAGGTACGAACAAGGGCTTCGTCCAAAAGCTGTCGTTCTTCGTGAGACATATCGGGGATCAGCAGACTGAAAAATATGTGGAGCTGCTGGATCTTTGCTGCAAGTTCAGATAACTGAATGCCTGGACCGTCCAGAATTTCATTCACCGAGCGGTCTACCCGCCGAATCTCCATAACATTGATGCAGTGGGGACTGGCCGGTGAAATCTGGATAAAGGAGCCGCCCACATTGGAGCAGGCGCGATGGAATTCATGGCCTTTTAGGGGCGCAACAATGAAAATGGGGATATTTTTCCGCCTCATTCGCAGCGCCATCAACTGCATGGTAAAAGTTTTGCCGGCTCCGCTCGTGCCAAGGATCGACATATTGGCGTTCTTATAGACCGCAGAATTGAAGATGTCCACGATAATAAGGGAGCTGTTGTACTTGTTGACGCCCAGCAGGATACCGTTATCATCACACATCTCATAGGAGGTAAAGGGATAACAGCTTGCCGCACCGCCTGTCAGCAGGTTGCGTTTACCGCGCTCATACAGTTTCTTTTCCATTGCCACCAATGGAAGGGCAGATAAAAACGCCTGTTCCTCCCGAAAATGGCAGGTGCAGGCGTTCATGTCTTGTGAGAGCAGGAGCTTTTTCATTTCGCTGACCTTCCATTCCAAGTCTTCCTCGTTGGAGGCAGTAATGGTAATCAGCAGATTCAAGTAGTAGAAGTCCTCGTTGTTGGCAAGGCCCTCTTTGAGAAAGTACCCGCTTCGGATAGCGCCATCAATGTCATCAAAGTCGGTGTTGGTGTCGCTGGCGTCCTTGATTTTGGAACGGTTGATACGTAGCTGCTGTCCGACTTTCTGGATGATGGTTTCTTTGGGCTGACGGGAGAGGAACATATCCATATCGATCCCGTCACCGGCATTGACGATAAGACTGAGCCAGCCGGCTGGAACCTGCGTTTTGTAGCCATCAGAGGGCACCAGCAAATAAGCATAATACAGACCGTCAATGCAGATATGGTGACCATGCGTGAAGTCAATGCTTTTTGGCGCACAGAATTCGGTGGCAGGGATATGGTCGATCTCACTGTCGCGCCCTTTGGCAAGGTACTCAGCCACAACCTCCTGTGCCCGGACGGAGAGCGGCTTTACAGCACTTTCATTTCTGCAGAGCAGGTTATAGAGGACATCTACGGTAAACTCATCCCAGTTTTCCGGAACGATGACCTCGTTACCGCACTGACGGAGGTAGTTGGTAGCAGTATGGACTGCACTTTGCAGGGCATTGATTGCCTCGCCTTCTTCATCAGAGCGCTTGGTGTTGCTCCACGGCTCATATTCAAAAATCAGGAAGAAACGTCGGGTAATTGCCTCACGGGAACCGATCTGCTGAACGAACTGGAGGTAGTCTTCCTGCATGAGCAGACACTGTTCATTGGTCTCCTGTTCCATCTCCTTCCGAACGGTATCCAGATGGCGGTTGATCTCTGCCCGACGTGTCAGTACCTTGATTTGCAGCTTGATGGGGCTGATTTTCAAGTAGGATACAAAGGAATAGATGATGTTCCGCTGTTCCTGGGCGCTGCGCAGCATAAAATTGATGGGTACTACCTCGACGACCTTGACATAGCGGTGGTCCTTCGTGTAGATGATGCCGTTTTCAATTTTGGAAATCGGCAGATAATCTGCTACCGGGTTAAGGCAGGCGGGCTTCGGCTCCTGGGTGCGGATAGGGCGTTTTACTTTGCGCTCCTTGGAGACCTTCTTTTTTTGCTTGGCGGCTTTCTTCTCCTTGGCAGGCTTCTGCTTTTTCACAGGACGGAGTTTTTGGCGGATCTCGTAGCTACGAACTTCATCAAACTCCGCTGGGAAATCCTCTCTGCCGGAGCGCCGTGACCGTCTGGGAGCCTTGTCGGGCTTGTGTACCTTCTTTTTAATATGCTTGCCGCCATGCTCTGCCGCCGGAACCGCATCTTCTGCGCTGTTACCGCCTACAATGCGGCGGTTTCGCAGGTACTTTATGAAAATCAGCAGAAAAGAGGAAAGGCTCTCACCGGAAATTCCGATAAGCGCCACCAATGCTGCTGGCAGTGCGGTCAGGCACAAAGCGATGATACGGGCAGTCAGGCTAAGAGGGAGCAATGAAAAAACCGGCACACCAATGGCAAATGCCAGGATGCCGGCTTCAATCACATTTCGGGCTTTGAACATACCACCGAAGAAGGTGCCTGACTCGATGAAATTCGGTGGTATTATGTAGGTATCTCGGTCGATTTTATGATTCATGATTAACCTCGTTTCCGAAGCCGGGCGGGCACATCAGCCGATAATCCAGAACGGACCGCCAGCTCCAGCGCGCCGGCTGGCCTCATTTAAGATAATGGACAGATCCCAGAGCTGTTCGCTCCGTGTGTAACTGGCAGGGTCAGCCACCATGATCTTGCCGTCTTTTACGCCACGCAGGACAATGAAGTGACCGGATGAGGTAAAGTGGCCTTCAGACATGATTGCTACTACCAGTTTACCATTAGCCAGTGCGTCTGTGATGCGCTGTGGTTCCGCAGTGGTACAGCCGGAAACCGGAAGCCCCCATTCCCCAGCGGCGGCAGGTATCAGTGCATGGTAAGAACCACTGCTTTTACACCAGTAGCCGTTGTTGTAAGACCACTCGGCCATCTCCACAGGGTCAACCATATCGTCTGTCAGAGAGGACACCACGATTGCCATAGCGGTAGGGCCGCAGCCATAACCGCCAATATTGTCCGTGCCATAGGCTTTACCGGCATAGCGTTCATCCAGCTGATTGTAGTAAACAACAGGTGTGATCCCGTCGGTGAAAGTAACATCGCCCAGAGAGGTGATGCTGTTTCCGGTCCACGCTTCCAGATTCTGCAGCAGACCATCGCCCAAGAACAGGCTTAGGTTGGAGGCATAATCGGCTGCAAGCTCCTTTTGGTCATCGGTAAGCTGGAATACAACATCAGAAAAATAGGACTCACCGTTGTAACGGACAGTATAGACCATCCATGTTTCTGGCTCTGTTGTTTCTTCCCCAGTCTCCGGATCGGTCACGGTGCTCTCACGAATCTCTTGCTTGCTGGTGTAGGAATATAGATGCTGCTTGTTTTCCCGCAGGGTGGCGGCAAGGTCATTCAGAGAAATGCTTTCAAAATCCTTGTCTTTGGCTGCACAATACTGAGAAATAAACAGGTTGGCGTTATAAATAGGCCCGCCGGAATAAGCATTTTTGACCTCCATATGGTCGGCTCCCGATGCCGCAAAGTCAGCTTCGATCCGGGCAAGTACATCATCCAGTGCCTCACCCAAGATGCCGTTGAGGGTAAAGGTGATCTCGTTGGCGTTCTCAATAATCGCTGTTTCGCTATTCAAAATCGGAATTTCGGGGTCAGATGGCGAAAAGGCATTGGTCAGTCCGCCGAAAATAAGACCGGGGAGCATGAGAACAAATAATACCGGCAGCATAAGCAGGGCAATGACTGCCACAATGATTTTTCCGATATGCTTCCGACCTGCCCACACTGCGCCTGCAACTGCACCGTAAGGACCGCCTGCGGCAGCGCCTTTGGCAGCGGAGGAAATAGCTTTTCCGGTTTTGATTGCACCGCGGATGGTATGCGCTGCGGAGGCGCCGGTCTCCACAGCTTCGGAAAAACCGCTTTTCTGATCTTCTGGCATTTATATCTTGTCCTTTCTCCTCGGGGCTGGAGGCAGCTTTTTGACAATGGACTCGTTGAAGGCGATAGAACCGTCAGGGGCCATATAGGGCGATTTGTCAACAGCATCCACAGCGTACTGCTTATACCATGCTGTACCACCCACGGCATGAACGGTGGTGTACTGGCCTTCCGGGGCAACATATTGGTCTGCGTGGTACATACCAAAGGAGATACCTTCGGGATGTTCTGCAGTTACTTCTGTACCGGTGATGCGGCCGCCGCCGATTTCGACATTCTGGAAGGTCGGAACATTTTCAGCTCCGGATTCCAGTGCCGCGTATCCCATGTAAGAGTGCAGGGCTTCGGCGGCTTTTTCACCGGAAATGGAACCCATTTGGCTGATACTGCCAGTGGCTACGCTGCCGATTACATTGTTGGCAAAATTGCCGCCCTTACTGACGGAAGAAGCGTACATATGGCCGCCGATCCCTCCGGCTGCAGCATCGCCTAAAAGACTGCCAAGACCGGAGGGCTTGGAGCTGGGAGTTGTGGTGGCTGTTTTGATGGCGCTGTTTGTGACTTTTCGGCTCACCACTCCAGCAAGACCGCCGCTGGCAAACCCTGCTCCAAAGCCGCCGCTGCCTTTACCACCGTTTGCGTTGACATTGGTGGAACTGCTGTTCCTCCCGCCGCCAAAGTGGTGACTGGAAAAGTTCTTGATGCCGCCGATGCCTCTGGCAGCAATCATAGCCTCAGCCAACATGCTGCCGCCGGTATGTCCTACATTGACACCCAGGCTGGAGAGGAAAGAATCGATTTTCTGACCGACTTTGAGAAAGCCGATAGCACAGAGAAACCAGATAAACACATTGCCGGAAACGGCTTCTTTTCCCACAGCGTCTACCTGAGCCTGCACATCGCTTTCGGAGATAGCGGCAAAAGCCGGCTGGCAGAGCAGGCAGGAGAGAATTGCGACTGTAAAGGCCGCAAATAAAAATTTTTTGAGTTTCTTCAAGGATAAGACCTCCTTATAACGAAAGCGGGTTCGCAAGGAAGGACCCCACCATGCTTGTGAACAGGCGCAGGCACCAGGCGTTCATGACCAATAGGAAAATTTGACCGCCAAGCATCCGGCACCAGGATTTCCAGATGTTTGCTGTGGTCTGGCTGGCGCCCATAGAAAAAGCCACAGGAGCCGTGTAGACCAGTACACCGAGCAGCACATACCGTTCGGCTGCCTCGAACAGAAGTTTTAGGTAGTTCCAGGCCAGGATGAGAACCAAAATCAAGGTAATCAGTGCCACAGCCCCATTGGCACACACACCGATGATGACCAGCATCACGGAATTGAAGTCTGCAAAGCTTAATGCAGGAAGGTCGGACTCCATGATCCAGTGGTAGGGGGTGCCGCCGATGGTAAGAACAATATTGACGATTTCATCTGAAAAGAGCGTCAGCAGGATAAAAATAACGGAACGGATACTCAGCTTTACCGGGTCTTCTGCTTCCACACCTGCGCCAAGACCGAAGTTTTTGAATAACTGCCAGACCCAGTTGAGCAGGATGATCCCGATTGCCAGAGCCACGAAAACAGAGTACATAGTCTCTGCTGCGGGAAAATAACGCAGAAATACAGCCATATCACAGCCCAGCGCACCCAAAACCGATGTGGTCACCAGATCAAGACCGGCCATTACCTGTTCTGCGATCCATTCCACTATGCCGTCTAAAATGCCCATAAATGCAAGCCTCCTTTCCGGCGAGCAGTCAGACGGTCAATCAGCCTGTCCATTGTCCGCCACTAAAGAGCGGCGTCACATACGCCATGATAAAGCCCAAGCCATTGAGGATAGCCCAGGTGATACAGATTCGTTTGAGCCAGGCGCGGCTTTCATCCACCGTCCGTCCGGAACGGGAGAAGTTCATGAGCAGCAAGGCTACCGAAGCAGTGACGATGGCGGCGATAGTGGAGATGGCAAGGATTTGGGTGTATACATCCTGCATGATCTCTTTGGCCTTGGTCCATACATCTGTTGCCGCATAAGCCGGCTGGCAGAATATCATGGACATCATCACACACAGGAAGGCGCTGTAAGCCACTTTGGGCAGCGAAAGCCTGCGCTTGGACTGGGTATCCGGCTCCTGAAGCTGCGGAGTTTGAGGGGTTTTCGTTTTCTTCAATTTGCGATCCTCCAATTCTGAATGATTTTTTGATGCTCAATAG
>ENA-OZMZ01000573-OZMZ01000573.1-human-gut-metagenome-genome-assembly--contig:-NODE-573-length-9658-cov-5.217953_pt1 | contig 9658 bp, 7 predicted proteins | sample MGYA00244197_ERZ653829 | MGnify/ENA primary metagenome ERZ653829 (study PRJEB26926, sample SAMN06164791) | human gut metagenome | biome: ENVO:00009003; feature: ENVO:2100002; material: ENVO:00002003...
GAGATTGCCTCTTGTCTCGTGGGCTCGGAGATGTGTATAAGAGACAGATATATAGTGTTGCTGTAACAGATGGAACAGCAACAGATGAAATAGCGACAGATCAGTCCGGACTTCAATTGGAATCACAATCATGTATCCTTATGGAAGCAACGACAGGAACGGTATTATATGAGAAAAATGCAGACGAAGCAAGGAAACCTGCATCCGTCACAAAGGTAATGACGCTGCTTCTGATTTTTGAGGCAATGAAGGCAGGTGATTATCAGATGTCTGATATTGTAACTGTGAGTGAACATGCAGCTTCTATGGGTGGTTCACAATGCTTCTTTGAGACCGGGGAACAGCAGACGGTTGAAGATATGATAAAATGTATCATTATTGCATCAGGGAACGATGCGGCAGTTGCTATGGCAGAATTCACGGCAGGAAGCGAGGAAGCCTTTGTTCAGAGAATGAATGACCGGGCAAAGGAACTTGGAATGGAGCATACACATTTCGTCAATGCATGTGGACTGGATGCAGATGGACATGAGACATCGGCAAAAGACATTGCGATCATGTCCAGACAGTTGATTGACGAACATCCTGAGATCCTGAATTATTCCGGTATCTGGATGGATTCAATCGTACATAAAACCGCAAGGGGAGAGTCAAGATTTGACCTTGCTAATACAAATAAATTCCTAAATATGTATACCGGGGCAACCGGGCTTAAAACCGGATATACGGCGACAGCTAAATACTGTATGTCGGCGACGGCGAACAGAAACGGCATTACATTGATCGCAGTCATCATGGGAGCTGAAACAAAGGATATCAGAAATAAAGAGGCCTGCAAGCTATTAGATTATGGATATGCAAATTGTAATCTGTATAAAGATGAAAATGTACTTGACACCCGCAGCGTTTCTATAGAAAATGGTATCAGTGACGAACTGACGATTGACAGTGCATCGGACTTCTCATCCGTTCTGCTTCGCGGGGAAAAGGCAGATGATGTAAAGAAGATACTGGTTCAGGATGAACCGCTTACAGCACCGATAAAAAAAGGATATGTTGTCGGTCATATAGAATATTCAATCAATGGTCGTATCCTTGGTTCAGTCGAGGTCGTTGCAGCAGAAAATATAAAGAAAATGACGTTTGGCTACAGCTTTAAAAAAGTATTATATCTTGCCTTTCGTTCCTAGAGGAAGAGAAAATGTTATTCGATATTATCAGTATCGTCTGTATATTTGCGATTATCTGTCTGTGCGCAGTTCTGATCGAAAGCAGACGGGAGAATCATATGCTTTCGGTATCTCATTATACAATCACGGATAAAAGGATAAAAAAGTCTGCTACATTTGCGATGATCGCAGATCTTCATAATGCAGAATACGGAGATAAAAATGAGAAGCTCATCAAAGAGATAAAAAAGATTGCTCCTGATGCAGTTTTGATCGCAGGAGATGTTATAGTCGGAAAGAAAGATGTCAGTCCAGGTGTTGCGATAGACCTTCTGCAAAAGCTTGGAAGCGAATTTCCTGTTTATATTTCAAAGGGAAATCATGAGATGCGAACCGGTTTATATACAGAGCAGTATGGAGATATCTGGGAATGCCTGTATGAACAGACAAAGGATTACGCTCATTGGCTCATAAATGAGAAAGCTACTCTGGCATCTGACAACATTCAGATCGTGGGGCTTGACATAGATGCAGCTTATTACAGAAGATTCCGGCTTCAGAAGATGGAGACGGACTATCTGGTGAAGCTTCTTCCAACAAGGCATCAGGATGCATATACGATTCTACTGGCCCATAACCCGGATTATTTTCCGGTTTATGCAGAATGGGGAGCAGATCTGGTATTATCCGGTCATGTGCACGGGGGCATGGTCATACTTCCTGTTCTTGGAGGTGTGGTATCACCGATGGTACGGCTGTTTCCAAAATATTATCGGGGTATGTATGAATGTCGTAATAAAAAAATGATCTTAACAGGTGGACTTGGTGGTCATACTTTAAAGTTTCGGGTCAATAATAAGCCCGAGATATGCGTGATCCATCTGGAAGGAGAATAACAGGGGAAGATTATGAGTGAGGAAAACAAAGAAGTAGAGCAGACAGAGGTTGCTGCCACGGCAACGGCTGCTGCCATGCCGGCAGATGTCTATATCGATAAAAGTGTCTATGAACAGATCAATAAACGGAAAAAAGGAAAAAAGATCGTTGCTATTATATCAATTTCTGTGGGCGGAGTTATTTTTCTTTGTTATCTTACATTGGCGATCTGGTTCAGCTTTCATTTTAATAAGAATACATATATTGACGGACAGAATGTATCTTATCATACAGTGAGATCCGTAAAAAATACGATCGATACATATATGAGGGAATATACGTTGACTGTAAATGGCAGGGAACATGCATCATTTGTGATCTGCCCGGAAGATATCGATATGACGATACAGGCAGTTTCCAATGAGAAAAGCATCAAGAAGAAACAAAATGGATTTTTATGGTTTCTGTATTTGAATGATAATCGGAAAGATTATAAAACCAGTTACGAAGTAACATATGATAAAGAAAAGTTGTATCAGTTCTTAAAAAATCAGGACTGTATGCAGGAAAAGAATATGGATACGCCAAAGGATGCCTATGTAGCAGTTGAAAAGAGCGAGGCGGTTATCATACCAGAGACAGAAGGCAGTTATCTGGATACAGATAAGGTTCAGAAAGTGATAGAAACGGCACTTGAACAAGTGAAAGCTACTACAGACCTTGATAAAGAAGCGTGTTATGAGAATGCAGAGATCACGGCAGACAGTAAGGAGATCGCAGACCGGAAAAAAGCACTGGAAACATATCTTGCGGTTCAGATCAACTACAGCATTGATCGTGTATCATGGACGCTTGATGCATCAACATTTGGAGATTGGTTGTATTATGATGCAGGCAAATGGAAATTCAAGAAGAAATCGGTCCAGGCATATGTCGAGCAGCTTGCAGAGATATATGATACTGTCGGAACAACGAGAACCTTTCAGACCTATACCGGAAGATATGTAGAAGAAACCGGAAGCCGATATGGCTGGAAGATCGATGTAGAAGCTGAGACAAAAGGACTTCGGGAAACTCTTGCAAGTGGCAGATCGCAGGAACGAATCCCTGAATTTTCTCAGACAGGAGCAGCATATACAAAATCGGATGACATTGGATATTCTTATGTAGAAGTAGATCTGACGAATCAGCATGTTTATCTGATTGTAAGTGGAAAACTGGTCACAGATTCCCCTTGTGTTACCGGATGCGTGAAGAACGGTCATGGCACACCGGATGGATTATATTCGGTTACATATAAGGAATCACCATCGGTTCTAAGAGGTGAAGATTACGAGACAAAGGTAAATTTCTGGATGCCGTTTAATCGTGGTATAGGACTCCATGATGCAACCTGGCGTAGTGAATTTGGAGGAGATATTTATTATTCCAGCGGTTCACATGGATGCGTAAATCTTCCATATAAAAAAGCAGCGGTTATTTATGAAAATATATACGCAGGTATGCCTGTGATCTGTTATTATTAAGATGTTCAGTTTATCAGAAAAAAGCAGGTTGATATTGTGAGCACAACTCATTTAATACAGGCGAAATCGTTTTTTACAAACAAAAAATAGTTGTATATTTTGTGTATTAATGGTATTATAGCAAAGTCATAGGAAAAAGGAGATATACCCAAGTGGCTGAAGGGTCCGCTCTCGAAAAGCGGTAGGTCGGGCAACCGGCGCGAGAGTTCAAATCTCTCTATCTCCGTTTTATGAAAATAAGCTGACATTCAGATGGGTGTCAGCTTTTTTACCATATGGATATATGTGGATAATCGGAATTATGTATTTCAGAGACTTGGTACAGGTGAGCTGCGGCATTGGGATAAGGAGATGTTATTTATGTATGATGAGGCTGTTCGTTATATCACTGACAAAATAAAGATGAAGCCGGAGATAGGGATCGTACTTGGAAGCGGACTGGGTGATGCATTTACCATGGATGATCCGGTGTATGTTTATTATAAAGAGATTCCGGGCTTTCCTGTTTCGACAGTTGCCGGTCATAAGGGACGGTTTATATTTGGTTATTCCTGCGGAAAGCCGATTGTTGTCATGCAGGGCAGAGTTCATTACTATGAGGGATATTCCATGCAGGATGTCGTGAAACCAATCCGGCTGATGGGGCTTCTTGGAATACGGTGGCTGATCCTTACCAATGCGGCAGGAGGAATCAGTGAAGAACTGGTACCGGGAGATATCATGATCATTTCGGATCAGATATCAAGCTTTGTTCCATCTCCATTGATTGGAAGAAATATAGACAAGTTTGGTGTCAGATTTCCGGATATGAGTCATATATATGACGAAGAAAAAATACAGATAAGCAGGAAAATATTTGAGAGAATGGGACTTCATACTGTGGAAGGTACTTATCTTCAGGCATCAGGACCTCAATATGAGACGCCGGCCGAGATACGGATGTTTCATATGCTTGGCGCAGATGCGGTTGGTATGAGTACAGCATGTGAGGCAATCGCGGCCTGCCATATGGGAATCCGGGTATCCGGTTTTTCGGCAATTTCAAATAAAGCGGCAGGACTTGGTGCTGAATTAAAGCATGAGGATATTCTGGATCGCAGTAAGGAGATGTCTGATAAAATGAGCAGACTCCTTACAGAATTGATCGAAAGTTATAGTGATGGCATAGAATAAAATATTCCGATCATTTGATGAAAAGTGATAATCAGTCATTTATAAGCGGATATGGATTAATTAGAATAGATATGAGGTGCGAAAAGAATGGATGTAAAGATATATACAGATGGTGCAGCGAGAGGAAATCCGGACGGACCGGGCGGATATGGTACGGTTATCCAGTTTATAGATGGAAAAGGAACGCTCCATGAACGGGAATTTTCACAGGGCTATAATAAGACGACCAATAACCGCATGGAGCTTATGGCCGCTATTGTTGGGTTAGAAGCATTGATAAAACCCTGTAATGTGGAATTATATTCAGATTCCCAGTATCTTGTAAAGGCATTTAATGAAGGCTGGATATGGGGCTGGATCAAGAAGGGCTGGAAGCGTGGCAAGAATGAACCGGTAAAGAACCGGGATCTGTGGGAACGACTGTTGAAAGCAAAAGAGCCGCATACAGTAACCTTTCACTGGGTAAAGGGACATGCCGGACATCCGATGAATGAACGATGTGATCAGCTTGCAACGACAGCGGCAGACGGAGATAACAAAATAGACGACGAAGGTGTGATAACGAATGAATAAACACGAATTTAGACAACTGTTCAATGAGAAAATACTGATCTTAGATGGAGCAACCGGAACAAATCTGATGAATGCAGGCATGCCGCTTGGTGTATGTCCGGAAAAATACATCCTTGAGCATAAGAAAGTTATGCTGGAACTTCAGACGTCGTATCTGAATGCAGGCACAGATATCTTATATGCTCCGACATTTACCTGTAATCGTTTAAAACTTCGTGAATATGGATTGGAAACTGATCTCTATCAGATGAATATGGATCTGGTAGCTCTGTCAAAGCAGGCCGTTGCCGAGTGCGGGCATGGTTATGTCGCAGGTGATCTTACCATGACAGGTGAGATGCTGTATCCGATGGGAAAACTTCAGTTTGAAGAGCTGGTTGATATCTATAAAGAACAGATCAAAGTTCTTGTTGAGGCGGGTTGTGATCTTCTTGTTGTAGAAACAATGATGAGCCTTGCCGAAACCAGAGCTGCTGTGATCGCTGCAAATGAGATCTGTGATCTCCCTATCATGGCGAGCCTTACATTTAACGAGGACGGAAGAACCTTGTATGGAACGGATCCGGTAACCGCGGTCAATGTATTACAGAATCTTGGCGTGGATGCAATAGGTGTAAACTGTTCCACAGGACCGGACAAGATGACAGAACTTGTGGCTGCCATGAAAGAGGTAGCATTTGTCCCCGTATTTGCGAAGCCGAATGCCGGTATGCCTGAACTTGTGGATGGTAAAAGTGTATATGCCATGACACCGGAAACCTTTGCAGAAGATATGAAGATGATCATAGAAGCAGGAGCCGGTATGGTCGGCGGCTGCTGCGGAACAGCTCCTGCCCATATCAAAGCACTTTCCGATATGGCAAAGACAATGGATATTCCTGAGATATCAGACAAGAAAGAACGTTTGCTATCATCAGAACGCATGACAAGACAGATCAACTTAGATGGTTCTTTTATGGTAGTTGGAGAACGAATCAATCCAACCGGTAAGAAGAAACTGCAGGCGGAGCTTCGGGAAGGAGTTCTCGATACTGTTATGACGATGGCAGAAGAACAGATGGAAAAGGGTGCGTCAATTCTTGATATCAATGTCGGCATGAATGGTATTGATGAGAAAGAAATGATGGTAAGGGTTGTATATGAGGTGTCACAGGCAGTGAATCTTCCGTTATGTATTGATTCCAGTAACCCTGCTGTTATCGAAGCAGCACTTCGTATCTATCCGGGACGTGCACTTGTGAATTCTGTATCTCTGGAAAAGGTAAAAATGCAGGAGATCCTTCCGTTGGTCAGAAAATATGGTGCGATGTTCATTCTTCTTCCGCTTTCTGATGAGGGACTTCCAAAGGACAGTGATGAAAAAGAAAGCATTATACATACAGTTCTGGATGCTGCTTATAAGATGGGCTTTCAGAAAGAGGATGTTGTGGTCGATGGTCTGGTTGCAACAGTCGGAGCAGAGAAAGCTGCTGCTGTCAACTGCCTGAAAACAATCCGTTATTGTCATGATATGGGGCTTGCTACGATATGCGGACTTTCGAATATCTCATTTGGATTGCCGGAGCGTATGTTTGTAAATGCAGCTTTTCTTACGATGGCGATCCAGAATGGTCTTACGATGGCAATTGCAAATCCGTCACAGACCATGCTTATGAATATGGCATATGCATCGGATATGCTTCTTAACAAAGACGAAGGAGATATCCGGTATATCCAGAATGTAAAACCTCTCGGGATCACAACGGCTGCACCTGTACAGAATGGAGGCAGTCAGGAGGATGAAAAAGAAAAAAGTGTTATCTACACAGATGTTGTAAAAGGAAATAAAAGAAATATTACAGAAGATGTCAAAAAAGAACTGGAACAGGGGATAGATCCGCAGAAGATTATTGATGATGAGCTGATTCCGGCAATTAACTGTGTTGGAAAATTATTTGAACAGAAAAAATACTTTCTGCCACAGTTAATCGCCAGCGCAGAGACGATGGAGCTTGCAATCAATCATATCACACCACTTATCGTACGGGAGGATGATGGAAAGTCAATGCCTGCGATCGTGGTTGCTACCGTAGAGGGAGATATCCATGATATCGGAAAGAATCTGGTTGTCTTGATGCTTCGAAACTACGGATTCCCGGTTATCGATCTTGGAAAGGATGTACCTGCGGATGTGATCGTTGATGCAGCCATAGAAAATGATGCCAAGGTCATCGGACTTTCGGCACTGATGACAACAACTATGATGAAAATGGTGGATGTCGTGGAACTGGTAAAAGCAAAAAATCTGGATATTAAGGTCGTTATCGGCGGAGCTGTTATCACAGAGAGCTTTGCTGAGGAGATTCATGCAGATGGTTATTCAGAGGATGCGGCAGAATGTGTTCAGGTTGTAAAAAGATTGCTTGATATTGAGTAATTCTTCGTTGACAATAATTGACAAGATAACTATAATAAAACAAGGATTTGTGCTGTATTGATTATACAGCCGTTTCATAGGTTTGAAAGGTGGTACTTATTGATGGATAATATAGTTTTGTCACTTCTTGTAGATAATACATCAGGTGTACTGAGCAGAGTTTCAGGTTTATTCAGCCGCAGAGGTTATAATATCGACAGCGTTACGGTAGGTGTTACGGAGAATCCTGCATATTCCAGAATGACTGTAGCAGTAAGCGGAGATAATGCAAGTCTGAGCCAGATCAAGAAACAGTTGAATAAGCTCGAGGATGTCGTAGAGATCGTTGAACTGGAACCGGGCAAATCAGTATGCAGAGAGCTTGTACTCGTAAAGGTGAGAAGTGATAAGGATACCCGTCAGGATATCATGTCCATTGCAAATATATTCCGGGCAAACATCGTTGATGTTTCAAAAGGTTCCATGATCATTGAGCTAACAGGTGCAACCTCGAAGTGTGAAGCATTTCTCGGACTGTTAGATGGATTTGAGATCATTGAACTGGTTCGTACCGGTCTGACAGGACTGGTGAGAGGTCAGCGTCAGGATTAATCATGTGCACCTTATTTAACTATTGATAGATTGATTGCAATTATGCAGTTAATTATTATAAAGAAGTCATTTATATCAGGAGGACAAAATAATGGCAGAAGCAAAAATTTATTATCAGGAAGACTGTAATTTATCATTACTGGACGGACAGACAATCGCTATTATCGGTTATGGTTCACAGGGACATGCACATGCCCTTAACTTAAAGGAATCAGGCTGTAACGTAATTATCGGTCTTTATGAAGGAAGCAAGTCTTGGGCAAAGGCTGAAGCACAGGGATTTGAAGTATATACAGCTGCAGAAGCTGCTAAGAAAGCAGACATTATCATGATTCTTATTAATGATGAGTTACAGGCTGATATGTACAAGAATGATATCGAGCCAAACCTTGAAGAAGGTAATATGTTAATGTTTGCTCATGGTTTCAATATCCACTTCGGAACAATTGTTCCACCTAAGAATGTTGATGTAACTATGATCGCTCCTAAGGCACCTGGTCACACAGTACGTTCTGAGTATCAGGCAGGAAAGGGTACACCTTGTCTTGTAGCTGTAGAGCAGGATTACACAGGAAAGGCTCTTGACAGAGCATTAGCTTATGCACTTGGTATCGGCGGAGCTCGTGCCGGCGTTCTTGAGACAACATTCAGAACAGAGACAGAGACAGACCTCTTTGGTGAGCAGGCAGTTCTTTGCGGTGGTGTATGTGCACTTATGCAGGCTGGTTTCGAGACTCTTTGCGAAGCTGGTTATGACCCAAGAAATGCATATTTTGAGTGTATCCATGAGATGAAGCTGATCGTAGATCTGATCTATCAGTCAGGTTTCGCAGGCATGAGATATTCTATCTCTAACACAGCTGAGTATGGTGATTACATCACAGGTCCTAAGATTGTAACAGAAGAGACAAAGAAGACAATGAAGAAGATCCTGAAGGATATCCAGGATGGTACATTCGCAAAAGACTTCCTGCTTGATATGTCTTCCGCAGGTGGACAGGCTCACTTCAAGGCTCTTAGAAAACTTGCTTCTGAGCATCCATCAGAGAAGGTTGGCGAGGAGATTCGTAAGTTATATAGCTGGAATGGTGAAGGAAAGCTGATCGATAACTAAGATACACATTTTGAAGAACCTAGATCCGTTTCGATCTAGGTTCTTTGTTTTTGGCAGAGATTATGACAGGTGGTGTAAGTTATGACATGTTTGGAAGCACAATCAAATATTATGGCATTCATAGAGAAGAAACTTCCGGACGATGTGATCCCGGATTTTGTAAAGCATATGCGGTACTGCAAGAATTGCAGGGAAGAGCTGGAGACTTACTATACATTGA
>ENA-OZMZ01000576-OZMZ01000576.1-human-gut-metagenome-genome-assembly--contig:-NODE-576-length-9639-cov-2.993114_pt1 | contig 9639 bp, 7 predicted proteins | sample MGYA00244197_ERZ653829 | MGnify/ENA primary metagenome ERZ653829 (study PRJEB26926, sample SAMN06164791) | human gut metagenome | biome: ENVO:00009003; feature: ENVO:2100002; material: ENVO:00002003...
CCGCGAGGCCGGTGTGCCGGTCATCGCCGACATCAAGCGCGGCGACATCGCCAAGACCGCCGAAATGTACGCCATGGGCCACTTTACCGGCGATTTCGAGGCCGACTTTGTCACGCTGGCTCCCTACATGGGTCTGGACTCCATCAGCCCCTATCTGCCCTACGCCGAAAAGCAGGGCAAGGGCATGTTCGTCCTCTGCCGCACCTCCAACGGCGGTGCCAAGGACTTTGAGTATGAGAAGCTGGCAGACGGCCGCCACGTCTACGATCTGGTGGGCGACAAGCTGAACGCTCTGGGCAAGGACTACATGGGCGAGCACGGCTACTCCTCCATCGGTCTGGTCATCGGCGGCACCCACATCGAGGAGGCCACCGAGATCCGCGCCAAGTACAAGGACAGCTTCTTCCTCATCCCCGGCTACGGCGCACAGGGCGGCAAGGCCGAGGACATCGCCCAGTACCTCACCAAGGGCAACGGCGGCGTGGTCAACTCCAGCCGCGGCATCCTGCTGGCCTACAAGAAGCAGCCCGGCACCGCCTTTGACGAGGCCGCTTACAACGAGTGTGTGAACATGAAGGAGGCCATTGCTCATGCGTGCAGCCTGCTGTGAAGCCACCGTTCTGAGCCATGAGAGCATCCTGCCGGACATCCGACTCCTGCGTGCCCTCTGGCCTGACCGGGAGCATGCCCCCCACGCCGGGCAGTTCTTTACCCTGCGTGCCTGGGGTGCCGATGAGGCCCCCTTCCTGTCCCGCCCCATCAGCGTGCACAAGTGGGAACCGGAGACCCAGACCATTGAGTTCCTGTATCAGGTCATCGGCGAGGGCACTCACAAAATTGCCCAGCTGAAGACCGGTGATACCTTCCAGCTGACCGGCCCCATGGGCAACGGCTTTGATATCCCGGCCCTGGCCGAACAATACCATAAGATCGCTGTGGTGGGCGGCGGCATTGGCACCGCCCCCATGTATCAGGTCACCCGGGAGCTGGCAGCTGCCGGTGTTAAGCCGGACGTGTTCTTCGGCTTCCGGGATACCCCCTACTGCATGGAGGAGTACCGCTCCATCGCAAATGTGGTAAAGGTCTCCACCGATACTGGCGCGGTGGGCTTCCACGGCTTTGTGACCCAGCTGTATGACCCGGCAGATTACGATGCCGTGCTGATCTGCGGCCCCACCGTGATGATGAAAAACGCCGCCCGGATGTGTGCCGAAAAGGGCACTCCCTGCTTCGTGAGCCTGGAAAAGAAGATGGCCTGCGGCATTGGTGCCTGCCTTGGCTGCACCTGCGAGACCAAGGGCGGCGAGGGCAAGAGCGTGTGCAAGAATGGCCCGGTCTTTGATGCAACGGAGGTGTTCTTCTGATGGCTGACCTGAAAACAAACCTGCTGGGCTTTGTGATGAACAGCCCGGTCATCGGCGCTTCCGGCACTGTGGGCTACGGTGTGGAGTACGAGGAACTGGCCGATTTTTCCAAGATCGGCGGCATCTCCGGCAAGGGCCTGACCCTGCACGGCCAGTACGGCAACAAGGGCGAGCGCCTGTGGGAGACCCCCTCCGGTCTCATCAACAGCATCGGCCTGCAGAACCCCGGCGTTCAGCATTTCATTGACGTGGAACTGAACGAGATGCTGGAGCTCAAGCAGAAATACGGCACAGTGGCCATTGCCAATCTGGGTGGACACAGTGAGGAAGAGTATGTTGAGGGTGCGGCTCTGCTGAGCGAGAGCGCAGTGGACATCGTGGAGCTGAACATCTCCTGCCCCAACGTCAAGGTGGGCGGCATGGCCTACGGCGTCAAGGCCGAGGCTGCCGGTGAGGTGGTGCGCATGGTGCGCGCTGCCTGCAAAAAGCCCCTGATGGTCAAGCTGAGCCCCCAGGCCGAGAACATCCCCGAGATGTGCAAGGCTGTGGAGGCCGCCGGTGCGGATGCCATCAGCCTGACCAACACCTTCCAGGCCTGCGCCATCGATCTGGAAAAGCGCAAGCCGGTGTTCAACAACATCTTTGCCGGTCTGTCCGGCCCGGCGGTGCGGCCCATTGCCCTGCGCATGGTCTGGCAGGCTGTGGGTGCCGTGAACATCCCGGTGGTGGGTCTGGGCGGCATTGCCACCGGCCGTGACGCACTGGAATTCATCATGGCAGGTGCCACGGCGGTACAGGTGGGCGCGGCAAACTTTGCCAACCCCCGCGCCATGGAGACCATTGCCGACGAGATGGCACAGTGGATGGATGCCCACGGCGTGAAAACGCTGGACGAGATCCGCGGCTGCGCCCGAAATACTGAATAATCGAGCTGATATACCAGAATAACCACGACTTATGCGTATAAAGTGGAAAATTACGCATAAATTTGCAATTGCTGCAAAAGCGTGGTACAATACCGTTCAAAAGATGTTTTTTCATAAAAAAGAGAGGGAGAACTACAATGAGTGAAGCACTTGAAATTCTGAAGAGCTGTGACGCATTCCTGGAGGGCCATTTCCTGCTGTCCTCCGGCCGCCATTCCAGCGCTTACTGCCAGATGGCTTACCTGCAGCAGTACCCCGACCGCTGCGCCGAGGTGATGAAGGCTGTGGCCGATAAGGTCAAGGAGATGGACGTGGATGTCATCGTCGGCCCGGCCATGGGCGGCATCGTGTACGCTTACGAGCTGGCCCGCCAGACCGGCAAGCGCGCCATCTTCACCGAGCGCGTGGACAATGTGATGACCCTGAAGCGCTTTGCCATCCATCCGGGTGAGAAGTGCATCATTGCTGAGGACGTTGTCACCACCGGCATCTCCTCCCTGGAGACCAAGCGCGTGATCGAAGAGGCCGGCGGCATCTGCCTGGGCATCACCTGCGTGGTGGACCGCACCAAGCCCGAGGCTCCGTCGCCCATTCCCATCGTGGCCAGCGCCCTCAAGCTGGACCTGCCCAACTACGCCCCGGAAGAGTGCCCCATCTGCAAGGAGGGCAAGCTGCCTCTGGTGCACCTGGGCAGCCGCAAGATGAAGCAGGAAGCCAAGCAGACCCTGTAACTTGACAACAACCGTGTTGAAACAAGGAGTACCTATGAACGCTTATCTTCTTTTGGCAAACGGCATGGTCTTTGCAGGCCAGTCAGTGGGTGCTGAGGGCGTTACCGTGGGCGAAGTCGTCTTTGCCACCGGTATGGTGGGCTTTGAAGAGACCCTGACCGACCCCAGCTACTACGGCCAGATCATCACCCAGACCTACCCCCTCATCGGCAACTACGGCATGAACAAGGACGACATGGAGTCCGACAAGATCTGGGCAAAGGGCTACATCGTGCGCGAGGCCTGCACCACCCCCTCCAACTGGCGCTGTGAAGAGACGCTGGACAGCTTTTTGAAAAAGAACAACACCATCGGCATCGAGGGCATCGACACCCGCCACCTCACCCGCATCATCCGGGAGAGCGGCGTCATGAACGGTGCCATCCTGACCACCTTTGACCCCGCTGACCCTGCCAACAAGGCCGAGACGGAGAAGCTGCTGGAGACCATCCGCGCCTATGCCGTGACGGATGCCGTCAAGAGCGTGACCTGCGAGAAGCCCGAGGTCTTTAACGAGAAGGGCGAGACCCACATCGTGCTGATGCACTACGGCTGCAAGCGCAATATCGTGCGCTGCCTGGTCAAGCGCGGCTGCAAGGTAACGGTGATGCCCGCCTTTGCCACCGCTGAGGAAGTGGCTGCCCTGAACCCGGACGGCATCATGCTGTCCAACGGCCCCGGCGACCCCGCCGAGCCGGTGGAGGTCATCGAGAACCTCAAGCAGATCTTTGCACTGAACATCCCCACCTTCGGCATCTGCCTGGGCCACCAGCTCAGCGCTCTGGCCGCCGGTGCCAAGACCATGAAGCTGAAGTACGGCCACCGCGGTGCCAACCAGCCTGTCACTGATTTTGAGTCGGGCCGCACCTTCATCACCAGCCAGAACCACGGCTATGCGGTCGTGGGCGAGGAGCTGCCCGCCGAGATGGGCGAGGTGGCACAGGTGAACGCCAACGACGGCACCTGCGAGGGCATCAAGTACAAGAAGTGGAACTGCTTCACGGTCCAGTTCCACCCGGAAGCCAACGGCGGCCCCAAAGACACGGAGTTCCTGTTCGACCGCTTCCTGAACAACGTCAAAGCAGCAAAAAAGGAGGTGCGCTGAAATGCCCAAGGACCCCAGAATCAAAAAGGTGCTGGTCATCGGCTCCGGCCCCATCATCATCGGCCAGGCCGCTGAGTTCGACTACTCCGGCACCCAGGCGTGCCGCGCCCTGAAAGCAGAGGGCATTGAGACCGTTCTGCTCAACTCCAACCCCGCTACCATTATGACCGACCCCGATGTGGCCGATCATGTCTATATCGAGCCCATGACCCTTGAGGTGGTGGAGCGCATCCTGGAGATCGAGAAGCCCGACTCCGTTCTGCCCAACCTGGGCGGCCAGATGGGCCTGAACCTCTCCATGGAGCTGGCCCGTTCCGGCTATCTGGACCGCACCGGCATCCGTCTGCTGGCCTGCAAGCCCGAGACCATTGACCGCGCCGAGGACCGTGAGCTCTTCAAGGAGACCATGGAGAAGCTGCACCAGCCCATCATCCCCTCCGAAGTCGTCGAGACGCTGGAGGATGCCCTGGCCTGCGCCGACCGCATCGGCTACCCGGTCATCGTCCGCCCCGCCTTCACCATGGGCGGCACCGGCGGCGGCATCTGCGAGAACAAGGCAAAGCTCATTGAGATCGGCACCAACGGCCTGCGCCTTTCCCCCATCCATCAGATCCTGGTGGAAAAGTGCATCGCCGGTTGGAAAGAGATCGAGTACGAGGTCATGCGCGACCACAAGGGCAACGTGATCACCGTCTGCAACATGGAGAACCTGGACCCCGTGGGCATCCACACCGGCGACTCTGTGGTCGTGGCACCCTCCCAGACTCTGACCGACCACGAGTACCAGATGCTGCGTACCGCTGCGCTGGACATCATCACCGAGCTGGGCATCGAGGGCGGCTGCAACTGCCAGTTCGCCCTCAAGCCGGACAGCTTTGACTATGCGGTCATCGAGGTCAACCCCCGTGTGTCCCGCTCTTCCGCCCTGGCCTCCAAGGCCACCGGTTACCCCATCGCCAAGGTGGCCACCAAGATCGCCATCGGCTACACGCTGGACGAGATCACCAACGACGTCACCGGCAAGACCTGCGCCTGCTTTGAGCCTGCGCTGGACTACATCGTGGTCAAGTACCCGAAGTGGCCCTTTGATAAGTTCGTCTACGCCGACAAGTCTCTGGGCACCCAGATGATGGCCACCGGCGAGGTGATGAGCATTGGCAACAGCTTCGAGGCTGCCATGATGAAGGCCGTCTCCTCCATCGAGCTGGGTATGGACACCCTGACCCACAAGCCCTTTGAGGAGCTGACCGATGACGAGATCGTGGCCCACCTGCATGTGCAGGATGCGGAGCGCGTGTTCTGCGTCTACGAGGCCCTCAAGCGCGGCATCGACCACGAAACCATCTGGAAGATCACCAAGATCGACTGGTGGTTCCTGGATAAGATGCAGCACCTGGCTGACCTGGAAAAGGGTCTGGCAAAGTGCAATGGTGTGCTGAGCCTGGAGCAGTATCAGACCGCCAAGAAGTATGGCTTCCAGGATAAGACCATCAAGCGTCTGGCACAGGTGGATGCTCTGCCTGTGGAGAACTACCGCGCCGGTTTCAAGATGGTCGATACCTGTGCTGCTGAGTTCTCGGCCAACACCCCGTACTTCTACTCCACCTACGACGGTGACAACGAGGCCGCCGAGTTTATTGCTGCCAGAGAGGCTGAGGCTGCCGCCAACGGCCAGCCCAAGAAGAAAAAGGTGCTGGTCTTTGGCTCCGGCCCCATCCGCATCGGTCAGGGCATCGAGTTCGACTACTGCTCTGTCCACTGTGTCTGGACTCTGAAGAACCACGGCTGCGAGGCTATCCTCGTCAACAATAACCCCGAGACCGTATCCACCGACTTTGACACCGGCGACCGTCTGTACTTCGACCCCCTGAACCCGGAGAGTGTGGACAACATCATCGCCACCGAAAAGCCCGATGCTTGCGTGGTCCAGTTCGGCGGCCAGACCGCCATCAAGCTGGCAAAGCACATGGATGAGATCGGCCTGCCCATCCTGGGCACCCCGGCGGATGCCATTGACGAAGCAGAGGATCGTGAGCGCTTTGACGAACTGCTGGAGCGCTGCAAGATCCCCCGTGCGCCCGGCCGCACCGTGTTCAATCTGGAGGAGGCTCTGGCTGCTGCTGATGAGATCGGCCTGCCTGTCCTGATGCGTCCCTCCTACGTTCTGGGCGGTCAGAACATGATCGTGGCCTACACCAAGGCGGACGTCATCGAGTACATGGGCGTCATCACCGAGCATGTGGACATGGACCACCCCGTCCTGCTGGACAAGTACATCATGGGTACCGAGTGCGAGGTGGACGCCATCTGCGACGGCGAGAACTTCCTCATCCCCGGCATCATGGAGCAGGTGGAGCGCACCGGCGTCCACTCCGGCGACTCCATCTGCGTCTACCCGGCCCAGCACCTGACTCAGGCCGAGATCGACACGATGGTGGACTACACCGGCCGCTTTGCCCGGGAGCTGCACGTCACCGGTCTGGTCAACGTCCAGTATGCGGTCTCCAACGGCAAGGTCTACGTCATCGAGGTCAACCCCCGTTCCTCCCGTACCGTGCCTTACATCTCCAAGGTCACCGGCGTGCCCATGGTGGATCTGGCTGTGCGCTGCTGCCTGGGCGAGAAGCTAGCAGATATGGGCTACGGCACCGGCCTGCACCCCAACGCCCCCTATGTGGCTGTTAAGGTGCCTGTGTTCAGCTTTGAAAAGCTGCACGGCGTGGATACCCAGTTCGGCCCTGAGATGAAGTCTACCGGCGAGGTGCTGGGCATTGCCCCCAACTATCACGATGCCCTGCTCAAGGGCCTGATCGGCGCGGGCTATACCTTTAAGACCCCCGGCCCCGCTTCCTGCTGCATCTTCACCGTGAAGGACAGCGACAAGCCCGAGTTCGTGGATATCGCCTGGAAGCTCAAGAGCATGGGCTACAAGCTGTACGGCACCTCCGGCACCTGCGCATGGCTCAACAAGCACATGGTGCCCTGCAACGAGGTGCGCAATATGTCCGGCGAGTCGCCCAACATCGTGGACCTGCTGCAGAGCGGTCTGGTGGACTATGTCTTCTCCACCAGCGCCAAGGGCCGCGACCCCAAACGCGATTCCGTCCGCCTGCGCCGCAAGGCCGTGGAGCTCAGCATCCCCTGCATCACCGCCGTGGATACCGCCAACGCTCTGGTCAACTGCCTGCGCAGCGACCACAGCATGAAGGACATCCCGCTGGTGGATATTGCAACGCTGTATCATAAAAAATAATCCCGCTCTATTACTTCGTGCGCAAAAATATACCGTTTGTGCGCAGCCCCTCGTAATGAGGGGCTGCATTTGTTATACTCAACAACGCAAAATTTGCCAAAAGACGTTACTTTTGGACGTTCCAGGAGGATATAGATACATGACTCGTTCCCAGATGATCGAAACCGTGGCACGCAAGACCGGCTTTACCGAAGCACAGGTCGAGACCACGATGGACGCTTTGTTTGACCAGATCGCTGACTGCCTGCGTGCAGACGAGAAGGTGACCATTGCCGGCTTTGGCCGTTTTGAGATGCGTCCCCGCAAGCCCAAGGCTTACACCAACCCCAAGACCAAGGTCTCCAGCCGTCTGGAGTCCACCTCCATCCCCGGCTTCAAGGCCAGCGGCCGTTTCAAGCAGAAGCTGGAAGCAGGCCGTGCCGCCGCTCAGAGCGTGGAAGAGACTGCCTGAGCGCGTACATCCCAGATCCAACCGCAGAGCCGTGCCCCAAAAGGGCGCGGCTCTTTTTGCGTGCTGACAAGCGCCGCGTTTCATGGTATACTGAACAAAACAAGGGTAGAAGGATAAGGAGTATCAAACATGCTTTACAGTGAGTTGCAGTGCAGTGAAGCCATCCACAAGGCCGTGGAGCGGATGGGTTTTGCAGAGATGACAGAAATTCAGGAAAAGACCATCCCCGTGATGTTGGCAGGCCGGGATGTGATCGCCAAGGCCCCCACCGGCACCGGCAAGACCTGTGCCTTCGGCATCCCGGTGGCGGAGCACATCCAGCCGGAAAACAAGTACCCCCAGGCCGTCATCATGGCCCCCACCCGGGAGCTGGCCCAGCAGATCGCCGAGGAACTGAGCAATCTGACCTATTTCATGCCGGAGGTGCAGGTGGCCTGCGTCTATGGCGGTGCCAACATGGAAAAGCAGGCAAAGCGCCTGGCCGAAGGCTGCCAGATCGTGGTGGCCACCCCGGGCCGCCTGATGGACCACTATAAGCACCACAGCATCGATCTGGCCCATGTGACCCAGGTGGTGCTGGACGAGGCCGATGAGATGCTGAACATGGGCTTTTATAAGGATGTGCGGCATATCATTGAGCTGATGAAGGCCCGCAAAAGCCTGTCCATGTTCTCCGCCACTATCAGCCGCGAGGTCATGGATATCGGCTGGCTGTATCAGAACAACGCCGAGGAGATCACCGTTCAGCCCAGGGAGGAGAGCCAGCCCAAGATCACCCAGTACATGCTGGAGACCTCCGGCCGCAACAAGCTGTCCGACCTGGCCCAGATCATCATTGGCGAGGGCTACAAGCGGGTCATGGTGTTCTGCGATACCAAGTTCAATACCGCCACCTTGGCTAACCAGCTGGCCCGTCTGGGCTTCTCTGTGGACTGCCTCCACGGCGACCTCTCCCAGAATGAGCGCAACCGCATCATGCAGAATTTCCGTGACGGTAAGCTGAATGTGCTGGTAGCCACCGATGTGGCGGCCCGCGGCATCGACGTCTCAGATGTGGATGCTGTCATCAATTACGATGTCCCCGGCGACAATGAGCACTACACCCACCGCATCGGCCGCACAGGCCGCGCAAAGAAGGAGGGCGTGAGCTATCTGTTCTATGTGCCCGAGGAGAAAAAGCGGGTGCAGGAGCTTCTCCGCCTGACCCGCAACACCGACCTGTGCACCCCGGTCCACTTTGATTTCAACCATGAGCGCATCGTGGTGGAGAAAAAGCAGGACAATGCCGATCGGTTCCAGATTAAGTGCTATTTCTAAAGGAAGAAACTCCCCCAGTCTGCTCCGCAGACAGCCCCCTCAAGGAGGGATGTGTCGAGCGAATGCGAGACGAAGGGAGTTCTTTTTTCAAAAAACCATTGACCTTCCCCTTTCTGGAAGGTGTAACATAGGCACGTAAGGAGGCACCGGAACCATGAAGATCAACGAAGTGGAAGCCGCCGTGGGCGTGACCAAAAAGAACATCCGCTTTTACGAGGAGGAGGGGCTTATTACCCCCGGTCGCGAACCGGGCAACGGTTACCGCAGCTACTCGCAGGCAGATGTGGAGCGCCTGCGCCGCATCAAGCTGCTGCGCAAGCTGGATGTGCCGCTGGCCGAGATCCGGCAGATGCTGGAGGGAGAGTGCACGCTGGCTGAGGGAATGACCCGCCAGCTGGAACGCTTGAACACCCGCCGCACCGATCTGGACCTGTCTCTTATACACATCTCCGA